>Ga0310813_10001888_pt1 | contig 12698 bp, 7 predicted proteins | sample YN3metagenome_FD_203086 | JGI IMG/M metagenome (GOLD analysis project Ga0310813, IMG submission 203086) | Soil microbial communities from experimental microcosm in Duke University, North Carolina, United States - YN3 | ecosystem: Engineered > Artificial ecosystem > Soil microcosm > Unclassified ...
AAAGTCGCGCCGATACATGCGCCACATGATCCGAAATGCGTCCCCAATCGATCGCGGCGAGAAAAGACACCCGTCGAGCAACCCGTCATCCGTGCGAATCTCCGGTCCCAACGTCAGCCGCTCACCGAGGACGGCGCCGAAATTGGCGATCATGACCGCCGCGACCCGACGCTCGTGCATGACCCCGTCGACCGCCACCCGTACGTCGAAGAACTCCCCACGAACAATTGCGCGCAGCGCCGCGCGCGATCCCATGATGGCATACGCGAGAACACCCAATCGACGCTTCAGCCAGCCCGGCGTTTCGGCGATCATCGCCGCGTCGATGCCGACTCCGGCGGCGATGGCGAATCGCCGTCCGTTGTCGAGACGGCCGAGGTCGATCATCATCTCGTCTCCACCGAGCAGTGTCGGCACCGCCTCGTCGACGGAAAGCGGAATCCCGAGCGCGCGAGCGACGAGGTTGCCCGTTCCCCCCGCCAACACGCCGATCGGGACGGCCAGCCGCTGCTCGGCGAGCGCACCGGCGACTTCCATCACGGTGCCGTCGCCGCCGAGCACGAATACGGCGTCGTAGTGTTCCCCGTGCGTCGACACGAGCTCGGCGCCATGACCCGGGCGTTCGGTGAGCAAGACGTCACAGACGTCGAGCCGGCTGGCCAGCACGCGGTGCGCGTGATGGAGGAGCCGTTTGCCGCGTCGCGAGGCCGGGTTGGCGATGAGCATCGCCTTCCGGATCAGAAGCGCCACGTGTGCGAGAGGGAAATGCTGAAGTTTTGAGGCGTCGGCACCACGCCGATGAAGCTCTGCTTGCCGCCGCAGGTGCGCGTGACGGTCGCCGGATCGTAGGCACCCTGGACCGAGAGGCGATCCGTAACGCGATACTCGACCTTGGCTCCGGCACCGGCGAGCCAGTTTGCTCCTGTGAATCCTGTTTCCCCACTGAACTGACAGAACCCGGTATTCACGCTGAGGAAGAGATCCTTCGTGACCTGCTTCTCTGCCCCAATCGTCGACGAGTACAGGTAATCGGTGAGCCTAAGGTTGGAAAAAGCCCCCGTGTTTTCGGCTTGAGCCCCGTTCGTGGTCCCAAGCTCGAAGCGGAGTATGCCGAGGCCGGGAACGCTTTGACGAATACGGTCGGCCGCGACAGCACTGAGCGTCGGCGCGAGAAGCGCGAGGACTTGCGAGCCACCGTTGGCGGAGCCGAAGTCGAAGCCGGGCTTGCCGGTCAGCAGATAGCTCAGCAGATCGGTTTCCGAGATCGTGTAGTCGGCGTTGCTCTTGAGATCGATCACCGGATACGGCAGCAGCGGCCCGTACAGATTGACGATCACGCCAAGGTCGCGATCGTGGTACTGCTTCACGTTGTACTGCGCGAAAATATTCAGCGTCGGATTTTCGGGGTCGCCCGCGAAGGTGACTGTCCCCCCGGTCTGCACCTGGAACTCACGCTGCAGCGGTCCGAGATTCAGGTTGTACGTCCCGCCCGCCGTCATCAGGATTCCCTCGAGCGAGAGCCGGGGAATCAATTGACCGGTCGATGCGAGAGTCCGCGTCGAAAGATCTGTTCGCGTGACGACGCGGAGGTCGCCGGTCAGCCGCACGTTTGCTTCACTCGAGCGTAGTCTCACGTCATTGCCGAGCACGACGGACACATTCGAGATGGCGAGGTTGGTGATCAGTCTCTCGAGCATCGCGTGCGTCTGTTGTGCTCCGGCCGGTGTGACGCTCTCGGGCACGAATTCCACCGCGCGCTTGCGCGCCAGATCGCGATCGGGCAAGAAGATCGCGCCCCTGTCCACGACGATCGGTCCGCCGGAGAGAACCGGCGAGTTCAGGTCCCCCTTCAGCCTGATCGAATCGCGGAAGCTGACATACAGGTCGGCAAGCGAGCGCCGATTGATCGCGTGGAAATTCGACGCGCCAAGCCTGAACTCGAACGACGGCGTGGCGTTTCTCTGCGTCAGATTCTTTACCCAGCCCGTCAACCGGGACGTCCCTCGGTCGCGGCCATCTTCCGTCTCGCCGGACAGAGCGACGAACACGCTGTCCTGGCCGGCGAGCGTCCCAACCCCCTCGAGCTTGCCGTTGATGTTCTTGATCAATACGCCCGTCTGCTGACGCAGAAGCACCGACCCGCCAGCGATGTTCACCGTGCCCTTGAGCGACGGCGACCGGGCGAGCCCAGAAACGCTCACATTCGCCGACAGGCTTCCAGACATCTCGGCGCCCTTCGGCAAGAACGCCTTGAGCAGTGACAGATCGGTGGACGGTGCGACGATCGAGCCGCTAATCGTGTCGTTGCGCACGCGCATGCTGAACAGTGAGACATCGACCGGCACATCGGCGACCGCTCGCAGCGCGACGCTGTCCTTTCTCGTCACCACCAGGCTGTCGAGCAGGAAATGGCGGAGCCCGATCCTCACGTTCGCCGTCGCCCGAGTGACGTCCACGCCACTCCAGTTCGCGTTGCCCACGTTGGCGGCAATTTGGACCCGCGGGTCAACCTTGGTCCCCGCAACGGAGAGGTCGAGCGCCCCCACGCCAGAGAGCGTGTCGCGAAGCCGGGCCAAAATCCCGACGTCGCGGAGAGGCACGTTCAACGCACGCACCCTTCCATATACCGCACCGACGGTCGGCACGTCGCCGGTCACCACGACGAGCGACGAGTCGCGGTTGCGCAGCACCAGAGAGTCGACCCGGATCCCACCGGCCGTGTCGACCGCGATTGTGGCGCGTGACGCCATGCGCCACTGACTCTCGCCAATCGTCGCCGCCAACGAATCCACGACGGCAACACGCTCGGCGCTCTCGAAGCTGGCAGCGCCCGACGCCGAGGCGGCGATTACGTCGCGGTTGCGCGCGCCCAATCGGAAGCGCACGTGCGTCGAGTCTTCGATGTCCACCCGACCACCCAGGCTGTCGAGCTCAACGCCGCCCAGCACAACGGAACCCGCAGTCGCCGCGACCGTTCCCCGACGCGCGTGGAGCAGGTCCGTAATGCTCATCGTAGCTACGACGGAATCGGCGCTCGTGCCGTTCATGAAAAGATTGGCGGCACGCACGGAGTCGATCAGCGTCAACTTGTCCAGCGTTCCGCCGAGCGTCCCGCGGACTTCGACGTACCCGGTCAATGAATCCGCCGCCGCGCTGTCAGGCTCGTTCACGCTGGCGAGATAGCGTCGGAGACCGCCGAGCGAGTCGACGATCGCGGTGAAATGCAGCAGCGAATCGCCGCGGCCGCCGGGAAGGCCGATCGCCCCCCACGCCACGACGCGCGCCGCGGCGGTACGGACGTTCAAAGTATCAACGATCCGCATTCGGCCGTCACCGAATGCCAGTTGTGCCTTCGATGGATAGACTCGAATGCCGTCGATGTCCGTCCGCTCGATCTCCAGGTTGGCCATGCCCTTGATGTCCGCGGCCGACGGGCCCGCGGCGTCCACCTGGTACTGGCCGCTAATCATCCCGGTGGGAAGCTTCGGCGCTGAGACGATCTGCGCGAGATTGAGCCCGCTGAAGTGGCCGGCTCCGTGCGCGCCGTACCCGCCAACCGAATCGATGTCCACGCGACCGTCAAAGCTGAACGCGCCGAGCGGGCTTTGCAGCGACGCCGTGAGCTCGAGATCCGGTGAGCTACCGCGCGCGCGAATCGGGCCGCTCCAAACTCCGCGGAGCGGAATCGCCGGATACGACTGGGAGAGCCACGCCATCGACAGTGGCTGCGCGCTCAGGTTTACGTCGTACAACATGAACGGATCGCCGTACGTGATCCGTCCGCTTCCCGTGAAATGCGACGGCTCGACGTTCCCATCCGTGAGCGTCACCGAGGCGTTCGAGAAACGGACGTCGAGCCACGACGAGTCGAGCCGCGCTATCCCCGACGCGAATCCGCGGAGTCGCGGGAAGCTCGGATACAAGTACTCGATCGTCCGCAGGTCGATCGAGCCGGCGTTGACGTCGAAGCCGCGAAAGACCGTAAATGCCGGATAGAGGATGTTGAGCTCACCCTTGCCGGAAAAGCTCGAGACCGCGCCTCGAACGTGAGCGTCCCGGAACGTGCCGCGGGCGTCGTCGACGACGAAGTTGGTCAGCGGACCACCACGCCCGCGAGCCGTGGCGAAGATCTGTCCCTGCCAGTCCACCGGAAACGGTTTCCCGGAGAGCGTCCGCAACAAATCGAAGTCCACCGGATCCCCGTGCAGATTGACGTCGCGAACCAGTAGCACGGGCGCGCCGATGCCGAAGGACATGTCGCCCGTCAGGTGCGACTTCGTGCTCCGCACATCCATCCGCGTGAGCTTGAAGTTCACGATCTGCTCGTTCGGCGGTGCATCGTTCCTGATCGTCAGGTCGACCGTGCCACCACCGGTGCGCGGCAAGTCCGGGTAAACCCAGTTCACGTCGTCCAACGACACCGTGTCGGCACGAATAGCAATGTCGTAGCGGACAGGTCGGTCGCTGCCCCACCAGACCTTTCCTTGTCCATGTCCGTGCGACGCGGGGAGGGAGAAGCGCGGAACCTGGAACCAGAGCGAATCACCGAGCTTCCGGGCCGTCGCCACCACGTTCCGGAACTTGAACGTCGGCTCGTACTCGTCAGCCGACAACGACGCGACGCGAAACTCCATACCGAACTTTCGGTCGCTGTCCGGATCGGCGAGACGCACATGCGAGATCAGCGCGTTGGCATTTCGCCAGGCGTATAAGCGGCCGAAGCCGTCGAAGGTACGCGACACCGCTTTTTGCGGATTCTCGAGGTGCACCTTGATCACGCTGTCGCGAACGCGCCCCTGCAGCGAATCGTCCGGCGTCCAACGCATGGTGAGGAGGAAGGTCGCGTCCGTGACGGTCGCCGTGTCGATGACGATGTAATCGCCGAGGCTGCGGCGCGTCACGTCCTTGAGCGGCGGCGGACCGCCGCTCGAGGGAAAGATCTCCTTGTAGTTCCAGGAGTAGTCGTTGTGCTGGACGATGTGGACGTACGGGTGCTGCACCGACGCGCGACGGATATAGATGCGGTAGTCGAGAATGTCGCGCGGGTTGTACGAGACGCTCACACGCCCCGTGCTGAGAAAGAGATCGCCCCGCTTGTCGCGGATGGCAAATGTGTCGACGGTGAAACCGGTCAGGAAATTCCCCGTGACTTTTCCGATGTACACCGTTCCGCCCTTCGCCGCGCGCGCGATGAGCGGCGTGGCGATGTCGCGCACCCAATCGCGTCCCCGCTGCGTTCGCGTCACGAACAAGACCGCGGACACCGCGAGGAGTCCGAGGAACGCGAACACGATCAAGGCGACCAGCGCGACGAGCTTCCGGCGCTTCATCTAGAACGAGGTACCGATCGAGAGAGTCTTCGTGAGGCGGTTCCAAAACTGCGCCGAATGATGCGGCGAATAGGCGGCCGGACAGGTCGTGTTCTGCGACAGCTTGCCATCGACTACGCGGAATGGCACGGGCGGCGTTCCCGGCGGCGTGAGGCAGACGAGAGGCGCGCCCCCACCGAAACCGGGAGAGTCCACCCCTGCCGCAAAGTATGCCGGACCCGCCGGACTCGCATTCGGGTTATACCCCAGGTTGAACTGAATGGGACCGATCGGCGAGAAGTACGCGATTCCCAGCCCTGGTGTGACGGAGAGCGGCTTCACGTTCACACCCGGCGTTCCCGCGCTCCGAACCCACACCTGCCCCGCGTCCACGAATGGGACATACTCGAGCACCTGCGGAAAAAACGGATCTCGGAGCCGAAGCTCGGCGTTGAGCACGAGCAATCGGTTCCCACCGGTCGGCACCGGTCGCGCGGGCTGTGCGTCCGCGTTGAGGACGGCGATTTGGGAACCGTCGGGCAGCGTCGACACCTTGAACTGATCGCGGTCCATGAGGTAGACGAGAGGACCGAGCTCGTTCTGCGGGTACCCGCGCACGCTCGTTGCTCCACCGGCGTAAAGCCGTTCTTGCGGTGGCGGAAGGCGCGTGCCCTGCGACGCCTCGCCACCTCCGATGAGGCCGCCCCGGACTCGCAACGACACCACCGTCCGCGACGTCACGGCGCGGAAAACTCCCGCGTCCATCGTGATCTTGGCGAACGACTGCGATGCGTCCGATCCGGTGATCGTCCCGGCGCCGCGCACTTCACTCCCGATCACATAGCCGGACTTCGGCGCGATCGGGTTGTCGAGCGTGTTCTTCTGCAGCGACACACTCAGGATCCCGAGACGGCGGTTGCCCTCGACCTCGGCGCGCTCCTCCTGCGTGCATAGCGACTGCACGTAGCAGAGATAGGCCGGCTCGGCGTCGGTTCGACCATACTCGAGCGTGTACCCAACGCGACCGGGAAGTCCTCGGCCGAGCTCACGACTCGCCGATACGTCGAGACCGATGTAGGTCGTTCGCAGATACGCTTCCCACGCGCTTCGACGCTCAGTATACGCCGAGTACGACGGGACCCAGTGGCCGCCGAATAGCGTCGGACGCCGCACGGTCGCGCCCGCGTAGTAGTTCAGGTGCGAGCTGAACACGCTGTCCGGGTTCAAACTCTGACAAATCGACTGGCGGGCGAAGTTCACTCCGTTGGCATAACCGACCTTGGAAACACGGGCCGTGAGCTCGAGGCGCTGCGCATGGTCGAGGAAATTCTTGTCCGTGTACTGCCCGCCCAGCCGGAAGCAGTCGAGCGTCGCCCACCCCTCTTCATGGGTGATCTCGTGCATGTAGTCTTCGCGGAGATCCACCCCGACCCGGACGATGCTGTCGGTGAGTTTGGCCGTTGAATCGAGGCCCACGCTCACATGCCGGTAAACGCCGAGGTTGTACAAATTCCGAGATGCGTCGACGAGCGATCGATCGCTGTACCGGTCGCCGGAGCGAAACCCGAGAAGTCCCAGGACGACGCTGCTGTCGATCTCGGGGGGACGATTCTCCCTCACATTCGCGCTTCGGACGGCGATCGTGCCGAACCGCGCCCGGTCTCCGGTCTGTACCTCGAGCTGCACTTCGGCGCGGTGCTCGGGCTTGTGCGCGTCGTACGAAGGAAACACCGTCGCCGCCGGGTAGCCGATGTGGCGAAGCCGAATCGTGATCGAGTCGGTTTGATTGGCGAGCTGCAGACGGCCGAATCGCCGGCCAACGGCGAGCGGAAGGTCGCGCAGAATCGTGGCGCGGTCGGCAACCGAATCCAGGCCGGTGATCGTCAGCGAGTCGAGAGTGAGCGGCTGGCCCTCATTGATGCGGAACGTCACGCGTACCGGCGAGCCGGACGCCGGCGTTACGACGGTGTCGACCTTCGTGTCGTAGAAACCGTTGATCTCGTAGAAGGCTTTGAGGTTCGCGACATCCTGGGCGAGCCCGTCGCTCGGGTAGCAGCGCTTCGTGCCGAAGATTCGGAAATACCGGCGGGCGAACGACGAGGGGGTCGTGATGACGATCGTCGATAGCTGCCCTGCATCGAAGGTTTTATTTCCCTCGAAACTGAGCGAACGAACTTCTTTCTCGTTGGGCTGGTCGCAATCGACATCCTGCGCCCGAACCGCCGTCGGAAGAAAAAAGGCAATGAGCGCCGCAAGCGCGAGTCGAGCGAGCGGATCGCTCTTTGCAGACATTCGGTCCTCGTGAGTCCCTCGGCCACGTCTGGCCCGGGAAGCGCTGATCATCGTAACACCACCCGACGCTGGCGGTACGACGCAGAACGCGCCCGCGCGGGACTACCTCCGGCGGGCGCATCCGATTGACGCTTAACGGCGGGAAACAGTAAGTTCTCGCGCGACTTAGCCACTGTCAATGGAAGACGAACGACCGCTCATCGTGCTTCTGGTGGCAGTCGCGCTCAGCCTCGCCGCGTGCGGGTCGCCTGGCGCGCCATCGCGCCACGAAATCATCGACTCCCGCGACACCTACGACCCGCGTTCACTCGACCCGGCCCTCTCCACCGACGTGCCAACCGGCCGCGCGGTAGCCTACGTCTTTGATGGCCTGACCCGTTTCACCCCGGACGCCCGCGTCGAGCCAAACCTCGCCGAACGATGGGACGTTACCCCTGACGGCCTGCGCTACACCTTCCATCTCCGACGCGGGGTGTCCTTTCAGGATGGACGCCCCTTCACCGCGCGCAACGTCGTCCGCAGCTGGCGGCGCGCGCTGGAGCCGGCGACGAAGAGCGGCGCCGCGCAGTTTCTCTTTCCGATCGCCGGCGCGAAGGATTTCAACGGCGGAAAGGCGACAAGCATCTCCGGTCTCGCCGCGCCCAACGACTCGACGCTCGTCGTCACTCTCGCCGAGCCGCTGGCCATTTTCACCAAGATGATGGCCATGCCGGTCGCCTCGGTCGTCCCCGACAGCGTGCCGGCGAACTTCGGCGAGCATCCTGTGGGTACGGGACCGTGGAAGCTCGTCGAATGGAAACACGACGACTACCTGCTCTTCACGAAGAACCCGTCCTACTTCGGCGGCGCGCCGAAAGCCGACACCCTTCGCGCTCGCATCATCGCCGAGCCGAGCACCGCCGTCGCCGAGTACGAGAGCGGCAACGTCGACGTGCTTCAGATTCCCGCGGCCGAGGCGTCCGACTGGATGGAGGACGAGAGCCGAAAGCCGATGCTCATGTCGACACCGGCGCTCGAGCTGGTCTACATCGGCATCAACACCACGCGCGGACCGCTCGTCGACGCGCGCGTCCGCCAAGCCATCAACTACGCCATTGACGTCAACCGCATCATCGAACGGCTCATCGGCGGACGCGGCACACGCGCGGCCGGCGTCGTCCCTCCCGCGCTCGGCGGCTACGACAGCACGCGGAAACCGTATCCGTACGATCCGGCGAAAGCCAAGCAGTTGCTCGCTTCCGCCGGCCACGCAAACGGAATAGATGTCGAGCTCTGGACCTCTACGACCCCGATCTATTTGAGAATCGCCGAGACGGTGCAGGCGTATCTCAACGCCGTCGGCATTCGCGTGAAGATCGTGCAACGCGAGTCGGCCGCCGCGCGCGGAGCGGCACGCAAGGGCCAGACGGACATGATCCTCAAAGACTGGTACGCCGATTATCCGGACGCCGAGGATTTTCTCTACCCGCTGTTGCACACCACGAATCGGGGCGTTGGCGGCAACGTGTCGTTTTTTTCAAATCCGCGATTCGATTCGCTGGTGACGGCGTCGCGTCGCGAGCTCGACGAGGCCAGGCGCAACGCGCTCTACCAGCAGGCTGATTCGATCGCGTTCGTCGAGGCGCCGATGGTCTTTCTCTACTTCTATAATGAACTGTACGCGGTGCAGCCCTGGATCAAGCACTTCGTGCCCCCGGTGATCTTCAACGGGCAGCGCTGGCTCGACGTCACGATCTCGACGGCGAAGCCATGAGCCGCTTCATCGCGCGCCGGCTTCTTCTTGCCATTCCGACGCTGTTCGGCGTGCTCGTCGTCGCCTTCTTGTTGCTCTATGTCGCCCCGGGCGACCCTGTCGAGGCGATGGTCGGCGAGCGCGCCGACAGCGCGACGATCGCCCGCCTTCGCGCCGAGCTCCATGTGGACGACCCACTGCCACAGCGCTTCGGCCACTATGTCAGTCGCGTGGCGGTCGGCGATCTCGGTCGGTCGTACATCACGAATCGCCCGATCACGCAGGACATTCGCGAGCGGTTTCCAAAAACCCTGCAGCTCGCCGGCGCCGCGATGCTACTCGCCACGGTGCTTGGCATCACGCTCGGCGTGCTCAGTGCGCGGCGGCCCGGAGGTTTCGCGGACCGATTCGCCCTCGGCCTCGCCTACCTTGGAATCTCCTTCCCGGTTTATTGGGTTGGATTACTCCTCATCCTGCTGTTCGCCGTCACGCTGCACTGGCTGCCGCCCTCCGGGTACGGAAGCCTTCGCTTCCTCGTACTGCCCGCACTCACGCTCGGCATGCGGTCGATCGCCTTCCTCGCGCGCATGACGCGGTCGGCGATGCTCGAGGCGCTCAGCGCCGACTTCGTGCGAACGGCTCGCGCCAAAGGACTCAGTGAGTGGGTCGTCACCCTCAAGCACGCGCTCCGCAACGCGCTCATTCCGGTGATCACTGTACTGGGCCTCGATTTCGGCGCGTATCTCACGGGCAGCATTCTGACGGAAACCATCTTCTCGTGGCCGGGGATTGGCCGCTATGTCGTCAACGCAATCTCACGCCGCGATCTTCCCGCGATTCAAGGCTCCGTGCTTTTTCTCAGCACCGTATTCGTGCTGGTCAACCTGCTGACGGACCTTGCCTACGCCAAGGCGGATCCGCGCGTGAGTTATGACTGAGGCGGCTCGGCGACTCGGCGGCTCGGCGACTCGGCGTTGGCGATGCGCATGGACGTCGTAACGATTGGATACGGCGCAACCTCGGAGAACGCCACGGGACAACCAACGGAAGAATGCTGTGAAATTCTTTCCGGCAGTTCTCCGTTTGTTGTCCTGAATACTCCTGTCAGTTGTCCCGTATCTAATCGTTAGGGCTTCCAAGGTCTGAGATGCCAAGTGGTCGCGATCCCGCGAACTCTGCGAACTCGGCGAACTCGGCGATGGGCGACCGCAAAGGACTAATATGAATCTCGACGAATTCCAGCACGCGGCATTGCGAACAATCAATCCCTCACTCAACGACGAGGACCGGCTTGTTGACGCGAGCGCTGGTCTCGTCGAGGAAGCCGCCGAGTTGCTCGGCCTCGTCCGAAAGCGCGTTTTTCAGCAGCGCGCCGTGGATCAGGAACGACTCACGGAGGAGCTCGGAGACGCCCTCTGGTGCCTCGCAGTCACGGCCCACATGCTCGGCATTCCGTTGTCGCGAATCGCCGAGGCGAATCAAGAGAAACTGCGGCGCCGCCATCCGGAGGGGTTCAGATCAGTCGAACAATGGTCAAGGGCGCCGACCGAGTAGCCGCCCCATCGCCGAGCCGCCGAGTCGCCGAGCCGCCGAGTCGCCGAGTCGCCGAGTCGCCGAGTCGCCGAGTCAGTCATCCGTCTGCCCGAAGATCGCCATGTTCGACGAATGTCCCGGCGCGACCTTCTTTTCCGGGTAGATCCAATGCACCGCCTGGTTGACGGCGGCCGCCGCTTCCGCGAAACCACTCGCAATCAGCTTGAGCTTTCCCGGATACGTCGTGATATCGCCCGCCGCGTAGACGCCCGGACGTCCCGTTTCCATCGTACTCGTCACGACGATCTCGTCTTTCTCCAGCGTCAGCCCCCACTCGGCCAGTGGCCCGATGTCGCTCACGAAGCCGAGCATGGGCAGAACGACATCCACCTCGATCTCGCGGGTCGTCTTCTCCTTCACCTGGCGCAGCGACACGTGAGAGAACCGATTCGGATCGGCAGCACACCGGATGTCGTGCAGCTCGTGGAACGTGAAGAGGTCGGCGCTCCCAGCGCTCACCGCGGCTTGGTACTGCGACACCGTCGCCGCGTGGGCGCGGAAACGATCACTGCGGTGGACGATCGTGACGTGTGATGCGCGCCCGAGGAGTTGAGTGCCCCAGTCGAACGCCGAGTCGCCGCCGCCGATGATGAGGACGCGCTGCGAGCGGAACGCCTCGGGATCGGTCACGACGTCGTAGACGCCTCGCCCGTACCATGGTTGCGCGCACGCCTGCGGCAGTCGTCGCGGCGAGAATGCTCCGATGCCGGCGGCGATCACCAACGAGCGCGACTCGAAACGCTCCTTGTCGGTGACGAGCGTAAAGCGTCCTTCCTGTTCCTCGAGCCCCACCACCTTATGCAGGAGATGGATCGGCTGCTTGAACTGTGCCGCCTGCTCGGCGAGCGAGCGCACGAGATCCTTCGCCAACACCTTGGGAAAGCCGGCGACGTCGAAGATGTATTTCTCCGGGTAGAGCGCGGTGAGCTGGCCGCCAAGCTCGGGGAGAGCGTCGACGAGGCGCGCCGTCGCGCCGCGCATTCCGGCGTAGAAGAGAGCAAAGATCCCGGTCGGTCCGCCGCCGATGATCGTGATGTCGCGTATGTCGTTCTGATCGGGCATGACGGAAAATAGGGAGGCTTCCCTGTTAGGCGAGCGTAGTAGGGACGGCTCCCCTGTTCGTCGAGCGTCATCTGGCGCCCTTCGTCGCGCGGCGACAGGGCCGGGTCTACATTAGTCGTCGCAATGAAGATCTATACGAAGACCGGCGATCGCGGCGACACGGGCCTCTTTGGCGGGGGACGCGTCGCGAAGAGTCATCCGCGCGTCGAGGCATACGGCGACGTCGACGAGCTGAATGCGACGATCGGCATGGCGTTGGCGATCGACAAGCTACCGCGAATCGACGACGTCCTCGCGCCGATCCAGCCCGACCTGTTCGCCATCGGCGCACTGCTCGCGACACCGGACCTGGCGAAGATGCGCCAGCATCTCGAGAAGGCCAACCTCGACGACGCCCGTATCGCGCAGCTCGAGCGCGCGATCGATGCGTGCGACGAAGAGCTCGAACCGCTCAAAGCTTTCGTCATGCCCGGCGGCACGAAGAAAGCCGCGGCACTTCACGTCGCGCGCACGGTGTGCCGACGCGCCGAGCGCCGCGTCGTCCTCCTCGCGCAGGAGACTGAGATCCCGGAGCTCGTCATCATCTACTTGAACCGGCTCTCGGACTTGCTGTTCACGCTCGCGCGTCTGGCCAACAAGCTCGGCGCCGGCGGAGAGACGACGTGGTGACCGCCGCGCGCACGATCGCGCTGCCGACATATGACGTCACG
>Ga0310813_10001890_pt1 | contig 12690 bp, 12 predicted proteins | sample YN3metagenome_FD_203086 | JGI IMG/M metagenome (GOLD analysis project Ga0310813, IMG submission 203086) | Soil microbial communities from experimental microcosm in Duke University, North Carolina, United States - YN3 | ecosystem: Engineered > Artificial ecosystem > Soil microcosm > Unclassified...
TCGATCGTCACGCCGTTGTTGGGCAGCGCGATCGTGCGCGGCGGCAGCGTCAGGCCGGTCAGGTTTGCGCAGCGCAGCGGCTGCGGTTGGGCTTGCGATTGCGCCGCGCATGACGGCAGCGCGGCGAGTTGCACGACGCACAGCGCAGCGGCGCAGCACAACGCGCGCAGCGCCTGCGGCGGGGCGCGGCGCGCGCGCATCAGACGTCCGCGCCGCGCACCGCGGCGCGCGCCTGGCTGGCTTTCATGTCGCGCCAGAGGCGCGACAGCAGCAGCACCGCGACAATCGCCGCCAGATCGCCGGCGAGCGCGGCCATCGTATGCGTGAAACCCTGCAGCCGGTTCGGCGTAGCGGTATCGATCACCAGCGAGATCACCGTGCCCCCGACGAAGCACACGAGCCCCATCTGCCCGACCGTGACGATGGCCGGCATACGCTTCGCCAGCCGCAGTACGGCGCCGTTGCGAACCAGCCCGACTGCAAGCCAGGCAATGGCAATGAAATTGATCACGCGATCGATCGACAGGTTCTGTTTCAGATGACCGGGCAGCGGCTGCGTCAGGATAAACAGCTTGACCACAGCGAAGCCGAGCACGGCTGCGATGGCGGTACGCATCAGCCAGCGGCCGGTGCGCGAGGCCAGAAATTCGTCGCTGACCGGCCGCACACGGCACAGCATACCGAGCACGAACATCAATTGCCATGCAAACGGATTGAAAGCCCAGTCGGCGACGTCGTCGATCCGCAACAGGCCCGCAAGCGGCCGCGCCAGCAGCCACACCGCGAGGCTCACGGCGAGCGCTTTGGCAGGCGAGCGCTTCGCGAGCGGCACCATCAGCGGCACGGTGAACGCGAACAGCACGTACATCGGCAACACGCTCGACAGATACGGCTGGCGGCGCAGCGTGACGATATCGAAAGCCGAGTGCAAGGGAGCGGCGGAAAAGGCTGACCAGCCGGTCATGCCGGCCATCGACAGATTCAGATGAAAGAATGCCAGCAACGCGCCGGACAACAAGGTCAGCAGCGCGGTCAGCAGATACGCGCGGTAAATTTCGACGCCGCGCCTGACAAAACGCGCACGCGCGGCAGGCAGGCCGCGCTTGGCGAGCACCGCGTCGTACGCGGCCGCCGACGCGTAGCCGCCGAGACACACGAACACTTCAGCGGAGTCGCATAGCGCATACGCATGCAGCATGAAATGCGACAGCACGCTGCCGGGTATGTGATCCAGAACGATAACGATCAGCACGATCCCGCGGAAAAAATCCACTTCGATCGAGCGTCCTCGGCGGGGTGGCATAAGTACTCTCGCGGCGGCCGGTTGAGTGGCACAGGCAGACTGACTCATGAGGCTAGCGCCATTCAAAAATGGTTGCATGCGGGACGACTTCCGGCTGACACAATGAAACCTTCGCAGCCGTTGTGCCTGACATTCGTTGGCGAAAATCGAAGACATTCGAAAGCTGCGTGACGGCCTCGCGACACGAAGCGGCTGCCGTATCGGCGAAGCGTGCGTTGCGCATTCGCGGTGCATGCGCAACGGAGGCTCAAGTTCGCGTCGGCGTGCCCGTAAACGTGAACGTCGGTATACGTCGCCGTCGGTGCGCGTCGACACGCTGCTGCCCGACTGGCAACGGCCGGCTCTCTGCGAGTGCTGTACTGGCTGCTGTCTTTGACCTGAAACGCCCGCCCTGGAACACACCCTATGACTATCGTTCGACGCCTCGTGTTCACCCTCGGCGTAGCACTGTTTGCCCTTGTGTTCGTTGGCGGCTACGGCCTTGCGCAACTGTATGGCTCGAACCGTCGCATCGACAGCCTCGAGACCCATACGATCCCCGGCCTCAAAGCGATCTCGATGGCGCTCGACGACGTCGCCGACATGCGCCTGAACGTGTATCGCTACGTGGTGGACGGGCTCGACGATGCGAGCCGCGCCGATATCGCCGGCCTGATCGCCGCCGCGGACCGGCGCTTCGATCAGCACGTCGCCGAATACGACGTGGCCGACGCCACCGCCGAGCAACTGCTCGCCGCTGACCGCGCGCACATCGCCGCGTACCGCAGCGCACGCGGCCAGTTTTTCGACAAGCTGCGCGCCGGTGATCGCGACGCTGCGCTAGCGATGCTGCACGACGGCGGCGCTGTGCATACGGCGGCCGTCGCGCTGGACAATGGGCTGCACGACCACCTCGACTACGACGTCACGCATAGCCAGACGGTACGCGACGAAAACGCCGCGCAGTTCCGCACCGCGTTCGGCCTGATGATCGTGATCGTGGCGGTGGCGTTCGCCGCGACCGGTGCGTTCGGCGTGCATCTGTACCGGCTGATCGGCACCGGCCTGCATCGTCTGCAGGACACGCTGCAGCGGGTCAGCCGTTCGCTCGACCTGTCGCAGCACGCACACGTCGCGCGCATGGACGAGATCGGGCATACCGCGCTCGCACTGAACAGCCTGCTCGCGCGGATGGCCGAAGTGGTGGCGGAAGTGCGGCAGTCGAGCGACGCGGTCGGCATCGCGTCGAAGCAGATTGCCGCCGGCAATCAGGATCTGTCGAGCCGCACCGAACAGCAGGCGGTGTCGTTACAGCAGACTGCCGCGAGCATCGCGCAGCTGACCGTCACCGTGCAGCAGAACGCCGACAACGCAAAGCAAGCCAGTTCGCTCGCGCTCAGCACGTCGCAGATATCCGACGAAGGCAGCCAGGCCGTCGAGCGGATGGTCGGCACGATGAGCGAAATCGCCGCGAGCTCGGCGAAAATTGGGGAGATCACGGCGCTGATCGAAGGTATCGCGTTTCAGACCAACATCCTCGCGCTGAACGCCGCGGTCGAAGCCGCGCGCGCCGGCGAACAGGGGCGCGGCTTCGCGGTGGTCGCGCAGGAAGTGCGCAGTCTCGCGCAGCGCTCGTCGGCGGCGGCCAAAGAGATCAAGGAACTGATCGAGCGCTCGGTCGCAACGATTCACGCAGGATCGAGCCAGGCGCAAGAGGCCGGACGCACGACCGCGCAGGTGCAGCAGGCGATCCGCCAGGTCGCGGCGCTGGTCGGCGAGATCGCGACCGCGTCCGACGAGCAGGGCCGCGGCATCGATCAGGTGAATCAGGCGGTCGGCCAGATCGACGAGGTCACGCAGCAGAATGCGTCGCTGGTCGAACAGGCTGCGGCGGCATCCGGTTCGCTCGATGAACAGGCGACGCGGCTGAGCGGCGCGGTGGCGGTATTTACCGTGCACGGCGCGACGCATTCCATCGCCTGACGCAGTGGCTTGATTCAGCGACCCCGACTCAGTGACCCGACAGCAGCGTCGCGGCCTGGGTTGACTTGGTCTGCGCGGCGATATCGGCCGCCGTCATGCCGCGGTTGTCGCGCAGCGTCGCGTCGGCGCCGCGCGCGAGCAACAGCTTCACCGTGTCCGCGCGGTCGTAGCCCGCGGCCCACATCAGCGCAGTCAGGTCGTTGTGGTAACGGCGGTTCACGTCGATTCCCGAGTCGAGCAGCAGCTTGACCACCGCCGTGTTGCCCTGGCCTGATGCGTACACCATCGCGGTCTTGTCGACGCGGTCGACTGCATTCGTATCGGCGCCGCGCGCGAGCAGCAATTCGACCGTTTGCGCGTCGCCGCCATAGGCCGCCGCCATCAACGGCGTGATGCCTTGCACGTCGGCCTGGCGCACGTTCGCGCCGTGTTCGATCAGCATTCGCGCCATCTGCGTCGCGCCCTTCTTGCAGGCGGTGATCAGCGGCGTGTCGCCGATCCGGTTGCGCGAGTCTACCGCCGCGCCGGCGGCAAGCGCCGCATCGACGCTCGCGGCGTCGCCGTTGCGCGCTGCGTCGAGTAGTTGCTGGTTCACACTCAGGTCGCCCGCAGCGGCAGCCGGCGACGGTGTCAGCGCCGCTGCGGTGCAAAGGCATAACGCCGCGTGGGCGATCAGGTTTGCGAGCCGCTGTGTGAGCCGCTGTGTCAGCCGGTTTCTGAGCCGCCGCCTGAACCAGTCCGCAACCCGTCCGGCAACCCCATTTGCAGCACGTGTGGCAACGCTTTCGATCATCGGTGCGGATCTCCGTGCGCTTGATGGTTCCATGCCCGCGTCCTCGTGGTGTGCCGTTACTGCAGGCTCGCAATATACGCGCTCAGATTGCGGATATCGTCGTCCGTCAGGCCGCGTGTGACGCTCGCCATGTTGCCGGCGTCGTTGGTGCGCGTATGCGAGCGAAAGTCCTGCAACTGCTTGGCAATGTATTGCGGGTACTGGCCGGCCACGCGCGGAATCTCGTTCTGCCCGCTAAAACCGCCCAGGTGGCACATCGTGCACAGCACCTCCGCGGATTTGCGGCGACCCGCGTCGATGGCTGCTTCGCTCGAGTCAGTGCGAATCGGCGCAGGGCGCTGCTGCGAAAAATAGTCGGCGAGATCCTGCATGTCTTCGCGCGTCAGGTTCGCCGCCTGCGGCGACATGCGCGGGTCGCTGCGGCGCCCTTCCTTGAAGTCCTTCAGTTGCAGGTACAGATAGCGCTGCGTCTGGCCCGCCAGCACCGGATAGTCGGGATTCGTCGAATTGCCGAGCGGACCGTGACAGATGACGCAGGTCTGCGCCTTGATCTGGCCGGCTTGCGCATCCGCGTGCGCGGGCCGTGGCGCGACGCCGAGCGTCAGCGCGCCGAGCAGCAGCGCGCCGAACGCTGGCGTGACAGTGCGCGTGAGAGCGGCGATGCGCTTCACGGCAACGCGAAGACCAGCACCGTATTGCCGCGCTTGAAGTCCAGCTGCGTATTGCCGCCGGCCGCCACCGCGACATATTGCTTGCCGTTCACCGTGTACGACACCGCCGGCGCATTGACGCCCGCACCGCACTGGAATTCCCACAGCTTCTTGCCGGTCGACGCGTCGAATGCACGAAACAGTCCGTTGCCTTCGCCGTTGAACACAAGGCCGCCTGCGGTGGCAAGCACACCCCCGATCAACGGCTGATCAGTCTTCACATCCCACATCACCTTGCCGGTATCGACGTTGACCGCCGACAGCTTGCCCCACTGCTGTTCCGACGGAATCGTCTTGAACGCGCCGCCGAGCCACAGCTTGCTGCCGCCCGGATACGCGACTTCGGCAACCTGATAGGTCATCGGCTGATGCAGGTTGGCCGCATACACGAGACGCGTCTGCGGATCGAACGCCATCGGCGACCATTCGACGCCGCCGTTCGCGCCCGGCAGCATCCGCGCGCCCGCCTCGGTCGGCAAGGTCCACATGTCCTCCTGCGGAATCATCGCCTGCGAGAAGCGGATCAGCTTGCCGGTCGCGCGCTCGTGCACGTACACGTGGCCGGTCTTGCCGCCGTGAATCACGCCCGGAACCATCTTGCCGTCCTTGTCGCGCACGTCGAGCAGAATCGGCGGACTGACGGCATCGAGATCCCATACGTCGTGCGCGATGTACTGCGAGTGCCATTTGTATTTGCCAGTGTCGAGATCTACGGCGACCATCGAATCCGTGTACAGGTTGTCGCCGGGACGGATCGCGCCGTACAGATCGGGCGACGGATTACCGACCACGAAAATCACCGTGCGCGTCTTGCGGTCGATCGCCGGCGTCATCCATACGCCGCCGCCGAGCGTCTTGTAGAAATCGCCGCCCTTCGACGTCAGCGTCTGCTTTTCCTTCGCGATGTCGCGCTTCATGTCGCGGCCGGTCGCATCGGCGGTGGCCCACACGCCTTCCTGGCCGGTCTCCGGAATCGTGTAGAAGGTCCACAGCAAATGGCCGTCCGTGGCGCTGAACGCCTTCACGAAGCCGCGTATGCCGTACTCGCCGCCGTTGGTGCCGATCAGCACCTTGTCTTCGACGACGGTCGGCGCCATCGTCTCCGAGTAGCCCTGTTCGGGGTCCGCGATCTGCGTCTCCCACAGCAGCTTGCCGGTCTTCGCATCGAGCGCCACCAGCTTCGCGTCGAGCGTGCCCATGAAGAGCCGGTCACCCGAAATCGCCACGCCGCGATTGTTGGGCCCGCAACAGAATGTCGTCACCGGTCCCATCTTGTGCTTGTAATGCCAGAACTCCTTGCCGGTCACCGCGTCGAGTGCGTACACATGGTTGAACGAGGTGGTGATGAACATCACGCCGTTCGTCACGATCGGCGCGGTTTCCATCGACTCGTTCACCGCTGTCTGGAACAGGAACACCGGCCGCAATCGCGCCACGTTGCTGCGGTTGATCTGCGTGCCGGGATAGAAGCGCGTCTGCGCGTACGAGCCGTTCGAATGCAGCCAGTCGGATGCGTTGCCGGCGGCGCTGTCGAGCTGCTGTTGCGTGACGGACTGCAGTCGCGTGGGCATCGGTGCGGCGCTGGTGGTCGCGCCGCCTTGCACTTCGTCCGCGCTATACGCGGGCGGCGCGCCTAGCGCCAACACCAGCGACCACGACGCGGCAATGACAGGTAGAGCCTTGCGGGATGGGTGCATGAGAGTCTCCTTGATTCTTATTGCTCAAAGGTTTCGTCATGCGAATCGACACGCGGCGCGAGCGGACCGGACGCACCGCGTGCGGGATGGCGCAACCCTCTCAGACGACAACGTGTTGTGCTTGCTTTTGCATACCGTCGCTTGCCGGTTTTGTTCTGGTTGTCCGGCGTGTGCTGCGAGAGGGATGGGAGACCGAAGCTGGCTCTTCCACCGGAAAAACTGGCTCGTTACAGCGTAGGCGATCCACCCCGCATTTTCTAGAGCGGATGACGAAGAGTCGCGTGGCTCGTATGGCGCGCCGCGCCAATGCCGATGCGGCGTTCCACAGGCGCTGAATTGAGCGGGTGACGCGACGGTGGGTGCGCGCGTCTTCAGACGCGTCAGCTAAACAGGATCAGCCGACACTCGCGACGGCTTACAGAGACCCAACATCGGCAAGTGAGGATCGCCGCGAACCATGCGGTCTCGCCACGGCAGATCTGTCGGGGAATGTCGCGGGATCGTGAACGCTAGCGCGGCCGCGCCTGCGCGGAGCGGCGCGACGACGTTTCGCTGCCGAACGAGCGCCACGCCTTGTCGGCGTAGAACACGATCAGCGCCGCGGCCGGAATCAGCAACGCGATCGCGACGGCGATACCGCCAAAGCCTGCGAGCACCTCGACAACAAGCATCATGCGGGACTCCATCAATCGCATTGGGTGACTCGGCCGTCGGACTGACGATGCCGGACGTCGCCATCTGTTCACGCTGCCCGTGATTATCGACGATGTGCCGCAGATGCTGCAGTGACGACGAAGCAGCCCCCCGCCACCCGCCGCAGCCGATCCAGAAACGACAAAGCCGGCACACGGCCGGCTTGCTTGTGGAAGTTGCTTTGCAGACTTCTGGAATTCGTTTGGTGGAGCGGAGGAGGATCGAACTCCCGACCTTCGCATTGCGAACGCGACGCTCTCCCAGCTGAGCTACCGCCCCACGACTCCGGCGATTCTAGCACAAGGCCTTCGCGAATGGCCAACCCGCACCGTTCACTTCGAAGGCGCACCGGCCAGCACCCAGCTGACCACCGTGCGGATATCGGCATTGCTCATGGTCGAATGCGCAGGCATCGGAATCACACCCCAGACACCCGCGCCGCCCTCCTTCACCTTGCGCTCGAGCAGCGCCTGTGCCTGCCCGTTGCCCTTGTAGCGCTCGGCCACCTGCTGGAACGACGGACCGACCAGCTTGCGGTCGACCGCGTGGCAGCCGAGGCATGCATTGCCCTGCGCGATCACCAGACCGCGCGGCGCATCGGCGGCGTGCGCGAGCGGCACGGCAGCGGCAGCCAACAGCAGCGCGGCGCACACGCGGCGCGCGCGGCCGCTCGCCGCGCGCGCGACCGGTTTCATCGCGGTCATTGAACCGTCGCCTTCGGACTGCCCGGCGTCACCGTCGAATTGGACACCGGTGCCGGCGGCTGCTGATCGAGCGGCTTCGACGACACGCCCGAATCCGGAATCGCGCCGGTGGTCACGTCGTCGGTCGCCGCGGCGGCGCTCGGATCCGACGCGCTCGGCGCCGAAGCGGCAGCCGCGGCGACCGCCGCCGCATCCTGCGGCTGGATGTACTGGAATACCTTGACCACCTTGGTCACGCCCGGCACGCGGCTCGCGACGTTCGCGCCGATGCCGCCTTCGTCCGGTGTGACGAGCCCCATCAGATAGACGACGCCGTTCTCGCAGACCACCTTGTAGTTGTTCGCCGAGATGTTCTTCTCGGCGATCAGCGCGGTCTTCACGCGGCCTTCGAGGTAGGTGTCGTTGGTGCGCGACGAGAAATCGGTGGCCGGTGCCACGGTCAGCTCGTTGACGATCGCGTTCACGTTGTTCAGGCCGCGCACCACGCTTTCGGCTTTCTGCTTCGACGCGTCGTCGGTGACTTCGCCGGTCAGCAGCACGCGACGGTTGAATACCGTCACGTTGACGTGCCCCTGGTCGCCCAGCGCCTGGTTGATCTGCGACAGTGCCTTCACCTGGATCTCGCGGTCTTCGGTCTGCGCGCCGAGCGTGCGCCGGTCGGTCGCCACCAGCGCGCTGCCGCCCGCCGCGCCGGCCACCGCCAGCACACAACCCTGCAACGTCGCAGCCAGGCCGGCCGCGAGCCCGATCACCAGCGTGGTCCTCACCAGCGTGCTCTTTACGCGGTATGCGCTCATCTACTCGCTCTCCTTCATGGTCAATCTTCACCCAGCAGCATCGCGTCGATGCCGTCGCACAGACAGTGAATGGTCAGCAGATGCACTTCCTGAATGCGCGCGGTCCGGTCGGACGGCACGCAGATGGGGATGTCGAGGTCGGTCAGCGCGTCGCCGGTGCCGCCGCCGCCGTTGCCGGTCAGTGCGACGACGACCATTTCGCGCTCGTGCGCGGCCTCGATCGCCGCCAGCACGTTCGCGCAATTGCCCGCGGCGCTGATCGCGAGCAGCACGTCGCCGGGCTCGCCGAGCGCGCGAATCTGTTTCGCGAAGATCTGCTCGAACGCGCCTTGGTTGCCGAGCGCGGTGAGCAGCGCGGAATCGGTGGTGAGCGCCACGGCCGGCAGACCCGGTCGCTCGCGCTCGAAGCAGTCGATCAGCCCGGCAGCGAAGTGCTGCGCCTGCGCCGCCGCGCCGCCATTGCCGCACGCCAGAATGCGATTGCCGTTGGCAAGCGCGCCGAACATCGTGTCCACTGCCGCGGCGATCGGCAGCGACAGGCTTTCCATGGCTTCGAGGGTCACTGCCGCGCTGTCGCGGAAGTGCTGTTGGATGCGTTCGACTGACATCGACTCTCTATCTTGTACTGCGTTTTACCGCATGTGACGTTTTGCACCGCGCGATGCCCGCTGCGCGTCCGCAAGTTTAACTTACTCGCGATGCGATATCGCGCTTCAGATGTCGTCCGCGCGAAATGCGTCGCGTAGCCAGACGAGCCGGCCGGCTTCGAACGCCACCACGTCGAAGCGGCAACGCGGCGCTTCGATCGCGTGAGCTGCGAGCCACGCCTGCGCCGCGCGCACGAGCCGCTGCCGCTTCTGCCGGGTGACGCTTGCCAGCGCGCCGCCGTACCGCGTGCGGGCGCGGGCGCGCACTTCGACGAACACCAGCGCGCCATCCGGCTCGCGCATCACCAGATCGATCTCGCCGCCGCGGCTGACGACATTGCGCGCGATCAGGCGCAGCCGCTGCCGTTGCAGGAACGCGAGTGCATGCGCTTCGAACTTCGCGCCGATGCTTTTGGACCCGGCTGCGGTGGATAGGTTGCCGCGGCTGTGGGGTATCGGAGATGGGCGCGGCGGATCGATCCGCGCACGCGGTGGCGCCGTGCACATGCGCGGCAGCGCCTGCTGCGCAGCGCGCGCCGCACCTCCTTCGCCAGTTGCCTTGCCGCTTGGCGCCTGGTGGCACAATGTCGGGCTTGTTCCGTCCGTCTGCGTCCCTTGTGTCATGACTCCTCTCTCCGAACTCGCGCAGCAGCAGGACTACCCGTCCGGCGCGCTTTACGTGGTCGCGACGCCGATCGGCAATCTCGCCGACATCACGCTGCGCGCGCTGCACGTGCTCGGCCTCGTCGACCGCATCGCCGCCGAAGACACGCGCAATAGCGGCCAGCTGCTCGCGCGCTACGGCATCTCGAAGCCGCTGCTCGCCGTACATCAGCACAATGAGCGCGCGGCGGCGCAGCGCATCGTCGAGCATCTGCAGGCGGGCGAGCGCATCGCGTATGTGTCCGATGCCGGCACGCCAGGCATTTCGGACCCGGGCGCGAAGCTGGTCGAAGCCGTGCGCGACGCGGGCCTGCCGGTGATTCCGCTGCCCGGCGCCAGCGCGCTCGCCACCGCGGTCAGCGCGGCGGGCGACTGGGTCGCGACGTTCTCGTTTTTCGGCTTTCTACCGCCGAAGGCGAGGCAACGCGCGACTACGCTGCAGCAGCTAGCCGGTCATCCGCATGCGCTGGTGTTCTACGAAGCGCCGCACCGCATCGCCGAAACCGTCGAGGCTCTGGCCGACGCGTTCGGCGGTGCGCGGCGTCTGCTGATCGCACGCGAGTTGACCAAGTTACATGAAGCGCTGCACTGCTGCACCCTGGCCGAAGGGCCAGCATGGCTCGCTGCCGATCCGAACCGGCAACGCGGCGAATTTGTGCTGGTCGTCGAAGGCGCGAGTGTGCAGCCGGCCGACGAGCAGGATCACGATGCGTTGCTGCTGACGCTGCTGGAAGAACTATCGGTGAGCAGTGCGGCGAAGCTCGCCGCTACGTTGACTGGCGCGTCGCGCAACGCGTTGTACGCGCGTGCGCTGCAGCTGAAGAAAGAGTGATGAAGAGTAAGGCGAGGGCGCCGCGCGCGGTCGAGCCGCTGAAAGCCGCCGCGCAAAGAGACTGAAGGGCCGCGAACGGCCCTTCATCGACAAGCCTTCCGCACGGAAGGCGCTTCACTGCTTTACCGGGTTACCGATACCTCGATCAGGCTAAGGAGCCCGTTACTTTTCGACGTTCGGGCCGCTGTTCGCCGCAAGCATCTCAGCCTGTTCGGCCTTGGCTTCGCGCTGCGTCAGGCCGGCGATCTGCACCTTGGCGGTACCCACGTGTTGCAGATGCAGAATCCGCGCGGCGGCATACGAAAGGTCGATCACCCGTCCGCGCGCGTACGGGCCGCGGTCGTTGATCTTCACGACCACCGAGTCGTTGGTTTGCGGGTTCGTCACCCGTACGTACGAGCCGAGCGGCAGCGTACGGTGCGCGGCGGTCAGCGCATTCATATTGAAGCGCTCGCCGTTCGCGGTGCGGCGGCCATGAAACAGCTTGCCGTACCACGACGCGCGGCCGGTCTGCCGAAAGTTCTGCACGTCGGGACCGTCGTCGGTCAACGCTTGCGCGTCGGCGAGTTTGCCCTTCGGCTGGTCTTCCGGCGTCGGCGTGCTGCTGGCCGAGCCGTAGGCTTGCGGTGCGGTCGTGCTTTGCGCCGTCTTCGTACTCAGAGCCGGTATGTTGGCCTGGTCCGAAGCGTTCGGCGGCATCGCGCAGCCGGTTAGCACCAAAAAGGCAAAAAGAATCCCGATACGTCGGGTTTGCCGAGTTTCCATAAGACGAACGATGTTACAAATGCGAGCCGCATCACGCGATGACTGCGTGTCACATGCGACCCGGGCGGCAACGCGCAGCCGTACGCTGCGCATAGAGCGCAGAACGGTCGAGCCCGTACACGGCAATGAACGCCGCTACCGCACGGTTAGTTTTCACGTCTGACGCAAACTGTCCCCGCAGTTTTTGGCCAGACCCCACTCGCCGCCATCAAACATGGTTTGTCACGAACCAACGTGACCCCACATTTTCGCGCCCGTGTAGCAGCGCTAATGGGATGGCGGCGTAGGCCCCATCCAGCGTTACGGCAGCGAGGCCGTGACAGACGCGTGGCGCCTGGCTGGACAAGACGTGCGCACCGAACTTTCGGTGCTGGATTTGCCGTCGGACAGCACGGCACTTACTTGAAGGCAACCTGCATTCCAGTTTCAAACGATGATATGAACCGTTCGAAAACCTGAGATGTGTCTACCGGTGGAGGTGCGGCTTTCCGCACACAATTCGGCCATTATACCCAAATTCGTTGGGTGGGTAGCCGGCACCCCACAATCTTTACTTAATCTTTACATTTGCCGCAAAAATGACCGGCACGGCGGGCGGCGTCGAAGCGTATGCGGCCTGACGGCGGCGCTTGGCCCGCGCCGGTACAATCGATCTTTTCCTGCCGCGCAGACCTTCATGAAAGTCACCCTGATCCCTGTCACGCCATTCCGGCAGAACAGCTCGCTGCTCGTCTGCGAAGCGACGCAGCGTGCCGCGGTCGTCGACCCTGGCGGCGATCTCGAGATCATCCAGCGCGAGGTCGCGCGCATGGGTGTCAGCGTCGAGAAGGTTCTGCTCACGCATGGGCATGTCGATCATTGCGCCGGTGCGAAGTCGCTGGCTACTCACTACGGCGTGCCGATCGAAGGTCCGCACCCGGACGAGCGCTTCTGGCTCGACCAGCTGCCCACACAAAGCGTGCGCTTCGGCTTTCCGCCGGCCGACTCGTTCGAGCCCGACCGCTGGCTGCACGGCGGCGACACCGTGCGCTTCGGCGACGAGACGCTCGACGTATTCCATTGCCCCGGACATACGCCAGGCCATGTGGTGTTTTTCAGCCGCGCACACCGGCTCGCGCTGGTCG
>Ga0310813_10001891_pt1 | contig 12682 bp, 11 predicted proteins | sample YN3metagenome_FD_203086 | JGI IMG/M metagenome (GOLD analysis project Ga0310813, IMG submission 203086) | Soil microbial communities from experimental microcosm in Duke University, North Carolina, United States - YN3 | ecosystem: Engineered > Artificial ecosystem > Soil microcosm > Unclassified...
AGATCGGCGGCAACTGGCAGCCGTTCGAAGAGCAGAATCTGCGTCTTCGTGCCGAATTCGTCCGGCAGACCATCGACAATCCGCAGATCAGCTTCCCGGCCGCAACCGCGGCGCTGGAACAGGCGTTCCCGACCCGCTTCCAGCGCGACGCGTCGCTGCGACTGATCAGCGTCGATCTGCGTCCGGTGAACGCCGATCGCTCGACCCGCGAGACGCTGCGCTGGGGCTTCGATTTCACCAAGTCGCTGCAAACGCAGCGTCCCTCGCAGCAGACGATCACGCGCCTGGTCGACCGCGCCCGGCAGCAGGGGCTGATCCCCAATGCTCCCCGGCCCAACGCCGACGGGACCACGCCGGCGCCGACCGTCTCCGTTCGCACCGAAGGCGACGCGTCGCCGCAGCCCCGGCCTCCGGGCGTGGGCGGAGCCGGTGGACAGGGCGGCGGCCCGCGCTTCGGCGGCGGCGGTCCCGGTGGGGGCGGGGGTCGGTTTGGCGGTGGCCGCGGCGGACGGCTGACGCTGTCGGCGACGCATACCGTGACCTTCACCGACGAGCTGGTCATTGGGCCGGGGTTGCCGGTGCTCGATTATCTCGGCGGCGAGGTGCTAAACGCGAGCGGCGGGCGGCCGCGGCATCAGGTCGAAGTCGAAAGCGGCTATTACAATAATGGCCTGGGACTGCGGCTGAGCGCCGACTGGCGCAGCGCGACCCGGCTCACCTCGACCGGTCAGGACCTGCGCTTCTCGCCTTATGCGACCTTCGACCTGCGCGCCTTCGCCAATCTCGGCGAGCGGCTGGACCTCGTCACCAAGGTGCCGTTCCTGCGCGGCAGCTCGGTGCGGTTCGAGGTCAACAACATCTTCAATGCGCGGCCGCAGGTGAATGGCGCGTCGAGTACCATTCCGTTCGCCTATCAGCCCGACCGGCTGGAGCCGATCGGGCGGACGGTGGGCGTGACGTTCCGCAAATTGTTCATTCCCAACCGCTTCATCCAGCGCGCCTTTCAGCAGCGCGCGGCGGGTGGGCGACCGGACGAATAGAAACGGGGAGCGAGGGGCTTAGAACCCCTCGCGCTTCGCCCGCTCGAGACCGTCGACGATCACCTTCTTGGCGTCTTCGCGGTCGCCCCAGTGACCGACGCGGGTCCACTTTTCGGGCTCGAGGTCCTTATAGTGGGTGAAGAAATGGGCGATCTGATCGAACACGATCTTGGGCAGGTTCTCGCCCTCACCGATTCCCTCGTAATATTTGGTCGTCTTGACGTCGGGGACGGCGAGCAGCTTTTCGTCGCCGCCGGCTTCGTCCTCGAGGAACAGCACCGCGATCGGGCGCGCGCGCACGACGCAACCCGGCATGAACGGCCAGCGGTTCATCACCAAGCAGTCCAATGGATCGCCGTCTTCGCCCAGGGTATGGGGAATGAAGCCGTAGTTCGCCGGATAGCGCATCGCGGTGTGCAGGATGCGATCGACGAAGATGGCACCCGACTTCTTGTCGAGCTCATACTTCACCGGCTCGCCGCCGATCGGCACTTCGATGACGACATTGATGGATTCGGGCGGATTGGCGCCCGCCGGCACGAGGTCTAGGTTCACTTTGGCTCCAGAAGGATGTCGAGGGCGCCCCGCCCACCGCCTGTTTTGGTGAGGCGCGGATAGCGAAGACCGCCGTTCCAGGAAAGAGGCACGACCCGAACGCTGTCGCCGCGCTTGATCGTGAGGCGGATCGGCGCGGTGCCGCCCTTGGCAGTGGTGATCGCCGTCTTGAGCGCGTCCTCGCTATACGCTTTCTCCCCGACCGCGACGATCGTCTGGCCGGTGGTGAGCCCGGCCTTGAACGCGGGCCCGTCCCAGATGACGGCGGTGATCTTGCCCTCGCGGTCGAGGCTCATGCCCAGCGACCAGCTGTAATTGTGGCCGCGCGACGATTTCATCGACGCCGCGAGGGCCGCGTTCGGGGTGTCGGTATAGTCGAGGCGGTAGCCCGAGGCGGTGAAGCCGTTCAGCGGCGCGCCGGCGGTCGAGGGTTCGTAGACCCGCTGCTGGAGGAAGCTGCGCCAGTCGTAGCGGTGAACGGCGTTCAAACCCGCGACGATGTCGTCAAGGGTGTAGGTGCGCACGCCCCAGTCGCCTTCGCGGGTGCCGAAGAACGCGCGGGCGAAGTCGTCCATTCCGCGGCGGTTGCCCGTGCCCTGGCGGATGATCGCATCGGCTTCGAGCCAGATCAGCATCCCTTCGTTGTAATAATCCTCGTTGCGCTGCCAGCTGGTCCACGCTTTCGGCCGGCGGGCCGAGACGATCGGATCGTTGGTGGTATCGACCAGCGGCCGCCACGCGCGCCCCCTGGTGAGGTCGAGGGCGGCGGCGATGTTGGCCATCTTGTCCAGCACCTCAGCCTTGGTCGACAGGCCCGAGCGGGCTTCGAGGACATGGCCCCAGAATTGCGTCTGCCCTTCGTACACCCAAAGCAGGCTGTCGCGCATCGGCGTGCGGAAGTCGGGGGTGAAGAGGTCGGCTGGGCGGCGGTGCTTGCCGTTCCAGCTGTGGGTGAATTCGTGCGGCAGGAGGTTGTGGTCGGGGAGGCTTGCCTTCCAGTCGGTGAAATAGCCCGGATCGTTCTGGTTCTCGGAAGAGCGGTGATGCTCGAGCCCGATGCCACCCATCTTGTCGGTGATGGCATGGAGGAAGTCGTAGTGGTCGAACTGGCGGGTGCCGAACAGCCGGACGGCCTGGGTCACAAGATTGCGGTGCCGCTGCAGGACGTCGGCGGAGACGACCAGCTCTTTCGGGCTGTCGGCGATCGTGTTGAGGAACACGTTCTGGCCAAGGTCGTCGCGGCGGAAATAGCGGCCGGCGAAGATCGGCGAATCCTGCAGCGTTTCGTAGCTGACCGTATTGTACGTAACCCGCGTACCGGTCGTGGCGGTGGGGCGCAGCGCGGTCGCGGCCTGGAAACCGGCGGGATAGGTGACCGTCGCGCTGACCGGGATGCGGCGGATGAAATAACCCGCCGGGTAGAGCGACACGCTTTCGAACTGCAGGTTGAGCATGTCGGGCGTGACCAGGATGCGGCCCTGATTGCCCTCGGTCGGGGTAATGAACTGGAAGCGGGCTTCGATCTCGCTGGCGCCGGCCGGAACATCGACGTGGAAAGCGTAGACCTCGCCCGCGTCGCGTTCCCACTTGAGCGTTCGGCCACCGGCGGTGAAGGTCAGGCCCGCCAGCTTCTCGAGCTCGCCGCGCGGGGCATGCTTGCCGGGCAGCCATTGCGGGAAAAGCAAGGTCATCCGGCCCGCCTGCACCACCGGAATGGTCTGGCGGACGGTCCAGATGCCCTGGGCCAGATCGCTGACATCGACGTCGAGCCGCATCGTCCCGGGAAACGCCACGTCGCGGGCGGTGGGGATCGTCTGCGGGAATTGCACCGGCTGGGGCGCCGACAGCGGGACGGTTTGAGCGAGGGCGGGGGAGGCGGCGAAGAGCGCCGCGGCAAGATACAGGCTACGCATGGCACCCGCCTAGCCACGGCGGCGCGGGACGGCTAGTGGCTGCGCCACATTCATGGCCCAGATCAACACGCCCCAACCCGTCCGCGGCATGCAGTCGCTCCTTGGCGAGGAAGCCGATCGCTTCGCGCATGTCGTCGCGACCTTCGAGCGCGTCCGCCGCCTATTCGGTTTTCGCCGGGTCGAGGTGCCGGTGCTCGAACCGACCGCGGTGTTCGCCCGCTCGCTGGGCGAGACGACCGATGTCGTGTCCAAGGAGATGTACACCTTCGAGGATCGCTCGGGCGACAGCGTCACCTTGCGGCCCGAATTCACTGCGGGAATTGCGCGGGCCTATCTGACCGAGGGCTGGCAGCAATATGCGCCGCTGAAGGCCGCGACGCATGGCCCTGCGTTCCGTTACGAGCGCCCGCAGAAGGGGCGCTTTCGGCAGTTCCACCAGCTCGACGCCGAGATCCTGGGCGCGGCCGAGCCGCAGGCGGATGTCGAAGTGCTGAGCTTCGCCTCGCAATTGCTGACCGAGCTCGGCGTCGGCGGCAACGTGGTGTGCAAATTGAACACACTCGGCGATCCGGCGACGCGCGCGGCGTGGCGCGATGCGCTCCACGACCATTTCGTGTCGCATCGCGCGGATCTGAGCGAGGACAGCCGCGACCGGCTTGATCGCAATCCGGTGCGGATTCTCGACAGCAAGGCGCATGCCGACTGGCCGATCGTCGATTCGGCGCCGGTGATCGACGACTACCTGACCGCGGAAGCGAGCGACTTCTTCGCCGCGGTGACCGCCGGGCTCGACGCCGCCGGGGTCGTGTGGGAGCGCGCGCCGCGGCTGGTCCGCGGGCTCGATTATTATCGCCATACCGCGTTCGAGTTCATCACCGACGCGCTGGGCGCGCAGGGGACGGTGCTGGCGGGCGGCCGCTATGACGGCCTGGTCGAGGCACTGGGCGGACCGCATACACCGGCGATCGGCTGGGCGGCGGGGATCGAGCGGCTGAGTATGCTGATCGACGCGCCGGCACCGCAGGTCGCGGAAGTGGCGGTGGTGGCCGAGAATGCGGCGGTGGAAGCCGACGCGATCGGAACCGCGGCGCGGCTTCGTGCGGCCGGTTTCGTCGTCGAGCTTTATGTCACCGGAAGCCCGCGCAAGCGGTTTCAGCGGGCCTCCAAGGCCGGTCCCGGCGCGATCCTGTCGCTTGACGTAAGAGACGGCGAGCGCGTTCGGAACTTCAAGCCGCTGTTGCTGGCGCAGGACCGTGCCGAGGCGGCGCAGCAGGTCGCGGCCGGCGCATGACTTCCATCTCGTCCGAACGGATCGCCCAGATCGAGGCGAAGCGGCAGGAATTGTCGGCGGCGATGGCGGGCGGCGATCTGCCGGCGGAGGAATTCGTCCGCCTTTCCAAGGAATATGCGCAGATCGAGCCGGTCGCCGCGGCGGCGCGCGAGGTGCGGCGGCTGCGGGCCGAGCGTGAAAGCCTCGGCACGATGACCCGCGACGGCGACGAGGAATTGCGCGCGATGGCGGCCGAGGAACTGGCACTGATCGAGGAAGCGCTGCCCAAGGCCGAGCGCACGCTGGCGCTGCAATTGCTGCCCAAGGACAGCGCCGACGAACGCGCCGCGATGCTCGAAGTGCGGGCCGGCACGGGCGGGGACGAAGCGGCGCTGTTCGCCGGCGATCTGCTGCGCATGTACCAGCGCTTCGCCGACGAACATGGCTGGAAGTTCGAGCTGATCAGCGCCTCGCAATCGGAAGTCGGCGGCTACAAGGAAGCGGTCGCGTCGATCAACGGCAGCGGTGTCTTCGCCCGGCTGAAGTTCGAAAGCGGTGTCCACCGCGTCCAGCGCGTGCCCGCGACCGAAAGCGGCGGGCGGATCCACACTTCGGCGGCGACCGTGGCGGTGCTTCCGGAGGCCGAGGAAGTCGACGTGCAGATCGACGACAAGGATTTGCGCATCGACGTCTATCGCTCGAGCGGTCCCGGCGGGCAGTCGGTCAACACGACCGATTCGGCCGTGCGCATCACGCATTTGCCGACCGGGCTGGTGGTCATCCAGCAGGACGAGAAGAGCCAGCACAAGAACAAGGCCAAGGCATTGAAGGTGCTTCGGACCCGCCTGTTCGAGCTGGAGCGCGAGCGGTTGGCGAGCGAGCGAGCGGGCGCGCGCAAGAGCATGGTCGGGTCGGGCGATCGCTCCGAGCGCATCCGCACCTATAATTTCCCGCAAGGTCGCGTGACCGATCACCGGATCAACCTGACCCTGCACAAATTGCCCGAAATCCTCGAAGGAACGGGGCTGAACGAGCTGACCGAGGCGCTGATCGCCGAGGACGAGGCGGAGCGGCTGGCCGGGCTCGAGGATGGCTGAGGCCAGGCAATCATGAAAACGGTCGAGCGCGCGTTGCAGGAAGCGGTGCGGCAGCTGCCCGACTGCACCGACACGCCGCGGCTCGATGCCGAATTGCTGCTTGCGCACGCCTACGGGATCGAGCGTGACGAGTTGCTGCTGCGCCCCCCGACCGGGCCGGTGCCGGAGAGTTTCGCTGGTCTACTTCAGCGGCGCTGCGCGGGTGAGCCGGTGGCCTATATCATCGGCCACCGCGCCTTCTGGAATATCGAGTTGGAAGTCGGGCCGGGCGCGCTGATACCCCGGCCGGACAGCGAAACGCTGATCGAGGCGGCGTGCGAGCATTTCGCCGGTGGCGACGGGCCCGAGCGAATTCTCGACCTCGGCACCGGGCCGGGCACCCTCCTGCTCGCCGCGCTCGACCAATGGCCGCGGGCGACCGGGCTGGGCATCGATTCGAGCGAGGCGGCGCTGGCCTATGCGCAGCGTAACGCGCAGCGCCTCGGCCTCGCGCCACGGGCGCAGTTCCGCCGGGGAGACTGGGCAAAAAAGGTGACCGAGCGGTTCGACCTTTTGCTGTGCAACCCGCCTTATGTCGCCGAAGATGCCGAGCTTGGCCCCGGCGTAAAGGAGCATGAACCCGCCGAAGCCCTGTTCGGCGGGGCGGACGGGCTCGACGACTATCGCCGCCTGGCGCCCGAGGTTGGACGGTTGCTGGCGCCCGGCGGGCTGGCGGCGATCGAGATCGGCTATGACCAGGGCGACAGCGCGGCGGCCTTGTTCGCGGCCGAAGGGCTGTCGCCGACACTGGCGCACGACCTCGGTGGCCGGCCACGCGCGCTGCTGATAAAGGCCTGACTCAAAAAGACTTGGAAAAACCGTGGCTCGCAGCTACATCTTGCTCAGCACCGGTCCGCTTTCGTGAAGCCGACCGAGGCAACCCCCGACTTTTTCTTTCGGTGTTCGCGGCCCGACCGGCACGAGGACCAGGACGAAACAGGGGCTCCGGGAACGAGCGGTTCGTGCCCGGCACCGCAGCTCACGCGCTTCGAGGATTTTGTTCGGCGCCAGTGGTCAAGGAACGTCACGCTTGATGAACAATCGCCAGGGCGGCCGCCGTCGCGGTCGTGGGGGTCAGCAGCCGCGAGGTCTTGGAGGCGGCGGCGGTGGCCGCGATCAGCGCAGCCGCGGCAATGCCGCGCAACTGCTCGAGAAATACAAGAACATGGCCCGCGACGCGCAGCTCGCCGGGGACCGCGTGCAGACCGAATATTATCTGCAGTTCGCGGATCATTATTTCCGCGTGCTGGGCGAAACCCGCTCGCGCTTCGAGGATCAGCGTCCGTCGCAGGACGATGAGGACGAGGGCGAGGACGAGGGCTTCGAGAACGAGGGCGACGAGGAATCGTTCGATCAGCCGCGTCAGGAGCGGCCCGAGCGTCAGGACCGGCAGGAGCGGCAGCCGCGCGGCGATCGTTATGAGCGGCGCGATCGAAATCGCGACGACCGTCCTCGCGAAGATCGTCAGCTGCGCGAGGAGCGTTCGCGTGACGATCGCCCGCGCGAAGAGCGTCAGCCTCGCGAAGATCGCCAGCCGCGTGAAGACCGGCCCCGCCGTGAACGCGCCGAGCGCCGCCCGCGTGAGGAAGACCAGGCCGAAGCGCCCATCGCCGAGCAGCCCATCGTTAGCGGAATCGCCGATTTCCTGCCGCCCGCAATCGGGCCGATCAGCGACGTGAGCCCGGACGAGGGCGAGGCCGAAGCGCCTCGTCCGCGCCGCCGCACGCGCCGCAAGATCGAGGACAATGACGAGGGCGTGGCTCCGGCCGCCTGATCCGGCACCGTTCCGCGCGTTCATCGCGCGCGGACCACGGGCCGGTTGACGATCATGTAACAGTGTTACAGGCTCCTTCTCGACACTGGGGAAGGAGCCTGTTGATGCGTCTGCTCGTGGCACTCATGGCGGCGACCGCTGCGCCGCTTTCCGCCCAGTCTCCGCAGGCCATTCCGGCGCCGACCGCCAGCGCACAGGGCGATGTCGCGGTCACCATTTACAACAACGATCTCGCGCTGGTGCAGGACCGGCGCGATCTCGCGTTGCCGACGGGACGCTCTCGGCAGGAGTTTCCCGACGTATCGGCGCGGATCCGGGCCGAAACCGTCACGCTGACCGGCGCAGGCATCGGGATCGTCGAGCAGAATTTCGATTACGACCTGCTCAGCCCCTCGGCGTTGATGCAGAAGGCGGTGGGCGAGACTATCACCCTCGTCCGGGTCAATCCCGCGACCGGCGCCGAAACGCGCGAGCGCGCGCGGGTGCTGGCGGCGAACGGCGGCGTGGTGCTGCAGATCGGCGAGCGGATCGAGGTGCTGCGCGACGACGGGTTGCCGGTGCGGGTGATCTTCGACAAGGTGCCCGAGGGCCTGCGCCCGCGACCGACACTATCGGTGACGTTGACCGCCCCGCGTGGCGGGCGGCAGCCGGTGACCCTGACCTATCTGACCCCGGGGCTGGCCTGGAACGCCGATTATGTCGCGCTGTTCGACGAAGCCGCAGGGCGGATGGACGTGCAGGGCTGGATCACGCTCAACAATCGTAGCGGGACGGCCTATCGCAATGCCGACGTGGTGCTGGTCGCGGGGGCGGTCGGCACTGCCGAGCAGCGCAGCCGCTACCCCTCGCCGCCGTCTTCAGGTGACGTCATGGCGGCGGGAACCGAGACCGCGAACCGGGCGCGGGTGGGCGATTTCTACCTGTATCCGCTGCCGCAGCGAACCACGATCGCGCAGGCTCAGCAGAAGCAGGTCAGCTTTCTCGACGTCAGCGGCACGCCGGCGGCGCGCGCCTACGAATATCGCAATCCGTGGCTCGGCACGACCGAGCAGCCGGTCAGCGCCAATTCGGTGCTGCGCTTTTCGACGGCGAGCCGGCAGGGGCTCGGCGATGCGCTGCCCGCCGGGACGGTCCGGGTCTATCAGCGTGACAGCCGCGGCACCCCCCAGTTCGTCGGCGAATCGCGCATCGGCCACACGCCGATGGGCAGCGATCTTGGTCTGACGACGGGGCAGGCGTTCGATATCAAGGTGCAGCCGACGGTGACCGAGCGGACGCGGCTGAGTTCGGACGGGAGCCGCTGGCGCACCACCATGCGCTACCGGCTGACCAATGCCTCGCCGCGCGCGGTGACGGTGGATTTGCTGCAGGATGGGCTGTGGGGCGACACGCGGATCGTCAGCGAAAGCCAGACGAGCGAGCGCCGCAGCGCCGGCACCGCCGTGTGGCGCGTCGCCGTGCCGGCCAATGGCGAGGCGACCGTCACCGCCACCTTCGACACGCGCTTCTAGACCGATGCGGCTCGCCGGGCTTCTTGCCCTGTACCTCGCCGGGCCGGCGTTCGGCCAGACGGTCGTGACCTCGCCCGCGCCGGAGCGGGTCGGGGTTACGGTCTATCGCGATCAAAGCCGGGGCGATGCGCGACCGCAGCGGCAGTGGCTGAACGGTTATGCGCTGATCAGCGAGACCCGGACGATCGCAATTCCGGAGGGCGAATCGGAGTTGCGCTTCGAAGGCGTCGCGAGCGGGATCGTTCCGCAAAGCGCGATCGTCGGCGGCATTCCCGAAGGATTGCTCGAACGGAACCGCGATGCGCTGCTGTTGTCGGCGGGCAGTCTGGTTGACCGCACGCTCGGCCAGCGGGTCAGTCTTCGCCGGACCGACCGCGCGACGGGCAAGGTGACAGAGCAGGAAGCGGTGGTGCGCACGGGCAGCGACGGCGGCGTGGTGCTGCAGACCGCCGCGGGCGTCGAGGCGCTGCGCTGCACGGGGCTGGCCGAGACATTGGTGTATGACCGCGTGCCCGCCGGCCTGTCGGCGCGCCCGACGCTGTCGGTCAGGGTCCGCGCCAGGCAGCCGCTCAATGCCGCGGTGACCTTGTCGTATCTTGCGACCGGCTTCGACTGGCAGGCGGATTATGTGGCGTTGTTGTCGCCCGACGAGCGGACCGTGCAACTCCAGGCCTGGCTCACCCTCGCCAGCACCGACGAGACGAGCTTTGTCGGCGCCACCACCCAGGCGGTCGCGGGACGGGTCAATCGCGAGCGGACGGAGGTCCCGCCGGTATCGGCCCCGCCGCTGCGGCTGCAATGCTGGCCGGCGGCGACGACGACCGCGCTTGTCAGGGGGCCCGATAGCGAATTCTATGCCGATTCGGAATCGTTCCCGGTCCCGCCACCGCCTCCCCCGCCGCCTCCGCCGATGGCGGCGGACATCGTGGTGACCGGGGCCCGAATCATGGCCGAGCGCGAGCGGCTCGGCGATCTGCAATTGTATCGCATTCCCGAACCGGTGACGGTTGCGGCCAAGGCGCAAAAGCAGGTCGGGCTGATCGATCAGCCGACAGTCAGGGTGCACCCGGTCTATCGCTTTTTCTTCGATGCCGAGGATTCGGATAGCGACGAGGAAGGACAGTTGGTCCTGCGGTCGCAGAATCGTGCATCGGAGGGGCTGGGACTGCCGTTGCCGGCCGGAAACCTCGTGCTGTTCGCGACCGGGGCAAACCGTCCGCTGATGATCGGCGAAGGATCGGTCAGGGACACGGCGGTCGGCGAAAAGGTCGAAGTGAACGTCGCGACGGCTGGCGGCGTGCGGGCCCGGCTTGGCGGCGAGGGCTCGGAACGGCATTTGCTGACCCTGACCAACGATCGCTCGGTTCCGGTCGCGGTCGAGGTCGAGCTCGGCCGCGATGACGGGGTGTCGATCGACGCGCCGAAGCTCACCCGCCGCGACGGCAAGCTCATGTGGCTTGTAACCGTTCCGGCGAATGGGACCGCGACGCTCGCTTATCGCATCCGGCGCTAAGTCGACGGCGGATCGACCGGGCGGGGGCGGTGCTGGGCGTCCAGCGCGACGAAAGTGAAGAGGCCTTCGGTAACCTTGATCTGCCGCGCCCCGCCGTCGCGGTCGGCGATAACTTCGATCCGAATCGCCATGCTGGTTCGTCCGACGCGTTCCACCGTCGCATAGACGCTGATCAGATCGCGCAGCTCGATCGGGGCGATAAACTCCATCCGCTCGATCGCCACCGTGGCGACGGCGCCCTGCGCCCGGCGCGAGGCGACGATGCCCGCGGCGATGTCCATCTGGCTCAGCACCCAGCCGCCGAAGATGTGGCCGTTCGAGTTGATGTCGCTCGGCCCCGGGGTGATCCGGAGCGTCGGCTGGCGGGGGTCGTTGTTGGTCAAAGCTCGTCCTTGTCGATGAGAATCTCGTCGGGGGTGCGACTGGCTTCCTCGTCGTGGCCGGAGCCCGAGCTGAGAAAGGTCAGCGTCATCAGTGCCGCGCCGAGCAGCACGCTGAGCCCGGCGCCAAGCGCGGTGGCGATCAGCATGTGGATCTTGGTTTCCGATTCGCCCCGGGCCACGAAATATACCGCGGCGGCCGCTGTCAGGATCGAGACCAAAGCCATCCACCGCATGATCCGGCGGAAGCGCTGCCACTGCGAGCGCCGAAGCGAAGGAATGGGATCGGGTTGCGGCATGACGGGTTCCCTTTGTGCGCCGAAGGTGAGACCTTCAACCCCGTCCATCATCCCGCCAAGGAGTTTGACGCCATGACCATCGCCGCCGTTCTGTCGAGCAAAGGTCCCGAGGTCGCCACCATCACGGGCGATGCGACGCTGAGCGAAGCCGCAAGTGAGCTCAGCCGCAACAAGATCGGCGCGCTGGTGGTCGTTAGCGGCCAGGATGCGATCGAGGGCGTGCTGTCGGAGCGGGACATCGTCGCCTGTCTGGCCGCGCATGGCGATGAGCAGCTCGGCCGGCGCCGGGTGGCGGATGCGATGACCGCGCCGGCGATCACCGTAACCCACGAGACCGAGGTGCTGACGGCGCTGGCGCTGATGACCAGGCGGCGGATTCGGCATCTGCCGGTGGTCGATGACGGTCGCCTCACGGGAATCGTGTCGATCGGCGATCTGGTGAAGTGGCGGATCGACCGGATCGAGCGCGAGGCCGAGGCCATGCGCAGCTACATTCAGAGCGCTTAGGTCAACTTTTTTCAGGTCACCGCAGCCGAGCCTCTATATATAGACTCGCGCGCGACCTCGGAAAACCGAGCAAAAACTTGACGTTGGGGGGTTGCGCGAATCTCAAGCGGGGCTAAATGCGGCTCCAGCAACGGACGCAGCGGCCTCGGCCCAGTGTTCGGAAGCACCGGACAGACAGGCTGATCGGCCGCTTCTTCCGAAAGGAAGGTTCAAGCGGATCGATCGCTCGCCATCAGGCGGGAGGCCAGACTGACCGGGGCTGCTGTGGAAGGGTTCGCTCTTCACGGTCAGCTTGTGTGGCAATGTCGGTTTTCGAAAATACTTCGAAAAAAAGACATTGACGGGGTGAAAGCCTCACCATATAAGCCGCCTCACAGCAGCGGGGACGGCCCACCGGGTCGCTCTTCGCTTCGCGTCTCTTCCAGTCGGATCAACCGGCGCCCGGAACCACTAGGACCGGGGGACAGAACGCGTTGGCTCTTTGACATTGTCGGTTGAGATGAAGGGACATGCGGGCGGCGGCCTGGTCTTCGATAGCCTCTGGGTATCGAATGGTCAGTTAAAGCTAAGCCGTTTTCGTATGTCTCAATAAACGCAAACACACCAGTTTGTATTTTTGTGCAGGAAAACGGCTCCCAGAGATGCCGGTTCTGCTGGGTTATTCCACCCGGCTGGATCGTACATCAACTTGAGAGTTTGATTCTGGCTCAGAACGAACGCTGGCGGCATGCCTAACACATGCAAGTCGAACGAAGCCTTCGGGCTTAGTGGCGCACGGGTGCGT
>Ga0310813_10001893_pt1 | contig 12672 bp, 11 predicted proteins | sample YN3metagenome_FD_203086 | JGI IMG/M metagenome (GOLD analysis project Ga0310813, IMG submission 203086) | Soil microbial communities from experimental microcosm in Duke University, North Carolina, United States - YN3 | ecosystem: Engineered > Artificial ecosystem > Soil microcosm > Unclassified...
ACTACACATTTCTGATCACGAAAAACCCCAACGACATGGAAGCGACGACGAAGCGCGGGTACACGTACAGCCTGGCGCAACAGTATCAAAACGCGATCGCGGATTATCAAGCCGAACTGAAGGTCAACCCGCAGGACAACGACACGTTTCAGCGGATGCAATATGCGCAATCCATGCTGGCGGCGAAGAACGCCTCTCCCTCACCTACACCGCCCATTCCGAGCCCAACGCCTGAAGAGGCAAAGGGGCTGATGGATAAAATCAGCCCGCTGTATATCGGAATTGGTGTCGTGGCCCTGCTCATAATTGCTGTGATCGTACGTCTGCTTACGCGCGGGAAAGCGGAGCCCAGCAGCCACCGAATTCGCTAACCAAGCAGACCAAAATTTCTTTGACAGTACAGTGCACACGATTAGTTTGCGGACGCTTTTTGCCGGACGAGCCGATCCCATGGTCGTTCAAATGCAGATTTGATACGACTCTGGGATTTTTGACTCTCTGGTGGAAGGCACGGCCGGTTCGCCGCCCGGGTTCCCAAGGGAGGCGCTGGGTTGGCGACGAGCGCCCATGTAGCTCAGTTGGCAGAGCACGTCCTTGGTAAGGACGAGGTCACCGGTTCAATCCCGGTCATGGGCTCAATGAGCTTGCGACCGGCAAGGAAAATCAAAACTAAAGAGGTAAAAAGAAAACCATATGGCTAAGGAAGCTTTTAAACGCGACAAGCCGCACGTAAACGTCGGCACGATCGGTCACGTGGACCACGGCAAAACCACGCTCACGGCAGCAATCACGAAGGTGCTCGCTAAAAAGGGCATGGCCGAAGTGCGCGAATACGATTCGATCGACAACGCGCCGGAGGAAAAAGAGAGAGGGATCACCATCAATACGGCGCACGTGGAATATTCCAGCGACAAACGCCACTATGCACACGTCGATTGTCCGGGGCATGCCGATTATGTGAAGAACATGATTACTGGCGCGGCCCAGATGGACGGCGCCATTCTCGTTGTCTCCGCTGCTGACGGGCCAATGCCGCAGACACGCGAGCACATCCTGCTGGCGCGACAGGTGGGCGTGCCTTCCATCGTGGTTTTTCTCAATAAAGTCGATATGGTCGACGACGCCGAGCTTCTCGATCTCGTCGAGATGGAAGTGCGCGATCTATTGACGCAATACGAATTTCCAGGCGACAAAATCCCGATTGTCAGAGGTAGCGCGCTCAAGGCGCTCAACGGCGACGCCGACTCGGAGAAGCAGATCACCGCGCTCGTGGAAGCGGTCGACGATTACGTGCCTGTCCCGGATCGGCCAATCGATCAGCCCTTCCTGATGCCGATCGAAGACGTGTTCAACATCGAAGGTCGCGGCACCGTCGCGACCGGCCGTGTTGAGCGAGGCATTTTGAAGAAAATGGGAGAGGTCGAACTAGTCGGCGTTCGGCCCACGGCGAAGACAGTGGCCACGGATATCGAAATGTTCCGTAAGCTTCTCGACGAAGCGCGGGCGGGCGACAACGTCGGCGTGCTGTTGCGCGGTCTCAAAAAGGAAGAGGTGGAGCGCGGACAGGTAATCGCCAAGCCGGGATCTATTACGCCGCACAAGAAATTCAAAGCGGAAGTTTACGTCCTGAGCAAGGAAGAAGGCGGACGTCACACTCCGTTCTTCACGAATTATCGGCCGCAGTTTTATTTTCGTACGACGGACGTCACGGGCACTGTCAAACTGCCTGATGGGGTGGAGATGGTCATGCCTGGCGACAACATCTCGATTGAGGTCGAGCTGATCACGCCGATAGCCATGGAGAAAACTATTCGGTTCGCCATTCGCGAAGGCGGCAAAACCGTCGGCGCGGGTCGCGTGGGTGATATTCTGGATTAACAATCTTCCTCTGCCCCTTCTTCTGCGTCTGGTAATGTTAAGGTGAAGGTGAGGAAGAGGAAGAGTAAGCGGAACAGGAAGATTAAATACGCCAGTAGCTCAATTGGTAGAGTAGCGGTCTCCAAAACCGTCGGTTGGGGGTTCGAGTCCCTCCTGGCGTGTGGCTAATGAATCACGTAGCGAAGCAATGATGACCAAAGTCAAAAACTTCTTCAGCGAAGTGAAGATCGAGCTGCAGAAATGCTCGTGGCCATGGGACCCGAAAGAAAAAGGTTTCCGCCGTTACAAGGAACTGGTGGACTCAACAATCGTCGTTGCCATCGCGATGCTGTTGCTCGGTGGCTACGTCGCTTTGTTCGATTTTATCCTGGTGAACGTTGTGCACTTCTTCACTCGACTGCACTGAGTTATGGCACAAACAATTGCAGCGAAAGATCAATGGTACGTGGTGCATGTGCTTTCCGGTCAGGAAAACAAAGTGCGCGAGAACATTGTAAAACGCGTTAAAACTGAAGAGATGGGGGACGTGGTTTACGACGTGCTTCTTCCGACCGAGCGCGTTTCGGAAATAAAAAAAGGCAAGAAGACTGAAACCACGCGAAAATTTTTCCCAGGTTATTTGATCGTGAACATGCATCTGCTCGATGAAAACAATCAACTGGTTGGGCGGACGTGGTATTTCATTCGCAATACACCCGGAGTAATCGGATTTGCCGGAACCAAGGACAAACCCATTCCAATGCGGCAATCGGAAGTGGAAAGCATGCTCGCGCAGATGAAGGAGCGCGAGGAGAAGGTGAAACCGAAAGTCAGCTTCGAAGTTGGCGAAAGTGTCAAGGTCGCCGACGGTCCGTTCCAAAATCAAACCGGCATTGTCGAAGAGATCGATCCCGAACGCGGCAAGTTGCGTGTTTCGGTAACTATTTTCGGTCGCGCCACCCCGGTGGAACTGGAATACTGGCAGGTCGAACGCGGATAATCTTTGATTTAACAATTCAACGACTCACGAACCACAATGGCCAAAGAAGTAATCGCACACATCAAACTCCAAATTCCCGCCGGACAAGCTAACCCGGCGCCCCCCGTAGGCACCGCGCTCGGTCCACGCGGCGTCAACATCATGTCGTTTTGCAAGGAATTTAACGCCGCCACACAGAAGCAAGCCGGCGACATTCTTCCGGTCGTGATCACTGTCTTCAAAGACAAATCGTTCACATTCATCACCAAGAGCCCGCCGGCCGCCGTTCTGCTGAAAAAAGCGGCGAATATCGCTGCCGGTTCGAAAGAGCCCAACAAGACGAAAGTCGGTAAAGTCACTCGCAAACAGGTGATGGACATCGTCAACACCAAACGCAAAGACCTGAACGCGCGCGACGACGAAGCCGGTTTCCGCATGATCGCCGGCACTGCCCGGCAGATGGGACTCGAAGTCGTCGAATAACGGCTTGCTGCGAATTACGATTCATTGGGGAGCGTACGCGCTTCCAGTGCTCGATTCCGCGCCGTCGCCTAAACGACGTTCTATAACGTTGCAGCTGGACGGTTCTATTTTTTCCCGAGGTATTCCTGCTCCTGCAACGCGATCGGCACATTGCCGTTTTTCCAAACGAAATCGTGGAACGCGCGGAGATTGAATTTTTCTCCCTGCTGCATCCGCGCATCTGCGAGAAATTTGACGATTTGTAATTTCCCAATCTGATAGCTCATGGCTCCGCCCGGGCTGGTGGAGAAGGCGATCGCTTCCTGGCCCGCGGTCTGTTCATCCATTGGCACTTTGTCGTGCAGATATTTTGCCGCTTGCTCCAGCGTGAATTCACCTAGCGCAAGTTTTACGTCCACTTCCACGCGCAGCGCGCGAAGGCGCATGAAATTGTAAATGATTTCGCGTGTATGCGGGCTGTCATCGAACAATCCCGCCTGCAACATCATTTCTTCCGCGTAGAAGCCGATGCCTTCATTCGCACCGGAATCGTAATAGTGACGCCGGATCGGATCCTCGTTTTTCCATGAAAGACACAGCTGAAAATAGTGACCGGGGATTCCTTCGTGAACAGTGATCGGCCGGGGATCCATTGCGGTGGCGCGCCAGAAGTAGCCGAGCCTTTCCGAAGGTTCAGGTACGTAACGAACGCAATTCTTACCCAATCGTGACGGCGACGTAAAGTCGTCGTGCTCGGTAAACTCGAGCGCGCGCAAATATTCGAGTGTCGGCTGAAGCGTGTAATGCTGGATCCATTTCGGCACGGTGAGAATGCCGCGCTCGTCGAGAAACTTGCGGATTTGAAGCTCTTTTTCAGCCGCATCTTTGATCCACGTATTGATGTCCGTCGCAATCTTTAGCGGCGGCACGTCCCTGTTGCGGTTCTTCTCGTACGCTTCAAATGCGACGGCGCGATTCCATTCCTGACGTCCCATCGCCAGAAGCTCCTCAGGCGTGAACTTCATCAGCGCCACATTGCGCAAGAACCATATGTAGGCTTCACGACCCAGTGCGGTTTGTTGCGAAAGCTTCGGCAGCTCATCTTTTAGCGGCTGCTGAAATTTTTCGAGTGCAGCTGCGGCGCGATCCGCCGCGGCGTTTAGCTCATCGGGCTTTAGATTCGTCGATGCAATGAGCGCGCCTGTCATCTTGCGTAGCCGCTCCCGAATACTATCGAGATTCTGGACCGCTACACTTGCGAACGGCCCAGGCGGATTGTCGAGGTTTTCCAAGCCTTGCTGCAGGATCGACGGAATGTTTTCGATCCGCATGAGAATTTCGTGGCTACGCGATTCATCATACGGTGCGGGAATCGTGAGCGCTTCCGCCAGCGCGGTGAGCGTCTGCTCGATGTAAAAATTCGGGTCGCGTTTCCAGCGCGGATTAACTTCGAGTTCCCAACGGACGCGCGACAATGCTGAGCCAACCAATTCGTAGTCGATCTGTTTCGGGATTGGCCCTTGTGCGGGATTCAATTTCTTCCAGCGGGCTTCGAACGCCGCCAAATCCTTTCCTCGCTGCTCAATGCTCCCCCGCGACCAATCGCGCATTCCGCCGGGGCGCTCGATGCGATTGACGTCGTCGCTGGTGAATGGCGCGTATTTCGCACGCCACGTCCAGAAATCATCGGCGAGCGTCTCCAGCGCATCGGGTGGGGCTTGTGCTCTTGCGCATAAGGCAACGAAACCCACGAACAGAATGGAAATCGCGCGATACTTTCGATGACTTATGACATAAAGGTGGCTGTCATGTTGAGCGAAGCGAGACATCTCAGTTTTTCAGGATTTGTGGGAATTCATCCAAATTTGATCCGAAGTTCTTCGCTTGGCTCGGAACGACAGGAAATTACGCTTTCATTCTGAGTTTCGGCGCAACGTGATCACCTCTGGCGTCAGGATAGTCCTATACATCGACATGCCGTAGCAGACCGCGGCGGATTTCTCGCGCGCGTAATGAACGTGGTTCAATTTGTCATCCCAGCGCTCGATGTAGGAGCAGTTCGCCGTCTTCTTGCTCCCGGGGATGGGAACGTAACGATTCTCGGTGAATGTCAGAAAGGCCGCTTCGCCAGGCAACGGAATCGGCGTGGCCCAGTTCGGCGAAAGCCTAACGAGTCGCGTAGCGGTCAAATCAAGGGCGAACACCGTGTCGCCATCAGTGCTGTTCAGGTGCAAATCGAAAAATGCGATGCGCAATGGACCGTCGAAAAGAAAACGGCGGCTTTGATTCTGGTTATCGTGAAGGAGTTCGAACGCGCCGTAAAATCCAGGAATTTTGGAGAACTCAGTTTCCGTTCCAGTTTTCAAATCCCGAAGCACAAAATGCTTTCCATGACCTGGGCCATTAATCTGATCGTCTTCGTCGGTTGCGTCTTGTCGCAGAATCAATTCGAACGAACCATCTGGCGATTTGTAGCTCGGAGTGGGGATTGTGGTCGGGGACGCCGACTCAGCGGGCGAACTTGTGGCGTTTGCCGCGACTGCTTCTCGTGATTCCACGTTCGTGAAACAGGGGGAACTTTTTGTCTGCAGGTACCAATCCGGTGCTGCATCGAGCTTTTGCAAATTTGTGCCCTGCGGCTTAACGCTCCAAAATTCGTGTACATCGTTAGGCCCTTGACGCGTGAAAACGATGGTCTCGCCATCACTCGAGAATATTGGAGCTGAATCCTGTCCCGAGTTGTCCTTTGTTAACTGGCGCAAAAGTCTTCCGTCTTCACGATACAAATACAGGTGCGAATGACTTGTTCCTTGCGCCTGCAAATAACGAATTGCGATTACGATTTGTGAATTGGCGCTGACAATCGTTGCAACAACACACCATATCCCGGCAATCACTAATGTTCGAAGTAAGGAACGCATCAGCGCAACGGCAGTTGAATTGTGCTTGGGTGTTCGGCATCGTGATATACTTGCACGTGGCAAATGTGCGCATCCTTCGCTGTTTCTTCGGAGACGATTCCGCCAGAGCAATAATTCTTTTGCCACAAGATTGAATTCACTGCAGTAATGACCAGGCGCAGACGGCTGCCTTTCATCAACCGCCGCGCGATGAATAGACCAGGATTAAAATCGCAGCGGACGATTTCGCCCGCGGTCACGAGCTTTGCTTCACGCAAGGAATCGCGGTAACGCAACCTGCGGAGATCGCTCCACAGGGCGATACTCGTCCCATCAGGCTGAATTTCGTAGAGGTCGCACTCCAGATCGATATCGGGTGTGTCGATCGAAACCCACAGCGTCAGTGCGGGACAACCGATGAAAGGCGCTTCGGCTGGTAGCGGGTCGGTGTGATAAACCAATCCATCTTTGCCGATACTCAATGCGAATGTCTGATCGACTGCAGCGGTTTTCTCTTTTGGATCGATGCCCTCCACGTTTTCGCCCCGATGTGTGTCCAACGGATCGTAAACAAAACCATCCCTGCCGTTGTTCGGCTGATTTTCGTGCAGCGATCCAGAGCGAAAGACGCCGTTTGCGTCGTCGTTCTTCGAGTCCAGGTAAAACGTTTTTGGATTCGCAGTCAGCGTCTCGAATTTGTCGGCGTATTTCCACTCCCCATTCGCGCCGGAGTTGCCGGGTGCGAGCAAATAATACGCGACCTGATTTTTGAGGAACACCGGTTTAGGTCCGGCTTTCATGGTCCAATCGTACCACTGACGGTGCAGATCATTTAAGTCGACAATCGCACCCGGCCCGAATTTCACGCCGGCTACCTCATCCGTCGGCGTGCGTGTACCGGGGTGATCCCACGGTCCAATGATGAGAAAATGTTTGGCGCGCGCTTCGGGCGATGCCTTTGCGAGATGATCGCGGTAATACGTAAGCGCACCCAGTTCGTCGCCGTCGTATTGACCTGTAATTGTTAGAATCGGCAGCGCGATCTTTTGAAACTGCTCGCGCGCGGGCAGCATCGCATCGTAATAGGCGTCGGCCTGCGGGTGCTTGAGTATGCGCTGGAAATTAGCCGATGGATTTCCCACGAACGAATCGAGCGAGTTGAAAGGAAGATGCTTCTTGTAAGCGTCCAGGAATTTTGTGCGCCAGAATTTTTGATCGCCAAACAAATTATCCTGGGCGGTATGTCCGCTGGTGAGCGTGAACCATTGCACGTCGTAGGTCATCCCGACGTTGTTGTAGGATGGATAATCGAGCCCGGGATGCGCCGCCGCAGCGGGCACGATCGTCGCCAAATGCGGCGGAAATTCTTTCGCCGTTGCCCATTGATCGAAACCCGCGTAAGACCCGCCCCACATCGCCACTTTTCCGTCACAAAATGGTTGTTTGGCCAGCCATTCAACGACGTCGTGTCCATCGCGCGGTTCATTTGCAAACGGCTCGAAGTCGCCAGCGGAATTGCCACGCCCGCGAACATCGACGAGCGCAAATACATAACCGTGTGACGCGAAGTAGGCGCCGCGCGCATGGTATGTGTCCGAGATATACGGCGTCAGTGTAAAGATTACCGGGGTCTTTGGCGGTGAGCCATCTGGAGTTTTTGGCAAATACAATGTTGCGTTCAGTTGGACATTGTCGCGCATTGGAATCTTGACGCCCCACTGCAGGTCGTAGTCGGCAGATCGTATCACCGGCGATAGCGCCGGCGTCGGTGATTGCGCGACAACCTTTATTGCGAAGCCCGCGCACAAAGCAGCGGTCAGGAGTGACGATTTCATGTTCGAGATGATTGAAGCGCGGCAACGGGAGGATACAAGATTGTTTGTTGTAGCCGATCAGCCATGCTCGCGTCGCTTTGATGGTTTGCAGCCTCGCCAGTTTGCGAGACGATAGGCAAATGGCGCGTCGATCCGCAAGCCACGTCCAACGTCAAAAGGAAACGATTCGCAAATCCGTATCCGAAGCGAATGGACCGCGGCAGGTCGCCTCTCAAGCGGAGCTCCTCTGCGCCGGCGCGGTCTTTCTTGTTGCGCTGCTCGTATACAGTTGGACGCTGGCGCCCACGGTTACTCTGACCGACAGCGGCGAGTTGATTCTTGCGGCCTACGGTCTGGGCGTGGCACATCCGCCGGGTTTTCCGCTATGGGTCATGCTCGCGCATCTGGCGTCGCTTGTGCCTGTCGGAAGCGTTGCTGTGCGAATTAATTTCTCGTCGGCAGTTTTCGCTGCGCTTGCCTGCGCGATGCTTACTCTTGTGGTGTCTGAATTACTCATTACCGCTTCTGGTGTTCCCGCGGCGCGCCGAAGGAATAAGGCTGCCCGGCAAATCAATACTGAGAGTTCAAACGCCGGAATTTTTTTGATGTTCGCGCCGGCGCTCGGAGCGGGATTCCTGATGGCGTTTTCGCGGACGCTTTGGGCATATGCCACGATCACCGAAGTCTACACTCTCAACGCGCTGCTAATCCTACTCGTCTTCTTTTTGGTCGTTCGATGGCGACGCCGCATCATTGAAACACCAAACAATTCCAAGTCGGGGTCCCCGACACACGACACATGGATTTACGCCGCCGCCTTCGTATTCGGCGTTGCCATGGGTGTTCATCACGTGACTGTAGCGTTAACGCTCCCGGCCATCGCTGTAGTCGTTTACCGGACGGAAGGGCTGAAGTTCTTCGCGAGCCGTCGCCTTTTATATGCTGCGCTAATTTCGGTCGGCGCATTAATTGTTGTGTATAGTTATCTGCCGTGGGCAGCCTCGCGTTCGCCTGCGATGAACTGGGGGAATCCGCGCTCGCTCCAGGAAATTTGGTGGCATATCACTGGCCGGCAGTATCGGGTCTTCTTCTCTTTTTCGCCGGCGGCTATGGGAACGCAGTTCGTTGAGTTTTGTCGGATGGCCTTGCGCGAATTTGGCTTTGCGTGGTTGCCTTTGCCGCTGTTTCTGGCGGGGGCGGGGCTTACCAGCGCGCGCAAGCGCGACCGGACGGCGTTTTGGTTTTTGCTGTTGATTGTACTCGCCGACCTCGGTTACGCGCTAAGCTACGAAATTGCCGAGGATAAGGACGCGTACTATTTGCCGGCGTTCATTGCCATCGCGATTGCGGCTGGACTCGGTATCCAGTGGTTTATCCAAGTTGCTGCTTCGAGACGTTCATTGATTTGGACAGCGTCCGTCGCTGCTGCCACTGCGGTTATTCTGACATCCGCGACAGCTTTCGGTGCGAATTGGCCATTCAACGATCGCAGGCATTACTTCATTGCCGATGATTATGTTGAGAACCTCTTTAGCACGATCGCGCCCAATGGACTGATGCTCACGGAGGATTGGCAGGTCGCGTCTCCCATGTTTTACGCGCAAGAAATAGAACAACGACGCCGCGATGTAAAAGTAGTTGATATCAACCTGCTGCGCCGCTCGTGGTATTTCGATTATCTGAAGCACGCGCACCCCGATATGATCAGGCGGTCACGCGAAAAGATCGATCCATACGTCGCGATCCTGAAGCAATGGGAGAGTGATCCCGCCGCTTTTTCCCGGAGCCAGGACCTTACTCAAAGGATCAGCATGGCATTTCTGGAAATGATTCAGGCAATGGTCACGAATGAAATCAAGCTCGGCCCGGTTTACATCACCAATGATGTGCTGATAGCTAACTCACTGAACAGCTATTTGACCCGTTGGATCCCTCAAACCTATCAACTTGTGCCCGAAGGACTGGTTTTCAATCTGGCAACTGACCAAAGCTTTCATGGATCGCCTGACCCGCATCTCCGGATGCGGGGATTGGCTGATGGGACGGTGCGGTTTGCTAAGGATGATGTTGCAAACCTCAAGATTTTGCCGGCATACACGAGAATGCTGACTAATCGTGGGAAGTACCTGGCTTCTACGAATCAGCACGAGCGCGCGACAGTCGCTTTCAAAGAGGCATTGGCGCTCGATCCTACTTTTGCCGCGGCGCAACAAGGATTGGCGGAGAGCACGGCAAAACTCGGCAAGCCATAAAGGTTGTTTATGCCCTCTAACTCAGGTTTTTGACAAGGGAAGGATAACCGCTACGTTCCGTGTCCCGCTTGCTCGACTAGAGCGGGATAATTAAGCAGGAGCCTCGCTATAAGTAGCGGACGGCGTTTGAACTGCACCGAACAATGCAAACTAATCGAAGCAAACGTTATCGCGCCGCGGCGCAACAGGTGGATCGGACGAAGAACTACAGTCTTAATGATTCCGTCGCGACGCTGAAGAAATTCTCACCCACGAAGTTTGATCAGACCGTGACGCTGTCGTTTCGCCTCGGAGTTGATCCCAAGCAATCCGATCAGATGGTGCGCGGTACTTGCCCGCTTCCACACGGCAGCGGAAAACAGGTGCGAGTGCTCGTGTTCGCAGAAGGGGAAGCGGCAAAGGCGGCCAAAGACGCCGGCGCGGAATTTGTAGGGATGAAAGATTTGATCCAGAAATGCCAGGAAGGTTTTCAGGATTTTGATGTTGCCATCGCTACGCCCGCGGCGATGGCCGAAGTGCGGAAGTTGGGAAAAGTACTCGGGCCTCGCGGACTGATGCCCAATCCGCGGACGGGTACCGTTACAGAAGACACTGCCAAAGCAGTGCAGGAAGTGAAAGCCGGCCGCATTGAATTCAAGCTCGATAAGAATGGCAACGTTGCCGTGCCGGTTGGAAAATTTTCTTTTGAAGAGAACGCGCTGGTAGAGAACGCAAATGCAGTGATTGAAGCTGTAATGCGAGCTCGTCCGCCTAGTGCGAAGGGCCGCTATCTTGAAGGTGTGACAATCAGTGCGACTATGTCGCCCGGCGTCCACATCGATCCCAGCCCATATCTGAGCGGAGTGTAGGACCGAAATAATTAATTCGACAGTATGCGACCAGAGAAAGCCAACATTGTTTCAGAGTTGTCCGAGGCATTGAAACACTCGCCTTTTGTGCTTGTTACCGATTATCGGGGAATGAAAGTAGCCGATTTTAGCGAGCTGCGTCATCGACTCGCACCCGCCGGCGCCGAGCTACACGTGGTTAAAAACAATTTTCTTAAACTCGCGATGGCGGATTCCGGCTTCCCCGAAGTTGGTGATCAGTTCACGGGGCAAAGCGCGGTTGTTACAGGCGAAGCGGATGTAGCCCCCGTAGCGAAGATTTTTAAGACATTCGCTACCGAGTTTAAGCTGGCTGCGCTCAGGATTGGTTTTGTCGATCGCGCAGTGCTCTCCACGGCGGAATTAGAAACTTTGGCGGAATTGCCCACGCGCGAGATTTTGCAGGCACAATTGCTGGGGCTGTTATTATCGCCCGCAACGCGTCTGGTGAGCCTGTTCAATCAACCCGCCGCGGCGTTAGCCCGGCTGTTGAACGCGAAGGCTGAAAAGGATGGTGCACCCGCGGCATGAATTTTGTACGGCAGGCATTGTTGTCTGCCGGACAAATCCAACACAAAAACAAATTGTCCGAGCTGGCGGCTGCCAGCTTTAATTCTTCGAAGGCTTTCGGAGGCGGCAACTGGAGGAAAAACTAAAATGGCAGATACAGATAAAATAGTAGAGCAATTGAGCAGCCTTTCAGTCTTGGAAATTGCGGGATTGGTTAAACAGCTTGAGGAAAAATGGGGTGTCAGCGCCGCTGCGCCAGTAGCAGTCGCGGCAGGAGCCGGTGCGGGAGCACCTGGCGGAGCAGCAGCTCCAGCAGCGGAGGAAAAGACCACCTTTGACGTGATCCTGACAGAAATGGGTGCCAACAAGATTGCAGTGATTAAAGAGGTGCGGAGCGCGGTTCCGGGCCTCGGCCTTGCGGAGGCGAAAGCGCTCGTAGAAGGGGCGCCCAAAACCATCAAGGAAGGCGTGACCAAGCAGGAGGCGGACGAGATTAAGAAAAAAGTCGAGGCCGCAGGTGCAAAGGTCGAAGTGAAATAAAACAATCGAATTTAGGCGCTGTTGCAGCATAAAATCTGTTGCGCGGCGCAAGACTCATAATAAGGTTAGAACCCACTACCAGTCTGCCAGACGTATTTTTACCCCGGCGCTAACAAGGCAATTACATTACCGGCTACGAGACGGAGGTCGTCAATTTGACAGATCACCGTTTTGGTGGCATTTTTGCGCTCTTCGCCCATCCCAGAACCGGTAAAATCTGCCTGCGTGGGTCAGCGTTGGTGGAGCTGGTGTGAGGTTTTAGCTCGTAAGCTTAAGCACTATGTCGGAACGCATCTACTTCGGAAGTATCAAGGAAGCGATCGAACCGCCTAACCTCATTGAGGTTCAGGCAAACTCATACGTCGATTTTCTGCAGAAAGACGTCCAGTATTCGAAGCGCAAAAACCAGGGGCTTCAGGCTGTTTTCAAGGAAGTTTTTCCCATCGAAAGTTACGATGAGAAGGCAGTACTCGATTTCAGCCACTACGATAT
>Ga0310813_10001898_pt1 | contig 12645 bp, 9 predicted proteins | sample YN3metagenome_FD_203086 | JGI IMG/M metagenome (GOLD analysis project Ga0310813, IMG submission 203086) | Soil microbial communities from experimental microcosm in Duke University, North Carolina, United States - YN3 | ecosystem: Engineered > Artificial ecosystem > Soil microcosm > Unclassified ...
AGCTCATCAAGTTCAAGGAGAAGCTCACCCGCAAGGGCAACCACGACACCCCCCGGAAGTCGGGCCTCGCGCCGGCCGAAGGCAAGGCCGACGTCTGGTGGTGAGCTCCAGTACCCAGGACACAGGCAGAAGCAGCACCCTCCCCCTGTCCCCTCCCTCGGAGGGAGGGGAGGCGAGAGCCTTCCCCCGGGGAAGGCCGGGAAGGGGATTCCTCTTCCTGTATCCTGGGTACTGTGTACTGGGGTGGGGGGTTGACGACAATCCGAGCTTCCACTAGAATCCCGGACGTTACAGCGAGGACCCAGTGAAGCTCACCGAATTCATCTCGAAAAAGGCCATCCTCCCCACCCTCAAGGCCACGGACAAGAAGGGCGCCATCCAGGAACTCGTCCAGGCGGCCCGGAAGGCCTACGAGGGGGAGCGGTTCGTCGTTTCCGAGATCGTCGACGCCATCGTCCAGCGCGAGAAGATCGGGTCCACCGGCATCGGGGGCGGCATCGGCGTCCCTCATGCGAAGCTGGAAGGGGTCAAGAACGTCATCGGCGCCTTCGGGCGCGCCTCCGCGACGCTGGACTTCAACGCGGTCGACGGCCAGCCCGTCAACCTGATCTTCCTCATCATCGCCCCTCCGTCGAAGAACGAGGTCTATCTCAAGGCCCTTCAGAAGGTCATGTCGGCCCTCAAAAAGCCGAACTTCGTCAAGTTCCTGCGGGGAGCCAAGAGCGTCCGCGACATCGAAGAAATTTTCCGCGAAGCCGAGGAAGTGGCGGTCTAACGCCGCTGCGGACGTTGATGGTCTCCGAAAAACAGGTCACGATTCTCAACACGCTGGGACTCCACGTTCGGCCCTCCGCCGAATTTGCGGGTACCGCGGCGAAGTTCAAGTCGCGCGTCAGCGTCGTGAAGGACGGACAGACGGTCAACGCGAAGTCCTCGATCGATCTCCTCACCCTGGCGGCGGTCGCGGGCACGCGGCTGACGCTCCGGGCGGAGGGCGACGACGCGGATCAGGCCGTCGAGGCGCTGTCGAAGCTCATCGACGGCAAGTTCGGCGAAGAATAGTCCGCGCCGCCGGTGGATAGGCGGGGCGTTTGCTTCGTACTTTTGATTCTTACTTCGTACTTCTTGATTCTGTCTTAGGCATGGAAATCCGCAGGGGTATCGGCGTCTCGGCCGGCTACGCGATCGGCGAAGCGATGGTCTTCGACCGTGAAGAGTACCGGATCAACCGTCGAACGATCGCGCCCCGCGAAATCGACATCGAGATCGAGCGCTTCCGCAAGGCCGTCCAGGCCGCGGCCGCCGAGATCCGGACCCAGCTGGCCGCGATGTCGAAGAAGGTCCGGGACGTGGCCGGCTCCATCCTCGAAGCGCAGGTGACCCTGCTCCAGGACCCCACGCTTGCCGAGGAGATCGGCGGGGAGATCCGGAACCACGCCCACACGGCGGACTACGCCGCCTCGCGCACCCTGCGCCGCAAGATCAAGCTCCTGGAGGAATCGGACTCGGAAGGATTCGCCAAGCGGGTTCTCTCGGACCTCGTCGAGCTCGAGAAGGCGCTGCTCCGCCACCTGGTCGGCGGCAAGAAGGACGACACGCCCCATCTCCCGGGGAAGTCCATCATCGTCGCGCACGACCTGTCGCCCAGCCAGACCATCAAGCTGGACCGCACGAAGGTCCTCGGCATCCTCACCGAGGTCGGCGGCCTCACGTCCCACACCGCGATCGTGGCCAAGTCGCTGGGCATCCCGGCGGTCCTGGACGTGGAGTCCGTCGCCAGCGACGTCAGCTCCGGCGAGATGGTCATCATCGACGGCACGACGGGCACGGTGATCATCGAACCCGACGAGGGCACCCTCAAGCGCTACCAGGCGATGGAGCGCAATTACCTGCTCATCGAGCAGCGCCGCGCGAAGGAGCTCCAGAACCTCCCCGCCGTCACGACCGACAACACCCGCGTCGAGATCTTCGCGAACATCGAGTCGCCCGAGGAGATCCCGACGGCGCTCAACCACGGCGCGGAAGGCATCGGCCTGTACCGCACGGAATTCCTCTACCTGGGCCACAACTTCAGCCCGACCGAGAAGGACCACCAGGACGCCTACAACCGCGCCGTGTCCCTGCTGGGGAACCGCCGGATCATCATCCGCACCCTCGACCTGGGGGCGGACAAGATGCCCCACGACGGCATCACCGAACGCGAGGCGAACCCCTTCCTCGGGACGCGCGCCATCCGCCTCTGCTTCGAGAAACCGGAGATCTTCAAGACCCAGATCCGCGCGATCCTGCGGGCCGCCTCCACCGGCAACGTCGAGATGATGATCCCCATGATCTCGTCCCTCGCCGAGGTCCGCCAGGTGAAGGAAGTGGTCGAGGAGGTCCGCCAGGAGTTGCGGAACAACGAAGAGCCCACCGGCGAGCGCATGAAGCTGGGCATCATGATCGAGGTTCCGTCGGCCGCCGTGGTCGCCGACATGCTCGCGCCCCACGTGGACTTCTTCAGCGTCGGCACGAACGACCTGATCGCCTACTCCGTCGCGGTCGACCGGGCGAACGGCCGCGTGGCGTCGCTCTACCAGCCGGCCCACCCGGCCGTGATCCGCCTGCTCAAGCAGGTGATCGACGCGGGCACCAAGGCCGGCAAGTCGGTCTCGGTCTGCGGCGAGATGTCCAGCGACATCAACTTCACGCTCCTGCTGCTCGGCCTCGGGCTGCGCAACTTCAGCGTCGTGCCGTACATCATCCCCGACCTGAAGAAGCTGATCCGCTCGGTCTCGATCAAGGAGGCCCAGGCGGTCGCCGAGAAGGCGCTGACCTTCGACGACTCCGCCACGTGCCTGGAGTACCTGAAGTCCGAGACGCAGCGGTATTTGCCGGATACGGCGTGAGAATAGAGAATCGAAACGGCCAGCGACACACCACCGCAGCGGCAGCCCTCAACGGCCGGAAACCGTTCCGGGAGCAACCCGACGTGAGTCCTCCGGACCCGCAACTCCTCCGGGGAGCCTCGTGCTTTCTCGAATAGGGTCCGGTCGTGTTCATCGTTGTTCTTTCGTGGAGCCTCTTCCGTATTCTCTCTTCTTCCGGAACTCGCTTGACCCTAAGGTGTTAAGTACTATAGGATTTCTCTGGGTATAGAGGGTTTGACGCTATGAGCCGCTTCCTCGGCGCTCTCGTCCTGGCTCCTCTCCTCGCGCTCCCTGCGTCGGCTGCGGGCGGAGAACAGGACACCGTCAAGCTCAAGAGCGGCCGCGTTCTCAGCGGCGTCGTGCTCGTCGACGAGTCGAACCGCGAAGGGTTCTCCGTTCAGCGCTGGGACACGGGCGGCACCGTCTTCGTGCGCTGGACCCAGATCAGCGACATCGAGCGCGCCCGCCTGTCCAGCCGCGTGGTCGAGATCAAGGTCGCCGGCGTCATGCTCGACGGCGTGCGCGCCATGACCGCCGGCCGCGACGTGGTCGGCGTCCTCGTGAAGGAAGACGCGAACGGCCTGCACATCAAGACGAAGGACGCCAAGGCGCCCGTCCAGGTCCCCAAGAGCGCTCTCCTCCGGCCCGCGGAAGCGGTGAAAGTCCCCGAGTCGGACGCGTACAGCCCGGACGAGATGGTGGACCTCCGCGTCGCGAAGGCGAACGACAAGGACTACGCGAGCATGATGGAGGTCGGCACCTTCGCGGCCTCGGTCAAGCTCTACGAGCGCGCCAAGGAGTTCTACCAGAAGGCCGCGGCCGCGGACCCTTCCAAGAAGGAAGAGTCCGACTCGATCCTCGCCAAGAACGAGCTCCTCATCAAGGAAGGCAAGGCCGCGGCGCTGCTGGCCCAGGTGAAGGAGTTCATCGAGACCATCGAATTCCAGAAGGCGATCGAAACGGCCAAGAAGCTCCTCTCGGACTTCGCGGACACCGACGTCGCCAAGCAGAACAAGAACCTGGCGGACGAGATCCAGAAGAAGGCGAAGGACTACGAGGGCAAGCGCGCGGAGTACCTGGCGGAGAACGTCCCCCAGGCCTACAAGGACCGCCGCTCCGCGCTCTTCGGCCAGTACGGCAGCGCCAAGTACAAGATCGCCGAGGCCATGAACCTCGCCAACAAGATCGACGAGGCGGTCGTGGCGGAGCTGGCCAAGCGGATGAAGGCCACGCCCGAGGAGATCAACGCCGCGTGGGCCAAGCGCGAGCTCAAGCCGCGCACGGTGTCCTACGGCGACGGGTCGTGGATCGTGAAGGGCGGCCAGGACGGCGGCCTCGACACCGACGCGAAGACGCAGCCCAACAACCAGAACGGCCGCAACACCGGGGGCAACGGCGGCAACAACGGCGGCTTCGGCTTCGGCGGCAACCGCAACGGCGGCAACACCGGCGGGAAAGGTCAGCCGAACAACCAGCCCCAGCCCCTGGGCAAGAAGCTCGAAACGAAAGACGAGTGGTGGTCGAACGCGTCCAGCTCCGACCGCCGCAACTTCGTCGAGGCCGAGTACGCCAAGAACTCCGGCGCGGTGAAGAAGGAAGTGAAGAGCAAGAAGTGCGGCGCCTGCAAGGGCGAAGGCATCCGCAAGGAGACCCGGCAGGGGATCTCGTGCGACTGCAAGTGCCTGACCTGCCACGGAGCCAAGGAAGAGGACAGCATCGTCTATCAGTAAACGGGGAGCAGGGCCGATAATAGAAGTGATGGGCCGGCTCGCACTGCTGTTTCTCCTGCCTCCGCTCTGCGGCTGCTACATCCTCACCCAGGCCCAGGGCCAGCTTCGCGTCCTCCTCAACTCCGAGCGCATCGACACGCTTCTGGCGGATCCCAAGGTCCCGGATGCGATGAAGCTGAAGCTCCTGTTCGTGCGCGAGATCAAAGCGTTCGGCGAGCACGAACTCGGGCTCAAGCGATCCTCGAACTACGAGACGTTCTACGACACCAAGGGCCTGCCGATCACCTACATCGTCTCGGCCTGCCGCAAGGATCGCTTCGAGCCGTATATCTGGTGGTTTCCAATCGTCGGGGACGTCCCGTATAAGGGCTTCTTCTACAAGGAAGACGCGCAGGAGGAGGCCAAAGCCCTGAAAGAGGAGGGGTATGACGTGTCCGTCGGGATGGCCGCCGCCTATTCGACGCTGGGGTACTTTCCGGACCCCGTCTTGTCGACCATGCTGGATTACCCTGAAGAGCACCTCGTGGCGCTGATCCTGCACGAGCTGACGCACGGGACCATCTACCTGCCCGGCGGGACCGACTTCAACGAGGGGCTGGCCAGTTTCGTGGGCTGGCAGGGCGCGCTCGAGTTCGCCCGCCGTCGCAACGGCATCTCGTCGCCGCAGTACGACCGCACGGTCCGGGCCTTTGCGGCCGAAGAGCGGCGCGACGAGAGGGCCCGCGAGGTCTTCCGCAAGCTGGACGCGCTGTACAAGTCGGGCAAGCCTCACCGCGAGATCATGTCGGAGCGCGACCGGGTCGCCGGATTCCCCGTGAACAACGCGCAGATCCTCATGCAGCGCCGCTACGGGCGCTACGACGAGTTCCGCGTCAAATTCGAGAAAGCGGGGGGCGAATGGAACCGGTTCTTCGAAGCCCTCGTCCGGGAGAAGGGAGGCCTGTGAGGCGGAGCATCGCCGTCCTGCTGCTGCTGGCGGCCGCGGGCTGCTCGAAGACGCCGGCGGAGCGGAGCGCGGAGCTCTTCGGGCCCGTCGCGGAGAAGCTCGGCGTGGCGCAGGCGGCCGATCTCAAGGCGAAGTACGAGAAGGCCTACCAGCAGTACCTGACGGAGACCGGGTCCAAGGATGAGGCGGAACTGGGCCGCAAGCTGGGCCAGCAGCACCTGAAGCACTACGCCGCCGCGCTCACTCTCAGCGAGGCGGAAGAGAAGGACTTCCGGGCCGGCAAGTTCAACGACGTCGAGAACCGGAAGAAGATGAACGAGCTCATCACCAAGTTCGTGGAAGGCAAAGGCTCCGCGTCGATGATCGGCCGCCTGATCATCCTGAAGAGCCAGGCCGGCGTGGAGTGGAACACGGGCCTGCAGCTCGAACTCGCCCTGCGGATCCTGAAGACAGAGCTGGGAACAAATTAGCCCTTATACTTCGCCTTCAGCAGGTTGAGCGCCGAGCCCGCCTTGAACCACTCGATCTGCTCCGCCGTCATCGAGTGCTTCGCCGTGATCTTCTCGGTCTTCCCGTCGGCGTGGTGGAGCGCCAGCTCGACCTCTTTGCCGGGCGCCAGGTCCTTGAGCCCCACGATGCTGATGCGGTCGTCCTTCTGGACCTTCTCGTAGTCGTCGGGGTTCGCGAACGTCAGCGGCAGGACGCCCTGCTTCTTGAGATTCGTCTCGTGGATGCGGGCGAAGCTGCGGACCAGGATCGCCGCCGCGCCCAGGTAGCGCGGCGACATCGCGGCGTGCTCGCGGCTCGACCCCTCGCCGTAGTTCACGTCGCCGACCACGACCCAGCGTCGGCCGGCCGACTTGAACTCGCGGGCCTTGCGGGGCGCCGCGTCGCCGACCGCCTGGCCGCTCCACGCGTCGATGGCCCCCGTGAACATGTTGTCGCTGATCTTGTCCAGGTGGCCGCGGAAGGCGAGCCACTTTCCGGCCGGCGAGATGTGGTCCGTCGTGCACTTGCCCTTCGCCTTGAGGAGCAGCGGCGACTCCGTGAAGTCGCGGCCGTCCCAGGGCTGGAAGGGCTGCAGCAGCTGGAGCCGCGGGCTCTTCGGATCGACGATGACCTCGACCTTCGATCCGTCCTCCGCGGGCGCCACGTAGCCCTCCATGGGCGTGACGAAGCCCTTGGGGGGCACCTCGTCGGCCGCCGCGGGGGGCTGCAGCTTGGTCCCGTTGGGCAGCGTGTCCGTCAACGGGTTGAACGACAGGCGGCCCGCGAGGCCGAGCGCCATCACGATCTCGGGGCTCGCGATGAAGGAGAGTGTCTCGGCGTTGCCGTCGTTGCGGCCGGGGAAGTTCCGGTTGAACGAATTGAGGATCGAGTTCTTCTCGCCGGGCTTCACGTCGTCGCGCTTCCACTGGCCGATGCAGGGGCCGCAGGCGTTCGCGAGCACGGTCGCGCCCACGCTTTCGAGGACGCCGACGAAGTCGTCGCGCTTGATGGTCTCGTAGATCTGGTCCGAACCCGGCGACACCAGGAAGGGGACCGCGGTCTTCACGCCGGCGGACTTCGCCTGCTTCGCCACGTCGACCACGCGGGCGATGTCCTCGTAGGACGAGTTGGTGCAGCTGCCGATCAGGGCGCTCGACAGCTTGTCGGGGAAGCCTTCCTTCGCGACCTCGTCCTTCAGCTTCGAGATGGGACGGGAGCGGTCGGGCGTGTGGGGCCCGGTGACGTAGGGCTCCAGCGTGGACAGGTCGAGCTCGAGGACCTTGTCGTAGGGAGCGCCCTCGTCCGCGCGGAGCAGGTCCGCGTTCTTCGCCGCCAGGGCCGCGAGCTCGGAGCGGCGCGTGGCCTTGAGATAGGTCCCCATCCGCTCGTCGTAGGGGAAGATCGAGGTGGTCGCGCCGTGCTCGGCGCCCATGTTGCAGATGGTGCCCTTGCCGGTGGCGCTGATCGACGCGCAGCCCGGGCCGAAGTATTCGACGATGTGGTCGGTACCGCCCTTGACCGTGAGCTGCTGGCAGACCCAGAGGATCACATCCTTGGGCGAGGCCCAGCCATTCAGCTTGCCGCTCAGCTTGACCCCGATCATCTTGGGATGCTTGACCTCCCAGGGGAGCCCGGCCATCGCGTCGACCGCATCGGCGCCGCCGACGCCGACCGCAATCATGCCCAGGCCTCCGGCGTTGGGCGTGTGCGAGTCGGTGCCGATCATGAGGCCGCCCGGGAAGGCGTAATTCTCCAGCACGACCTGGTGGATGATGCCCGCGCCCGGCTTCCAGAAGCCGATGCCGTACTTCTTCGAGGCCGAGGCGAGGAAGTCGTAGACCTCGCGGTTGACGCTCTTGGCGCTCTCGGTGTCCTTCTGGGCGCCGATGTAGGCCTGGATCAGGTGGTCGCAATGCACCGTCGTGGGGACGGCCGTGCGGGGGATCTGGGCCTGGGCGAACTGGAGGATCGCCATCTGGGCGGTGGCGTCCTGCATGGCGACGCGGTCGACACGCAGCTGCAGGATCGCCTTGCCGGGCGCCAACTCCTGCTTCGCCGCGTCGTCGAGGTGTCCGAAGAGCACCTTCTCCGCGAGCGTCAGAGGTCGGTTGAGCCGCTTGCGGGCGATGTCCACGTTGCGGCGGGTCTTGTCGTAGGCCTTGGCGACGACGTCGGGGGTCGAGTCGATGTTCATGGCCGGTATTCTAACGATTTTGCCCGGAGGGTCAATCGAACGGGGCCGACGTCCGTCCGTAGAATAGTCGGGATGCGAGCGGCTTGCGGAGGTTAGAATAACGGCATGGCTATCCGGCGCGGCGGCATCGGCAATCCCATCGATACTCCCCTCTGGGGCTGGCTCTTCTGGGCCGCCTTCTTCGCCGCCGGCGGCTATGGGGTCTACTGGTGCGTCGGCGCCCTGAAGGAGAGGGCGGATTCCGAGGTCGATCGGAACGCGCCCGTCTCCAGCGCCAAGTACAAGAAGAACGTCGGCTCCGCGGGCTCGCGGCAGGCGCCGTCGAACTACGTCCCGAAGAATTCCAAGCCCGAGATCGACCGGGCGGCCGCCGAGGTGAACCTGCTCGTGCTCTCCAAGGAGGCGGCGCGCCTCCGGGGGGACGGCGCCCAGCAGATGGAGCACGCCCGCTCATTGACCGGCGCGCGCCAGCGCTTCCAGCAGGCTTCCCAGGGCGAACTGGGGGCGAACCTGCCGGAGCTCCTGGAAGGCAACGATGAGATCCTGGGCATGGACGACTACGACTTCTCGAAGATGAAGCCCGCGGAGGCGGCGAGCCGCATCACGCGCTCGATCGGGCAGATCCCGCCCGGGACCTTCCTCCGGGTGCGCGTCCGGCGGGGCTACGAGCGCGAGGTCACCCTCTACTTCGGCGCCGCGTCGGGCACGGGCGCCGTCCTGGCCCAGCACGGCTACATCAAGATCACGCAGTCGTTCGCCCAGGAAATCCAGAAGCATGTGCTGTCGCTCCCGCCGGAGCAGCTCCTGGACGCGGAGCGCAGCCGCATCGAGAAGATCCTCGGAGCCGGCGAGTGCAACGAGGAAGACTACGCGATGCTGACGGAGAAGGTGAACGGCTCGAAGGTGGCCGTCGGGCAGGCCAGCCGGCGGGTGGAGAGCTTCGCCCGGCAGATCGAGCGCCTCCGGGGCTTCCTGGCCAAGGCGCCCGTGCCGGAGGCGATCCTGCTCAAGGACGGCCGCCGCTTCAGCGGGAAGCTGCTCCAGGACACCCCGGCCGCCGTCGCGGTCCGGACCGTGGTGGGCGACATCACGGTCGCGAAGGACGACGTCGAACGGCTGATCACGGCGGACGACCTGCGGGCGGAATTCCAGAGCAAGTTCGGCGCGGGCGAGAAGTACCGCGACGCGCTGCTGCAGCTGCTCGTGTGGTGCCAGGAGATGGGGATGCCGGTGCACCGGGAGCTCGTGGCCTACACGATCCTGGAGAAGACGCCCGACGAGGCCTTCGCCCGCAACGCCGCCGGCTACGTTCAGATGGACGGGACGTGGGCGCTGAAGAATTCAATCGCCGCCGGGGCGCCGATCCCGGAGCGCAAGGCGGAGACCCGCGAGGAAATCCGCCGCGAGCTGGAGTCGATGGGCTTCATCCTCCGGGGCAACAAGTGGTTCTCGAAAGTCGCCTGGTCCACCGGCTTCGACACGCTCTGGCGCCCGAGCGCGCTCAAGAGCAACCTGAACGGGACGGCGATCATGGACTGGCACGAAGGCGACACGCCGCTCTATCGCAAGGACGACAAGCCCAAGGGGCTGGGGGCATTCGACCTGAAGTTCATCGCGCCCACGGGGACGCAGGGCCTGGCGTCGATCGCGATCGATGCGGGAGGGGAGCTCCTGGAGTGCCAGGTCCGGGCCTGCGGCGGGATGATGGACGAGAAACCCGGGGTCCGGATCGAGTGCTTCGTCACCGCGGAAGGGGGACGCTCGGAAATCCTCTACGACATCACCAAGGGCTCGGACATGTCCTTCCACGACGTGACGGCCTACGTGCGCGGGAAGCAGCGCTTCACGGTGACCGCGCGGATCCTGACGGTCCAGGACAAGTACCACACCTACGCGCGCTGGCTGCTCTGCAACAAGGACAGCAAGCAGGTCTTCTGGGTCAAGGGGGTCGTGCTCAAGCCGGCCGCGGAGTTCGACCGCGTCTGGGCCAACGCGAAGTGAATTCGAGGCCCGGACCGGAATTTCACCTCAAAGGGCTCCTCGCATGGCGTCTGTATAGGTAAGATCTCCCCCGGGCTTTCCCCGCGGAACGTATAAGTAGTCGAGTATAGAGGGCTTGCATGCGCCGAACCGTCTTCACCCTGGCCATCCTGGGCCTCGCGGTCTCCACCGCGCTCGGCGACGGCATCGTCCTCAAGGACGGCCGCAAGCTGTCCGGACGCGTCGTGGAGAAGCCCGACGGCTACGAGGTCACCGTCGAAGGGCAGACGGTCGGCTTCCCCAAGGCCGAGGTCACGCAGTGGTTCAAGCACCCCAAGGAAGTGCTCGGCGACGCCGAGAAGCAGGTCGAGGACGCCAAGAAGCTCTACGCCGAGGCGGTCGTCATGAGCGACGAGAAGGCCGCCGAGGCGAAGTTCCGGGAGGCCCTGCCGAAGGTCCAGAAAGCCCGCGAAGCGTACGTGGAGGCGCGCGAGCTCTTTCCCGAGGGCTACCCCGAGCTCGACGCGCAGCTCATCAACGTGATGAAGCTGATGCGCCTCGTGCGCGAGCGCTTCCACTCGCAGATCGCCGGGACCGACGCCCCCGTCAAGGTCAAGGAGGCGCCGCCGCCTCCTGCCAAGCCGGTGATCAAGAACCCGGAACCCGAGCCGTCGAAGCCGACGCCGGCCGTGGAGAGCTCGTCGGTGACCTCGTTGCACGACGCGCTGGTCGTGCTGGTCGACCCCGCCCGTCGCGCCGATCTGGTCCAGCGCGCGGCGGCGCTTTCGCAGTTCCGCAAGGCCGCCGACGGCAAGACGCCGATCGCCGACGTGGCGACCGCCGGCAGCCAGTTCCTGGAGAGGACCGACGTGCAGTGGGGCCTGGCGTCCGACACCGTCCTCGTCAAAGGCCCGTCCGGCGAGACGAAGTACAGCGGCCGGCTCGAGATCCGCTCCGAAACCACCTCCATCCTGATTCAGCCCGACCGCAAGGAGGTCCGGATCCGCTCCACGCCGGACGGCCAGAAGTTCGTCACGCCTCCCGGGGCCGCGGAGTTCAAGGCGACCGAGGTGAAGCTCTCCACCGACCAGAAGTCCGACGCGCTGGAGGCGCTGCAGGCCTTCTTCAAGATCCTCGATGCGGCCAAGCTCGAGGCGCTCGAGGATAAGGACGTCTCGGACGGGGTGAAGTTCCTGGCGGGCAAGATCAAGGATCTCCGGGCGAAGGGACAGCCCGTCGAGGCGCTGTCGCTCTTCGTGGCCGGCCCCGCGAGCGCGCTGGTCGAAAAGAACAAGGGCAAAGCCACCCCGGAGATCGAGGCGGCCTTCAAGGACCTGGGCTTCGAGAAGTCGGAGTTCGGCGCCGTCTGGGGCCGCAAGGAATGCCTCGCCCTGGACGACTATCGCAAGTGGCTCGCGTCGGGCGAGTACGGCATGGGCATCGTCCAGTTCAACAACGACTACCGGAACCTCGGGGATCTCAACGTCCGCTACGCGTTCGCGCTTCTGATGCTCTTCAAGGCGCTGGGCGAGAACCGAAACTACCAAAAGCCCGCCGCCTACCTGGAGTCCGCCGCGGCAGGCGCCAATGGTGTGGCGCGGGACCATTTCATCGCGCTGGCGAAGTCGATCCGTGACGAGGCGCCTTGCAACCTCTGCGGCGGCACCCACAAGGTGAACTGCAGCGCCTGCAAGGGCGACAAGAAGGTCAACCTCGAGTGCACGAAGTGCGGAGGCTCGGGGAAGATCCAGACGTTCAACGGCGTGAAGGGCTGCCCGGGCTGCCAGGGGAAGGGCCGCTATAACAACGTCGACTGCCCCAAGTGCAAAGCCACCGGCAAGACGGAGTGCAAGGCCCGGGGCTGCCAGCGCGAGGTCCCCAAGCCGACCTTCGAGAGCTTTGCCGAGGCCTACAAGTGCCGGGACTGCCAGGGCCGCGGCAGCCTGATGCGCCACGTCGCCTACCTCTGCGACGACTGCAACGGCATCGGCCTGATCCTGCAGCCCAAGTCGGACCCGACCAAGCTCCTGAAATGATTGCGCGGTCGGCGCGGCTCCAGTAGCTTCAGGTCACTTCATGAGCCGCAGCAAACCGATCCTCGTGATCGGCGACTTGAACGCCGACCTCATCCTCACCGGTCTGTCCGGCCATCCGCGCTACGGTCGGGAAGTGATGGTCTCGGGCTGCTCGCTGACCCTCGGAGGCTCCGCGGCGATTTTCTCCTGCGGGCTGGTCCGGCTGGGCCGGGAGGTCCGTTTCCTCGGGAAGGTCGGCTCCGATCCGACGGGAGACTTCCTTCTGAAGCTGATGCGGGAGCGCGGGGTCGACGTCTCGCAGGTCCGGCGGGACGGCAAGAAGAGCACGGGCATTGCGGTGGCGTTTACGGAGACCGGCGAC
>Ga0310813_10001900_pt1 | contig 12641 bp, 10 predicted proteins | sample YN3metagenome_FD_203086 | JGI IMG/M metagenome (GOLD analysis project Ga0310813, IMG submission 203086) | Soil microbial communities from experimental microcosm in Duke University, North Carolina, United States - YN3 | ecosystem: Engineered > Artificial ecosystem > Soil microcosm > Unclassified...
CCGATGGTGGGTGGGCACAGGTTCAACCCGTGCGAGTCCCGTCGGAAGGACAGGTTGCAGACTCTTGGGAGCCCGGTACGCCCGCCGGCGTACCTCCATGCTTTCGCCAAGGTCCCGGCGGAACTGGGCTTCCATCTCGTGGGCGAACGATTCGTCCTCAATAAGTACATCAATCTCATAGTTGCCGAGCAGACTCGAGGCATTGAGGTTGCTGGTACCGATCCGCGCCCAGCGGCCGTCGGCGACTATCGTCTTGGCATGCAGCATCGGTCCATCCCACTCGTAGATGCGGATTCCCGCCTGGAGCAGCTTCCGGTACCCTACTCGGGTAAAGTTGCGCACGACCGGAAGGTCGCTGGTGCCGGGAACCAGGAGGCGGATGTCGGCTCCGTCACGTGCGGCGTCGACCAGTCCCTGGAACAACCGGGGCGGGGGGACCAGGTATGCGTCCGTAATCCACAACCTCTCTACGCTCCCGGCGGTGAGGTACTCGAGTGATCGGTACGCCCGCTCACGGCCCGGCTCGCCTGCGATAACCCGAACTTCCGCATCCCCAGCTGGGGATGGGTCGGGTGGACGCTGGTCCTCCGCGATCGGAGGACCGGCCAGGTTCCAGGTGACGAGGAAGGCCACATCCAAGGCGTACGCGGCCGGACCGTGAATCTCGACGGCGGTGTCGCGCCAGGGGGGAAGACCGCGCTCGGGGTCGCCCGACCATTCATCGCCAATGCACTGGCCCCCGACAACCGCGGCCGCCCCATCGCAGACCAGCACCTTCCGGTGGTCGCGCGTGAGGTTCGCGAAGACCTGAAGCAGGTGTGGCGGATTGAAACAGCGCACCTCGACCCCCGCTGAGCGAAGGAAGCGCCAGTAGCGACGAGCAGTCGCGATCGACCCCAGCCAATCGTAGAGGACTCGCACCTGTACTCCAGCGCGAGCCCGCGCGGCCAGGGCTTCGGCAAACCTCCAGCCGGTCTTGTCAGCGCGGATGATGTAGTTCTCGAGATGAATGCACTGGCGGGCTGCAACGATCTGGTCCAGCATGACCCCGTACGTGTCGGGTCCATCGATCAGCAGGCGGACTCCGTTACCGGGGATGGGACGGCCACCGGCTGCGCGGTTGAGCGCGGCTTCGATCGACCGCGCCGCCCGCGAGGGCCGGGGAGATGTCACGCTTGGCCGAGGCCGAGGAGGTGTTGGTGCGGCCGGAGGGCCGTGAGCAGGAAGCTGATGTGCGTCTCGAGCGGCACGCCGATTTCGTCAGCGCCACGCTGGATGTCGTCGCGGCTTACGCCTCGGGCGAACGCCTTGTCCTTGAGCTTCTTCTTGACGCTGGAAACCTCCAGGTCCGACAGGCTTCGCGACGGGCGCACCAGGGCGCAGGCCACCAGAAAGCCGGAAAGCTCGTCCACCGCAAACAGCGCCTTTGCCATCGGCGTGCCTCGCGGCACGCCGGTATAGCTCGCGTGGCCCAGTATGGCCTGTTGCATCGCCTCGGGAAAGCCGGCCGCCGCCAGCATTCTCACGCCCTCGCTCGGGTGCTCGGCCGTCGCCGAGTGGGCGTCGTTGGGGAACCGCTCGTAGTCGAAGTCGTGAAGCAGGCCTACCATGCCCCACGCTTCGGGGTCCTCGCCGGCCTGCCCGGCCATCGCCCGCATGGCGATCTCGACCGCGTACATGTGCCGCCGGAGCGCCTCTGATGCAGTGTACTCGTGCATCAAAGCGAGAGCCCGCTCGCGGGTCCAGCCGTTGAGATTCATCGCGCTCGCAAACTCACGAGGGCCGACACCGCCCGCAAATGCTCCCCGCTACGGTGCCAGCTTGGGGATCGTCGAACCGTACGTCGTGTTGACGGCATCGATGATCAAATTGGTGAAAACCTGATGGGCCGCAGCACTTGGGTGCACGCCGTCGAGCGAGAAATAGGTACCGAAGGTGACGTTCGGCGTCGCATTCGTGGTGCCTCCGCACGGGCCGCCGGGGAGGCAGGGGAAGGTAGTGACCTTGGGCGGCTGCCCGGGGACCGGTGGCTCGGCCTTGGCCGCCAGGAACGTGGGCGTCATGTCGACGTAGGCCCATCCCTGCGCCTGGGCCTGGCTCGAGATAAAGGCGTTGTATCCCGCCACCGCAAGACGCATTGCCTTGAACTCCGCCGGGAGCACCACTTCGTTGTCCACCGAGCAATCGAGGGTCGTCGGAACGCCGGCCTGCGCGGCTGCGAGCTTGGGGACTCCGACTGTCCACGGCACGAGAACCGAGTCGCCATTCGACGTCGGGACTGCGGCTTTGGGAGCGCAGTTGAGGCTGACCGAGAACTGCGCCGGGAAGCCGCCCGCGGGCACACCGGGGCAAAGGCCGGTCTTGAGGCACCAGTACACGGCGCCAGACGTCGCGAAGGGGTTCGCTGCGACGTCACCCACGCCGATCAGTATGGCCTTTGCGCCTATTCGCGCGATGCTGTCGACGATCGGTTTGTAATTGGCCTCGAATGCCGGCACGGGCGTGATGAGCGACGGGTCTCCTGGATTGGTTCCGTTCGTGAGGGCGGCGAGCACGTCATTGTTGCCGATCCAGACGGAGACGAAGGTCGGCTGCGCGGCCATCATCGCCTGGATCTGGGTACGGCCGCCCAGAATGAACTGAGTCAGTGCATTGGTGCCACCAAACGGACTGGTGTTGCTCCCCACACCGAACGATGTCACGCCGGGGACCGCGACGTTGCTGAGGTAAGGCAAAGGTGCGCCCTCCCGCAGCGAGCAGTCGGTGGAGCTGCCACCGCCCAGGCGGCTAGGCGGGTTCGTGGTATTGATCGTGAACGGCGGCGGGCACCCGGGCTTGTTCAGAAGAGGCACGAAGAACGGAGCTCCCGCCTGGTGGGCAAAGAGCACCGCATACGACTGGAGTTGAGTGCTGTCGTTGATCCCGGCCGACTGAAAGCCGGCGGTGATGCTGTTGCCCATCGAGACGTAGCGCTCCAGCAGCCCGCCGTTGTTCGCCAGGTCCGGCGAGTTGAGCGACTCGTCAGAGCGACAGTCGGTGAGGAGCGGGAGTGCGAGGCCAAGAACAGCAGCCGCGAGATGACGACGCTTCATACGCTCGGCTCTCCCGGGTCAGAACTCGTACGAGAAGGTCGCACCGAACAGGTGCGCGTGGAACTGATACAGGCCGTTGTTCTGGTCGACCAGGGCGGGGCAGGGAGTGCCGCCAGGGCAGACCGAAAGGTCGAGCGGCACCGTTCGGCCTCGTCGGTCACCCTGATCGATGTACTGGTAGGCTGCGTCGATACGGAAGCTGGTCCCGAGTCGGGTGCCGAGTCCTACCGTAAAGGACGAACGATCGCCCTCCGGCAGGTTTGGGGTGACCGCATAGTCGGCCGACGCGCCGTTATGGATGTAGTAGCCGCCCCGGAGCGTCAGTGACGGTTTGACCGCGAACTCTCCACCCAGCCGGAAGTCCCACACATCGTGGTTGTCCTGATGAAGCACCTCGGTTGGAAGCTTCTCGAACGCGATCGCGACCGAATCGAACAGCTTCCAGTGAGTGTACTGCAGGTCACCCAGCAAGGTCAGCTGAGGTGTCGCGCGGACGGCAACACCGGCCACGAATTGATCGGGCAGGTGGATCGTCGTCGAGGCTGTCTGATTGGTAAGTAGTCCGTTGGTGAATTGAGGAGCGACGATCTCGTCGACCGAGGTGCCGGCCGGAATACCGGGTAGAGCCACCGGGACGACCAGGCCGGTCGGTACTTGAGAGATCTCTACGGTTCCATTGTTGAAAGAAACAGTCTGGCGCGACATGTACCGGACGCCGACATCGAGCCAATCGGTCACCTCGACGCCGACCCCGACGTGGAAGCCGGTGTGGACCTCGTCGGCGCTGAGATTCGCGTCGGCGAAGTCGGTTCCGGTCGCGACACCCAGATTTGCGAAGGTGATGCCAGGAGCGGCCTGCTGGCTCGAGAGGTCCACCCGCTGCTTGAGCTGCAGGTGCGCGAAGTTGATATCCAGCCCGGCTCCCACCGAAAACCGTTCGCCGAATCGGATGGCGGCAGTGGGTTGCAGGTAGATCGCGCGGATGTCGCTCCGGTAGCCGAGGAATCTGGCTTCAGAAGTGGGCGACCACTCGGTCGTAAGTCCGTACGGTGCGAAGAGGCCGAGCCCAACGCTCAAGCGGTCCAACCCGCCTTGCATCGGGAAGCCCTTCACGACATAGAAGTTCGGCACCGGCCGAACCTTGTCGACCATATCGGTATGCAACCCGGTTGCGTCGTTGGTAAAGCCGCCGCGCGCCAGAATCAGCGTGCCCCCCCCGCTGATGACGTCGGGCGTCCGGGTAATATTCGCGGGGTTGAAGTACATGCTGGAGCCGTCGGAGCAGGGCGACGCGACTCCGGTGCCCGCGCGACCCATCACGCAGGCACTCTGCTCGTAGACCCCGAAGCCCTGCGCGCTCGCACCCCGGGCCAGAAGGACCGTTGCCACGGCCAGAAGTGCGCCGCGCCCCACTGTTGAACGAGTCATCGGATGAAACTCCGAGAGGGCTGGACGATCGGTTGGTTCAGTTCTCCTCGCTAAACGACTGCGCGTAGCCAGCCGTCAACGGCACCCGGAACGCCGGCTCGCCGTCGAGTGCAATTTCGAAGGCGAAGGGCCCGGGTCGCGGTAGTGGGACGTCGAACACGAGTACGGCCCCCGCTTCGACGTCTACCACGCCGGCTGGGGGTTCGCCGAAATGCACGGTGCCCTCGCCTCCCAACAGCTCAGCCCCGGCCTCATCGACGAACCGAATTCGAATGGCGTGGACACCTATCTCGGTGCGGCGTCCGCGCACGCGGAGGACCAGATGGGTCCGGGGATGTACCGCCGGGAACCCACCCACCCACACATGCTGGAAGATGCCAAGGACCGAGAGCTTACCCTGTTGGTCGATTAGGGCGTAGTCGGCTAGAACCGCAAAGTCGACCTGCAGGCTCAGGACACCCGGATCGAGGTGACGACGTCGTTCCGCTCGATCCGATTCACGACATCCATTCCCTGGGTCACCTGACCGAATACCGTGTGCTCGCCGTCGAGATGGCGCTGTGGCGAATGACAGATGAAGAATTGGCTTCCGCCGGTGTCTTTCCCCGCGTGAGCCATCGACAGTGTCCCCGCGACATGCTTGTGCGTGTTCAGGTGGGTCTCGCACTTGATCCGGTAACCCGGACCGCCGGTGCCCACACGCGGATTGTTGACGTCGCGCGAGAGAGGGTCGCCGCCTTGAATCATGAAGTTCGCAATGACTCGATGAAAGCGGGTTCCGTCGTAGAACTCGCTATTCGCGAGCTTCTCAAAGTTTGCCACCGTCGCGGAAACTTCCTGGTCGAACAGGTCGGCGACGATCGTACCTTTGCTCGTGACAATAGTAGCCGTCTTGGACACGATGATCTCTGCTGGGGAAAAGTCAGGGGGCAGATAATCTAACCTGCGGCCCGACGGAGAGTAACGTTTGCTCCCAGGCCGATTTAGTCAATGCTGGGGCCATGCACGCATCACCCAGACAGGCGTAGCCCGCGGGGACGACGTCCCGATCCAGCATCGCCCTGAGCGCCGGCGGGAGCGATGTCTCGGCTGCTGCATCCGCCGGAATCCACCGGGCCACTCGGCGGGGGGCGTACGTTGCGAGCGCAGCGTGGTGCATGTCCACACTGTCTGAATCGCCTGACTGGCCAACGACCACGAAGTGGGTAGCCGGATGGAGATGCCAGTCCAGCGCGATCAGATAGGTGGCTGCGTGCAAGCCAAGACGCGCGACTTCTCCGGCGAACGAGCGCAACAGCTCGCCGGCACGGTCGCGCCAGGTCCGGTCCCCTGTTAATTCCGCCAGACGCCCCAGCACGACTCCCGCGACGCCGTTGGCGGAGGGCGTAGGTGCATCCTCCAGCGGCTTGAGCCGAGTCGGCAGCAGCCCCTTCTCACCCGCCTGGCTGGTGCGATCGAAAAGCCCGCCGCGGGTTGCGTCGCGATAGTCTCGCCAGACCCTCGTCATGATCGACCGGGACCATTCGAGCCACTCGGTTTCCCCAGTAGCTTCGAACGCGTCCAGCGCGGCCGCGGCGACGAGGACTTGATCCTCCAGGAGTCCTCCTGGGCCCGAAGCTGTGTGCGGCACCGCGTCCGGCTCGGGGCACTCGGCGCGCAGCCGACGCAGCGTGAGGAGCGCATGGGATTGGGCCCACGGGTCGTTCAACACCGCCCCCGCGTTGAGGAGGGCCGAGACCATCATCGCGTTCCAGTTGGCATACCGGGTGCGATCCACGAATGGCGCGGGACGAGTGGCCCGCACAGCTCGCATCTTGTCTCGAGCCGAACGAAGCAGTTCCACCGCGCGCTCTTCCGGAAGGCGCAGCCGGCGGGCCATCGCTTCGATGGCCACCGGGGAATACAGCACGTTCTTCGCGGGATTGTGGTGCATCTCTCCCGCAGTGCCGATGTCGTAGAACTCGGCCGCGACCGCGAGTTCCTCTGCCGTGAGTGCCGCAGAGGCCTCGTGGCGAGTCCAGGTGAAATAGTCGCCGTCGTCGTCTGCACCCACGTCGGCATCCTGGCTCGCCGCGTAGCCCCCTTCCGGGTCTGACGCCACCTCTCTCACCCAGCGGATGATGTCCCGCCCTACCACGGCGTACGCTGTGGTCCCGAACGCGGCGTAGGCATCGGTGTAAGCCCGAAGCAGCTCCGCATTGTCGTACACCATCTTCTCGAAGTGAGGAACGATCCATTCCGCATCTACGCTGTAGCGGTGGAAGCCACCGCCCAGGTGATCGCGGATGCCGCCCCGTGCCATTCCCTCGAGCGTGCCGTCGACTACGGTTCGAAGCTGGGAGCGGGGGTCGTCCCACCAGCGCGCGAGGAGGAACCGGATCGCTCCAGGATGAGGGAACTTCGGCTGGCTGCCGAAGCCGCCGTTCACAGGATCGAAGACCTGGATCATCCCGTCCACGGCCGCGTCGATGATGGCGGAGCTCAGCTCCCCCGGCGCGGATTCGTCGCCCTGTCGGAGGACCGCATCCCGGATCGCGCTAGCCTGCGCCTCGAGCTGCCCTCGGCGAGTGCGCCAGGCGTCGAGGACGCTGGCAAGGACTGTACGCAGCCCGGGGCGGCCGTACTTCCCATCCGGAGGAAAGTAGGTCCCGCCGTAGAAGACCTGACCCTCCGGCGTAAGGAACGCCGTCAGCGGCCAACCGCCCTGTCGGGTCAGCGCCTGAACGGCTCGCTGATACCGGGCATCCACGTCTGGTCGTTCATCGCGATCGACCTTGATGCAGATGAAGTTCCCGTTGAGGAATTCGGCGATGGAAGGATCCTCGTAGGACTCGCCGTCCATGACGTGACACCAGTGGCACCACACGGCCCCGATGTCGAGGAGGACGGGCTTGTCGCCGACGGCAGCCGCGGTGAAGGCCTCCTCCCCCCAGGGGTACCAATGGATCGGCTGGTGCGCCGCCGAGCGGAGGTAGGCGGAGCTGGTTTCGGCCAGGCGGTTGGTCACGGACGAATTGCCCGAATCACGAGCGCCTCCCGCGGCCAGTAAATCCCGCCTGATGGATGGCCGAAGCCGTTGAGGAATTCCACCATGTCTCCGTCGAGCAGTGCCTGCGTTGCGGGATCGAGTGCAGCGTAGCTCGCAGCGATTCGACCCGTTGCCACCCGAAGTGTGCGCCAGGCCGCGTCGGCCGACTCAGCCTTGAAGGCCACCTCGATCGGCGTCATCTCGACGTCGCTGAATCGCTCGAGCCACGCCCGCGCTTGGAGTGGACTGCCCCATTTGAACGGATCGTGTGCGTCAGGCCGAAACTCGAAGTACTTGAAGGCAAGCCGCTGATAAGTGCCGACGCTGCCGTCCGGATACCAGGCAAGCAATCCCAACCGACCTTGTGGCCGGAGCACCCGCGCCGCTTCTGCCGCCGCGCGCACCGGATCGGGCGCGAAGATAAGCCCGAAGCTTGAGATGACGGCGTCGAAACGCTGACTCGCCAGGGGCAGGTGAGCGGCGTCGCTCAGGACGAACGACGTGCGCTCGCGGCCGAGGCCCTTCGCCAGGGAGACCATGCCGCGGGAAAAGTCCACTCCGATTACGGGCGCGGCGCCGAGTTCCCGGGCCAGGAGCGCTGCTGTCCCGGGCCCGCAGGCGACGTCAAGGACGCTGTCTCCCGGGCGGATGTCGATCGCCATGCAGAGCGTTCGGGCTGCCGGGCGGAAGTCGGGAGCAACCTGACGCTGATACTCCTCTGCCACTCGGGTCCAGGCATCGGGCATTCCAGTCAGCAGGCTCGCCATGGCTGAACGGTAACGAAAAAGGGGGCGACTTGCGTCGCCCCCCATTTGTCGGCTGGTCAGTCGCCTACTTCTTCCCGTGACTCAGGGTCCACACGTAAGCAGCGACTTGGTTCACCTGGTCGTCGGTGATGTTCGAGCCGCCACGCGCCGGCATCGGGATGCCGCTCTTCGATTCCTCCTTGGTCACACCCTTCTTGACATAGGCCGAAATGCCGGCATAGCTCCCATCGCTGTGGAGCCAGGTGTGATTCACCAGATTGGTGGTCGGCCCCAACATCCCTTCCGCATTCTGGCCGTGGCAAGCGTAGCAATTCCCGGCGCCGGTAAAGATGGCCTTGCCCTTATCAACCATTTCCTGGGTTACCCCGCTCGGGAGTCCCTGCGCTCGCGCCGGCGCTGCGGCGGCGAGGAGGCCGAGGGTGACGAGCAAGCCCAACCGAGTGCGCATTTCCATCGTGCGAGCTCCCTCTCGAGTGTGTCGTAGGCTGGCAGCCGGTGCACGGCGCGAGGCCGAAGCGTAAGTATACGAGCCGTCGGACACAGAACAAGCAAATGCGTGGTTTGATCGAGTGCCAGCAGCGCGGGAAACGCAACTTGCGGACCTACCCTGGTGCGGTGCTACAACATATTGCGGAGTAGTGACTTGCGTGCTCAGCGCGGCCCTGGACAGGTTGACGTTGCGTCACTTCTGTGGGCCACCTTGGCCGGCCTCAATTCGCCGGCGCCGCCCCACCTCGCGCGGCACTGAGCGCGGACGTCTTGGTCCTGAAGATTCCCGGATCGTACGAGCTTCGCGGGTTCCACAACACCCACGAGTCGATGCCGAGTTCCTGCGCGGCTCGAATCTGAGCCCGCACTTCGGTGGGCGAATACCGGGGCGGGCCCAACGTGAAGGCCTGGAGATAAGGCCGAATCTCGGCCGTCTTCCCAAGCGGCCCTGACCGCTTCAACCCGTCCTCCAGCGCTCGCCTGACCATGTGGTACGGCTCGCTGTTCGGGTGGCGGACGTTATACACCCCGCGGTAGTAGTGGCTTGGGTAGACCATCGGCAGGACGACGTCGGCGGTGCGGACCAGATCTTCCCACAACTGCCCGATGCCCATGTCGTCGATCGCGGTGGTTGTGAGGCCAAAGACATCGATCGTGAAGGGCACGCCGAGTGGTTTCGTGCGGTCCCGCAGCAGGGTGAGGCCCCGCGCTACGCCTTCGCGCTTGGTCTCCCCGGCGCCGCGGGCCGGGAAGACGGCCGTGGCCATTCGTTGGGCCGGCTCATCGGGAAAGCGCACGTAGTCGTATTGCACCTCAGCAAACCCCATCCGGACCGCCTCCTCGGCCAGCTGGGCAGCGTAGATCCAAATGGAGTCGTTGAACGCGTCGACCCAGGCAAAATTGAGCCTGTCTCGCCACAGGTCGCCATTCACGTGCTGCACCGACCACGCAGGCTTGCGTGCGGCCAGCAAAGGGTCCTTGGCCACAACGATGCGCGCAATCGGATAGATCCCGTGCTCGCTGAGCACGCGCAGCCGGCGCTCGGTATCGCGAGCTCGGCGCTGATCGTTGGCACCAATTTCGACCGCCGTGGGTACGGATGAGCGGTAGGTCAGAAACCCGGTGTCGTCCTTTACATCGATCACGAACGCATTGATTTCAGTCGTGTCGGCCAGCTTGACCAGCTCATCGAACCGGCGCCCCCCAAAGGCCCAGGCATTGACGTAGATGGCGCGGATCGGCTTGGGCGGATCGAGCAGGGGCGGAGCCGGCCACGATGGTGGCTGGCTCGCCGCTCCCGGGAGCGAGTTCACCGGAGGAAGGGGTGGGCTCCCAAGCTCGTCGCCCCAACGCGTAGGCGTCTGCGCCTCGAGCGCAAGGACTTGCAACGCGGTCGCGAATGCGGCCGTGCATAACACCGATCGAAGCATGCCTGGTTCCGAGCGTGATCATGGGTGGTGCGACACGTTCCAACTCACGCGCGAACGCGGAGTTGGCACGCACTGCGTGCCCACGAGACAACCGGGCTGCCTTCGACTAGAGCAATTCAGGGGCCTGCGAGGGGAGTGATTTCGATGCGGCGATTGATCGAGCGGCCGGTGGCGCTCGTGTCGGCAGTGAGCGGCACTGTGGCGCTGTAGTTCTTGGGTACCAGCCGTTGGGGCTGAATTTTCTTGTTGATGAGATAAGAGCGCACCGCTTCGACGCGGAGGCTCGCGAATTGGCGCGAATCGGACTCGGCGCGCGACCCGGCGGTGTGCCCGCCGATCTCGACGCGCAGCGCCGGGTTGGCGTTGAGGGCAGCCGCGACGGAGTCCAGCGTCGGGCTTGCCGAAGGCCGGAGTCGAGCGCTGCCGGGCGAGAACGCGTTATCGCGCAAGACGAACACCGGTGGCGTTTCGCCGGTCGGCTTCGCTGCGGCCGCGCCTACGGCGGCTCCTGCCGCGGCGGCGGGCGGAGGAGGCCCCGGCGGGCGAGGTGGAGCCTGCCCGCCGGGTGGTGCGGCCCGTTTCTGCCCCGGCTGCCCGATGGGACAGCCGTTGGCATCTACCGGGGTTCTGGGAGGCGTGCCGGGGCACTTGTCGATACCGTCGAGCACGCCGTCGCCATCCGTATCACTGGGGCAGCCAAGGGCATCCACAGTGGCGCCCTTGGGGGTGTCGGGGCAGCGGTCCAATCCGTCGTAGACCCCGTCACCATCGCTATCGATTGGGCACCCATTCGCATCGACGGCTGCCGCGAGAGGCGTGTCCGGGCACTTGTCGAGTCCATCCGGCACGCCGTCGCCGTCGCTATCGATTGCGCAACCCTCCGCGTTGACCTTGGCGCCGTGCACGGTCCGCGGGCAGCGATCCAGTCCGTCGGGCACCCCATCGCCATCGCTATCCACGGGGCATCCATTCTTATCGACGATCGCTCCCTTCGGCGTGCCTGGGCACTTGTCCTTCCCGTCGCGGACCCCATCCGAGTCCGAGTCGGTGAGCGAGTAGCCCAGCATGACGCTGAGCCCCAGGTTGCCGCCGAAATTCGAAAACTTGATGTCACCGCCGACGTTTCGATTGAGCACCGCCTCGCCTCGCACCATGAAAGTCGGGGTGATCCCGATGCGGAATCCGCCCCCGCCAAGCCAGGCGGTGCCGGTGCCGCAAATGACCCCCACGGTGGGGCAGTTGCTTCCATAGGTGGTCGAGCCGATTCCGGCTTTCAGGTAGACGGAGTGGTTCTGGCCGACCATGAAATTGTAGAGGAGTGAGCCCGAGATTGTCTTCACGTCCACGCCCAGCGACCCGCTCTTAGTCTTGGGCTTGAGGATCGACCCCTCTCCCTCGATCGACAAACGGATGGGCAGCCAGAAACCCACGCGCAGCAGGCCGCCGGCTCCCGTGCCAAGGTCGGTCGAGTCGCTGAAGCTCATGACCGAACCTGCGGCACCGATCTCGGCGACATTTCTGCGTTGAGCACTGGCGGCGTGGGGCAACGCCAGGAAGGCGAGCGCGCCAATAACCGCGCCCCGAAGGAAGCTCATGGCCAAAATAGATATGTTCGCCCGGAGGCCCTGACAAGCGGCGCCATATCTTGCATCGTGACGCCGCGCACAGATGCAACCCCTGGCAACCCTGCCCAGCCGCCACTACGATTCGACCCTCCCCCGCCCCCGCCGATTGGTCGAGGAGAACGAGCGTGCGCGCCGTCATAGAGTATTGCGTCGTCTGAAACTACCAGCCCAGGGCCGCCGGTCTGGCGGCCGAGCTTAGCCGGGAGTTCCCGGGCGCGAGCGTCCAGCTCGTCCCATCGTCCGGTGGGCGGTTCGAGGTGACCGTGGACGACCGGCTGGTGTTTTCCAAGGCGGCGACGCGCCGCCATGCAGAGCCGGGTGAAGTCGTCCGACTGATTCGGGGGCAAAAAGGCAAGGACTGAGCACGGTCCTGCAGCAGCCATGCGAATTGCGATCTCGACCGGTGGCGGTGACGCACCGGGACTGAATGCCGTTATTAGAGCAGTGGTGCTATCCGCCGAGCATCGGGGCTGGAAGTGCTACGGCATTCAGCGTGGCTACGACGGGCTGCTCGCCTTCAACGGGGTCGTCCCGCTTGGGCCCGAACAGGTTCGCGGGATTACACACCTAGGCGGGACCATCCTCGGCACGAGCAACCGAGGCAATCCCTTCCGCTACGTGACGCGCGGCGCCGACGGCGTGGAGCAGGAGAGTGATCGCTCGGCGGACCTGGTGGCGGCGTTTCAGGCAAGCGGCTTCGATGCGCTGGTCTCGATCGGCGGGGACGGAAGCTTGGCGATCGCGTACGAGCTTTGGAAGCAGGGGATCCCGGTCGTCTGCGT
>Ga0310813_10001901_pt1 | contig 12633 bp, 7 predicted proteins | sample YN3metagenome_FD_203086 | JGI IMG/M metagenome (GOLD analysis project Ga0310813, IMG submission 203086) | Soil microbial communities from experimental microcosm in Duke University, North Carolina, United States - YN3 | ecosystem: Engineered > Artificial ecosystem > Soil microcosm > Unclassified ...
CGTCCCCCAGCCGAGGTACGTCGTCGGGTACGCTTCGGACGCCAGGCCGCGTTGCTTTACGTCGCCGACGATCCCGATGATCTCGCCCCTCGCCGTGACGTTGCTCTTCGCGTTGGCGAGCGTATCGTGGTCGATGCCAAGCGTGATGCGCTTCCCGATCGCGTTCTGATTGGGAAAATACTTCTTCGCGAAAGACTCGGACACGACGACGACCTGCGGTACCCCGAAGTTCTCTTCTTGCGGCGCGAAGGCGCGGCCGCGGAGGACCGGGATCCCCATGTTCGCGAAGAAATTCCAGGACACGGGATGCACTTCGGTGAGCATGCGCTTCTCTTCCGGCGTCGGCGGCTGCCCGTCGACGTCGAACGACGTGCGCATTGCGTGTGGCTCCATCGGCCGCGAGAACGCGACGGCGACCGATTGCGTTCCCGGCAGCGCCGAGAGACGATCGCGGAGCGAATTGGTGAACGCGCGAACGTCGCGATCGTTTGGATACTTCACCGACGGAAGCGACACGTTGAACGAGACGACGCGCTCCGGACGGAATCCCGGATTCACGCGCAGAAGATTTGCAAAACTGCGAATCAGCAGTCCGGCACCGACGAGCAGGACGACGGCGAGCGCCATCTCCGTGATCACCAGCGCGCTTCTCGTGCGCTGCGCGCCGCGCTTGCTGCTCGATCCGCGCACGGCATCCTTGAGCATCTGCCCGAGCTCCGCGCGCGCCGCATGAATCGCCGGAACGAGACCGAACACGACGCCAGTCAGCAGCGCGAGACCGGCGCAGAAGAGCAGAACGCGCCCGTCGACGGCGATGTCATCGAGGCGTGGCAATCCGCGCGGTCCAAAGGCGACGATTGCGTCGACGGCCCATGCGGCCAGCGCCGCCCCGATCACGGCGCCAAGCGCCGAGAGCATGACGCTCTCGGTGATCAACTGACGAACGATCCGCCCGCGTCCCGCGCCGAGCGCCGTCCGGACGGCGATCTCCGTCTCGCGGCCGGCGGCCCGAACGAGCAACAGGTTCGCCACGTTTGCGCAGGCGATCAGCAACACGAAACCGGTGGCGCCGAGCAGCGTGAACAACACGTTGCGGACGTCGCCGACGATGGTCGTTTCGATGCGCTCGATCGATCCGCCGAAGTTCGTATTCGACCGCGGATATTGTGCGCGCAGCTGCTCGCCGATCGTCCGCATGTCGCGCTGCGCGACATCGAAAGAAACGCCCGGTTTGATTCTCCCGATCGCGTTGAGAAAATGCGCGCCGCGATTTTCCGGATCCGTCATCCACGGCTCGAACTCGAACGGCGTCCACAGGTCGGGCTGTCTCGGATAGGTGAGCGTCGACGGCGCGACGCCGACCACCTTGTAGTCCTGCCCGTTGATCGAAATGACTCGGCCGAGAACGGCCGGGTCGGCGGAGAACGTGTTACGCCACAGCTTCTCGGAGATGACGGCGACGCGTTCCGCGCCCTTCTGATCCTCGTTGGCGAGGAATCCGCGACCGAGTCGCATCGGCATTCCGAGGAGCTCGAAGAAGCGCGCGCCGACGGCGGCGGAGTTCAACCGCACCGGCGCGGCGCCGGACACGCTCAAGTTCGCGCTGTTGCCCGGCTGGACCGCGGCCATTCCGACGAAGCTGTGGGTACGGTCGCGATAGTCGATGAAGTCCGGAGCGGATAGCGACTGGAGCTTGCCCTCGCGATTTGTCGAGCCGACGACAACCACATTGCCCGGATCGCGGAAGGGCAGTGGCTTGAGGAGCACGCCGTTCACAAGGCTGAACACCGCGGTCGTAGCCCCGATAGCGAGGGCGAGCGTGACGACGGCGATCAACGTGAAGCCGGGCGTGCGAACGAGCTTGCGCGCCGCGTAGCGAATGTCCTGGCGAAGCGTATCCATGATTCTCGAATGTTATGAAACGGAGCGGAGGAGAGAAACAATCGTGCCGTCCCGCATGCGCTCAAGTCGCTGGATTTCAACGCATTACACGATCGTGTGTGCTCGATCGCGTTCGCTCGTGGGAACGACCGTCCCAAAATCGAACGGCAGTTTGTGACGGCCCAACCCCCGCCCGACGACAACCTCTACGCGAGACGCAGCGGTTTGCCCGTGTGATTTGGCGCTCGCTCGCCATCGCGGAGCGCCATCGCTCCATTCACGATCACCGCCGAAATCCCCACCGGATACTGAAACGGCTCCTCGTAGGTCGCCTTGTCCGCCACTGTCGCCGGATCGAACACCACCACATCTCCCGCCATGCGTGGCGCGATACGGCCGCGGTCGGTGAGGTGAATGCGCGACGCCGGCTGCGCGGTCATCTTGTGGATGGCTTGTGCCAGGGTGAGCGCTTTGCGCTCGCGCACGTAACGGCCGAGTACTCGCGGGAAGGTGCCGAGCCCACGTGGATGCGGATGACCGCGGCGAGATGGGCCGTCGACCGCGAACGCGCCGCCGTCGCTGCAGACCATGCCCTGCGGGTGGGCGAGAATCCGGTCGAGATTGTCTTCGCTCATCGCGAATCCGACCATGCCGACATTGCCGCGACTCCGCTGCAGCAGCGCCATCGCCATCGCGTACGGGTCCATGTTCTGATTCTTCGCGTACGCGCCAAGCCGCGCGCCTTCCGCCGGCCGATCGGTTGGGTCGGCCACGTTGGCGATCATCACGTTGTCCCAGCCGCCGAGCAGTTCGATCTTGGCGAGGGTCTCCTGCTTGATCTTGTCGGCGGTCGACGGATCGGTGAGTCGCCCGAGGAACGCCGCGGTGCTGCCGTCGCGACTCCAGACGGGGAAGAGGTTGGTCAGTCCCGTTTGGTAGGCGATGTACGGATAACGGTCGAACGCCGCGTCGCACCCCGCGGCGCGCGCGGCCGCGACTCGCGCGAAGGCGGTGTCGAGCTTGCCCCAATTGCGCGGGCCCTGCGTCTTGAGATGCGAGATCTGTAATGGGCAGCCGGCGCCGCGCGCGACGGCAATCGCCTCGTCGATCGCCTCGATGAGACGGTCGTCCTCGTTGCGCATGTGTGTCGCGTACGGGAGACGACGCGCCGCGAGCGGCTTACACAGGGCGATGAGCTCGTCGCGGGGAGCGAACGCGCCCGGCGTGTACTCGAGGCCCGTCGACGCACCGCACGCCCCGTCGGCGATCGCGGCGCGAACGAGCTGCTCCATGCGCGCCAACTCCTGCGCTGTCGCCGGCCGGTCGTCGCCCCCGACGACGACGTCGCGAATCGTCCCGAGTCCGACCATCGACGCCACGTTCACCGCCGGATGAAGCCGGTCGATTGCCGACCAGAGCTCGGCGAACCCGGCGAACTGACGCCGCGCGTCGTCCTCGCGGCCTTCCCCGGTCGCGCGCGGCGCGCGAGACGAGCCGTCCTGCCCGACCACGATCGTCGTGATCCCTTGCCGCACGAGCGACTCGGCGCGCGGGTCCTCCCACAGGCTGCCGTCGCCGTGCGAATGGATGTCGATGAAGCCCGGCGCCACCGCGAGCCCGCGGGCGTCAATCTCGGTCGTACCGCGGTCGGTCGCTTTGCGCGCCACCGAAACGATTCGTCCATTCGCGATGACGACGTCGAGCGTTCGTCCCGGCGTGCCAAGTCCGTCGAAGACGAGGCCGTTGCGGATGACGATGTCGGCCCCCGCCCTCGAGCGAAGGATGATGGCCGGCGCGCCAAGCATCGCGGCGGCGGCGCCGGTCGTGCGGAGGAATTCGCGGCGTGTTGTCATGATTGTGAAAGGATCGACGGACATTGCCGTGCGCGCCACTGTCGCGCAACCTCCGCGGCGTATACTCATGCACCACACCGTCCGGAGAGCTGTAATGGTTGTCCGCCGCCTCGTGGTCGCGGTTGTTCTGACGGCGTCGACGACAGCGATCGCCGCGGCGCAGGAATCGCCCTTCGTCCTGCCGGCGCCCACCGGCCAGTTCGCGGTCGGGACGACGTCGTGGTTTGTCGTCGATCCCACGCGTCGCGAATCCTTCGTGAGCTCGAACACGCCACGCTCGGTCGAGGTGGTCGCCTGGTATCCGACGACATCTTCCGCCGCGGGAACGCGACCGGTCCGAGCGCCATATCTCCGCGACGGCCTGATCGAGGCGGAGACCTTCGCCAAGGCGTTGAGAAAGCCGGGCGCGTTCGACCATCTCGCCGGCGTGCAGACGCACTCGTTAACGGACGCGGCGCCATCGGGTCAGCCGGCGAGTCTACCAGTGCTCGTCTTTTCCCATGGCTACACCGGACCGCTCAGCGCGTACGCCGCGCTGCTCGAGGACCTGGCGAGTCACGGGTACATCGTGCTCAGCGTCGGCCATTCGTACGAAGCGGTCGCCGTGCGGCAACCAGATGGATCTGTCGCCACGATGCTCGACTCATCAGGCGGCATGCGGCAGGGGATCGTCGACGTTCTCACAGAGTGGCGGGACGAAGACAGCACCATGGCGCGCGTTACGCGCGCTCCAAGTGAATCGGAGCAGCTGCGGATCCTCAAGGCGTACATCAGCCGCGTACCGAAGACCGAAGCCGTCATCAACCGGTGGGTTACCGATAACAGGTCGGTGCTCGACCAGTTCGCCCGGTCGACCGCCGGTATTGCCGGAGAGCTTCGACGACGCGCGGACCTGAATCGCATCGGCGTATTCGGTCACTCCATGGGCGGAGTGGTTGCCGGAGAGTTCTGTCTCCTGGACAAGCGCTGCCGTGCAGGGCTGAACCTCGACGGGATTCCCCAGTCGGGTTCGATGATCGGCTCGCGCATGCCGCGGCCGTTCATGATGGTGTACTCGGCGCGCCCCGGGCGACTCGGGGCGAGCGACGCGATCTATCGTCGCGCGGCGTCGCCGTACTATCGGGTCGACGTCGATAGCACACGGCACGTCGATTTCAGCGATATGATCTTCTGGGGCGGGCCGCTCAAGGCCGCCGGGGCGTCTGGAAGCATCGCTCCCGAGCGTGCCGTCGAAGCGACCCGGCTCATCGTGCGGCAGTATTTCGACCAGGAGCTACGAGGGGTCCCGAGTCCTCTGCTGAGGGGGACGCTGAAGCTCAACGATGTTCACGTCCGGTCGCCGTCGAGCTCACGGGCGCCTTAGTCAACGACGGAAATCGTTCTCCGGGCTGTCGGGGTCGGTCGGATCGATGCCGTCGGCGACCGGGTCCGAGTAGCTGACGCGATTGTCGAATCCCGCGGGCGGCGCGTTCGCGATCCGTCCCTGCGGCTGCTTTCGCGCCGCGTCGCTCACTTCATCATTGCGACGCTTTTCGGCGAGCAGATGCTCTTCGACCTCTCGGTCGTAGTTGTCCATGTTTGATTTCCTCCCGAACCCGAGCAGCCGCAAGACTGGGACCTCTCCACAACGCTCCACATAGGAGTCTGACCCCTAACAAAAACGGCAACAAAAAGGAGTCTGACCCCTAACGCAGTGGTTTGGTGACTGGGGGAAATAGAAAGGGCCGGATGAGCGATGTCATCCGGCCCTTGCTACAACTTATTTCGTGAAACGATCAGCGTCGCGGATTCATCGGCGTGATCGGGAAGTGCGTTGTACCGCCGCCTGGGAGCGGATAGCCGCCCGGACGAGTGTAGATTTGGCCGCCACCGATCGGGTGACCGCGCCGCGTCGTGCGCGGATCGCAGTGATCGTCGTCGCCCACCGCGCCACCGCGGATGACGGCGCCGAAGATCGCGCCGATCACCGAGCCCGCGCCGGCGTTCGCCGGAATCTGGCCGGCCGACGGATAGTTCTGCGCCGGGACCGGAGCCGGTCGAGCCATTGGCGGAGCGTCAGGAGACGGAGTCTCCGACGGCGCCGGGGCCGCGGCCATCACCTGTACCTGCGGTACCTCGGTCGGGATCTCCGCGACCTGGACCGGTTTAGCCGACGCCTTGACCGTGGGGTTCTTTGTGCGAACCACCTTCGGGCCCTGAGGCGCCGCTTTCGGCCGGACAGCGAGCTCTTTCTTGCTCTGCGGCGAGAGCTCGTCCGGACTGATTTGAATGTTCTGGACCTGCGACGCGAGTTGTAGGTCGCGCTTCAAGTCGGCTGACATGTCTGCCGACGTCGGCGTTTTGCTCTTCCCGCAAGCGATCGCGACGACAGCCGTCGACCCCAGCGCCAATGTCATGAGCCTGCGCACGTTCCCCCCTGGACCGGTCGGAGTCGCGTGCACCTATGCGCACGCGACGCGGAACTTGAAAAGGCATTCCCCGGGCCAGTCGTTAACCCGTGATTTGGGAATTTGGTAATAAACATCGTCACCCCGGAGTGACGCTGCCGTCCCCGCACGTGGACAAATGTCGTCCTCTGAAGACACTCGAGCGATCTCTCACCCTGACAGAGTCGACGCGCGCTTTCCCGGGTACAATTCGACGCTATGTTGCCCGCCATGTCAATCACCCGAAGGGCCGAGCGGTTCCGTTTCGCTGCGATGCTCGGCGCCACGATCGCGCTCGCGGCCGCCTGCGGCTCGGGCACGACGATGTCGGCGGGCGAGCGCCAGGCGATCGCCGATTCGATCAGCCGGCAGGTCAAGGCGGCGTACGATCTCTCCAAGCCGAACGTCGAGCAACGGCTGCTCAGCCTCTACCCTCCCTCGGGGCGTGTCGTGTCGGCGGCGGCCGGCCAGATGCTGACCTCTCGCGACTCGCTGGCAATGGGCATCAAGGCGTTTTGGGACAACGTCGGCGTCAACATGCGAGAGCCGAAATGGATCTGGGACCAGATGGTCATCGACGTCCTGGCGCCGAACGCGGCCGTCATGACGGCTCGCTACCACATCCCGCACCTGACGCCGCGCAACCAACCGCACACACTGGGCGGGGCGTGGACGGCGGTGTTCGAGAAGCGTGACGGCCGATGGTACATCATCCAGGAGCACCTGTCGGATCTGCCGTCAGTACCCGATTCGGCCATGGCGATGCCGATGCCGCCGGGTATGAAAATGCCGACCAAGAAATAACCCAAGAGGCGCCGTCGCCGACGCGCGGCCGCCGCCGATCGCTAAGGAACGGCTCCCGCCGCTCCGGCGCGTCGCGGATCGCCTCCCGCCGTGACGCGTCCCTTCTCGATCTTGATCGCCGCGCCGTATCCCTCACGCAGCTCGCCCGGCAGCGACACGATCTGCGTGCGATAGCCGAGCTGCTCGAGCCGCTTCATCACTTCGGGCGAAAAGCCGTCTTCCATCTGAACGGTGGCGCCCGTGGGCGCCGCGTTCGCCGCGCCGCCCCCACGGCCCCCGCCGAATCCGCCGCCGACGAGGAAGCGCGGCAACTCGAGCGCCGACTGCGGATCGAGGTGCTGGTCGATCATCCCGACGAGCACCTGGTACACCGCCGACGTGATCCACGCATTGCCCGCCGCGCCGAGCGCCATCACGGCGTGACGCGACGAGCCGGATCCCTCGAAGACGATCGTCGGCGCGAGCGTGCTGCCATGTCGCGCGAAGGGAAGCCGAGCGCCGGCGGAGTTCGGGTCGCTGCCGTACGAGGCGAGCTTGTCGTTGTATATAAATCCTAGTCCCGGCGTGACGTAGAAATTGCCGCCCCACGTACCGAGCGTCTGCGTCGTGGCGACGACATTGCCGTCCGCGTCGGCGACGACGAACGCCGTCGTCCCCGCGGCGCGACAGCTCGGCGCCTGCGTCGCGCCGTAGCCGTGGGCGATGCATTCCGGATCGCGCGACATCTCGATGCTCGCGGTCTTGGTGCCGGGCTGCGCGCAGCTCAGCGTGTCGCCGCGCAGCGTCGCCAGATTCAGCGCCTTCGACGGATCGAAGCACCGCCAGCGAATGCGCGCCGTGTCCTTGTTGGTGAAGGGCTCGGTGTTCACCGGCCAAAAGGAGGGATCGGCGATCCGATTCCGCTGGTTGGGAACGAGCTGCCAGGCCGCGATCATCGCGTGCAGCGTGCCCGCGTCGTCGGCATACGGTTTCGGCTGCTGATACAGCTCGAGAAGATTCAACTTGCCGGCGAGATCGGCGCCGCCCGACACCGGCGGTGCGCTCGAATAGAACGTGTATCCGCGATACGTGCTCGACACGGCCTCGCGCTCGGCGGCGAAGTAGTGCGCCATGTCGCTCAGCTTGATCGCATTGCCCTTCGCGTGGAGATCGTTCACCAAGCGCTTGGCGATTTCGCCCTTGTAAAACGCGTCGGCGCCGCCCTTGGCGATCTGCTCGAGCGTCCAGGCGAGGTCAGGATTCTTCAGCGTGTCGCCGGCGTGCAGCGGCTGGCCGTCGCGGAAGAAGAGGGCCTTGCTCCCGTCGTACTTCAGAAATTGCTCGCGCTCCGTGGCGAGCGTCGTCGCGAGCCCTTCGCTCACGACGTAGCCGTCGCGCGCGGCGCGAATCGCCGGCTGCAGCAGATCCGACCACTGAAGCTTCTTGCTGCCGAACTTCTGCCAGGCGAGGTACATCGCGGCGACCGTACCCGGAACGTTCGCGAGCACCGGACCGCCGTCAGGCAGACGGCCGTTGACGAGCAGCGACGTGTTCGCGAGACCCGCGTCCTCCGGCACGCGCGTCATGAACTCGATGAGCTGAGGGCGATCCATGCCGCGTTGTTGTACGAGCATCTGTCCGTATCCGCCGGGCCCGCTCGCGTCGGGCTCGACGACGCCAAGCGCGAACGAGACCGCCACCGCCGCATCGACGACGTTGCCGCCCTTCGCGAGCATCTCGACGCCGGCGGCCGTCGCCACGGGATGCGCGCTCGACACGGCGGCGCGTCCGGTGGCCGGCTCACGATACGGCGGGTGCTCACGCAGCATGTCGTGCATCACCGTTTTCAGCTCGTCGTCGTTCGACGCGGCCAGCGCGCGCGGACGATACTTCGCTTTCAGCGCGTCCCACTTTGCGCGGCGCGCGGTTGCGTCCGGCGTCGAGTAGTAGAGAGACGCCGTGCGCATCCAGAGTTGGTCGAACGCGTCGGCATTGTGGCGCTCACGATCGACCGTCTTCGCCAAACCCGACTGCTCGACGAGCTGTTGATCGGGTGGAATGGGCGCGTCCACCATCCATAGCTTGCCGCTCGTCGCCGCGAGCAGGTTCGCCTCGCGGTCGCCCGTTCGGTCGGGATCGCCGTTGTAGCCGACGGGAGCGATCGCGTCCGCGGGCAGGTCGGCCAGCGCCACGGTTTTGCCGTCGGGATTCCACGCGGACTCAGCGTGCCGCGTGCTGAGCACGTTGACGTAGCGGCCGTCGAGCGGGGTGACGTAAATCGAACCGCGCAGTCCGGTGGCGGTCCACGAGAGCCGATCGCCCGAAGGCGCCCACGACGGCCGCTCGATACGCGGATCCGTGAGCACAACGCTGTCGCGTCCCGACGCGAGATCGCGCACGTGGAGCTTTCGAGTTCCGTCGCCGATTGCAACGTACGCGACGCGATTCCCATCGGCTGAAACGGACGGCCATTGTTCGACGACTCGATCGGACGTGAGCTTCGCTTCCGCGCCACTCGGCTGTCGGATCCAGAGCCTTGCCGCGCCGAGTCGGCCGCGCACGAAGATGACGCGACCGTCCCGCGCGACGGCTGGCTGCCCATCGCCCAGCGCGGAAGTCGTCAAGCGCTCAGGGGAGGGGGAGGCCTCGGCGGACGCGCTACTGGGGGCGACTGATACGCGCCACAGATCGAACTTGCCCGCGCGATCCGAGGAGAAGACGATGGCCGAGCCGTCCGGGGTCCACGCCGGCTCGCGGTCCCAGGCGGGCCCCGACGTGACACGACTCCACTCACCGCTCTTCGACACGATCCACAGGTCGCCGTCGACGCTTACGGCCAGGCGGCCATCTCGCGCGTAGGCGGGATTCCGCGCAGCGGGTCCAGTGGTCTGAGTTGCCGGCGCGGGCGTTTGAAGGAGAAGCGCGGCGATGACGAACGACAGCATTCCGTATAGCTCCGTAGGGGCGACGTCGTGGGCGAAGATTAATGCGTGTACGCGGCAGGAAGGCACGCCTTCTGCGCGGGGTCGCCCCGTTCCTATTCCGGAGGTCGACCATGCCAAGAGGCGACAAGAGCTCCTACACCGACAAACAAAAACGCCAAGCCGAGCATATCGAAGAAGGATATGAGGACCGTGGCGTCGGAAAGAACGAGGCTGAGCGCCGAGCGTGGGCAACAGTGAACGCGATGACGCACGGCGGCAAGAAGTCAGGCTCGGGACGCGGGCGCAGCGAGGACCATTCGGCCGCGCGGAAGGGTGGTCGCAAGGGAGGATCGAGCCAATCGCATTCCGAGCGTTCACGCGCCGCAAAGAAAGGTTGGGCGACGCGGCGGCGCGAAGGTTGACCGTCATCCTGAGGAGCGAAGCGACGAAGGACCTACTGTCCTTGACCGGTTACCGGGTCAGGCGAGTAGGTCCTTCGGTCAGTGCGTTCGCTCAGGATGACGGCTAGTCCGCCCTCAACGCCTCGTTCGGATCGACTCGCGCGGCGCGCAGAGCAGGCGCCAGGCTCGCGACGATGGCCGTGAGCGTCAGGGTAACTACGACCGCGATCAGCACCGGCGGATCTTTCGGGGAGACCTCGAACAGCAGCGGCGCGACCCATCTGCCGGCGGCGAGAGCGATCAGGCTGCCGAGCAGCACGCCGGGCAGTACGACGCGCAGCCCTTCCCGGACGATTAGCGACACGACGTCGCGTACCTGAGCGCCGAGTGCGACGCGAACGCCCATCTCGTGGGTTCGTTGCGTGACGTTGTAGGCAATCACACTGTAGAGGCCGATCGCGGCGAGCACGAGCGCCAGCGCGCCGAAGATCGCGAACATGATCGCGCCGAGTCGCCAGGATCGAACGACGGGAGCAATGATCGCCGACATCGGCGTCACCGTCACGTACGACGCGCCCGGCATCAACTTCTGAAGGCTGCGTCGTACCGCCTCGACTTGCGACTCCGCCGGGCCGCGCGTCCGGACGAACACACCACCGTCTTGCGGATGGAACTGCGCGATCGGCAGATAGTAATGCATCTCGGTCTCCGAGATGCTGCCGCGTCGCACGTCCTCGGCGATCCCGACAACCGTCGTGCAAGGCATGGTGTCTTCGTTCACGCGGACGCATTTGCCCAGGGCGTCCTCGTTCGGCCAAAGCTTCTTGGCCATCGACTCGCCGACGACCATGACGAGCGGCGCGTTGCTCACGTCGGTCGTCGAGAAGCCGCGGCCTCGGACGATGCGCGTGCCCATCGTCGAAAAGAATTCGGGATTTCCCGCCTGAAGCGTGAAGTCGCCGAGCTTGCTCACCGAGTCGATGCCGGCGACGTAAAGGTCCAAGTCCCACGTCATCCAGAACGGCACGGTCAGACCGCGCGACGCATGCTCGACCCCCGGCAGTGTGCGCGACGTGGCGAGCAGCTGGTCGCGGAGCTGTGCGTTCTGGATCGTGTCGAGCTTTACACCGCGCATGTCGAGACCGACCCACGCGATGCGGTCGGCGTCATACCCGAGCCGCACGTTGCGCACGTTCATCAGGCTTCGAACGAAGAGCCCGGCGCCGACGAGCAGCACGACGGACAGCGCCGCCTGCGCGACGAGTAGAACGCGCCGCAGGCGCGACCGCTGCATGACTCCCTCGCGTGATCCGGCTTTCAGCGCCGACGCGACGTCGGCGCGCACGGCGGTGAACGCCGGCGCGAAGCCGCTCAGGAGGCCGGCCGCCGTGGCGAGAATCGCGACGGCGACAATCAGACGGACATCGACGATCGCGCTGCTGCCGGTCAACGTGTCGCCGAGGAGGACCGCGCGCATCGCTCCGCCACCCCACTGCGCGATAGCCAGCCCGGCGAGTCCGCCAAAGAAAGCGAGTACCAGGCTTTCGGTGACGAGCTGCATCAACAGACGGGAGCGGCTGATGCCCAACGCGACGCGAAGCGCGATCTCGCGTCGTCGTCGCAGTGCCCGCGCGAGCAACAGATTCGCCACGTTCGCACAGGCAATGAGGAGGACGATCGCCGTCACGCCGGCGAGCCAGGTGGCGACCTTCGCGTCGCTCCCCTTGTTCGGACCGGCATCGTGCAGGATGGGACCGACGATGGCGCGAGGCCGCGTGATGTCGAACGGCTGGCGGCCCGGATTGTCGACAAGGCTCTTCTTGTAGCTCAGCTGATACGCGCGTGTGAGATCGGCCTCGGCGGCTTCGCGCGTGACCGTCGGTTTGCGTCGCGCGAACACCTCGAGCCAGGTCATGCCGTACGTCGCGTACCACTTTTGGCGTCCCCGGGTGCCCCAGCCGCCGGCCGCCATCTGCGGGCTAATCGGGATGAAGGCGATGACTTGCTCGGGCGAGAAACCGGTGAAGTCCTTCGGTGCGACGCCGATGATCGTGTACTTCTGCGGGCCGATGTCGATCTTCTCTCCGAGGGCGTCGTTGCGGCCGGCGAACTGCGTTTGCCAGAAGCCGTACGAGATGACGGCGACCGGCGTCCCGTCGGGCGGCGTATCCTCGGCGGCGGTGAAGAATCGGCCGATGACCGGCTTGACGTCGAACATCCGCCACAGATCCGCGCCGCTGACCGCGACGTTCATCTCTTTGGTCGCTTCGCCGAGTCCAATGGCGAGTTTGTTGACGTAGAACGGCGTCATCGCGTCGAACGACGTCGTGTTCTCGCGGACATCGAGAAACGGGCGGTAGCCGGT
>Ga0310813_10001903_pt1 | contig 12630 bp, 10 predicted proteins | sample YN3metagenome_FD_203086 | JGI IMG/M metagenome (GOLD analysis project Ga0310813, IMG submission 203086) | Soil microbial communities from experimental microcosm in Duke University, North Carolina, United States - YN3 | ecosystem: Engineered > Artificial ecosystem > Soil microcosm > Unclassified...
CAGTTGGATGCAGCGCTGAAAGCCGCCAAATCAAGGCATTTCCAGCTTCGCCACGTCGGCGAGAATGCTTTCTACCGCCTCGCGCTCGGCCGGCCCAAGAGCAGCCTGCGGGGGCACCGGATCGCCAACGGCGTAGCCCTGGATCTGCAGCCCGGCCTTGATGCAGGCGGCAAGGTTGAACCGCGCGAAAGCCTCGTTGATGCGCCAAAGATCCCGCTGGAGCTTCATCGCCTCGGGCCACTGCCCCGCGCGGCATAGCTCGTAGAGACGCACGCTCTGGTGCGGCACGATGCAGGCCGGCCCCGCCATCCATCCGACTCCGCCGATCAGCATGACCGCCGCCGGAATGTGCGCCGACGCGGAGAACACCTTCATCCGCGGCGCACGGTTCATGATCGATAGCAGACGCCCGGTATTGGTGGACGCATCCTTGATGTAACGGATGCGTGGATGCTCCGACAGGCGCGCGATCACGTCGAGTGAAAGGTCGCTGCGCTGAAATTGCGGATTGGTGTAAAGCACGACTGGAATATCGACAGAGTCGGCGATCGCGCGGAAATAGGATTCGACCTGCGTGTCCTTGAGGGGGAAGTAAGCCTCGAGGATGGCCAGGATGCCGTCGGCGCCGAGCTTTTGGTAGGCCTTTGCCTGTTCGACCGCGTCCGCGGTCGCCGTCGATGCGACGCCGGCGATCACCGGCACCTTTTTCGCCGATGCCTCAATCGTCGCCTTCACCACGGCTTCGCGTTGCGTGCGGTTGAGATAGGCAAACTCGCCGGTTGAACCCAATGGCGTGAGCCCGTGCACGCCCGCCTTGATCAGGTCGCCGGCCAACTTGGCCAACACGTCGGTGAGAATCCGGCCACCCGCGTCGATTGGCGAAACGAGATACGGGAAAACACCGTGAAAGTCGGTCATGCGAGGAGCCTAGAACACCCACAGCGCATCGGGGGGAAATTCGACATAGTGCTCGCCCGGATTGAGCGGCGCGGGCGCATAAGCACGAACCGTAAGATTTTCGTGCGCGAACACAAGCTCCCATCGCTCGCCGAGATACATCGGCGCCTTGAGCTGCATTTTCAGCCGGTTGGGGCCGGCGCTCGATGCGCAGCGCACACGCTCAATGCGGATGATGCCGGTCGCCTTGGCTCCGGCAGCCGCTTTCGTCCGCGACATGCCACTCAATCGCTCACCGAACAGCTCTATCGTTGCACGGCCGTTGGAATTGCCGGCCAGGGTGCCGGTGAGCCTGTTATTGGCGCCCATGAATTCCGCGGCGAACAGCGTGGCCGGCTCGTTATAGAGAGCGGTCGGCGCGCCTTCCTGCGCGACGAGCCCGGCATCCAGCAACACCACGCGATCGGCGATTGCCATGGCCTCGACCTGGTCGTGCGTGACGTGGATTGCGGACAATCCCAGCGTGACGATCAGCGTGCGCAGCCAGGCGCGCGCTTCCTCGCGCAGCTTGGCGTCGAGATTGGACAGCGGCTCGTCGAGCAGGATCACCGGCGGCTCGTAAACGAGCGCGCGTGCGATGGCAACGCGCTGCTGTTGTCCGCCTGAAAGCTGATGCGGATAACGTGCGGCAAGTTGGCCGAGCCCAATCTGCGACAGCGTCTTCTCCACGCGGGTTTTGATTTCCTCAGCCGCGACGCCGCGCAACTTGAGGCCATAAGCGACATTGTCGAATACTGTCCGGTGCGGCCATAGCGCGTAGGATTGGAATACAAGTCCCAGTCCACGCTTTTCCGCCGGCAATTCGATGCCGCGGGCCGCGTCGAAAAACGGGGTGCTTCCGATGGCGATGGAGCCCTGATGCGGCGTCTCCAGGCCCGCAATGGCGCGCAGCAGCGTCGTCTTGCCGCTGCCTGACGGACCGAGCAAGGCGACCACTTCGCCCGCGGGGACGGAAATAGAGACGCCCTTGAGGATCTCATTGTCGCCGAGGCGAAGGGCGACGTCCTTGACGATGAGTTCAGCCATGCAGGCGCACTCCGAGGCGGACCGCGACGGCAAGGCCGACGCCGATCATGACCACATTAACGACTGACAGTGCCGACACCAGATCGACTGCGCCGGTGCCCCAGAGTGACACCAGGAGCGAACCGATCACCTCGGTGCCGGGACCGAGCAGGTAGATGCCGGTCGAGTATTCGCGCACGAAAATCAGGAAGACCAGCAGCCAGCTTGCCAGCATGCCGTATTTGATCAACGGCACGGTGACGTCGCGTTTGACGCGCAAGTCGCTGGCCCCGGCAGTGCGTGCGGCTTCTTCCAGTTCCGGAGCGACCTGCAGCAATGTGCCGGAAACGAGACGCATGCCGTAGGCAAGCCAGACGATGGAATAAGCGAGCCAGATCGAGACCATTGTCGACTTGATCGGCGAGAGGAGCGGCACGAAAAGGAACACCCACAGCAGCGCAAGGCCGGCAACGAGGCCCGGCATCGCCCGTGGCACCATCACGAGGTAGTCGACAAGCCGTGTCCAGCCGGAGTTCCACCGGTGCACCGCAAGGGCGATGGCGGTGTAGCACGCGACAGCAACCGCGCCACCGATGACGCCGATGCCCAGCGTGTTGAATATGCCCCGGACGACGTTCGGATAGTCGGTGAGTTCGCGATAATGATCGAGCGTCAGCACATCGAGTAACCGCACGCCTTCGCCCCAGGTCACGACGAAAGAGCGCAGCGTAATGCCGGAGATCGGCACGACCACGGTCACAAAGAGCCATAAAACAATTCCGGCGAAGGCGACCCAGCGCCAGCGATGCAGGGGAAGCGGCTGCGTCTTAAGGCCTTTGCCGCGCACAGAAACATAGCGTTGCGCCTGGCGCAGAAGCATGCGCTGCATGAAAACCAGCGGCGCGGTGATCGCGATGATTGCCACGACGACCACAGCCATCAATTGATATGACGGGACGCCGAGCTTGTTGGTGAGCTTGAACAGATAGGTTGACAGTACCAACAGGTCCTGCGGATCGCCCAGCACCAGCGGCAAGCCGAACAGCTCGAAGCCGAGAAAGAACACGAGCACGCCGGCGAACAAAATTGCGGGGAGGATCATCGGCAGGCTGACACTGACAGCGACGCGGAACGGATTGGCGCCGGACACCCGCGCGGCCTCCTCGAGGTCGGTGCTCAAACCGCGCAGTGCGGCCGCACTGTAGAGGTAGACGTGCGGGACGTGCGTGAGCCCCGCGATCACGATCAGCGCCAGCAGCGAATAGAGATTCCACGGCACGAAGCCGAAAATATCTTTTGCAAGCGTCGAGAAGATTCCGACCGGGCCAATCGCCACGACATATCCGAACGCAATCACCACCGCGGAAACGAAAATCGGGATCAGGATCAGCGGCTCGAGATACTTCCGGCCGGGGACATCGGTGCGCACCATCAGGAAAGCGAGCAGGGCACCAAGCGGCACCGCAATCGCTGCCATGCCGGCTGCGATCGCGACTGTGGTCCAGAACGCCTGCCAGAAATCGGAATCGGCGAGCACGAAGGAATAGGCGAGCAAGCCGACTCTTGCCGACGGGTCGAAAAACGGCGCGGTGAGGAAGCTCTGGTAGACCACAAGTGAAAGCGGCGCCACCACGACAAGCGTGGTGACGCCGAGGACAAGCAAACGGTACACGACAATGGGCATGGCTGCCCTTGATCCGGTGCGCCCAAAGGCGACGCGCTATGCCTATTGTCCCTTCTTCGCCTGCTGCCACTTCGACAGGAAGGCAAGGCGCTTGGCCTGGTCGAGATTCTCCAAGAGCGTCTGGTCGATCGGAACAGGCCGTGCTTTGTCGCCGACGAGTTGCGTGACGCCTTTGATCGTCGCTTCGCCATCAACGTCTGAACGAAGCGAATAAAGATCGGCCTTGTTTGCGATTATTTCCTGTCCGCGCTTCGACAGGATGTAATCCAGAAAGAGCTTGCCGGCGTTCGGGCTCTTGGCGTGCTTGGAAATGAAGGCAACACGCGAGGTCACCATCGTGTAGTCCTTCGGCAGAATGATGCCGAGGTTCGGGTCTTTCTTGGAGCGGCCGAGCGCATAGGAGCCGAAGACGCCGTAGGCGATCAGGTGCTCGCCGGATGTCACGCGTTCCATCATGGCGCCGGCGCTGGTGTAGAGCTTCGCCTGCGCCTTACCCATTGCCCTGAAGAGGTCCCAGGCCTGCGGGAAATCCTTGATGTCCGCGTTGCAGAACAGATAGCCGACGCCGGACCGCTCGGGATCGTAGGCGGTGATCTTGCCTTTGTAGAAATCCGTCTTGGCGTTGAGCAGCTTCAGAAGATCAGTGTGATCCTTCGGCACGTCAGCCTCGGGAACGAGGCGCTTGTTGTAGACAAAAGTGATCGGCTCATAAGTCGTGCCGTAGGCTGAATCCTTCCACACCGCCCATTTCGGCAGCGACTTGATCTCCGGCGAGGCGTAGGCCGCGGCATGACCGTCGGCGACCAGCTTCACCTGCAGATCCATCGCCGACGACCAAATGACGTCCGCGGTGCCATTGTTGGCCGCAGCCTCGGCGATGAAACGGTTATAGAGTTCGGTTGAATTGAGGTCGGAGTATTCGACCTTGATGCCGGGGTAGAGCGTCTCGAAGTCTTTGAGCAATGGATTGGCAGCGACTGCGTCGGTGGTCGAGGAGATGACGACCTTGCCTTCCTTCTTGGCGGCATCGACGATCTTGGCGTAGTCCGCCGGATAACCTTGTGGCGCTTGCGCGAGAGCGGTGCCGTTGAGGGCCAATACGGTTGCGGTGAAAATGGCGGATATGGCGTGGCGCATGACAGCTCCCTGATGGCGTTTTCGGCGCCTGCCCCCGCGGCCGCCGTTCAGGAGCGATGCTACTCCAGGGCTTCGGCACGCGCCTAGGCCTACAAAGGCAAAAGGCTGAGCGCCGGGAATTTCAGCCGGCAAAACCGCCGCTGTCGAGGAAGGCCTGCTCTTCCGGTGTGGTCGCGCGGCCGAGGACCGTGTTGCGATGGGGAAACCGTCCGAACCGCCGGATGATATCGGCGTGAATTTCCGCCCATTTCAGATTTTCTGTGTCGCCGGACGCCTTGTTGAGGGCGATGCAACGCTCTTGGTCGGCGAGATCCTCGGAATGCTCGAACGGAAGATAGAAAAAGTTCTGCAGCTCTTTCGGCACCTGGCTGTCGAACCCGCGCACGATGGCTCCGGCCGCGATGGCGCGCGCGAGCGGATCGGTGGCAAACGCTCGAGCATCACCGCGAAACAGGTTGCGCGGGAACTGGTCCAGCAAAATGAGCAGCGCCAGCGCCCCTTCGGCGCTCTGCTCCCAGCCGGATAATTGTCCGGCAGCAGCCGCCTCGTGAGTCGTCAGAAATCGTTCGCGGATCTCGTCGTCGAATGCCGGGTCCTTTGTGAACCAGCGGTCGGGACCGGCCTTCTGCCAGAACGACACGACGTCGGCTGCGCTTGCGACCATTGCGCCCCGCATCAATTGGTCGGTCGATGCTCGACTTCATCGCGCAAGGCGCGCCGCAGAATTTTGCCGACGTTGGTTTTCGGCAGCTCGTCCCGGAACTCGATCTGCTTTGGCACCTTGTAGCTGGCAAGCCGTGAGGCTAGGAATCTGCGCAGATCGTCGGCGGTGACATCGGGCTTTTTCTTGACCGCGAAAAGCTTGCCAGCCTCGCCGGAGTGCTGATCGGGCACGCCGATGACGGCACATTCCAGCAGGCTCCCGTGGCTCATGGCTACTTCCTCGACCTCGTTCGGGAACACCTTGAAGCCCGATACGGAGATCATGTCCTTCTTGCGGTCGACGATACGCACGCGTCCTTGCTCGTCCATGATGCCAATGTCACCGGTGCGGAAAAATCCGTCTTTCGTCATTGCTTTTGCGGTCTCATCGGGCGCCTTCCAGTAGCCCGCCATGACCTGCGGACCGCGCGCGCAGATCTCGCCCTGCTCGCCGATCGCCAATTCACGTCCGTCGTCATCGCGAATCGAGATTTCAGTTGACGGCAGCGGAAGACCGATAGTTCCGGTCCATTCGCTAATATCGCCGCGGTTGCATGTAAGCACCGGTGAGGTCTCGGAGAGGCCGTAACCCTCGATGATCGGCTTGCCGGTGGCCTTCACCCAGGCGTCGGCGACCGGTTTCTGTACGGCCATGCCGCCGCCGATCGTGCACTTCAGCATGCTCCAGTCGATCTTGCCGAAATTGGGATGGTGGAGCAGCGCATTGTACAGCGTGTTCACTGCCGGAAAGATGTTCACTTTGTAATGCGAAAGCTCTTTCACCAGTCCCGGAATATCGCGGGGGTTTGGAATCAGCAGGCACATTCCGCCGGTGCGCATGGCGAGCAGGAAACACGCGGTCAAGGCGAAGATGTGATACAGCGGCAACGCCGTGACAATGATCATGTGGTCGACTCTCGGCGGGATATCGACCATCGGCTGATTCCAGGCGTCGACCTGCAGCATATTGGCGACCAGGTTGCGATGAAGAAGCATCGCACCTTTCGCGACCCCAGTGGTGCCGCCCGTGTACTGGAGGAAAGCGATGTCGTCGGGCATCGACGTTGATGCTTCGAGCGCCATCGTGTGTCCGGCTGAAACGGCGTCATTGAACTTGGTGGCGCCCGGAATCGTGTAAGCCGGCACCATCTTTTTGATGTAGCGAACGACCGCGTTGACGATCGTACCCTTCACCGTGCCAAGCATGTCGCCCAGACTCGCGATCACGACATGCTTGACTTGCAGATTCGGCAGCGCCTGTTGCAGGACGCCGGCGAAATTTTCGAGCACTATGATGGCTTCCGCGCCGGCATCGGTGAGCTGGACTTCCAGTTCGCGCGGCTTGTAGAGCGGGTTCACGTTCACGACGGTGCAGCCGGCGCGCAGAATCGCAGCGATGGCGATCGGATATTGCAGCACGTTCGGCATCATGATGGCGACGCGCGCGCCGCGTTTCAGCCCGACGTTTTGCAGCCATGCTGCAAGGGCGCGTGATGTCTTTTCCAGGTCGGCATAGGTCAGCGACTTGCCCATGCAGGCGCAGGCTTCACGCTCGGAAAATTTTGTGAAGCTTTCCTCGAACATCGTGACCAGCGACGGATAGCGCGTCGCGTCGATCTCGCTGGGTACGCCCGGCGGGTAATGCCGCAGCCAGAGCCGCTCCATGATGCTTCCCCCGCGACCACCTTTTCGCGCGAAGGCGGTCGATTTCGCGTCAGCATGAGTCCAACCGGTCCCGCATGCAAGACCGGCAATCGCTAGCGGCCCCCGAACGGAACGAGCGGATTGTCGACCAGAGCGGCCCGGTCGGGCCGGTCGGGGGCCGCGACCCCGAGAAAAGCCTCGAAAAGCTCGCGCACTGTGCGCTGCGGCAAATCGCGCGTGATGAAAACGAGCCGGGTGCGATGATCATCGTCGGGCCAGCGTTCAAGTCGCGCGGTCGGGTGGAATATGTGCTGCACACCGTGCACGACAACCGGCGTGTCGGGCATTTCCGCAAGTTTCACAATGCCTTTGACGCGCAGAAGCTTTTCTCCGTGCGTGGCCCGCAACAGTTCGAGAAACATCTCCAGAGTTCCCGATGGAATGGCATCGTCGGCTGTGAGTACAAAGGAGCTGATATGCTCGTCGTGCCGATTGACGTCGTGATGATGACGGTGATGACCGTGGCTGTCCGCGTAGGCTTCGGCGGCAAGCCATTTCTTCACGTCGGGGATTTTCCGGTCAGGGTCATAAAGCCCGCTCCCGAGCAGCCTCTCGGCCGTTGCTTCGCCTTTGGCAGCATCGAGGATGGGCGCGGCCGGGTTTAGCCCGCGAAGCCTGGCAACGATTTGCTGTCGTTTGGCCTCGTCCACAAGATCGGTCTTGGTCAGCACGATACGGTCGGCGACGGCGGCCTGCTTCACCGCCTCGACATGCGCATCGAGCGTTGACTCACCGGTGGCGGCATCCACGACGGTTATGACGCCGTCCAGACGATAGCGTAAGACGAGATAGGGGTGCGACATTGCGGTATGCAGCACCGGCGCCGGATCGGCGAGGCCTGTGGTTTCGAGCAGCAGCCTTTTGAATGTGCAGCGCCGGTTGTCGAGGTCGCGCAGCAGCGTCTCCAGCGCGTCGACAAGGTCGCCGCGCATCGTGCAGCACAAGCAGCCCGACTGCAGCAACACCATGTTGTCGCTGACATACTCTACCAGCAGATGGTCGAGCCCTACCTCGCCGAATTCGTTGATGACGACCGCGGTCTCCGCAAGTGCGGGATCCTTCAGCAGCCGGTTGAGCAACGTGGTCTTGCCGGCGCCCAGAAAGCCCGTGAGGACGGTGAACGGAATGGGCGCGGGCGGTGTCTTTCGCTCAGCGCGCGGCACGGGCTCGCTCATTGCGTCGACGAGGTGACTTTCGGTTTCGTCTGTTTCGCGGGCTTTGCAGCCTTGGCTGGCTTTGCATCATCCGTCTTTTTGGGCTTTTCGGCCGCTGCACCCTTGACGGGCTTTTCGCTGCCCTCGGTCTTGGCGGCAGTCTTCTTTTTCTTCTTGGGCGTGGCGCTGGCTGTCTGCGCGACGACCGGATCCGGATGATCGGCGGGGCCGGTGAACACCACCACCGGTGGCGTGGTCTCGACCGGCGGGCCGAGCACAAATTTGCCGTTGGCCGGCTTCAGGCTGGACAGCATGAAAGCCTGTCCGTTTTCAGACTCGCCGCTTGCGCTGGTGGTCGACTCTTCCGGTTCTTCCTCGTTCTCCTCGGAAGGCGGTTTGCGACGATGCCCGCCGCACATTTCCTCGCGCAGGTTGGGCGGCTGTGCGTCGACCGGCGCCAAGGCATCGACCGTGCCGAGCGAGGGTGTCAGCCAGGACAGACCGCCGCTGTTAAATCCGCGCTCTAGAAGCTGCGCCGCCTTTTGTGCGCGCACGGCGCCGGACCATGATCCGAGAATGACCGCGATCAGCCGGCGGCCGTTGCGCGTGGCGGAGGCGACGACGTTGTAGCCCGACGCGCAGATGAATCCGGTCTTCATGCCGTCGGCGCCAGGATAACGATCAATGAGCGAATTGTAGTTCCGCATCACGCGATTGCCGTACCGGATGGACGAAATGTGCCAGTAGCTGTCGTACTCGGGAAATTCGCGGATCAGCGCGCGCGCCAGAATGCCGAGGTCGCGGGCCGACGAGATGTGGTTCTCCGCGGGCAGGCCGTTCGGGTTGACGAAATTGCTTTGCGACATGCCGAGCCGGCGCGCGTTGGCATTCATGAGATCGGCAAAGCCTGCGATCGAACCGCCAACGCCTTCCGCGATTGCCACCGCAATGTCGTTTGCGGATTTCACCATCAGCATCTTCAGCGCGTTGTCGACGGTAACCGTGGCGCCAACCTTGAAGCCCATCTTCGTCGGCTGCTGCGCGGCGGCATTGCGCGATATCGGGAGCAGGGTATTGAGCGATAGTCGGCCTTCCTTGATCGCACGCAGAGTGGTGTAGGCGGTCATCAACTTTGTGACCGAAGCTGGATACCATGGATAAGTGGCATTCTCGGCATGCAGCACCTTGCCTGTCGAAGCCTCGATCAGCAGCTGCGCTTCTGCGTGCGCGCGATCAGTCGCGGCAAGCGCAAGCACACCCACGGCGAGGCCGAGGATCGCGACGCGACAGCGGTGGCTTGTGCGGGCGGTCATTGTTCGCGGTTCAGGGTCCTAAGGCCCCAGAAACGGGAAAGTTCCATAGACGGCCGTGCTAGGCTATCTAAGCTTCGAATGCTAGGCAAAGCGCGTGAACCACAGCTGAATATATAGTGAGGACCAGCAGAGCCCGATGAAAACGACCAAAGTTCGGCAAAGGAGGTGTTAATGACGGCCTGTATCGTCGGTTGGGCACACAGTCAATTTGGCAAGCTTGCCGGAGAAACGCTCGAAAGTCTGATCGTGAAAGTTGCGGGCGAGGCGCTGTCTGACGCCGGGATCGCCGCAAAAGACGTCGACGAGATCGTGCTCGGGCATTTCAATGCCGGGTTTTCCGCCCAGGATTTTACCGCCTCTCTGGTCCTGCAGGCGTCGAATGACCTGCGCTTCAAACGCGCAACGCGTGTGGAGAACGCCTGCGCGACGGGGTCTGCCGCCGTGCATCAGGGAATCAAGACGATCGAGGCGCGTGCCGCGCGCATCGTGCTTGTCGTGGGCGCTGAGCAAATGACGACAACGCCTGCGCCGGAGATCGGACGCAACCTGCTGAAGGCGTCGTACGTGCGCGAGGAGGCCGACATCGATGGGGGCTTCGCCGGGATTTTCGGAAAAATCGCGGGGCTCTATTTTCAGAAATGGGGCGACCAGTCCGACGCGCTGGCGATGATCGCTGCCAAGAATCACAAGAACGGCGTCGGAAATCCTTACGCGCAGATGCGCAAGGATCTGGGCTATGACTTCTGCCGCACCGAAAGCGAGAAGAATCCGTTTGTGGCCGGTCCGTTGAAGCGTACCGACTGCTCGCTGGTTTCGGATGGCGCGGCGGCTGTCGTGCTTGCCGATGTCGAGACCGCGCTCAAGCTCAAGAAGGCAGTCGCGTTCCGTGCCGCCGAGCACGTGCAGGATTTTCTGCCGATGTCGAAGCGCGACATTCTGAAGTTCGAAGGTTGTTCGCAGGCCTGGCAGCGCGCGCTTGCGCACTCCGGGCTTCAAATGGGCGATCTGTCATTCGTCGAGACCCATGACTGTTTCACCATCGCTGAGCTGATCGAATATGAAGCGATGGGTTTGACCGCCGAAGGGCAGGGGGCGCGCGCGATCAAGGAAGGCTGGACCCAGAAAGACGGCAAGCTGCCGGTGAATCCGTCCGGCGGGCTGAAGGCAAAAGGGCATCCGATCGGAGCGACAGGCGTTTCGATGCACGCGCTTGCCGCAATGCAGCTAACCGGTACCGCCGGCGACTTGCAGGTCAAGAGTGCCCGGCTCGGCGGCATTTTCAATATGGGCGGGACGTCGGTCGCGAACTACGTGAGCGTTCTCGAGCGGATAAAATAGCTTTTCCCGCAGCCGGCTAGTTGAACTTGCGCTCTTTCAGCGTCGGTAGAAACGACGAATCGAAAACATCGTCCAGTTTCGGCTTCGCGGCCTTGAACTTATAGGTCAGAGCAATCTGGTCGATGGCGCGTGCGAAGCGCTGCTCGTCGATGGTCCCATAACCATTCGCCTTGACCTCGGGCGTAACGATATTCTCGCGAATAGCCATCGTCAGGCGCTCTAGCTCGACGTTTTTCCTGGCGTCAGGGTTGCGCCGCAAAATGGAATCAATGGCCGTCGCCGGGTTCTTTACGGTCTCCCTGAGGCCGCGCATGAATGCATTGAGAAAGCCTCTCACCGCGTCCGGATGCTCAGCGGCGAATTTCGAATTTACAATGATGGCGTTGCCGTAAAGCTCGACGCCGTAGTCCGCCATCAGCAGCACGGAGATGTCGCCTACCGGGACGCCCTTGTCCTTGAGATCGACGAAGGTCGTAAATGAGTAGCCGGTTATTGCGTCAATCTGCCCCGACGCCAGCATGGGCTCGCGCACCGGGAAGCTTACGTTCTCAATCTTTACTTTTGCCGGATCGATGCTGTTCACCTGTACGAAAATCGGCCACTGCGCGAAAGAACCATCGGATGCCGGTGCGCCGAGCGTCTTTCCTTCCAGGTCTTTCGGCACGACGATACCGCGGCTCTTTCTGCCGATCACCGCGAACGGAGGCCGGTTGTAGAGCATGAACACAGCCTTCACCGGCGCGCCCAGTTTGGCATCGCGGTGCCTGATCAGGGTATTAATGTCGCCGAAGCCAATGTCGTATTCACCCGATGCCACGCGCTCGATCGGCTCGATCGAGTTGGAGGCGGGATTTATCGTGACATTGAGGCCTTCCGACTTGTAATAGCCTTTGTCGAGCGGGTGCAGGAAGAGCGCCGCTGGCCCTTCAAAACCGTAGTCGAGCGAGAATTTGACGATTGTTTCCCCGGCTGCGGCGCTGGTCGTCAACGTCGCGGCGATCAGCAGTGGCATCCATGCCCACCAGCCGGTGTGGTGAGCTTTCATCGTGCGTGTCCTTCTTCAGCGGCGGGCGCCTGTAGCGCTTGTTCCCGCCGCATAGCAAAGGACACGTCGCCGCAAAGGGCAATACGCATAAACATGGTTGGCAGCCAATTTGCGGCGTTATGACTAACGTCGCTGGTCACCGTCCGCCTAATAGGTAAATCTTGAACACGATAAAGGCGGCTTTGAGATAGAATTGCGTGAGACGCTTCGGAGATTCGGCGATGGCGCCAGCAACCGCCAAAAAGCTTGCGCGCGACATTCCGCCGCTTCGGGCGCCTTATGCTCCGCCCGATGAGGCTATTGCGGCCGAATTATTGGCGTCGGCCAGCCGCGGGAGCGGCGCAGAAGCGCGCATCGACGCGCGCGCCACGCGTCTCGTCAAGGCAATCCGGGCCCGTAGCGGCGGTCTCGGCGGGGTCGAGGACTTTCTCCACGCCTATGCGCTGTCCACCAAGGAAGGGCTGGCGCTGATGGTGTTGGCCGAAGCCCTACTGCGCGTGCCCGACGCGGAAACTGCCGACCGCCTGATCGAGGACAAATTACAGGCGGGCGACTGGGCGCGTCATGGCTCTCGTTCGGCGCCTCTCCTGG
>Ga0310813_10001905_pt1 | contig 12629 bp, 9 predicted proteins | sample YN3metagenome_FD_203086 | JGI IMG/M metagenome (GOLD analysis project Ga0310813, IMG submission 203086) | Soil microbial communities from experimental microcosm in Duke University, North Carolina, United States - YN3 | ecosystem: Engineered > Artificial ecosystem > Soil microcosm > Unclassified ...
GGCCAGGTCGGGTTTGAAATACTTGCGAAAGATGCGCCGCACCGTGCCGTCCGCGCGCATGTCGTCGACCAGAGCGCGCCATCTGGCGCGCTCGTCTTCGGACAGCGCCTTGTTCGACATGATCAGTCCGTGCGGCACGGCGGGGTCGTTGAATTCGATGATCGTGGTGACGTCGCGAATGTTTTTCTCTTGCAGCACGGGGTAATCGAACGGTTCGATGATCATCCCCTGGATGTGCTTGGCAATCAATGCCTGATAGAGCGGATCGAGGCCGCCCGACAGACTCACGCGGTTTTGCGCAGCCAGGCTGTCGACCAGCCGGTTGGCCGAATCGCTATAGCGGAAGCTGCGGATCACGCCGAGCTGGAAGCGGTCGTTATGTTCGAAGTCGCTCAGCGCGCGGATGCCCGAATCCTTGCGCACCAGCAGATAGAACCTGTCGCTGAAGTACCAGGCGAACGACGCGTAGCGGTCGCGCTCCGCATTAGTAATGCCCGACAGGCTGAAATCGAGCGCGCCCGACTCGATCAGCTTCCAGATGCGCGCGCGCGACATCAGGCTCACGCGAAACTCGCAGCCGCTGCGGCGCGCCAGTTCGTCGGCGAAGTCCTTGTCGATGCCGGAATTGGTATCGCTCGAATACAGCAGCCCGTGCTCGTGCAGCGCGAGCGTGAACGGCCGCGAGCACGCGGGCCCGGCCGCGAACGCCACGCGGCTCAGACACAACATCAGAAGCACCAGCAAGCCGACTGTTACGTGCCGCATCAAGAGGTCTCCGGCTCGGAAAGTGGTCAGGAACGCGATTCTGTGGACCGTTGATGACAATATTGCCGGCGCCCAGCCTGTTCGTCGGTGCCGCGCGCCTGACGCGACCGGTTAGCCGCGCCGGCCATGGTGTCGGGCTGGCGACGCATTGTGACCCAAAAAATCGGCGAAGACACGCTTGATGGGATGACGGCATCCACGCAGCGAAACTTTAGGAATGACAAGTCTAGACAGATGGCTTGACGCACTGCGTTGCATCATGCATCGCGGGCACAAGGCACGACGAAATCGATCGGCCGCCGTGCATAAATAGAGGGTGTTGCACGGCCTGCTGTGCATCCATAATGCCTGCTGCTGCGGAGGCCCGACGAAAGACCGGCGCACGTGCCGTGCGGCCGGCCCGCATCGCGCCACCCGGCAATCGCCCCGCCGTCCACCCACCGCTCGACCCGACTGCTGCGCATCATGACCGACCAGACCCCGAACCAGCCCAGCTGGGAAGATATCCGCTTCTTTATTGCGCTGGCTCGCCACGGCAGTCTTGCAGCCGCAGCGCGCGCGCTGAACGTGAATCACACTACGGTGGCGCGACGGATCGCGTCGCTCGAACAGGCGTTGGGCGCAAAGCTGGTCGAACGGCGTCCAGACGGCTTTGTGCTGACCGCCGAGGGCGCGCACGCCGTGGCCTCGGCGCATCAGATGGAAGCGGCCGCCGCGACGCTCGCCCGGCCCGGCACCAACGACAGCCCGAAAGGACTGGTACGGATCAGCGCGACGCCCGGGCTGGCGCTGGAGTTTCTTTCGACGCGGCTGCCGCGCCTGACCGCGCAGCACGAAGGGCTCGATATCGAGCTTTCCGCCAGCGTGCGCGCCGTCAGCCTCGATCTGCGCGAGGCGGACGTGGCGCTGCGCTTTGGCCGGCCGCTGGACGGCGATGTGATCGCCCGGCCGCTGGTCACGCTGGCTTACGGCTTTTACGCGACGCCGCAGTGGCAGCAGCGCGCGGCGACAGGCGCCACGCCGGTGTTCGTGGCATTCGACGAGGCCAATTCGTCGATTGCCGATGCCGCGTGGCTGATGCGCTGCTATCCCCGCGCGCGGCTGGCGTTTCGCGCCGACAACCAGTTGGCGCAAGCCGCTGCGGCCCGCGCGGGCGCGGGCATTGCAATGCTGCCGCACTTCATCGGACGGTCGATCGACGGGCTGGTGCCGTGTGCGCTGGAACCGTTACCGCCGTCGCGCGAATTGTGGATGATCACGCGCCCGGGCGACAACAAGAATCTGGCGGTCCGGGCGGTCACCGATTTTCTGACTGAAGCGTTTGCCGAAGAGCGCGCGCTGTTCGACGCGCAGCAGACAAGCTCGATGGCGTGAGCAGCCGCGGGCACGTGGCGCGACAGGCTGCCGGTTCACCGCCTGTCGCGCCATGCTGGCGGAACGGGCCGCCGGCCCCGGGTCCGTTGTTTTGCACGTCGAACCCGTGAGATGCCGTAGGTGGCGCCGCTGGTGGGCCCGCCAGTGTGCCGCCGCCGCATACGCGGCAGGCACACTGGCCTTTATTGCCCGGTCACCAGCACGACACGAAAGCGCGCTTCGTTGCGCTTCATCCGCCGATACGCATCGCCGGCTCGCTCGAGCGGATAGGTTTCGCTCATCGCATGGATCCCCTGCAGCACGCTGAAGTCCAGCGTGTCTTCGCTATCGATCGGGTCGCCGGTCAGCGAGCCCACGATCGAGCGGCTGCCGCGCACCAGCGGCAACGCATCGACCGCCATCGCCTCACTACCGCCCAGGCCTGCAATCAGCAGTTCGCCACGCGGCGCGAGTCCACCGGTGAGTGCCGCCATCGACTGGTTGACCGCCGCGGTGGCGAGAATCGCCTTCGCGCCGCCGAGCCGCTGCAGTTCGGCCGCGACGTCCTGCGCTGCGCTGTCGACGTAGTAATGCGCGCCCAGTTGCAGCGCCAGTGCCTGCTTGTCCATGCCGCGCGAGATCGCGGCGACGCGGAAGCCCATATGCGCCGCGTACTGGATCGCCAGGTGGCCGAGGCCGCCCACCCCCTGGATCGCTACCAGCTCGCCGCTGCGCGCTTTCGCGTTGCGCAGTGCGTTGAAGGTCGTCAGCCCCGCGCATAGCAGCGGCGCCGCATCGACCGATTGCAGCTCGTGTGGAATCGACGCCAGCGCATTGGACTTCGCGATCATCACCTCCGCGTAGCCGCCGTCGACGCTAATGCCGGTGATCTCGCGCGCCTCGCAGCTGATCGTGTCGCCGCGCCGGCAATGCCTGCAGATGCCGCAATGCCCGCCCAGAAAGCCGACCCCGACGCGCTGTCCGATTTGCCAAGGTTGCGTGGCTTCGCCAAGCGCATCGATGCGGCCCACCACTTCGTGGCCCGGCACGCGCGGATAAGCGATGCCCGGCAGGAACGTGCCGTCGACGGTCCACGAATCGCTGTGACACACGCCGCATGCTTCGACGCGAATACGCACGTGTCCCGGCGGCGGTTCGAGCAACGGCAGGTCGACCATCGCGAGCTGGCCGGGCGCGATCGCCTGGATCGCCTTGTAGGTATGCTTCATTCTGTTTATCTCGTCAGGCACGGCGCAACGCCGCTGATGGAAAGACCGGTCGAAGACTCGGGTTCCTGATCAATTATCGGCGGCGCCCAGGCGACTCGGAACTGGACAAACATGCACACCGGGCCTGCGGATTCGCGCAGCGTCGCGGTGACCGCAGGCCCTGCAAATTTGCGCATCCGGTGCGAGCGAATGGGGGATTTATTCGCAGCATCGCGTCTGTCACAGTAGCGCCGATGCTGCGCATCGATGCGCAGCCCACCCTATTCCAACGCACGAATCCACACCATGACTTCTTCTTCAACGGCAGGCGTCGCGCCAGCCAACGCCGACGCTCCGGCGCGCACACGGCCGCTTCGCTGGCGATGGCTGGCGCTGTTGCTGGTACTCGTCGTCGTGCTCGCAGCGGCTGGCTACTGGTACGTCGCGGGCCGCTTCGTCGAAACCACCGACGATGCCTATGTCGGCGGCGACGTTACGGTAATGGCGCCGCGCGTCAGCGGCTTCGTCACCGAGATCGCCGTGACCGACAATCAGTATGTGCATGCCAACGACGTGCTGATCCGCCTCGATGCGCGCGATTACGACGCCCGCCTCGCCGACGCGAATGCGCAGTTGCAACGCGCGCAGGCCGACACCAGCGAGCTGGCCGCGCAACGCGCGCTGCAGCTCGCGTTGATCGACGAGCAGGCCGCTGGTGTACAGGCTGCGAACGCCGAACTCACGCGCAGTGCGGCGGATCAGGCGCGTTATCGCGAACTGGTGAAGGATGAAGCCGTGTCGAGCCAGCTGACCGAGCGCGCCGACGCCGATCTGTCGAAGGCGCGGGCCTCGCTGGCACGCAGCAATGCGACGCTCGTCGCCGCGCAACGCCGCCTCGCGGTGCTCGACGCGCAAATCGGTGCCGCCAACGCGCGCGTGCAGTCCGCCACCGCCGCGCAACGCGTCGCCCAGCTGAACGTCGAGTACACCACGATCCGCGCGCCGCTGGATGGCTATGTCGGCAACCGCACGGCGCGTACCGGCATGCTGGCCAACGTCGGCGCAGCGCTGCTGACCATCGTGCCGGCGCACGGCCTGTGGGTCGATGCGAACTTCAAGGAGGACCAGCTGCGCCATATGCGGGCTGGCGACAAGGCCGACGTGCAGCTCGATGCGTCGAGCGAACCGCTCGACGGCGTGATCGACAGCCTGGCGCCCGCCACCGGCGCGATCTTCAGCATCTTGCCCGCCGAGAATGCCACCGGTAACTTCACGAAGATCGTGCAGCGGGTGCCGGTACGGATCCGGCTGGATGTGCCGCGCGACATGCAGCAGGTGCTGCGGCCGGGACTCTCGGCCACCGTGCGCGTGCATCTGGACCGTGCAGGCGCGCCGGCCGGCGCGCGCCGGCCGCGGGTGCCGGGGGACGCGCCATGACCGCGGCCGCGCTCAATCCCGCGGACCAGCCGTTGCGCGCGAAGGTGTTCGCGTTCGTGCTGATGTGCGTCGGCTTCTTCATGGCGACGCTCGACATCCAGATCGTCGCGTCGTCGCTGAAAGACATCGGCGGCGGCTTGTCCGCGAGTCAGGACGAGTTGTCGTGGGTCCAGACCTCGTATCTGATTGCCGAGATCATCGTGATCCCGATGTCGGGCTGGCTGTCGCGCGTATTCTCGACGCGCTGGCTGTTCACCGCGTCCGCGTTCGGCTTTACCGTGGTCAGCATGGTTTGCGGCCTCGCCTGGGATATCGATTCGATGATCCTGTTTCGCGCGCTGCAAGGCGCGCTCGGCGCGGCGATGATCCCGACCGTGTTCACCACCGTATTCGTGCTATTTCCGCCCGGCAAGCAGCGCCTGATCGCATCGACGGCGGTCAGCACGCTGGCGTCGCTGGCGCCGACCATCGGCCCGGTGATCGGCGGCTGGCTGACCGGTGTCTGGTCATGGCACTGGCTGTTTTTCATCAACCTCGTGCCCGGCGTGCTGGTCACCGTGCTGGTGCCCAGCTTCGTACATGTCGACGAGCCCGATCTGGCGCTGCTCAAACGCGGCGATTACGTCGGCATCGTGCTGATGTCCGCCGCGCTCGGCTGCCTTGAATACGTGCTTGAAGAAGGACCGCGCAAGAACTGGTTCGGCGACGATGCGATCGTCGCATGCGCGTGGATTGCCGGCGCCGCCGGATTTCTGTTTATCGTGCATGCGTTCACCGCGCGCGATCCGATCGTTGACCTGCGCGCGCTTGCGTTGCGCAACTTCGCGATCGGCAGCCTGCTGTCGTTCGTGATCGGCATCGGCATTTACTGCATGGTGTTTCTGACGCCGGGCTTCCTGTCGCGGGTACGTGGCTTCGATTCGCTGCAGATCGGCGTGGCGATGCTGTCGGTCGGCTGCGCACAACTGGTCGGCCTGGTGACGTATACGTGGTTCGCACGCTTCGTGTCGCTGCGCACGCTGCTGGTGTTCGGGCTCGTGCTGTTTGGGCTCGGCTGCGTGCTTTACACGCCTGTCACGCATGAATGGGGCTGGCAGCGGTTGCTGCTACCGCAAATACTGCGCGGCTTCGGCCAGCAGTTCTGCATCTCGCCGATCGTGATGATGTCGCTTGGCAGCCTGCCGCCGGCGCGCCTCAAGTCGGCCAGCGGCCTGTTCAACCTGATGCGCAATCTGGGCGGCGCGATCGGCATCGCCGTGGTCAGCACGATGCTGAACGACCGCCTGAATCTGCACTACGAACGCCTCGCCGAACACGTCAGTACCGGCAAGCCGAGGATCGAGCTGGCCTTGGGACGGCAGATCGCGCAATTGCATGCAATAGCCGGCGACACATTGAATGGCGCCGCAGGCAGCCTTGCCCTGCTGCACGCGCTGCTGATGCGCGAAGCGTTGGTGCTGACCTTCTCCGATACCTTCGTCGCGGTCGCATTGTGCTTTGGCGCGGCGCTGCTCGCGATGCTGTTTTCGAAGCCGTTCGGTCACGCCGCGCCGCCAAAAGACGCACACTGAAAACCAACCCGATGATAACCATGATCAAAACCGCGCTGGCCAGTGCGGCCGTTCTGACACTCGCGGCTTGCGCGGTGCAGCCGGCGAGGCACCTGGGCCTGCCCGCCGCTGTCGGCACGCTTGCGCCGGCTACGTGGCGTGTCGCTGCTACGCAGGACACTATCGATGCCGGCCCCTGGTGGTCGCAGTTCGGCGACACGACGCTGCATAGGCTCGTGCAAACGGTGCTGGACGGCAATCTCGACGCTCAGGCCGCGCAACAGCGCATCGAAGTGGCGCAAGCTGAAGCCGCGCAACGCCATGCCGCGTTGCTGCCGCAACTCGACGCCGGTGCGCTCGCCGCGCACGCGCGGCAAATCACCCCACCGCCGCTCGGCTATGTCGATTCGGCGGGCATTGGCGTTACGGTAACGTGGGACCTCGACGTATTCGGCGGAGAACGGCTTGCGGTGCTGGCCGCACAGGCGCAGGTGGCTGGCCGCACGTGGGCGTTCCACGAACTGCGGCTTGCATTGGCAGCTCGAACCGCTACCGCTTATATCGACCTGCGCTGGGCACAGACGGAACAGCAAATCCTTGCAGACAACGCACAGATCAGCCGCCGTGCGTTGCAGCTGACGCAGGACCGCCTGCGCTTCGGCCTGTCGACGCGGCTCGACGTCGAGCGCGCGCAAAGCCAGTTGCAGGACGTTCTGGCGCGCATGCCGGTCGTCGACACGCAGATCCAGCATCAATTGAATCTGATCGCCGTGTTGTCCGGCCGCACACCCGAAAGCGTCGATGGACTTGTGCTCAGCGATGCGCGCGCCGTTCCGGTGCCGTCGCAGCACGTGCCGCAAACGCTGCCCTCTGAAGCGTTGCTGCAACGCCCCGACGTGCGCGCTGCGTATGCGCGGGTCGAACAACGCGCCGCTGAGGTGGGCGCTGCGCGCGCCGAACGCTATCCGAAGTTTCGGTTGAGTCTGAGCGACGGCTTGCTGGCCGCGTCGTGGGTCAATACGCCAACGCTCACCGATAATCTTTTCAGTGCGGCGTTAAACGCGACCAGTCCGATTTTCAACGCCGGGCGGATCACCGCGCACATCGATGCAAGCGAAAGCCGCATGCGCGAATCGCAGCTCGCGCTCGAGCAAGCCATGCTGAATGCGCTGAAGGAAATCGAAGATTCGCGCAGCGATCTGGTAAGCGACGCCGCGCAGGTCGAGCGGTTGCGCGCGGCGCGTGATGCATCGAAACATGCGGTGACGTTGTCTACACAACTTTATCAAGGCGGGGCCGCGAATTTTCTCGATGTGATCGATGCTCAGCGGATCTATCTGCGCGATGCGCAAGCGCTCAATCAGGCGCATCGCACGCATGCGCAAGCGGCGGTTGCACTGTATCGCGCGCTGGGTGGCGCTTGGGAGGTGCCGACGGAAACGGCGGCGACACCGTTCGACGGGCGGCGCGATTGATGGAAGTCGACGCGTGCGTCAACCCCGTTGAGACGCGGTTGCGGCACGCACTGTGGCTCAATGCGAGCGGCACGCGCGAGATCCGGCACCTCTCGTACGTCGCTGCACGCGGCACGTGCGGCCACGTGCGGCGACGATTTTGCGCGGCGTCGATCAGACCGTCGTCACGCAGAGCGCGCGGCCTTTGCGGAACATCACGCTGCGAGCGCAGCGGCCATGGTCTTGTCGAATGGCGTGGTCGGGCGACCGATCAATGCGCTCAGCTCGCCTTTGTCGTCGAAAAGCGCGCCCCGCGCCGCGCACGCATCCGAATCCGCAAGCAGCGCCGCAACCGGCTCAGGCAATCCCGCAGCGAGCAGCGCGGCCTCGAACTCGCTCTCCGGCAGATCGTTATAGCCGATCGACTGGCGCGTCTGCGCCGACAGTTCCGCGGCGAACTGCGTCAACGTGTACGAGCGATCGCCGGCCAGTTCGTAGATGCGCCCTGCCTGCGCCTCGCCTGCCGTCAGCACCGCCGCGGCCGCAGCCGCATAGTCGGCACGCGCCGCCGACGAGATACGGCCCGCGCCGGCACTGCCCAATAGTGCTTTGTGTGCGAGCGCAGCGGGAATCGCCGCCGTGTAGTTCTCGGTGTACCAGCCGTTGCGCAACACCACGAACGGTACGCCTGAAGCACGCAGCGCCGCCTCGCTCTGCCGATGTTCTTCGGCAAGACCAAGCGGCGACGTGTCGGCATGCAGCAGGCTTGTGTAAGCCAGCAGGCCGACGCCCGCGCGCTTTGCCGCAGCGATCACGTTCGCGTGCTGCGCGGCGCGCTGACCGAGCTGGTTCGATGAAATCAGCAGCGCGCGCTCGATACCGGCGAACGCCGCATCGAGCGAATGTGCCTGCGTGTAATCGCCGATGCGCACGTGCACACCCAGTGCCGCTACGCTCGCTGCTGCACGTTCGCTGCGCACCATCGCATAGATCCGCGCGGCGGGGATGGTGTCGAGCAGCGCGCGCAACACGAGTTGGCCGAGCTGGCCGGCCGCGCCAGTGACAAGGATCGTTGGTTCAGTCGACATCGAAAACTCCTACGGTCTGTGATTGAGAGCAGGTTTATCATAGAGACCGACTTTCGAACGCGTAAGGAGGCAGTTTTTCGTGTCCAAGTTACCCGCCCGTAACCTTGTCGATGACGCCAGCGCCGCGCGGCATTCGGCCGCCTCGCGTTTTAGCGAATGGCAGCAGCAAGGCTTCAATGCCGAGCGCTGCCCGGTGCGCAACGTGCTCAACGTGATCGGCGATAAATGGTCGACGCTAACGCTGCTGTCGCTGTCGGGCAAGGCGCACCGCTTCAATGAACTGCATCGGCAGATTCCGGATATCTCGAAACGGATGCTGACGCAGACGCTGCGCACGCTGGAGCGCGATGGACTGATTACGCGCCATGTGTTTCCGACCAAGCCGCCGAGCGTCGAGTATCGGCTATCGGCGCTCGGGCATTCGGCGATGGTGCCGCTCGAGAATCTGATCGACTGGGCCGAGCTTAGCTTCGATCGGATTGTCGATGCGCGGAAGCGGTTTGATGAGGGTTCGTCGTAGTCGTAGTCGTCGTGAAAGCGAAGGCGCGCACAAAAGCAAAAGGGCTCACAGACTGTTCGATCTGTGAGCCCTCGATTTTGCTGGTCGGGGCGAGAGGATTTGAACCTCCGACCACCTGCACCCCATGCAGGTACGCTACCAGGCTGCGCTACGCCCCGAAAGTCGGCAAGTATAACAGACACCAACGTGGCTGAGTGTACTCACTGATATGAAGATCGCGATGCGGATGCATCGTCGAGTAGGTCAATGACCCAGCAGGTCGATCACGTGCAGCAACTCCTTGCGCAACTGATCGACATCGACGTTCGCGCTCGTGACCGGCGCAAGCTTCACCGCTTGCTGCGCCTCTTCGCGCTCGTCGTCGTCGGCCGGCCCGTGCGCGCCGCCGTGCGAATCGAGCCGGTTGCGCGCGCCATTGATCGTAAAGCCCTGCTCGTACAGCAACTCGCGAATCCGCCGGATCAACAGCACTTCGTGATGCTGGTAATAGCGACGATTGCCGCGCCGCTTGACCGGCCGCAACTGCGTGAACTCCTGCTCCCAATAGCGCAGCACATGCGGTTTTACGCCGCATAGTTCGCTCACTTCGCCAATCGTGAAGTAGCGCTTCGCCGGAATCGGAGGCAAGACGACTTTTTCGATCGTCGCTGTCATCGTCAGTTAGGCCGTCGTGGTGGTTGCGCGCGCACGCGCTAGCGTGTCAGCGCGTGAGACTCGCTTCAGCGCCGTTTTCGACCAGCGCCTTCAGCTTTTGACTTGCATGAAACGTCACGACACGGCGCGCGGCAATCGGAATCGCCTCGCCCGTCTTCGGATTTCTGCCGGGACGCTGCGGCTTGTCGCGCAGCTGGAAATTGCCGAAGCCCGACAGCTTCACGCTGTCGCCGCTTTCCAGCGCATCGCGGATCACCTCGAAGAACGCCTCGACCATGTCCTTCGCTTCGCGCTTGTTGAGCCCGACGTTATCGAACAGCAACTCGGCGAGTTCGGCCTTCGTCAGCGTCGGCGTATCGCCGGACGCATTGGCCGGTGATGTCGGGATATCGCGAATCATGGCGCTACGCTGCGCCGTAAGAAGGGCTTCGAAATCACTCGAGTTCATTTCATTCATATCTATCAAATGGCGCACTACCTGAAACGGGATAGGCCGGAACCGCCGCCCCTTCATGTAACCAGCAGGTAACCCGCACGTCATTCACGTTCGACGTTGTCGACGTAGCCGGAAACGTTACCGCAGGTTATCCGCGCAACCGCGCGCCATATGCTCGAGCCAGACGATCCACCAGGGTTTGAATGGCCAGATCGACCGTTTCATCCTGAAGGGTCCCCCCAGTATCTTGCAAGGTCACACGGAACGCAAGGCTTTTCTCATGGGCTGCCAGCCCACCGGAAGTACTTGATTTTGGACGAAATTCGTCGAAAAGCGCAACCCTCTGGACGCTCTTGCAGGCGTCCTCCGACAGCGCCTTTTGCAGCTCGTCGAGCAGTGCCTGGACCTCGATTTTCTGGTCCACCACCAGCGCGATATCGCGGCGCACCGGCGGGAATTTCGACACGTCGGTCGGGCTCGGCAATGCGCGTTGCATCAGCGCTTCGGCTTCGATTTCGAACATGATCGGCGCGTGCGGCAGGTCGTATTTCTGCATCCAGCGCGGATGCAGTTCGCCGATCCAGCCAACCGCGCGGCCATCGAGTTCGATTCGCGCGCTGCGGCCCGGATGCAGCGCCGGATGCTCTGCCTTGACGAAGCGTGCGACTACGGGAGCGAACAGCGCTTCGACGTCGCCCTTCACATCGAAGAAGTCGACCGCGCGCGTCGGCGCGCCCCACTGCTCTTCGAGCACCGGGCCGTACGCCAGCGCGCCGAGCATCTTCGGCTGCGCGAAGCCTTCGACCGTCATCTCGCCGGCCTTGATCGCCGGGTCGTGCAGGAACACGCGGCCCGCTTCGAACACGCGAATACGCTCGGCACGGCGGTTCAGGTTGTGGCGCAGCACGTTGATCAGGCTGCCGAACAGCGTCGTGCGCATCACCGACAGCTGGCTTGCGATCGGATTCAGCAGGCGCACCGGGTTGCTGTTGCCGGCAAAGTCCTGCTCCCACTCGGCATCGACGAAGCTGAAGTTGACCGTCTCCGCGTAGTCGCGCGCAGCCAGTGCGTGGCGCAGCACGTGGATCGAGCGCTGCGTCTCGTGGGTGCGGCGCATTTCGCTGGTCGCGACCGGCGGATTCGCCGGAATCTTTTCGAAGCCGTAGATGCGCGCGACTTCTTCGATCAGATCTTCTTCGATCTCGATGTCGAAGCGATACGGCGGCGGCATCACCGCGAACGTGTCGCCGTCGCGCTCGAACGACAGACCGAGGCGCGTGAAGATATCGGCGATTTCGTCCGCGCCGATTGCGATGCCGATAATGCGCTGCGCACGCGACACGCGCATCTTCACCGGTGCGCGCTGCGGCAGGTTGACGATCTGATCGTCGACCGGGCCAGCCTCGCCGCCGCAGATGTCGAGGATCAGCTGCGTGATGCGTTCGATATGCTCGACGGTGGTCGAATAGTCGACGCCGCGTTCGAAGCGATGACCCGCGTCGGTCGAGAAGTTGTACTTGCGCGAGCGGCCGCGGATGCTGTCCGGCCACCAGAACGCGGCTTCGAGATAGATGTGGGTGGTGTCGAGCGTAACCGCGGTGCTGTCGCCGCCCATGATGCCGGCGAGGCTTTCGATATGGCGATCGTCGGCGATCACGCCGACCGTTTCGTCCACTTCAACCGTATTGCCGTTCAGCAGCTTCAGCGTTTCGCCGCGCTTGCCCCAGCGCACGTCCAGCGCGCCGTGGATCTTGTCGAGATCGAACACATGCGACGGCCGGCCCAGTTCGAGCATCACGTAGTTCGAAATGTCGACCAGCGCGGAGATGCTGCGCTGACCCGAGCGCTCGAGGCGTTCGACCATCCACTGCGGCGACTTCGCGCGTGCGTTGACGCCGCGAATCACGCGGCCGGAGAACCGGCCGCACAGGTCGGGCGCCGAGATTTTGACCGGCAGCGTTTCGTTCAGCGTGACGGCGACCGGCTTGATGTCGACCGGCTTCAGCGCGGCACCGGTGATCGCCGCGGTTTCGCGCGCGATGCCGAACACCGACAGGCAATCCGCCTTGTTCGGCGTCAGCTTGACTTCGAATACCGTGTCGTCGAGCTTCAGCGTTTCGCGAATGTCCTGGCCGATTGGCGTGTCTTCCGGCAGGATCAGCAG
>Ga0310813_10001906_pt1 | contig 12629 bp, 24 predicted proteins | sample YN3metagenome_FD_203086 | JGI IMG/M metagenome (GOLD analysis project Ga0310813, IMG submission 203086) | Soil microbial communities from experimental microcosm in Duke University, North Carolina, United States - YN3 | ecosystem: Engineered > Artificial ecosystem > Soil microcosm > Unclassified...
CTCGTGCGCGCGTTGGTGCGCGTGCGCTGTCCGCGCACGGGCAGCCCCTTGCGATGGCGCGAGCCGCGATAGCAGCCCAGGTCGATCAGGCGCTTGATCGACATCTGCACCTCGCGGCGCAGGTCGCCCTCGACCGTGATCTTGCCGATGCTCTCGCGCAGGCGCTCCATCTCCGCGTCGGTCAAATCCTTGATCTTGCGGTTTGGCTGCACGCCGGCGGCGGCGCAGATCGCCGCGGCGCGCGAGCGCCCGATGCCATAGATCGACGTGAGCGCGATGCCCGCGTGCTGATGATTCGGAATGTTGATGCCTGCAATACGCGCCATTGGGTCGCCTTCCCGGGGAACCTGAAATTATAGCAGTGTTAACAAGGCCTTATCAACCCTGCCGTTGCTTATGGCGCGGATCCGAGCAAATCACCCGCACCACCCCTTTGCGCCGCACGATCTTGCACTTGCGGCAGATCTTTTTCACCGATGCCATCACTTTCATAACGTTCTCCGCCTCTCAGCCTATTTAGCCCTGAAGGTTATGCGGCCCTTGGACAGGTCGTACGGCGTGAGCTGCACCGTGACCTTGTCGCCCGGGAGGATGCGGATGTAGTTCATGCGCATCTTTCCCGAGATGAAACCGTGGATGACGTGGCCGTTCTCGAGCTTCACCTTGAAGGTCGCATTGGGCAGGTTCTCGATCACCTCGCCCTGCATCTCGATCACGTCTTCCTTTGCCATGTGCTCCGTCAGCCTCTAGCGCGCGGGCATCCCGCCCTTGAAGTTCGCCTTGCGCAGCAGGCTCTCGTACTGGTGCGTCATCACGTAGGCCTGAACCTGCGCCATGAAATCCATGGTGACCACCACGATGATGAGGAGCGACGTGCCGCCGAAATAGAACGGCACGTTCCATTTGAGGATGAGGAATTCGGGCAGCAGGCAGACCAGCGTCACATAGGCCGCCCCCGCGAGCGTCAGGCGCGTCAGGATCTTCTCCAGATACCTCGCGGTCTGGTCGCCTGGCCGGATGCCGGGCACGAAGGCGCCCGATTTCTTCAGGTTGTCGGCCGTCTCCTTCGGGTTGTACTGCAGCGCCGTGTAGAAGAAGCAGAAGAAGATGATGAGGCCGGCATAGAGGAGCACGTAGGGCGGCTGGCCCGGCGAGAGCGTGCCCGACAGGTCGCGCAGCCAGTTCAGGCCCTCGGCCGTGCCGAACCAGGACAGGATCGTCGCCGGGAAGAGGATGAGCGAGCTCGCGAAGATCGGCGGGATCACGCCCGACATGTTGAGCTTGAAAGGCAGGTGCGAGCTCTGGCCGCCGTAGACGCGGTTGCCGACCTGGCGCTTGGCATAGTTGACGAGGATCTTGCGCTGGCCGCGCTCGACGAAACAGACGAAGGCCGTGACGGCGACCACCGCGAAGGCGATGAAGATCGCGGTAAGCGGATGCATGGAACCGTTGTTGACGAGCGAGAGGGTGCCGGCGATCGCGTTCGGCAGCCCGGCGGCGATGCCGGCGAAGATGACGATGGAGATGCCGTTGCCCAGGCCCCGCTCGGTGATCTGCTCGCCCAGCCACATGAGGAACATCGTGCCGGTGACGAGCGTGGTCACCGTCGTGATCTGGAAGACGATGCCAGGATTGAGCACGAGCCCGGGCTGTCCCTGGAGAAAGAATGAGATCCCGGTCGCCTGGAAGAGCGCGAGAAACACGGTGCCATAGCGCGTGTACTGGGTGATCTTGCGCCGGCCGGTCTCGCCTTCCTTTCGCAGCTGGTCGAGCTGCGGGCTGACCGCGGTCATGAGCTGCATGATGATCGAGGCGGAGATGTACGGCATGATGCCGAGCGCGAAGATGGTGAAGCGCCGCAGCGCACCGCCCGAGAACATGTTGAACATGCCGAGGATGCCGCCCTCGTGGCTCTCGAACATTTTCGAGAGCACCGCCGGGTCGATGCCCGGCACCGGGATATGCGCGCCGATGCGGAAGACGAACAGCGCCCCGAGCAGGAACAGCAGCCGCTTCTTCAGGTCGCCGTATCGGCCGCTCTTGCCTGCGCCGGGAAGTGCAGTCGCCAAGCCCCGTTACTCCTTCACTTTCTTTTCTTTCAGCTTCTTTTCCTTCGCCGGCTTCTCCTCCGGGGCAGCATAGCTGCCGCCGGCCGCCTCGATCGCGGCCTTGGCGCCCTTGGAGGCCTTGACGCCTTTCAGGGCGATCTTGCGCTCGAGCTTTCCGGAGAGGATCACCTTGGCCGAGAGCACCGCGCCCGGGACGACGCGCTCGGCTTTCAGAGCGGCGAGGTCGATGTCGGTCGCCTTCATGCGCTGCAGGTCGGAAAGGCGCACTTCCGCGACCGCATCGCGCGTGGGCGACACGAAGCCGCGCTTGGGCAGGCGCCGGTAGAGCGGCATCTGGCCGCCCTCGAAGCCCACCTTGTGATAGCCGCCGGCGCGCGCGTGCTGGCCCTTGTGGCCGAGGCCCGCCGTCTTGCCCCAGCCCGAGCCCATGCCGCGGCCGACGCGATGGCGCGCCTGCTTCGAGCCGGGCGCCGGTTTCAGTCCGTTCAGTCGCATCGCTAGCCTTCCACCCTGACGAGATAGTTGACGCGCTCGATCATGCCGCGCACCGCCGGCGTGTCGACGAGCTCCACTTCCTGGTTGATGCGCTTCAGGCCCAGGCCCTTCACGGTCGCGCGGTGCGTGCTCTTGCAGCCGTTCGGGCTCTTCACCAGGATCACTTTGATCTTTTTCCCGCTCACGACAGGATCTCCTCGACCTTCTTGCCGCGCTTGGCCGCGATCTCGGAGGGGGTATTCATCGCCTGCAGCCCGTTCAGGGTCGCGCGCACGACGTTGTACGGATTGGTCGAGCCGAAGCACTTGGCGAGCACGTTGGTGACGCCCATGACTTCGAACACCGCCCGCATCGGACCGCCGGCGATGATGCCGGTTCCCTCGGAGGCGGGCTGCATCAGGACCTTCGCCGAACCCCAGCGGCCGATGACCGTATGGTGCAGCGTGCCGCTCTTCAGGCTCACCTTGACCATTTTGCGGCGGGCTTCTTCCATCGCTTTCTGCACGGCAACCGGCACCTCGCGCGCCTTGCCTTTGCCCATGCCGATGCCGCCGTCGCCATCGCCGACCACCGTCAGCGCGGCAAAGCCGAGCACACGCCCGCCCTTCACCACCTTGGTGACGCGGTTGACCGCGATCATCTTCTCGCGCAGGCCATCGCCGCGCTCTTCCTGCTGCTGGACCCGCCGCGCTTGCATTTTCGCCATGTGAGTTTCCTGTCCTTAGAACTTCAGGCCGCCAGCGCGCGCGGCTTCGGCGAGCGCCTTGACGCGTCCGTGGTATCGGTAGCCGGCGCGGTCGAACGCCACCGTCTCGATGCCCGCCGCCTTTGCCTTCTCGGCGATGCGGCTGCCGACCGCCTCCGCCGCCTTGCGGTTGCCGCCGCTTTTCAGCTTCGCGCGCACATCTTTTTCCACGCTCGAGGCGCTCGCGAGCACTTTCTCGCCGCCGGGCGACGTGAGCTGGGCATAGATGTGCAGGTTCGTGCGGTGCACCGTCAGGCGCACGGCGCCGAGCTCGCGGATCTTCAGGCGGGTCTGGCGGGCGCGGCGCAGCCGCGCAGGGTTCTTGTCGCGCATGGCTATTTCTTCTTCGTCTCTTTGAGCACGATCATCTCGCCGGTGTAGCGCACGCCCTTGCCCTTGTAGGGCTCGGGCGGCTTCACGTCGCGGATTTCCGCGGCGATGCGGCCCACCAGCTGCTTGTCGATTCCGGTCACCACGATCTCGGTCTGCGTCGGCGTGGCCACCTTGATGCCCTTCGGCATCGTGTGCACCACCGGATGCGAGAAGCCGAGCGACAGGTTGAGCTTGTCGCCCTGCGCCTGCGCCCGGTAGCCCACGCCCACGAGCGAGAGCTTCTTCTCGAAGCCCTTGGTGACGCCGGTGACCATGTTGGCGACGAGCGCGCGCATGGTGCCCGACATTGCGTTGGCGTGATTCGAGTTGCCGAGCGCCTTGCACTTGAGGCTCTCGCCTTCCTTCTCGATCCCCACGTTCGGATCCATCGCCCGCGCGATGCTGCCGAGCGGGCCCTTCACGGAGATCTGGCCGTTGGCGATGTTCACTTCGACGCCCTTCGGCAGCGGGATGGGATATCTTGCGATGCGCGACATGGCCGGCTCCTCAGGCGACGATGCAGAGGACTTCGCCGCCCACGCCGGTGGCGCGCGCCTTGCGGTCGGTCATCACGCCCTGCGAGGTTGACACGATCGCGACGCCCAGGCCGTTCATGACGCGCGGCAGGTGGTCGCGCCCCTTGTAGACGCGCAGGCCGGGCTTGGAGACGCGCTCGATGCGCTCGATCACCGGCTTGCCGGCGTAGTAGCGCAGGCCGATGCGCAGCTCCTTCTTGCCCTCCAGGTCGCGCACCGCGAAATCCTCGATATAGCCCTCGTCCTTGAGCACCTGGGCGATGGCGGTCTTCAGCTTGGAGCAGGGCATGCCGACATCCACCTGCCCCACCATCTGGGCATTGCGGATGCGGGTCAGCATGTCGGAGATCGGGTCGGTCATGCTCATCGCGCGCTCCTCACCAGCTCGCCTTGATGATGCCCGGCACTTCGCCGCGCATCGCCAGCTCGCGCAGCTTGGTCCTGCCCAGGCCGAACTTGCGGTATACGCCGCGCGGCCGGCCGGTCAGGGCGCAGCGGTTGCGCAGCCGGGTGGGCGAGGCGTTGCGCGGCAGCTTTTGCAGACTCACGCGCGCCGCCTCCTTGTCCTCGTCCGACGCCCGGGCGTCGTGGAGCACCTCGAACAGCGCGGCACGCTTCGCCTTGAATTTCTCGACCGTCTTGCGACGCTTCTGTTCGCGGAGCTTCACTGCGAGCTTGGCCATGGGTTCAGCCTTTCTGAGCTTGGGCTTGCTTGGGTTCTTGCTTCGGGTCCTGCCGGAACGGGAAACGGAACGCGGCGAGCAGCGCGCGCGCCTCGTTGTCGCTCTTGGCCGTGGTGGTGATCGCGATGTTCATGCCGCGCAGCGCGTCGATCTTGTCGTACTCGATCTCCGGGAAGATGATCTGCTCCTTCACGCCGAGCGAGTAGTTGCCGCGGCCGTCGAAGGCGCGGTTGGAGACGCCGCGGAAGTCGCGGATGCGCGGGATCGCGATGTTGACGAGGCGATCGAGGAATTCGTACATGCGCGCGCCGCGCAGCGTGACCATACAGCCGACCGGAAAGCCGGCGCGAATCTTGAAGTTGGCGATCGAGCGGGCGGACTTGGTCGCGACGGGCTTCTGGCCGGCGATCCGCGTCATGTCGGCGAGCGCGTTGTCCAGCACCTTCTTGTCGTTCACCGTTTCGCCCACGCCCATGTTGAGCGTGATCTTCTGGATGCGCGGCACCTGCATCACGGTCTTGTAGCCGAAGCTCTTCATGAGCTCGGGCACCACCTTGTCCTTGTAGAACTGGGCGAGGCGCGCCGGCGGCGGCGGCACCTTGGGCCCGGACTCCTTGGCCACCGGCACGGCCGCTTCCTTCTTCGCCTGCGCCTCGCGCTTCGCCTGCGCCGCCTTCTGCGCCTGCTGGTTCTGCTCGTTGGCCGCCTTCTTGGCGGCCTTGTCCTTGTCCTGATCCTTGTCTTTTTCCTTCGCCATGGCTTTCCTTACGCGTCCACTTGCTCGCCGTTGGAACGGAACACGCGCACCTTGCGGCCGTCGGCGAGCGTCTTGAACCCGACGCGATCGGCCTTCTGCGTCGCCGGGTTGTAGAGCGCGACGTTGGAGATATGGATCGGCATGTCCTTGTCGACGATGCCGCCGGTGACGTTCTTCATCGGATTCGGCCGCTGGTGCTTCTTCGCCCGGTTCACGCCCTCGACCACCAGGTGCTCGGCGTCGACGCGGCGCAGCACGGTGCCGCGCTTGCCCTTGTCGCGTCCCGCGGTCACGACCACTTCGTCGCCTTTCTTGATTCTCTGCATCACAGCACCTCGGGGGCGAGCGAGACGATCTTCATGAAGCGCTCGGTGCGCAGCTCGCGCGTCACCGGCCCGAAGATGCGCGTGCCGATCGGCTCGAATTTCGGCGTGAGCAGCACGACCGCGTTCGAGTCGAAGCGCACCAGCGACCCGTCGGCGCGGCGCACGCCCTTGGCGGTGCGCACCACGACCGCGTCATAAATCTCGCCCTTTTTCACGCGCCCGCGCGGCGCGGCGTCCTTGACGCTCACCTTGATGACATCGCCGATCGAGGCGTAGCGGCGCTTCGAGCCGCCCATCACCTTGATGCACAAAGCGGCGCGCGCGCCGGTGTTATCGGCGACATCCACCACGGACTCCATCTGAATCATGAGCTGTCTCTTTCTCCAACTTGCAGGTCGGAAACCTGCAGTCTTGGACCCCGTACGGGGATGGGTTGCGACTTCGAGGCCGCGGATTCTAAACGGCTTTTGACTTCTCTACAAGGCGCGTCACGCGCCAGGATTTCGTCTTCGACATCGGCCGGCACTCGGCGATCTCGACGAGGTCGCCCGGCTTGAAATCGGGGGTCTCGGCATGCGCGTGGTACTTGCGCGTGCGCGTCACGGTCTTGCCCATCTCGGGATGCCGCACCCGGCGCTCGACCCGCACCACCACGGTCTTCTGCATCTTGTCGCTGACGACGCGACCGACCAGCAGCCGCTGGTTCTTCGTTTCGTTTTTGCTCGCTTCGGTCATTTCGCCGCTTTCTCCCTGATCACGGTGCGCACTCGCGCGATGTCGCGCTTCAGCTTGGCGAGCTGGCTCGTGTTGGAGAGCTGCTGCGTCGCATGCTGCATGCGCAGCCCGAACTGGGCCTTGAGCAGGTCTTCCAGCTCCTTTTTGAGCTCATCGCCATTCTTGCCGCGCAGTTCACTGGCTTTCATCGAACGGTTTCCCTTCTGTCTCTATCCGAGCATCCGGTGCACGGGCGCGGTCTTGAACGGCAGCTTCGCGGAGGCGAGCGCGAAGGCCTCCTTCGCCAGCGCCTCGTCGACGCCGTCCATCTCGAAAATGATGTGGCCCGGCTTGATCTCGCACACGAAATACTCGGGATTGCCCTTGCCGTTGCCCATGCGGACCTCGGCGGGCTTGCGCGAAATCGGCTTGTCGGGGAACACGCGGATCCAGACGCGCCCGCCGCGCTTGATATGGCGTGAGAGCGTGCGGCGCGCCGCCTCGAGCTGGCGCGCGGTCAGTCGGCCGCGGGCGAGCGCCTTCAGGCCGTACTCGCCGAAGGAGACGCGGGCGCCGCGCGTGGCGATGCCCTTGTTGCGCCCCTTCTGTTGCTTTCGATATTTTGTGCGTGCAGGTTGCAGCATGGCTTATCCGTTGGAGTTATTCCGACCGGGTCTATTCCTTTTTCTCGCCTTCGTCCTTCACGATCTTCTTCTTCGCCTTGACCGTGGTCTTGGGCGCGGGCGCTTCCTTCTTCGCCGCCTTTTTCTCCGCGGGCGCGGCCGCCTTGTCGCCTTCGGCCGGCTTGGCGTCGGTCTTCGGCTTCGCCGGGCCGCGGCGCGCGCCGGTCTTCAGGCCGGCGGGCCGGCGGCCGCGCTTGGGCTCGGCCGGTGCTTCAGGGGCGGGAGCCGCAGGCGCAGTCGCGGCCGCAGCGGCCCCGGGCAGCCCGGCCTGCGCTTCACCCCTTGCGAGGACCTCGCCCTTGTACACCCAGACCTTGATGCCGATGACGCCGTAGCTCGTCTTCGCCTCGCCGAACCCGTAGTCGATGTCGGCGCGCAGCGTATGAAGCGGCACCCGGCCTTCGCGGTACCACTCGGTGCGCGCGATCTCGTGGCCGTTCAGGCGCCCCGAGCTCATGATCTTGACGCCCTGGGCACCCAGGCGCATCGCGTTCTGCATCGCGCGCTTCATGGCGCGGCGGAACATGATGCGCTTCTCGAGCTGCTGCGCGATCGAGTCGGCGATCAGCTGCGCGTCGGTCTCGGGCTTGCGGATCTCCTCGATGTTCACGTGCACCTGCTGCACGCCCATGATGCGGCGCAGCTCGGCCTTGAGCGACTCGATTTCCTCGCCTTTCTTGCCGATCACCACGCCCGGCCGCGCCGAGAAGATGGTGATGCGCGCGTCCTTCGCCGGCCGCTCGATCAGCACGCGGCCGACCGAAGCGTGCGCCAGCTTCTTCTTGAGGAAGGAGCGCACCTTGACGTCTTCGGCCAGCATCGGCGCGAAGGTCTTGTTGTTCGCGTACCAGCGCGAGCTCCAGTTGCGGTTGACCGCGAGCCGGAAGCCGATCGGGTGGATTTTCTGTCCCATGGGTAGCCTTAATCTCCGACCGTCAGATAGATGTGGCACGAATGCTTCTGGATGCGCACGCCGCGGCCCTTGGCGCGGGCCATGAAGCGCCTCTGGAAGGTCCCGCGCTCGACGTGCACCGTCTTCACCTTGAGCGCGTCGATGTCGGCGCCGTCGTTGTGCTCGGCGTTGGCGATCGCCGACTCGAGCAGCTTCTTCATGAGCTGCGCGCCCTTCTTCGGCGAAAAGGCGAGGATGTTGATCGCCTGATCGACCTTCTTGCCGCGGATGAGGTCGGCGACGAGCCGGCCCTTCTGGGCCGAGATTCTCGCGCCGCGCAAGCTCGCTTTGGTTTCCATGGCCATGCCTTATTTCTTCGCCGCTGCTGCAGGCGCTGCCGCCGGCGCCGCTGCCGCCGCAGCCGGCGCGTCGCCAGCCGGCTTGGGCGCCCGCGCCGCCGCCGCCGCTTCCTCTGCGCGCTTGCCGGCCGCCGAGTGGCTCTTGAAGATCCGCGTCAGCGCGAACTCGCCGAGCTTGTGCCCGACCATGTTCTCGGTGACGTACACCGGGATGTGCTGCTTGCCGTTGTGCACGGCGAGGGTGAGGCCGACGAACTCCGGCATCACGGTCGAGCGGCGCGACCAGGTCTTGATCGGGCGCTTGTCGCTCGTGCTGCGCGCCTTCTCGACCTTGGCCATCAGGTGCAGGTCGACGAAGGGGCCTTTTTTGATCGAACGGGACATTGGCTAGCCTTCCTTATTTCACGCGCCGGTCGCGCACGATCATGACCTGCGTGCGCTTGTTGCTGCGGGTCTTGTAGCCCTTCGACTGCACGCCCCAGGGCGACACCGGGGGCTGCGCCGCGGCGGTGCGGCCTTCGCCGCCGCCGTGCGGGTGGTCGATCGGGTTCATCGCGACCCCGCGGACCGTCGGCCGGATGCCGCGCCAGCGCCGCCGGCCGGCCTTGCCGATCGACTCCAGGTTGTGCTCTTCGTTGCCGACTTCGCCGATGGTCGCGCGGCAGTCGACGTGCACCTTGCGGATCTCCCCCGAGCGCAGCCGCAGCTGCGCATAGGAGCCTTCGCGCGCGAGCAGCTGCGCAGAGGCGCCGGCCGAGCGCGCGAGCTGGGCGCCCTTGCCGGGCAGCATCTCCACGCAATGCACTGTCGTGCCGACCGGAATGTTCCTTAGCGGCAGCGCGTTGCCCGGCTTGATCGGCGCTTCCGAGCCCGACTGCAGCTGCGTGCCCGCGCTGAGGCCCTTGGGCGCGATGATATAGCGGCGCTCGCCGTCGGCGTAGAGCAGGAGCGCGAGGTGCGCGCTTCGGTTCGGGTCATAGTCCAGGCGCTCGACCTTGGCGTTGATGCCGTCCTTGTCGCGCCGGAAATCGATCAGGCGGTAGTGCTGCTTGTGGCCGCCGCCCTGGTGGCGCATCGTGACGCGGCCCTGGTTGTTGCGGCCGCTGTTCTTCGACTGGCGCTCGACGAGCGGCCAGTGCGGAGCGCCCTTGTGCAGGTCGGGCGAGGAAACCTTCACGAACGCGCGCCGTCCCGGCGAGGTCGGCTTGACTTTGATCAGAGGCATGGCGATCGATCCTTACGCTTCCGTGGCCGCGAAGTTGATTTCCTGGCCCTCGGCGAGCCGCACGTAGGCTTTCTTCCAGTTGTTGCGCCGGCCCATCGAGCGGCCGAAGCGCTTCTGCTTGCCCTTGACGTTGCTCACCGTGACTGCTTCGACCTTGGTCTTGAAAAGCAGCTCCACCGCCGCCTTGATCTCCGGCTTGGTGGCGTCGTCGGCGACGCGAAACACGTACTGGCGGTTCTTGTCGGCGATGCGCGTGCTCTTCTCCGAGACGACCGGCGCGAGCACCACGTTCATCAGCTGCTCGGCGTTGTATTTCTTCGCGGCGGTCACTTGAGGATCTCCTCGAGCTTGGCGACCGCGCCCTTGGTGAGCACCACGTTCGGATAGCGCACGAGCGAGACCGGATTCGCCTGCCGCGCCGCGATCACCTCCACGTTGGCGAGGTTGCGCGAAGACAGGGCGAGGTTGTTGTCCACTTCGTCGGTGATCACGAGCAGCTCGGCGAAGCCCAACGCCTTCACTTTCTGGGCAAGCAGCTTGGTCTTGGGCTGATCGAGCTTGAACTCGTCCACCACGCGGATGCGGTCCTCGCGCGCAAGCTGCGACAGGATCGAGCACAGGCCCGCGCGGAACATCTTGCGGTTCACCTTCTGCGAATAGTTCTCTTCGGTCGTGTTGGGGAAGATCTTGCCGCCGCCGCGCCACAGCGGGCTCGAGGTCATGCCGGCGCGGGCGCGGCCCGTGCCCTTCTGGCGCCAGGGCTTCTTGGTCGAGTGGCGCACCTCGCCCCGGTCTTTCTGCTTGCTGGTCGCGCGGCGCGAATTCGCCTGGTAGGCGATCACGATCTGGTGAACGAGCGCCTCGTTGAACTCCCGGCCGAAGAGCGCGTCGGGCGCCGCGAACGTGCCCGTGGAGCCCTTGCCGTCGATGGTTTTCAGTTCCATGGTCATGCCTTGGGCGCAGCGGCCGGCTTGGCGGCTTCCTTGGGCTTGGCGGCCGGCTGCTCTTTCTTGGCCGGGGCCTCCTTCGTCGCGGCAGGCTTCGCCTGCTGCTGGCGCACTTTCTGGGGCTTCACGGCCGGGCACACGACGATGTCGCGTCCGGCGTGTCCCGGGACCGAGCCGCGTACGAGCAGGAGCTGGCGCTCCGCGTCGATGCGCACCACGATCAGGTTCTGGACGGTGCGAGTGGCATTGCCGAGCTGGCCCGCCATTTTCTTGCCCGGGAAAACGCGGCCCGGGCTCTGGCGCTGGCCGGTCGAGCCCGGCGTGCGGGTGGTGACCGAGTTGCCGTGCGTCGCGCGGTTGCCGCCGAAGTGGTGGCGCTTGACCACGCCGGCGAAGCCCTTGCCGAGCGTCGTGCCCTGCACGTCGACCGTCTGGCCGACCTTGAAGAGCTCGACGCCGAGCTTGCCGCCGACCTTGAGGTTGGCCACATCCTGCGCTTCCGCGCGGAATTCCTTGAGGGTGTGTCCGGCCTCCACCGCGGCCTTGCCGAGGTGGCCCGCGAGCGGCTTGCGAACCCGGCTCGCGCGGCGCGTGCCGAAGGCGACCTGGATCGCCGAATAGCCATCCTTCTCGGGCGTCTTGATCTGGGTAATGCGGTTGTTGGACACGTCGAGCACGGTCACCGGGAGAGCGTCGCCCTCGTCGGTGAAGATGCGCGTCATGCCGACCTTGCGGCCGACCAGTCCGATGCTCATGTTCTTAACCTCTGTATTGAGATGCCGACTTCAATTGGCCGGCAAATAAAACCCGTTACTGAACCTTGATTTCGACGTCCACCCCCGCGGGGAGGTCCAGCTTCATCAGCGCATCGACGGTCTTGTCCGTCGGGTCGATGATGTCCATCAATCTCAGATGCGTGCGGATCTCGAGCTGCTCGCGCGAGGTCTTGTCGGCGTGCGGCGAGCGCAGGAGGTCGAATCGCTGCTTGCGCGTCGGCAGCGGCACGGGGCCGCGCACCACCGCGCCCGTGCGCTTCGCCGTGTCGACGATCTCGAGCGCCGACTGGTCGATCAACCGGTAGTCGAACGCCTTGAGGCGGATGCGGATGCGTTGCGATTCCATGGTTATTCGATCACTTTGGCGACGACGCCGGCGCCGACGGTCTTGCCGCCCTCGCGGATGGCGAAGCGCAGCCCCTGCTCCATCGCCACCGGGGTGATCAGGGTCACCACCATCTTGATGTTGTCCCCCGGCATCACCATCTCGGTGCCCTTGGGCAGCTCCACCGCGCCGGTCACGTCCGTGGTCCTGAAGTAGAACTGCGGCCGGTAGTTGTTGAAGAAGGGCGTATGCCTGCCGCCTTCTTCCTTGGACAGGATGTACACCTCGCACTCGAACTTCGAGTGCGGCGTGATGGAGCCGGGCTTGGCCAGCACCTGCCCGCGCTCCACTTCCTCGCGCTTGGTGCCCCGAAGCAGAATGCCGACGTTGTCCCCCGCCTGGCCCTCATCCAGGAGCTTTCTGAACATCTCCACGCCCGTGCACACCGTCTTGGTCGTGGGCTTGATCCCCACGATCTCGATCTCATCGCCCACCTTGATGATCCCGCGCTCCACCCTCCCCGTGACCACCGTGCCCCGGCCCGAGATGCTGAACACGTCCTCCACCGGCATCAGGAACGGCCCATCGACGGCCCTCTTGGGCTGCGGGATGTAGGAATCCAGCGCATCGGCGAGCTTCATGATCGCCTTGATCCCCAGGTCCCCCTCGTCGCCCTCCAGCGCCTTCAGCGCCGAGCCGATCACGATCGGGGTCTTGTCCCCCGG
>Ga0310813_10001908_pt1 | contig 12624 bp, 9 predicted proteins | sample YN3metagenome_FD_203086 | JGI IMG/M metagenome (GOLD analysis project Ga0310813, IMG submission 203086) | Soil microbial communities from experimental microcosm in Duke University, North Carolina, United States - YN3 | ecosystem: Engineered > Artificial ecosystem > Soil microcosm > Unclassified ...
GCATTGTTCAACGCCATCGAGTCGGATCTAAGAGCTGCACCATTGCTCGCCGGTTCGTACGCGATCAAGCGATACGGTCCGGCCACAGATCCAAAAGCCCGAGAAACTCGGGTTGTCCTGCGCTGAGCAACAGGATCAAGGCGCTGAAGGTTGGCCGCTCTTGATTCGTCCATCAGTGACCGGATTTCACTCGACCGCAGACACTTCTAAGCCTCCTCCTAGCTATAGCAAGCCAGACACTGAGCCGGTAAGATTCCTCCAATGCTCGGCCGCGTCGGCACCGTCCTCGAGATGATCAAGGTCCAGCACTCCCTCTTCGCCCTGCCCTGGGCGTTCGTCGCGGCGTTCTATGCCGCCAACGGACTGCCCGATTGGGGGAAGATGGGATGGATCCTGCTCGCCATGGTCGCGGCGCGCTCGGCCGCCATGGCGTTCAACCGCGCCGCCGATGCCCGCCTCGACGCCGAGAACCCGCGCACGAAAATGCGCGCGATCCCCGCGGGAAAGCTGAGCGTCGGCTTCACCCTCGCATTCGCGGTCGTGATGGTCGGCCTCCTGGTCCTGGCCGCCTGGCGGCTGAACCCCCTCTGCCTCAAGCTCTGCCCCATCGCGCTGGCGGTGACGCTCGGCTACTCCTTCACCAAGCGCTTCACGCCGCTCTGCCACTTCGTGCTCGGACTCTCGCTCGCCGCCGCCCCCATCGGGGCCTGGCTCGCCATCGCGCCCGAGAAGGCCGGCGCCCCGCTGCCCTACCTTCTGGGCGCGGCCGTGATGTTCTGGATCGCCGGCGCCGACATCCTCTACGCCTGCGAGGATTTCGAGTTCGATCGCGCCAAGCGGCTCCACTCCGTGCCTGCCGCCGTCGGCATCCCCGCCGCGCTCCGGATCTCCATCGCCTGCCACGTCGTCGCGGTCGCGGCCCTCATCGCCGTCGGGCTCATCGGCCACCTGGGCGCCTTCTACCTGGGCGCCGTCGCGGCCATCGCGGCCCTCCTGGTCTACGAGCACGCGATCGTGAAGCCCGGCGACCTCCGCCGCGTCAACCAGGCGTTCTTCCACGTCAACGCGGTCGTGAGCGGCGTCATCCTCGCCGGGGCGCTGCTCGACCTCTTCGCGCGACGCTAGCTACAGAGAATCTCGGCGATCTCGGTGTCCTCTCGGTCTCTGGGGCGAGGGATGGGTTACTTGGGGACGGAGGCGAGATGCTCGCGCAGGGCGTCGTTCCAGGGCCGCATCACGATGCCGGCCGCTTCGAGCTTGGAGCAGTCCAGGACCGAGTAGCGCGGGCGCAGCGCCGCGCGGGCCCCGGCGCCCCGCCGCAGCGGCTTGACGATCGAAGGGTCCAACCCCAGCGTCTCGTAGACGGCCTGCGCGAACTCGTACTGGCTCGCCTCGCCGCTCGAAGCCACGTGCCAGACGCCGGTCTGATTCTGCTTCACCAGGCCGATCAGCGCGTCTACAAAGTCCAGCTCGTAGGTCGGCTGGCTCCGCTGGTCGTCGAAACCGAACTGCACCTCGTCGGAATCGCGCTTTTCCAGAAGCTGGTTCAGGTAGCTCCGCCCGTGCGGCCCGAAGAGCCAGCCGGTGCGGACGATGAGGTGCCGCGGCGAGTGGCTCATGGCCGCCAGCTCCGCCCCGAGCTTGGTGTCGCCGAAGATCGACAGCGGATTGGGCGAGTCCTCTTCCCGGTAGGGAGTCATTTTCGCCCCGTCGAAGACCAGGTCGCTGCTGGGAACCACCAGGAGGGCGCCCGTTTCGGCCGCCGCCAGCGAGAGGTGCTTCACGCCGTCGCGGTTGACCAGGTAGGCCTGCCAGCGGTCGTTTTCGCAGAGGTCAACGTCGGAGAGCCCGGCCGCGTTGAAGATGACGTCGGGCTGGTGATCGGCGATGGTGCCGACGACCTCGTTCCGCTTGGAGATGTCGATCTCCCGGCGGGTCAACCCGACCGTTTCGAACGCAGGGGAGAGCCTGGCCATGAGCGCCCTGCCCAGGCCCCCCGCCGCCCCCACCACCAGCGCCTTTGTCATGTGACCACGACCCGCTTTACCATGAAGCCAAACAAGACTATAATATGGGTCGCATAAAGACGATGAAAATCTACCTGATGGGGCGCGGCCACCGGCTCCAGCAGATCCGGGACGCCTTGGGGCTCTCGCGGCTGCAGGCCCAGATCATCGACAAAGAGAACACCGGCGTCAAATTCGGGACCGTCGACTACCCCATCTCGGCCGAAGACCTCATCATCGTCACGGACTTCGAGGAAGGCCCCCTCCGGGTCATCCTGGACAACCTGATCAAGCAGGAGCTGCCGGCCAAGATCATGGTGTTCACCCCGGTGCCCAGCCGGACCCTGCTCCGCGACTATCCCGACTTCCTTTTCCGCGACGAGAGCCTGATTTACAAGAACGAGCTGCGGGAGCTTCAGCGCAAGGCCGCCGGCCTCCACAAAGTCGAATCCATCCGGAACCTCGCCCGCGGCTTCCCGTTCCTGATCGTCATCTGGGGCAACCCCGACCCCGACGCCATCGCCAGTTCCTACGCCCTGATGGAGCTGATCCAGGACTTCAGCCCGGAATCGACCATCGCCTACATGGGCGAGTTCACCCGGCCGGAGAACGCGGCGATGGTGAACATCCTCAAGATTCCGATGAAGAAGTTCACCTGGGACCTGCTCAAGCCGGAGACCGTCGTCGCGACGGTCGACGCGCAGCCGTCCTTCTTCAAGGGAGACGACCGCCTCAAGTTCGACGTCATCGTCGACCACCACCCGCTGAGCGACCTGGGCGAGCCCAAGTTCGCCGACGTGCGCCCGACCTACGGCTCCACGTCGACGATCTTCACCGAGTACTACCAGGCGGCGGGCATCCGGATGTCGAAGAAGATTGCCACCGCGCTCTTCTACGGGCTCAAGGTCGACACCGGCAACCTGACCCGCAACGTCAGCGACGCCGACGTCGCCGCGTTCCGCTACCTGCGGATGCGGACCGACGAGAACATGGTGCGCACGATCGAGCTGTCGCAGCTGCCGGTCGAGACGCTCGACTACTTCGCGATTGCGATCGCCAACAAGAAGATCCACCGCGAGGTGGCTTTCGCCTATCTGGGGACGATCCCGAACCCCGACATGTGCGTCCACGTGGCGGACTTCTTCATCAAGCTCACGGGCATCTCGTGGGCGGTGCTGGCCTGCCGCTCGAAGGACCGGGTGGTCGTGGTGTTCCGCTCGGACGGCTTCCGCAAGCACGCCGGGCACCTGGCGGAAGCGCTCTTCATGGACTACGGCACGGCGGGCGGCCACCGCACGATGGCGCGGGCCGAGCTGGAGCTCGCGCGCCTCCAGTCCGAGCTCCGCGAGCCGACCGACGTGGCGATCGAGGACTGGCTGCTGAAGAGATTGGGAACCAAACTCAAATCCCTGGCCCCCGAGATCATTCCGCCGCAGAAAACCCCAGTCAATCCCTAAGACACCCCTACCCCTCCCTCGAAGGGAGGGGGCGCCTCCGCCGCGATTCGCTATTCGCGCTTCGTCGGTGTACTTTTCGCTTTCCTCCCCTCCACGTAGCTCGTGATTGCTGATTGGTTCAGCGGAGGAAGAATAGGAGGAAGCAATGCGGACGATGATGGCGTTGGCGATCGTGCTGGGAGTGTCGGGAGCCGCGTGGGCCCAGGAGGGCAAGGGAGAGAAGGAGAAGGAGCGCAAGAACAAGGACGCATCGATCGGTCTGAAGGACCTCGACACGAACAACGACGGACGCGCGCAGGTATCGGAACTGCAGGCGGCGATCAACCGGCTTTCCGGCAACAAGGAAGGCGGCGAGCGCCGGAAGGAGCGTCGCGAGGAAGGGTCGATCCCCCTGAAGGACGTCGACACGAACAACGACGGCCGCGTCACGATGCCCGAGCTGACGGCCGCCCTCGAGAAGGCCAAGGAAGGCGGAGAGCGCAAAGAGGGCGGCGACCGGAAAGAAGGCGGCGACCGCAAGAAGAGAGACTAACGACTAATCACTTACCCGTACCCGGCCAGTACACAGGACACAGGACACAGGAAGAGGGTCCCGCCCCATGGGGAACAGGAAACGGGAAGCAGGAAACAGAAGAGGCGCCCATCCTAAGTTCCCCGGTGGAACTGACGGCTCTGCCTGTGAACTGGGTCCTGTGTACTGGTTCGGGGGTTAGTAGGCGACCTTGACGTACTGCTTCCAGCGGTAGTCCAGATCGTTGATCGTCCAGCCCCAGGTCTTCTTCAGAGCGGCCTCGACGAGCAGGCCCTCGGTCGGCTTGCCGTCGTTCGACTCCTTGAGGGCCATGAGGAACTCGATGAACTTTTCGCGATGCTGCGCGAGCAGGAACTCGACCAGGCTCCAGGACTTCACCGCGTCGGCGCCGTCGAACTCGCCGAAATTCGTCCGCTTGAGGATCGCGGTCAGGTCGGGGTCCTTGTTCTCGCGGACCCAGACGCGGCAGATCACGGGCCAGTCGGCGGGGTCCGAGTAGTTCTTGCCCTTGTTCTGCGGACTGGTGCCCGCCAGGTCGACGCAGTGCAGGAGCGCGGACTCCTTCATCAGCCGGGTGAAGTGCAGCGCCATGCCTTCGAGGATCCAGCAGTACTTCTCGCCGCACCAGAAGCGCAGCATCGCCTCGATCGAGGAGTGGATGACCCAGTCCTGCAGGAGCGCGTCGGGCGCCGTCTCCTGGTAGATCTCGCAGCGGGGGAAGCCGCCCGTGGCCCGGGCGTCGAGCGCGAGCTTCATGCGCGCGGGATCCGGGCTCTTGTAGAACGCGTTGACGTATGAGGTGTGCTGCGCCTTGTCCTTCAGGGCCACAAAGCCCAGCTTCTGGCCGCGGAAGAGGTCCTGCTGGGCGAACAGCTTGTGGAACATCGCGTAGGCGTGCTCCCCGTGCTGGGCCAGCAGCGCGAGCTGCTCGTCCTTCAGGTGCGGCGACTCGAAGAAGAAGTGCTCGGTCTCGCGCTTCTTCATCTTGAGCCCGAGCCCCTTCTCGGTGTCGGTGTCGGACGTGGACGGGCCGCCGTTCGCCGCCTTGGGGATGCCGTCCTTCATCTCCTTGCGCAGCTCGCGTTCGGACTTGGACATCCAGACGCCCTTGGCGTCCTTCTCGTAGCCCAGCTCCTTGCGCGCGGTCGCGTTCGCCGGGTCGTACTCCAGGGCCTTCATGAATGCGGTGCCGGCCTCGGCGGCCATGCTGTTCTTCTTGCAGAAGAGCGCCAGGTCGCCCCACTGGCGGGAAAGGTCGCGGCCCGCCGAGTCGAGCCGGTCGACGTACTGCTTGCGGATGCGCTCGGCGTCCTCGCCCTTCTTCTTGTTGCCGAACTCCTGCTTGGCGTTGGGGTCGCTCTCCCACTCGCCCAGGTCGTTCTTCTTGTAGCCGAGCTTCTTGCGGGCGCCCTCGTGCTCGGGGTCGAACTCGATGGTCTTGTAGAGCTGCTCGCGGGCCCAGATGTACATGGAGGCCCCGGCGAGATACTCGGCGATGGAGAAGTGCTTGGCGGCGGTGGATTTGCTGAGGGTGGCCAGCTTGGTCTTGTATTCGTCCTGGGGCGTCGCCTGGAATCCGGACAGCAGGCCGGCGAACGCCACGCCCAGCAGCAGGACCCACGTCTTGTTCATCTGCCAGAATCCTCCCCTATACGACACCGCGGATTCCCAGGAATTATAACGTCCCCGGACCCCGGACTTCCCTGTTTTCCGGGCAGCCGGTGGGCCCACCGCGTGAAAAATTTCTGCACGACACCCCTCCCCTGTGCTACCATCTGACGGCTTGATCGCCGAAGTCTACAAGCAGATCCATGACGGCCATTACGAGGTCGCCCTCAAGCTGGCGAAGCGCCTGTCCATCGACTTCCTGAAGGACGGGAAGCAGATCCAGGCCGCGCAGGCGCTGGCGGCGGCGGCCCACGTCCAATGCCTTCTGAACAGCCCATCGAAGGCCAAGAGCTTCGCCCAGGAGGCCTATGAGCTGTCGGCCCGGGTCAAGGACACCCTGTCGGCCGGCTACGCCCTGGCGGTCGGCGCCCTCGCCCAACTCCGCCTGGCCGAGTTCGACCAGGCCGACACCCTGATCGACAAGGCCCTCGAGGCGCTCAACCGCCACGCCGGCCACGAAATCACCGCCTTCGCCCACCTTGTCTCGGCCGAGCTCTCCATCACCCAGGAGGACTACGCCGAGGCCCGGGTCTTCGCGGAGGACGCCTACTCGTCCGCCACCGCCCTCCAGGCGCCCTGGCTCAAGGCCCGCGCCGGGCTCGTCAAGGCGATCTGCGCCGAGCGCCTGGGCGACATGAATTCGGCGATCGACCTGCTCAACTCGGCGGATCAGGACCTCGTCAAGCAGCCCGACGCCGAGACCCTCTGGCTCATCAAGGCCGCGATGGCCAACGCCTTCATCAAGTCGGGCAAGGAGAAGACCGGGGCGACCCATCGGCAGGCCGCGATCGCCACCATCAACCGCATCTCCTCGGAGCTCTCCGAGGACGCGCGCGAGCGCTTCCTCAAGAACCCCGCCGTGGTCAACGCGCTGGGCGTGGACGCCATGACCCACAGCGGCATGTGGAAGGTCCCCGTCCAGATCACCACCACCGTGGTCGCCAAGGAGAAGTCGACGACCGACATGGGGCTGAGCTCCCTCAAGCCGGTCCTCGAGGTCATCAAGAAGATCAACACCGAGCTCAACCTGCGAAAGCTGATCACGATGATCCTGGATACCGCGATCGAGTTCTGCAACGCGCAGCGCGGGACCATCGTGGTCTTCGAGGGCGAGAAGTTCAAGATCGAGCTCTCGCGCGACCGCCAGAAGCGCGAGCTCAAGCGCCTCGAGATGGGCGTCTCCCGCACCGTGCTCAAGCTCGTGCGGGACTCCGGCAAGCGCGTGATCGCCGAGGACGCGCGCCAGGACCCCACCCTCAAGATCATCGACAGCGTCCAGGACCAGAGCCTGCTCTCGATCCTCTGCGTGCCCCTCCGGGTGAAGATGCGCCTGATCGGCGCCGTCTACCTCGACAACTCCCAGGTGGTGGGCGCCTTCGGCCCGCGCGAGATCGAGATCGCCGAGATCCTCACCGACCACGCGGCGGTCGCGATCGACAACGCCCTGCTCCACATCAAGGCGATCCACGACACGCTGACGAACCTCTTCAACCATGGCCACTTCGAGAAGCGGCTCGACAGCGAGGTGGCGCGCTCGCGGCGCCACGGTCGCCCCTGCGGCGTGCTCATGATGGACATCGACGACTTCAAGAAGATCAACGACACCCACGGCCACGACGCCGGCAACGAGATCCTGAAGAAGGTCGCCCGGGTGCTGGCCACGACGATGCGCACCGACGACCTGGTGGCGCGCCGCGAGGAGCGCGACGCCGCCCCGGTGGTGGCCCGCTACGGCGGCGACGAGTTCGAGATCATCCTCCCCGAGACCAGCCGCGAAGGCGTCCAGCGCGCGGCCGAGCGCATCCTCGACGCCGTCCGCAAGGAGGACTTCCGCTACGGCGAAACGCCGATCTCCCTCGCCTTCTCGATCGGCGGCGCCGTCTATCCCGACGACGCGACGGACGCGCGCGAGCTGCTCCTCAGGGCCGACGAAGCGCTTTACGGAGCCAAGAGAGCCGGGAAGAACCGAGTCGTGCTGGCCCAGCCCAAGCCAACCGCCAAGTAAGAACCAGTACCCAGGACACAGGCAGACCGCTCCCCCTTCAACGACGCCGGTTCACGAACAACCAGACGATCGACAGCGCGTGAGGCACCCAGAGAACGTAGAACCAGAACCCGCGGAGCTGAAGTCCGAAAGTGACGCCGAGGGCGATCGCGAGGTAGAGGCCGCTCCCGCATAAGACCCAGGACCTTCGGCGGGCCCGGGGATCCTTCTGCCGGGACGCGTTCATGGCGGCGCCGACGACCAGCAGCAGCGCAGCGCCGATAGCCAGGGCCAGCCAGATCTGCTGAACGATCGGGGGCATTGGTAGAATACTATCCTGCTCCCCTCAAGGACACGCCAGGGTCCGCGGAGCTTGCGCCCCCTCGGGGGGCGGGCGGGGTACGGGGTCCTGTGTACTGGTTCGTCGCACCCATAATTGCCCAGATTTGAATGGTGATTCCCCCGGTCCAGGGTGATCGATATAATTACCTCGTGCAGGAAGAGCTCCTTTTCGGCAAGATCGCCGTGGAAGAGGGTTTCGTCTCCCAGACCCAGCTCGACTCGGCCATGAACGAGTCCAACGGGCGGACCCTCACCGACATCCTGGTCGACCGCGGCATCCTCCGGCCCGAGCAGATCCAGATCATCAAGGACATCCAGCGGATCCACCTGGCCGAGATCACCGCGCCCGCGGAATCCGGCGGCCTGCTCCGCCAGGACCGCTTCATGCTCCCCTGCTCCGGCTGCGACACCTACTACCTGATCCAGGGCTATCCCGAAGGCACCAAGTTCGTATGCCGGAAGTGCCAGAAGATCCTGGTGGTCCGCCGCGTGGCCGAGAACGCCCCCGCGCCGCTCCCGACGGGGAAGCGGCGGATCGGCCCCTACGAGCTCCTGAATGAGATCGGCCGCGGCTCCATGAGCGTGGTCTACAAGGCCCGCCACCAGGACAGCGGCGCCGTCGTCGCCCTCAAGGTCCTGAAGGACTCGGACACCCCGAATCCCAACTACCTTCGGCGCTTCCAGCAGGAGGCCAGCGCCGCCAGCCGGCTCTCGCACCCGAACATCGTCACCATCCTCGACTCGGGCGAGAAGGACGGGCAGTACTACATCGCGATGGCCGTCGTCGAGGGCGTCACCCTCGACCGCGCCCTCGCGACCAATCGGCTGACGCTCGCCCAGTTCGTCGGGGTCCTCGAGCAGGTGGCCCACGCGGTCCACCACGCGCACCAGCACGGGATCATCCACCGCGACCTGAAGCCCGCCAACATCATCCTCGACGCCGACGGCCGCCCCCACGTCAGCGACTTCGGGCTGGCCAAGACGGACCACCTGGAAAAGGCCGCATCCCAGGGCGGCGGCTCGTTCGGCACCCCCTGGTACATGTCGCCGGAACAGGTGATGGGCGACGTCGCCGGCACCGACGCGCGGAGCGACATCTACGCCCTCGGCGTCATGCTCTACGAGGCGCTCACCGGGCGGGTCCCCTTCCCCGGCAATTCGGTCGTGCAGGTCTACCTCGGCATTCTCAACGGCGCCCCGACGCCGCCGTCCCAGCTCAATCCCCGGACCCCGCGCGAGCTCGAGGCCATCTGCGTCCGGGCCCTCGCGCGGGACAAGGAGCGGAGGCAGTCCACCGCGCTGGAATTCGCGGAGGAGCTGCGCCGGAACTATCTGGAGCCGCGAATCAACGCGCATGGGCCCTAAACACGAAGATCAGCTGATCGGCAAGACCTTCGAAAAGTGCCGCATCCTGGCGAAGCTGGGAACGGGCGGCATGGGATCGGTCTGGCTTGCCGAGCACTTCGGCCTCGGACGGAAGGTCGCCGTCAAGATCCTCCCGCCCGAGATGGGCCGGGACCCGGAGTACGTCGCCCGCTTCATGCGCGAAGCCACCACCGCCGGCCGCATGGAGCACGCCAACATCGTCCAGATCTTCGACGTCGGTTACGCCGAAGGCCGCCACTTCATCGTGATGCAGTACGTCGACGGCGAGTCGCTTTCGACCGTCGTCGAGAACCTCGGCGCCATGGAGCCCAAGGACGCCGCCAAGATCGCCGCCGGCATGCTGCGGGGCCTGCAGCACGCCCACGAGGAGGGCGTCGTCCACCGCGACGTGAAGCCCGACAACGTCCTCATCACCAAGGGCGACGAACCCAAACTGCTCGACTTCGGCCTGGCGATCGAGACCGAGACCGCGCTGCAGATCACCAAGGACGGCATGGTCGTCGGCACCCCGTACTACCTGGCGCCGGAGCAGGCGCGCGGCCAGAAGGCCACGCCGCTCTGCGACGTCTACGCGGCCGGCGTCACGCTCTACTACCTGCTGACGGGCAAGCGGCCCTTCGTCGGCGCCACGGCGCTCGCGGTGCTCAACAAGCACATCCATGAGCCGCCCGTGCCGCCGATCAAGCACAAGCCGACCATTCCCAAGACGCTCAACGACATCGTCCTCAAGATGATGGCGAAGAAGCCGGCGGACCGCTACCAGAGCGCCGCTGCGGCCGCCAACGACCTCGAGTCGTTCCTCAAGGGCAAGCAGGTCGAAGTCAAGGTCCCGGTCCAGCTCCCCCTGGGCCTCGACCGTCTGACGAAGAAGCAGCAGATCCTCGCCGCCGCCGCGGGCGGAGGCGGCCTCCTGGTGCTCATCATCCTGATCATCGTCGCCTTCTCGGGCGGGAAGCCGCCGCCCGAAGTGACCGAGGCTCCCCCCAAGGCGCCGGTCGTCGTCGAGGCGCCGGAGAGCATCAAGCTTGCGACCCACATCAAGTTCGACAAGGAGAACCGGGGAAAGTACGAGCTGTACCCCGAGATCCTGACGAACTACGACAACTTCATCGGCTCGACCGCGTCCGAGATCTACGTCAAGAAGGCCCAGGACGCCAAGAAGGCCTTCTTCGATTTCGCCGAGAAGCAGGCCGTCCTGGAGCTCGAGAAGATCGTCAAGGAAAGCGATCCGTACAAGCGCCTCAGCCTGCTGGCGGGGTACCCCCGCCCTCTGCGGGACCTGACCACGATCAACAAGCGCCACCACGAGGAGTCGACGCGCGCCAGCTCCGACTCCGAACGGAAGTACCTGTCCGACGAGAAGAGGCTCGACCAGATGATCCGGGAAGGCAAATTCCCGGAGGCTTCCTCCCTGCTCGAGGTCCTCCTCGGGATCGCGCAGGGGACATCGCTGGAGCGGCTCAAGGGCCTGAAGAACGATCTCCCCCGCATGGAGCGGGAGTACAACGACGCGCTGCTGCGCCGGCTCACGGAAAACTTCGGCCTCGTCCACGCGTCCTTCACCGAGTCCTTGATCAAGCGGGAAACCATCCCCGCCTACCTCCGCATCACGAAGTTCCTGAAGGACATCAGCGACCCCGCCGAACGGCAGCGCACTCGCGTGGCCGGAATCAACTACGAAACTCTGTTCAACGCCGCCACCGAGGCCGGCTTCAAGGAGATCCCCGTCGGCCAGGTGCGGACCTCCCTCGCGAGCGCCTTCGTCAACGCGCAGGACACGCTGGCGTACCGCATCCTGACCGACCTCCAGGACGCCCTCGACATCGAGTTCCTCGTCAAGTCGGCGGTCCAGGGGCTGGACGTGCTGTCCCAGAACCCGTCTTCTCCAGAGGTCCGCTTTGTCACCCTGAATAACCAGACCGGCCGGGTGATCTTCAATCAGCTGGGGCACGTGTTCCGGCCGAAGGCGGGCGTCGAAAAGAAGATCGAGTTCCGGAAGCTGCTGCCGGTGGACCTGGTCATGCTGGCCACGTTCTCCGAGAACGTGTCGGCCGAGAAGCTGTTCGACACCAACGACCTGTACGCGCGCTCGATCGGCGCCGCCTATCTCTATTCCGTCGTGCCGGAACGCTTCGCCCAGGCCATCCGCTATTTCCGCCAGGCGGAGTCGCTGCAGACCCAGGGCCTCGGCGCCCGCCTCGCCGCGTTCCGGGAGAACGGCTACCAGGAAGTCCGGGAGCGCATCGCCGCGTCCAAGGCGATGCTGGACAAGAAGAATTTCGAGGGAGCCAAGCAGCCCCTGGCCGACGTCGAAGCCGGCTGGGCCCACGACCCGGCGCTCAAGGAGCAGATCGGCCGCGCCATGGCGTCGATTCTGGTCGCCGAGGTCCTGCACCACGACCGCGTGCGCGACTACCCGAAGCTCAAGCAGGCCGCCCGCAAGCTCCGCGTGGACTACAAGGGCCTGTACCGGGAGGAGGACGTCTTCGTCCCCTACGCGCAGGCGCTGCGCAACACCGGCACCTTTGGGCCCGCCGGCAGCCTGCTCAACGACGACTGGACCTGGGAGGGCAAGACGAAGGGCAGCGAGGCGCCCGTGCTGGACGAAACCAAGCTGGGGCGCGGCCTCCGGCTCAAGCCCGACAAGTCCATCGAGCTCGCCTCCGTCAAGACGCGCGGCGCCAGCGGAGCCTTTGTCGATCTGACCCTCGCCAATCCCTTCACCAGCTTCGCCACGGGGCTCAAGTTCGACGCCTCGTCGAAGGACGGCAAGGCCCGGAAGCTGATCGTCCGGGACACGGGCGAGGTGGCGCTCTACGAAATCGACGGCCTCGACGAGAAGCGGGTCGAGTTCACGTCTCTCGGGAAGAAGCTCGGTCCGAACGAGTGGATCGAGGTGGGCTTCATCGCCGAGGGCGGAGACCTGGTCTGCTACGTCGCGGAGCGGCCCGTTTTCCTGATCTCCGCGAACATCCCGACCGACCGCGACATCGCGCTCTGGTCTTCGGCGGACGCCAACTTCAGGCTCGTCCGCCTCCGGAAGTAACCAATACCCAGTACACAGTACCCAGGCAGAGGCGTCCCCCCTTACCCCCTGAGGGGGGAATCCGCATCAACTCACCAAGCTGCTGCCAGATTATGGGCGTTAGTCTGGTTGGCGTCACTCGCAGGGGGATGAGAGGGGGGAATGGTTCTGGCTGGGTACTGTGTACTGGGTACTGGTTCGTGCTGGGCTATTTTTTGTTCGTC
>Ga0310813_10001910_pt1 | contig 12618 bp, 9 predicted proteins | sample YN3metagenome_FD_203086 | JGI IMG/M metagenome (GOLD analysis project Ga0310813, IMG submission 203086) | Soil microbial communities from experimental microcosm in Duke University, North Carolina, United States - YN3 | ecosystem: Engineered > Artificial ecosystem > Soil microcosm > Unclassified ...
CCATGTAGTCGGCGTTGCGCGGCGGGTAGTAGAACGCATGCGCGGTGAGGCCGCCCTCGGTCGGAAACTCAATCGCCTCGGGGACCGAAATATGACGACGATTCAGCTCCAGGGTGGACGAAGAGCGGATCATCTCCGTTCCACCCGTCGCCAGATTAGTCTTCGCAACAGTCGATGGCGTATCGGGTGACGCGGCGACGTAGACGGCGTGCGTGGGCGTCGCCGCCAGCCACTCGAGCGGCTCGAGATCCGTCGGCACGTCAGTCAGCGTTCCCGTCTCGAGGTCGATGGTGGCCAGTGACCAGCGACCGCGTCGCGCGTAGGTGACCGCCATGTGCCGGTCATCGGCGAACGCCCAGGTCGCCCATCCGAACAACCATTGCGGTCGACCGAACTCCGCCTCCTCAAGCGACTGCCACAACAGCGGACGAACCGTCGGCGCGACGCTCGCAACGTCGCTGCGGTACAGCGACCACCAGCCGGTGCGATCGCTCGCGAAGTACAGCAGGCCGTCGGGTCCCCAACCTGGTTGAAAGATGGACTCATGCGGTCCGCCAGCGATCAGCTCCGGCTCTTCGAGCGTACCGGCGCCGGTCACTCGCGCAACCCACAGCTCTGTGCCGTCCCACGGCATTTGTGGATGGCGCCACGAGAGCCAGGCCAGCCGCGTGCCGTCGAGACTCAGGCGCGGCGTTGAATAGAAGTCGTACCCATCCGCGATCACCTCGCCGGGGTCGGAATCGCCGTCAACCCGGATCGACACAAGCGTCGTCCGCGGCTCGTGACCGTCTCTCGAGTGATCCTCTCGCACGCAGATGAGGCGCTGCCGATGTTCGTCGATCGTTGCGTCCGCATAGAACCACTTGCCTTCCGGCGTGATCGGCTGCGGCGTCCCCGACCCGATGATGCGGTACAGGCGCTGATCGGCGAAGTTCGAGTAGTAGATGAAAGACTTCGAAACGACGTAAGCACCGCCGCCGTACTCGTGCACGCGTGTCCGGACGTTGTGGTCGCGCGGCGTAACGTCGGTGATGGCGCCGTCGAGGCTTCGTTTGACGAGAACGTTGCGCCCGCCCTCCTGCGGCCGACCTTCAAGCCAGTAGATGTCGTCGCCATCGAGAGCGGGAAAGCCAAGGCGGAGACCCTGGGCGGCGACGGTTTGTGCGGTAATCGGGGATTTCCAGGTGCCAAACGGAGCGACGTCGGTCACGGCGGATTGGGCGGGTCTGAAGACCCGCCCCTACACTATCGTTTTTTGGAGGACTTGCGGGACCCCTTCTTCTTCGGAACCTTCGCGCCGGACCGGCGCGCCTCGGAGAGACCGATGGCGATCGCCTGCTTCCGGCTCTTCACCTTGCGCCCGGAGCGGCCGCTCTTGAGCGTGCCGCGCTTGCGCTCGTGCATCGCGCGCTCGACCTTCTCCCCGGCTTTCTTCCCGTACTTAGCCATGCATACCCTCCATACCAGAGGCCCCTTGCATGCTTGTTCTATGCCGAACCCAACAACCGCCGAACCTACGAACCGTCTCTGATAATCCTGCCCGCCTCGATGTCGCACGTGATGCTGCCGATCGCGAGACGTGTCTGGTCGCGCAGGGTGCCCGCGAACTCGATGAAACGATGCGCGTCGGCGAAGTTGCTCGCCAGCCCGAGCGACACACGAATCGCGCCGGCACTTTTGCCGCCGCGGCTCGTCACCAGATCGAGAAAGCGCGTCAGGTTCATGTTCTGCGGGTCGAGCGCCAGCGCGGCGCGGACATCTTCTTCAGTGATCCCTTCCGCCGTTTCACCCGCGCCCGGATTGCAGAAGCAGCCGGTGCGCAGCGAGATCCCCTGGCCCCCCGCCATCTCCTCGACACGCCGGTAGTCGAGCAGATGTCCCTCAGGGTCGTAGAAGTTCAGCGTGATTGTGCCGCCCCGCGCGTCCGTTGTGATCGGACCGTAGATGCGCACCATGTGATGCCCATTGCTGTGCTGCAGCTCGACGAGCCGCTGCAGCATCCAGTCGGTCAGGCAGCGGATCCGCGTATTGATCGTGTTCACTCCGACCGCCTGAAGATGACGGAGGCCGATCTCGACGGCGGGGATGGCAAGGTAGTTCAACGTCCCGTCCTCGAAGCCCGCCTCCCCCGACGACAGGATGCAGGCGCGGCCGCTCACCGTTGCGAAGTTGACGGTACCGCCGGCAAACCAGGGCCGCTGCATCGTTGCCAGCGTCCTGCTGCGCGCCAGCAGGCAGCCGACGCCTGTCGGGTAGCCAAACATCTTGTAGAACGAGACGCTGACGAAATCCGGCTTCGTCTCCGAAAGATCGAGCCTGTTGGTCGCCACGTAAGCGGCGGCGTCGAGGAGCACGTCCCATCCGCGCACATGCGCCAAGTCAATCAAATCGAGTGGATGCTTGACGCCCGTGAAATTCGACTGCGCCGGAAAGGCAAACAGGCCCGGTCCTGTTGACGGCGCGGCGAGCATCGCATCGAGCCGACCGCGGTCGAGGCGCAGGTCGGGCACGGTCAGCGGCGCGTACTCGACCGGCGCTCCTTTCGCGCGTGCGAACTCACGAATGCCGTTCACCGAGTTGTGATTGTCGGTACTGAGCAGCAGCCCCGCGCCCTGGCTGAACGGATACGCCTCGCCAACCAGCTTCAATGCCCCTGTCGCATTCAGCGTGAACACAGCCGCGTACTCGTCACGCGGTGCGTTGAACCAGTCGAGCACGGCCTGGCGTGCCTGCTCGACCAGCCCCGTCATCGCATGCGATGACGGGCTCGCGGAATGCGGGTTGCCGAAGATGTGCTCGTTCAGGAGCTTTGCGTGCTCCAGCACCTGCGATTCGGCATGGAGGCTTCCGCCTGTGTAATCGAGGTAGACGTGGTGCTGATCATCGAGGCGGCGGTATTCGCGTTCGCGAAGCGCGTCAATCGCGCGCGTAGCCGCGTAGTCAGGAAAGGCCGAGAGAAACTGTTCGTAAGTGTCGATCACGGGTGATCGATCTTCAGCGCAAACCCGACGGGATCGCTCAACGTGCCCAGGTCGTAGACCTGCACACAGTACTGTCCCGCATCGGCCGCGGCACTGATCTGGGGCGTCGTCCCGGCTGATGCGTTGACCGTGACGCCAAGCCGGCAGCCGCCGCCGCTGACGCGCGGCAGCCCGACACCCACGCCGAGCGTTGCACCGGCAGCCGTCAACGTCACGTTGATCGTGCCCGACGCGTTTACCGTAAACGACCGCGTGCTCTGTCCGCCGGGCGCCACCGTGCTGGACCACGTTTCGCTCATCGTCGTCGAGGTGTTGCTGGGCGTTGTCGGCGCGTTGTTACCGCCACACGCACTGACGGCGAGAGCGGCGACAACGGCGAATCCCGAACCCCGCATCGCGAATCCCGGCCGCTTCATGGGTGTGTAATCCGAATCGAAAAGTTCGCGGACTCGCGGAGGCCGCCGACGTCGGCAATGTTCGCGCAGTAGTCCGATGACGGCGACAGCGTGTCGTTCATCTGCGCCGAGAGTGCCGGCGTGGTCTGCATCACCTTCGCCAGGTCGCATCCAATCACGGTTCCATCGTCAGCCTTGATGGTCTTTCCCCAGCCGATTTCCATCGTGGCGTCGATTACGCCGGCGCGATTCACTGGTGACAGGCTGGCGAGGTTGATGGAAGTGGTGCCGTTCCCGCCGACAGAAAACGCCTGGAACTTCGACTCGCGGACGTTGAGGATGTCGTCAAACCGCTCGGTGACGCGGCTCGAGGTCGTGGAGGAGGGCGTCGTCGGATTGTCGTCGCCGCACGCAGCGCAGAGCGACGCTAGAAGAAGGAACAGGGCCGCACACCGCATGGTCAATAGCTGATATTAACCAAAGACGCGGACAGGCGGCCCCTGGTCGGGCTATTTCAAGTGCTTGTTTACCAGCTTCGTCATCTCGAACATGTTGACTGCGGACTTGCCGCCAAAGACCGCTTTCAGCTTCGCGTCGGCGTTGATCATCCGCCTGTTCTTGTTGTCCTGCAGCCCGTTCTTCTTGATGTAGGCCCAGAGCCGCTTGGTCACCTCGGTGCGTGGAATCGGCTTGTCGCCGACAACTTCGGCGACAGTGGCGTCCGGCGCTACCGGCCTCATGAACGCCGCGTTCGCGGTCCTGCGTCCGCCCGCCCTCTTCTTCGAACCCCCGGCCGCTTTGCGCGCCGTCCCTTTTCTCGCAGTCGCTTTCCTCGCACTCTTCTTCGCCATGAAATCTCCTCGTCCGCCTTCGCACTCTCCGAAAGCCTGTCGCGCCGAAGCTCGCGACATCAGTGCGAGCGGGCGGCGGACGCGATTATGGCCCGAAGAATGCCTTCGCGCCGCAGAAATCGATCAGCTGTCGCTCGCTTCGCGAGCTGCGGCTCGCGTCGCCAAGATTCTCTTCAGGTTGCAAGCACGCCGCACGGACCGTACTATGGTGAGCCCCCTCAAATTCTCCTGAGGTTTTTGAAGAGTTGATGCGCAAGGTTTCTGTTACCGCTCTGCTCGCCATGCTCGTCAGTTTGTCCGGCGGAACTGTCGGGGCGAAAACGGCTGCGGTCGCATCCATGCCGGCGCGCCACCCCGTCGTGGCATCCGCCCCGGCAGCACGCTTGTCTCCGATCGATCGCGCAGCGGCACGCGCATCTGGCGTCAACCTTCAGGTCTTGGACCTCGCCGTCACCGCGGTATCGTGCGGCGTCGCTTCTGGTGACTTGGACGCGCCACCGACGCTGACGCTGATCGACTACTCACTGCCGTCGACCACTCCGCGGCTGTGGGTCTTCGACACGCGCACAGGCAAGATCCTGTTCAACGAGCTGGTGGCGCACGGCCGCAATACCGGCGACAACATGGCCGTCCATTTCTCCGATGCAATGGAAAGCCGTGAATCGAGCATCGGCCTTTTCCGCACTGCGGACACGTACGTCGGTCACAACGGCTATTCGCTGCGGCTCGATGGCCTGGAGGCGGGATTCAACGGCCACGCACGCGAGCGCGCCATCGTCATGCATGGCGCCCCGTATGTGAACGCGGAGGTGGCGAAGGCGAACGGCAGACTCGGCCGCAGCTGGGGATGCCCGGCGCTGCGTGAAGCCATTGCCCGTCAGGTAATCGATACCGTTCGCGGCGGCGGAGTGATCTTCTCCTATTACCCGGATGAGACGTGGTTGAAGACGTCCAAGTATCTCAACTGCGCGCCTGCCGCGGCACCCACGACCGTCGCGACGAACTAACGTCTACCTCAGTCCTTCTAACTGCAGCGACGCGGCGTCCAGCAGCGCGGCCTCGCGCTGAAGTGCCGCGGCCACGCGGCCAACTTCCCGTTCGGCTTCGGCGTACGATTTCTGCTCGATCGCCTCGCGCACGCCCGGCATCGTCTTTACCGCATAACCCGTGTAGAAGCCTGGCGCGTACAGCATGTGCCGATACCACGGCCGCTTCGGCAAACCGCCATCGTCGGTGAGCTGACGTTCCGACTGCAGCAGCTTCGCGTTTACCGCACGCACCGCGCCCGTATTTGACGCCAGCGCCGGACGCGCCGCTCCCACGGCCTTCTGATAGCGAGCCGCCGCCTGCGTCAACAGCTCAGCCGAGTTCTCGAGGGGAGCGAAATTGAGCGCCGGCGCCACCGGCTCCTTCTTTGGCGCCTGCAGGGGCCGCTTCGGATCGTTGGTGGCGGCAAACACGCCTTCGTCGATCTGACGATTCCGTTCGCGCACGTCATCCTGCTGCGTTTTCAGCAGCGCCTGGAGCTCCTTCACGTAGGTCTGCACCGTGTCGGCGAGGTCCGTGTACTCGAACGGCAGAAGATCCGCGTCGGCGAGCCGAATGACCATCGTGCCGCCGACCTGCGCAAGTGCTCTCCCGTAAGCGAAGTCGGTATCGAGGAACTTCGTGTAATAGAAAAAGTCGTCGTAGATCGAGTGATAGATGCCGTCGCTGGTATCGAAGCCGCCAAAGCGGATGTCGACGGAGGGCACGCCGTTGTGCTGCAGAAACGACGAGTAATCCGATCCCGATCCGAGCGCTGCGATGCGCAGGTCGCTTCGCGTCCGCGCGTCGTTGCGCTCGTCGCGTGATCCGTTCTGAATGCGCCGGGCCTGCGCGCGCTTCCAGACAGTCAGCTTCGTTTCCGGATCTTCCACATCGCGCGCGACGCCGTTCACCAGATTCTCGAGAACGTGCGAGCCCGTTGGATTGAAGAAGCCGCGACCAGTGCCGTCGGAGTTGATGTACGCGACCGCGTGCTCACGCAAATCCTTGTCGTGCGCCTCGACCCATTCCGTGGATCCGAGCAGGCCCTCCTCCTCTCCGTCCCACGCGGCGTACACGATGGTGCGCTTCGGCCGCCAGCCCTGTTTCACCAGCTCGCCGAGAGCGCGCGCTTCCTCGAGCACCGCCGACATGCCGGAGCCGGGATCCTGAGCGCCGTTGACCCACGCATCGTGGTGATTGCCACGGATGACCCACTCGTCCGCATACGTCGACCCCTGCAGGCGCGCGATGACGTCGTAGGCCGGCACGCGATTCCAGTTGAACGCGAGCTTCATGTGCACGCGCGCAGGTCCCGGACCGAAGTGATACGTGATCGGCAGCGCGCCGCGCCACGATTCCGGCACGACGGCGCCTTTCAGCGCCGCGAGCAGCGGCTGCGCGTCCGCGTACGAAATCGGCAGCACCGGGATCTTCGTGAGCGTCGCAACATCCTTGATGTCGAGACGCTTGGCATCAGCGGTCGCCCCGACATTCGGCGTCAGCGGATCACCTGGATACGTCGGCATATCCATCACGCTGCCGCGCTGCACACCGGCCCCGTTGCGCGTCGGACCGTCGGGAAATATATCGTCGATGTAGTAGCCATCGTCCATTGGATCCGAATAGATCAGGCATCCGATCGCGCCATGCTCCGCCGCCACCTTCGGCTTGATGCCGCGCCATGAGTTGCCGTACCGCGCGACGACGATTGCGCCCCGCACCGAGACGCCGCGTCGCTCCAGATCCTCGTAGTCCTGCGGTCGGCCGTAGTTCACGTAGACGATCGGGCCGGTCACGTCACCATCAACCGAATACGCGTTGAATGAGGGAAGCTGCTCCGACTTCTGAGCCGATGTCGGGTCGATGACGACCGGTGGCTCTTCCAGCTTCAGCTGTGACGCCGTCGGCGCGACCATTTCCACGATGCGTTCTTTCGGCGTTGGAAAGAGCACGTCGAACTGTTCGATGCGCGCATCCCATCCCCACTCCTTGAACTTCGACAGAATCCATTCGGCATCGTCCTTGTCGTAGGACGAGCCGAGATGATGCGGGCGAGCGCTCATCCGCTTGACGTATTCGCCGACGTTCTTCGCGTCGGGAATGGCGCGGAACTTCGCGTCCCACGACTGCGGCGCCTGTGCGGTCAGCACGCCGAGCGCGCCGACAGTTACGCAGGCGGTGACAACTAGCTGTCGTGAAATTCGCGTTCTTCGTGCCCTTCGTGATTTCATCTCGTCTTCCAGACCTCTTTAACCCAGGGAACAGCTTGGCGGAGTGCGTCAACGAACTTATACGTCTCGTAGTGCTGGATGCCGTTGACGACCACGAGCTGCGCATTGATACCGCGCTTCTTCAACTCCGCTATGCGCTGCTCGGTCGGACCGATCGGCACCGTCTGATCGGCGCGCGAGTGCACCGCGAACACCGGCACCCGCCATCCCTCCGGTGCGGGGGTCGGTCTTCCGGCCAGCGGAATTGCCGCGCTGAACCGCTCCGGGTACTTGTCGGCCCAGTACCAGACACCCGCTCCGCCCATGCTGAAGCCGGTGACGATTACCTTCTTCTGATCGATCGCGTACTTGCCCTCGATGTGCGCGAGCAGGGCGTTGACGGCCCGCTCGTTCGCCGACGTGCTCCATCCGCCGTCGACCGAATCGGGCGCAACGATGATGGCGCCGAGCTCGCCCAGCGCCGGCTGAATCAAAATGCGCATCATGTCGCGGCCGGCACCGTTCGGATCGCCGCCATAGTGCAGCGCGAGGATCAGCGGCACCGGCTCGCCATGATAGGCACGCGGCACCCAGATGCCGTAATTGACCGACGGCGCGCCCTTCTGCTCGAGAAAGTCGCTCCGAATCGTCTGCGCGTGCGCGGTTGAAGCGACCAGCAGGAAGGCAAGGACGTAGGGGCCGGCTTTAGCCGGCCGACCGATCATTCTCATCTCAATACCTTCTGAATGTCAGGTTGAAGCGTCCCGTCATTCCGAGCTCCGGCGGCGCGCTGTCGGGAACGATGCGCGACACGCCGTGATACCGCAGCCGTGCGGCGCCACCAAATACAAACGCGTCACCCGATTCGAGCAACAGCGGTCGGATCTCGTCGCGACGCTTCAATCCACCGAACAGGAACCGCGCTGTATCACCGAGCGAGATCGACACGACGGGAAGGCCGGCGGCAATGGAGTCGCGCCCCTCATCCTTGTCCTGGTGCAATCCCATGCGACCGTCGGCGTCATACCAGTTCATGATGCAGAGGTCCGGCTCGAAGGCGAAGCCGGCGTCGCGTGCCATGCGCGAGGCGAGCGCCACCCAACTTTCAGGAACCGGCGCCACCGCCGCAGCGTCGTAGTCGCTGCGCATCGACTCGTATTTATAGGTGAGCGCATTCCAGTGCCGCCCGAGGCACACCATGCGCACTTTCATCTTACCCCCGCCGCGGACAGTCGGCACGTAACCGCCGGCCGGGCCGTCCATGATCGCGCGACATTCCGCCGCGAGCGCCCGCTGCTCGTCGATCGACAGCCAGTGCTTCAGCCAAGTTGCGCCGTCGGCGATCGCCACGAGCTCGCGTTCGCGACCGAATGGGATTGAACTCTGCACGCTGCTATATGATCGAATTTCAACCTCCAACTTCCAACTTCCAACTTCCAATGCCCTCCGGTTTTCATCCCGTCGTTTCGCAATGGTTTCAAGAGGCGCTCGGCGTGCCGACCGTCGTCCAGGAGCGCGGCTGGGCGGCTATTCGCGACGGACGACACACGCTGATTGCGGCGCCGACCGGGTCGGGAAAGACGCTCGCCGCGTTTCTCAGCGCAATCGACGAGCTGGTGCGCGAAGGTTTAGACCGCCCGTTACCCGACGAAGTGCGTGTCGTTTACGTGTCGCCGCTAAAGGCGCTGAGCGCGGACATCCACAAGAATCTTGCGGAGCCAACGCGCGGCATCCGTGAGCTCGCCGAACGGCTCGGCGTCAACGCACCGCAGATTACGACCGCGGTGAGAACCGGCGACACGACGTCTTCGGAGCGCGCGGCCATGCTGCGCAAGCCGCCGCACATCCTGGTGACGACGCCCGAGTCGCTCTATCTGCTGGTGACGTCCGCGCGCAGCCGCGAAATCCTGCGCACGGTGCGCACAGTCATCGTCGACGAAATCCATGCAGTCATCGGTGGCCGCCGCGGCGCGCACCTGGCGTTGTCGTTGGAGCGATTGGAACGGCTCGCGGATGGGCGGCCTAAAGGCGGCTCCTGCGTACAATCCGTTGTAGGGACCGGCTTCATCCGGCCCCTGCAACGCATCGGCCTTTCCGCCACGCAGAAGCCAATCGAAGACGTCGCGCGATTCCTCGTCGGCAATCGCGCCGCTGACTGCACCATCATCGACGCAGGGCATCGCCGTGAAATGGACCTCGCGATCGAGATCCCACGCTCTCCGCTTGACGCCGTGATGGCGCACGAGGTGTGGGAGGAGTATTACGACCGCCTCACACAACTCGTCTCCGAACACAGGACGACGCTCATCTTCGTCAACACGCGGAAGATGGCGGAGCGGACGGCGCGACACCTCAGCGACCGCCTCGGCGAAGAGGCGGTGACAGCGCACCATGGCAGTCTGTCGAAGGAGATCCGGCTCAACGCCGAGCATCGGCTCAAGGCGGGTGCGCTGAAAGCGCTGGTTGCGACCGCCTCGCTGGAACTCGGCATCGACATTGGTCACGTCGATCTCGCCTGCCAGATCGGATCGCCACACCGCATTGCCACGCTGCTGCAGCGCATCGGACGATCGGGGCACACCATCAGCGGCACGCCGAAAGGCCGCCTGTTTCCGATGTCACGTGACGACCTGATCGAATGCGCGGCGCTCGTTCGCGCGGCGAGTCATGGCGAGCTCGACGCCATTGTGTCGCTCGACGGCCCGCTCGATGTGCTCGCCCAGCAAATCGCGGCTGAGGTTTCCTGCTGTGAGATGGGCGAAGACGATCTGTTTGCGTTCGTGCGGCAGGCGTGGCCGTACCGCGAGCTGACGCGCGCTGATTTCGATGCGGTCGTCAGCATGCTTGCGGAGGGCTTTTCGACGCGCCGCGGCCGTCGCGCTGCGCTGGTGCATCGCGACGAGGTGCACTCGGTCGTGAAAGGACGACGCGGCACGCGCATGCTGGCGCTCACCTCGGGCGGAGCCATTCCCGAGATCGCCGACTATCGAGTGGTGCTGGAACCGGAGGACACGTTCGTCGGTACGCTGAACGAGGATTTCGCCATCGAGAGCAACGCCGGCGACATCTTCCAGCTTGGCAACACATCGTGGCAGATCACACAGGTGGTGGCCGGCACCGTGCGCGTACGCGATGCGCACGGGGCGCCGCCGAACATCCCGTTCTGGCTGGGCGAGGCACCCGCGCGCAGTGATGAACTCTCGCGCGCCGTTTCGACACTGCGCGGCGACTTCGAGCGCAATCCAACACCTTCGTTCTTCGAAGAGACCGGACTATGTCCCGGCGGCGCCGCGCAGGCCGTCAGCTATCTGCTGGAAGGACGAGCAGCGCTCGGCGTGATTCCGACGCAGGAGACGCTCGTCTTCGAGCGCTTCTTCGACGAAGCAGGCGGGATGCAGCTGGTGCTGCACGCGCCCTTCGGCAGCCGCATCAACAAAGCGTGGACGCTCGCGCTGCGGAAGCGCTTCTGCCGTCAGTTCAACTTCGAGCTGCAGGCAGCCGCCACGGAAGATGCATTGCTGCTGTCACTCGGACCGCAGCATTCGTTCCCGCTTTCCGATGTATTCCGGTATCTGCACCCGGCAACGACGCGCGACATCCTCGTGCAGGCGCTCCTCGATGCGCCCGTGTTCAAGACACGCTGGCGGTGGAACACGACGATTTCGCTCGCGGTGCCGCGCAGTCGCGGCGGCGTAAAGGTGCCGCCGCAGCTGCAGCGCATGCAGGCCGACGATCTGATGGCCGCCGTCTTTCCGGATGCCGCAGCGTGCCTGGAGAACATTCCGGGCGATCGCGAGATTCCCGACCATCCGCTGGTCAATCAGACGATGCGCGATTGCCTCGAGGAAGCGATGGACTTCCCCGGTCTAATCGCCGTGCTGAATCGAATCCACGCCGGCGAGCTGCGCCTCGTTGCGCGGGACACGCCCGAGCCTTCCGCATTCGCGCACGAGATCCTCAATGCCAAGCCGTACACGTTCATGGACGATGCACCGCTCGAGGAGCGGCGGACGCAGGCGGTGCAAACGCGCGTGCCGGCGGATCGGGCGGGCAGCGAGATGCGTGTGCTCGATGCCGACGCGATTGGGCGCGTGCGCGATGAAGAGCGGCCCGATCCGCAGGACGCCGACGAACTGCACGATGCGTTGCTGATTGCGGGATTCCTTCTTCCAACCGAAATCTCGATTCCAGTAGCCGGTTTGACCGAAACGGGGCGGGCGACATGCGCAACGTGCGGACTCCAGGCCGGGACTCGGGATTCGAAAGCCGGGATCCGCATCTGGATCGCTGCCGAGCGTCTGCCCGAATTTCTAGCCATTCATCCTGAAGCAACGCTGGAACCACCGATCAGCGCTCCGCCCTCGCGGGCCGCACGCGCATGGACACGTGAGCAGGCGATCCTCGAGTTGCTCCGCAGCCGACTCTCCATCGTCGGGCCAACTACGGCGTTGGCGCTTGCGGAGTCGCTCCGCATCGCGACGAACGAGGCCGACGCGGCCTTGCTGGCGCTGGAGTCGGAGGGCGCGGTGCTGCGCGGGCACTTTTCGCCGGATGCTGGAGCGAGGATCCTGGATGCCGGCCAGACGCTACCACTTGAGTGGTGCGACAGACGGCTGCTCGCGCGCATTCATCGCTATACCCTGAACCGGCTGCGCGCGGAAATCGCGCCGGTCAACGCCGCCGAGTTCATGCGCTTCCTGTTCACATGGCAGCACGTCGAACCAGCGTCGCGTCTCACCGGTCTCGACGGCCTGCGAGAGGTCGTGGCGCAGCTTGACTGTGTCGAGCTGCCAGCCCGCGCGTGGGAGCGCGACGTGCTCGCGGCACGGGTCGGCCAGTACGATCCGACGATGCTCGACATGTTGTGCCTGACCGGCTCGGTCGCGTGGGCGCGTCTGTCGCGCGCTTCCGCCTCCGCGCGTCGAACCGGCGCGCTTCCCCGAGACGGTGCCGTAGCCTTCGGCGAAGGCGCGCCGACGCAGGTCGTTGGCGCGACGCCGATTGCGTTGTTCCTCCGCGAGCACGCCGACGCGTGGCTGCAGCTGTCACGCAGCAGCGAAACGCCACCCGAGAGTCCCGTACTGACGTTCCTGCGCGAGCGTGGTGCGTCGTTCGCGAACGAGATCGCGGCAGCCTGTGACCTCGACGACGA
>Ga0310813_10001911_pt1 | contig 12616 bp, 12 predicted proteins | sample YN3metagenome_FD_203086 | JGI IMG/M metagenome (GOLD analysis project Ga0310813, IMG submission 203086) | Soil microbial communities from experimental microcosm in Duke University, North Carolina, United States - YN3 | ecosystem: Engineered > Artificial ecosystem > Soil microcosm > Unclassified...
CTTCGGCATCGGCCGGCCGGTGACGAAAGGCGAGTTGAAAGGCTGGGACATCGCGGTGCGGCCCGACGGGCACGGCCTGCCGCCGGGCAAGGGCTCGGTCAAAGAGGGCGAGGCGCTCTATCAGGAGCGCTGCGCCGCCTGTCACGGAGAGTTCGGCGAAGGCAAGGACCGCTGGCCCGCGCTCATCGGCGGCAGCGGCAAGCTCACCGACGACGACCCCAAGAAGGGCGTCGGCAATTACTGGCCCTTCGCCACGACGCTGTTCGACTACATCCGCCGCGCCATGCCTTTCGGCAATGCGCAGTCGCTGACCGATGCCGAGGTCTACGCGATCACCGCCTACGTCCTGCACTTGAACGACGTGTTGAAGGAAGACGCGGTGCTCGACCGCGAGACGCTGGTCAAGATCAAGCTGCCGAACGCCGACAATTTCGTGCCCGATCCCCGCCCCGACATCCACGCCACGCTGTGCATGAAGGACTGCAAGGAGAAGGTCGAGATCCAGTCCGAGGCGAAGAAGATCGACGTGACGCCCGAGGACGAGCGCGGGCGGAAGAAGCCGGGATTGGAGTAGCCGCGCGCGGCCGCGTCAGCGCGCGGCGGCCCGCTTTCCGTTGACGCGCGCGCGGCGCTGTGCGGCAGCGCGGGGGGCGCAGAATTTGCCGTAGAGCACTTCCAGCACCGATTGGATGTCGGTATCCGCGATCGAGTAGTAGATCGACTTCGCGTCGCGGCGGGTGCGCACGAGGTTGCCCGAGCGGAGGCGCGCCAGCTGTTGCGAGAGCGTCGGCTGGCGCAGGCCGATGGCGCGCTCGAGCTCGCCGACCGACTTTTCGCCGTCGATGAGGTGGCAAAGGATGAGCAGGCGGTTCTGGTTGGCCAGCGCCTTCAAATAGCGCGTCGCATCTCCCGCGCTGTCCTTCAACAGATCCATATTGACGCCTTGCATGGCGGCTCCCGAAAACGGGCTCGAACGATCATTGGTTTGCTTATATCACGCATTCGACGAAGCGCGCGAGGCGTATACCGCCGCAAGGCAACGTATCGAGCCGGCACGCGGCGGCGTGCGCGGATGGCGAGGACGACGCGGGATGATGAGGTCTCTCGATTTCGATTGCGCATCGTCCTACGGGCATAGCGCGAGCCGAGTGAACGACACGCTCGCCGCGAAGCAAGATGTGCGGCAAGCTGGCGGGACTCCCTCGTGATGGCGCCTATTGCGCAGAGGGCAAGGCGCGCGCAAACGCGGCTGCGGTAGGTATTTCCGCCGAGATCCCGCGCGACGAAAAATATCGCGGCCGATGGCCCAGTGGCAGGACACCGTTAAGATATTGGTAATCACGGTCCAAGTTAATGTGCCCCGCCCGAGCTCGCGCGCACAATCGCCGCGCAGACGGCGGAGACATTCAGAATGTTCCTTGGAGACATCCTTGTCGCCCACCGGCTGGTGACCCAAGCCGATGTGAAGGCGGCAATCGAGTATCAAAAGCGCGAAGGCGGCCGCATCGGCGACATCCTCGTCGCGCAAGGCAAGCTCCGCGCCGAGGATTTGGAAGCGATCATGAACGGCGCGCCCACCGCGCCGCGCAATTTGGCCGAAACCGGCCTCGGGCTGCAGACCCTTCTCAGCCTGATGATCAAGGCGATGTATGCCGGCGCCTGCGACACGCCCTCGAGCATCGCGAAATACCTGAAGCTGGCCGACCGTCCGGTTCAGTTGCTGATCGAGCAGGCGCAGCAGCGAAAGCTGCTCGACATTCTCGGCGCCACCGACGGCCAGGCCGAGGTGCGCTACGTGCTCGGCGAGAAGGGCCGGCGATGGGCGATGGACGCGCTCGAGCAGAACCAATATGTCGGCCCCGTTCCGGTCTCGCTCGCCAACTACATCGACCGCATTCAGCGCCAGCGCATCACCAACGAGCGCATCGACCGCGCGGCGATCGAGCAGGCTTTCGCCAATCTCGTGATCGCGGAAACTTTCATCCACCAGATCGGGCCGGCGATCAATTCCGGCCGCTCGATGCTGCTCTACGGCGCGCCCGGCAACGGCAAGACCACGATCGCCGAGAAGATCGGCAGCATCTTCGAGGATGTCATCTACATCCCGCATTGCTTCGAGGTCGAGGGCCAGATCATCAAGGTCTTCGATCCCGGCATTCACCAGAAGGTCGAGCGCACCACCGCCGAAGGCCATTCGCGTGCGCTGGGGCTCCGGCGCGAAGATCTCGATCAGCGCTGGGTGCCGTGCCGGCGGCCGTTCATCGTCACCGGCGGCGAGCTCACGCTCGAAATGCTCGATCTCTCGTTCAATTCGCTGGCGAAGTTCTACGAGGCGCCGCTGCACGTGAAGGCATTGGGCGGCACCTTCGTCATCGACGATTTCGGGCGCCAGCTCGTGAAGCCGGAGGCGCTGCTGAATCGCTGGATCGTGCCGCTCGAAAGCCGCGTCGAGTACCTGAAGCTCCACACCGGCAAGAGCTTCTCGCTGCCGTTCGACGAGCTCGTCATCTTCTCGACCAATCTCGCGCCGCGCGACCTCATGGACCCGGCCTTCCTGCGGCGCATCCCCTACAAGCTCGAGATCACGGCGCCCAACGTCGACGAGTACCGCCTCATCTTCCGCGGCGTCTCGCGCGCGCTCGGGCTCGAGGCCGCCGACGAGGTGATCGACTACGTGATCGAGAACATGCGCAGATTCGGCGAGATGGCACTCGCCGGCTATCAGCCGAAATTCATCGTCGATCAGGTGATCGCCGCCTGCAAGTTCGAGGGCATTCCGGCGCAATACCGCCCCGAATTCGTCGACATGGCGCTGGCCAATCTGAACCCGCGCGATCCGCGCCCGGTCACGCCGCCGCCCGCGCCGGTGGCGCTGGTGCGCCGGACCGGAAGCTAACGGCGCCGCGAAGGCGGCTCAGGCCTTGGCCTTGCCGCCGTGGCGCGCGCAGGTGTTGACCCCCAGCGGCGTGTAGGCCGGGCACCAGCCGACCGCGGCCGTCACCAGCGGCATGAGGCCCATCAGGCCGAACCAGCGCGCGACGCCCTCCGCGGCGAAGATGAGGCTCAGCAGCGCAAGGCCGACGACAACGCGGACGATGCGATCGAGCGGACCGACATTCGTGGGCATGACGAAGACTCCTGCTCGGCACGGCGCAATGCCGCGCTCGAATGCGCGCATATCCCTCCGAAGGGGCCGCGCCGACTTTGATTCAGGTCAAAATCGCGATTGTGTCGCGGATGGAGCGGACGCCGCTCAATCCGGAACGGAGGGTTGCCACGTGCCCGGCGGCGCGGCCTCGATGCCGATGATGCCGCTCGCTGCCATCGCGCGCGCGAGGAAGCCCGAGGCGCGCACGTCGTCGATGAAGCGGTTGACGGCGGCGAGCACCTCGGCCTTTTCCTTCGGCACGACGATGGTCTGCGGCACGCCGAAGAGGCTGCCGGGTAGAAGCCGTGTGCCGGGCGAGGCGTTCATCAGCGTGGTGAGACGCTGCCGGTTCGCGCCGAAGGCGTCGATCTCCTTGGCCAGCAGCAGACGCCGGATCTCGGCGGGATTCGGCTCGATCTCCATCAGCGTCGCCTGCTTCAGCTTGCGCTTCAGATAGAGCGTGACCGAGTCGTTGCGGCCGCCCGCGATCCTGAGGCCCGCGCGGTCGATATCGCCGATCGCGCGGAGCGTGGAGCCCTCGAGCACAAGGAAGCTCTGCTGCACGAACATATAGGTTTGCGAGAACTCGACCGTGCCGCCGCGCGAGGGTGCGTAAGCGACGAACCCGATATCGGCCCTGCCGCCGGCGACGGCATCGATCACGGCTTTGGGATCGGCCACCGGCGTGATCTCGACCGGCGCCCCGATGCGGCGCCCCAGTTCGCGCGCGAGATCGGCCGCGACGCCGCGGATCGCGCCGGTCGCGCGGTCCTGCACCGCCTGCGCCGGATTGCCCGCGAGATAAACCGCACGCAGCGTGCCCGTCGGTGCGATGTCGTCGGCAACAGCCACGCCAACGAAGCCAAATACTGCAAATACGATGAAAACGATACGTCGAAGCATTGCCGCGCTCCCGCCGCTTACATCATGGAACCGCGTTGCGGTTCGAGCCGCGCGCGCACGCCGCGCGGCTTCGGCTATCCGCCGAGAATCGCCCTCGCCTGCTTCCACGCCTTGGGGCCGTGCTGGTCGAACAGCGCGATGTAGCCGGGATTGATGAAGTCGCGGATGGCGCGGTAGTTGGGGCGCGCCTGGATGCGCTCGTACCAAGCCGCGAGCCGCGGGCGCTTGGCCCACATGCCGTCGAAATGGAGATGCGCGAGGCGCGTGACGTAAGGCGTCAACCCGGCATCGGCCAGCGTGTATCGCTCGCCGATGAGCCACGGCTTGCCGTGCGCGAGCCGCGCCTCCATGCGCGCGAGCGCGCTGTCGGACGTATGGAGCGCGTCCGGCACGAACGGCGCGTCCATGCCCTTCTCGATGCCGACGCGTTTCCGCTCGCGGCGCGCGGGATCGGGCGTCTCCTCGATGTTGCGTTTCAGCTCCTCGGGGCTGAGCGACAGATACTGATGGCGAAAGCCGACGGCGGTGGAGATCGTGCCGCAGGCCGCGTGGAGGCCCTGGTCGGGAATGCTGGCGAAGATGCGCATCGCCGCGCGCTCGACGAGATCGGCGGGCCGGAGCGGCGGCGCCGGAAACGCCTCGTCGAGATACTCGGCGATGAGCGTCGATTCGATGACCGGCCGCCCGTCGTGGACCAAGGTTGGCACGACACCGTTGGGGTTGAGCTTCAAATAGTCCGGCGCAAGTTGATCGCCCTTACGGAGGTTGAAGTGGTGGAGCGTCGCCGTGAGATTTTTTTCGGCCAGCACCAGCCGCACCTTGGCCGAGCAGACCGACATGTCGTTGTGATAGAGCTCGAGCATCGCGCCCCTCCTCAGCTCGGCAGCACGCGCGGCAGCCACAGCGCGATCGCCGGGAACACCGTCATCACGGCCAGCAGCAGCAGATCGGCGACGATGAACGGCGTGACGCCGCGATAGATCGTGCGCATCGCGATTTGCGGCGCGAGCCCGTGCAGGATGAAGACGATGATGCCGATCGGCGGAATGATCATGCCGAGCTCGATGATGACCACGTTGATGATGCCCCACCACACGGCGATCATCTCCGGCGAGGTTCCCGGCATCATCGTGAGGCCGAGCTTCTGGATCACCGGCAGCACCAGCGGCAGCGTGATCAGCATGGCCGAGATCTCGTCGAACACCGCGCCGAGCGCCAGATAGGCCACGAGCATCACGAAGATGATGATGAGCGGCGGCAGGTTCATCTCGGCGATGCCTTGTACCAGCGCCTCCGGCACGCGCCCCAAATTGAGGAAATAGGTGAAGATGAGCGCGCCCATGATCATCACGTAGATCATGCCCGTCGCCGCCGCCGATTCGCGCAGGCCCTGCCACACCAGCGTCCAATTGAGCCGGCCGCGCGCGAGCGCGAAGAGCAGCGAAAGGACGGCCGCGACCGACGCGGCCTCGGTGACGGTGAAGATGCCGCTGTAGAGCCCGCCGAACACCGCGATCATCAGGAAGAGCACCGGCGCCGCGCCGCGCACCGCGACCCACCGCTCGCGCCACGGCATACGCTCGCCGACCGGAGCGGCGCCGCGATCGAGGCGCACGATCAGGAAAATCGCGGCGAGGTTGACGGCGATGGTGAGCACCGCCGGCAGGATCGCGGCGCGGAAGAGATCGAGGATGAACGTCTTCGCGACGATGCAGTAGAGAATCATCACGATCGAGGGCGGAATCAGCGATTTCAACGTCCCGCCCGCCGCGATCGTCCCGGTGCTGAAGGCCTGCGAGTAGCCGCGCTTGAGCATTTCCGGCAGGGCCGCGCGCGCGAAGGTGGCCGCGGTCGCCGTCGACGAGCCGCACACCACGCCGAACGCGGCGCTGCCGCCGATGGTGGCGTAAGCGAGGCCGCCGCGGCGATGGCCGAGGAACGCGGCGGCGGCGTTGTAGAGATCGGTCGAGAAGCCGGCGACGCTGGCGAACGTGCCCATCAGCAGGAAGAGCGGCACCGTCGCGAGATCGGCGCTCGAGAGCACGCCGCTCGGCTCGTTGACCAGCAGCGTCAGCGCGGGGCCCCAGCCGCCTTGCAGCGCGAAGCCGACGACGCCGACGATGATCATCGCGAAGCCGATCGGGATCTGCAGCAGCATCAACAGGAAGAGCGCGCCGATGCCGATGGCGCCGATTTCGAGCGGGCCCATGGCGTCAGTGCTTCATCGGCGCGTGCTGGGAGCGGTAGCCGAAGAGCCGCCCGATATCGACCGCGACGACGACGAGCTGGACCGCCACGGCGATCCAGAGGATCACGTCGGCCGCGTACCAGAACGGCGCCGCCGGAATCTTGAGCACATAAGTCTGCTCGCCCGATGCCACGAGGCTTTTCGCATAGGCGTAGAATTCATAGGCCATGAAGGCCAACACCGCGGCGACCGCGACTGCGGCCAGGGCATCGAGCACGCGGCCGAGCTTGAGGCTCGCCGCCGAGACGAGGCGGAACGTGATGTGGCTGCGCTCCATCAGCGAGACCGGAATGCAGCAGCAGACCGCGATTGCGATCGCGAGCGCGCCCACGTCGACGACGCCGGCGATCGGCTGGTTGGCGAGCCAGCGCAGGAGGCCGTTGGCGAGCGTGAGGAACGCCAGCACCATCAGCGCGATGAGGCCGACCACCGACAGCACGCGCGTGCTCGCCAGCGCCACGCGCTCCAAATTGGCGAGCGCGCCGGATTGACGTGCGTCTTGCTGTTCCACGGCGCTTTCAGCCATCACCAACTTGTCGTCCCCGCGAAAGCGGAGACCCGCCCGGCGTTTCCGCAAAGCCAGCCTTGGCCGCCAAAGTCCGCCGCTGGAGACATGCGTCCCCGCTTTCGCGGGGACGATATACCCTTAACGTGAAATGGCGGAGTGCCTCTCGCCGCGTGCGCTATTTGCCCGCGCGGATGTTCGCGAGCTCCTGGCGGAGCGCGGCCAGGAGCGCCTTGTTGCGGGCGTCCTTGGCTTCCCAGGAGGCGACGACGGGCGCCAGCATCTTGTCCCAGGCTTCGGCGTCGGCCTTGTCGGGCTCGGTCACCGTGCGCTTGCTGTCCTTCTTCCATTCGGCGATGAGCTCCGCGTTGCGGTCCTCCGACATCTTGCCGAAAACGCGCGACAGCTCCTCGCCCCGGTGCTTCTCGATCGCGGCCTTGGCCGGCGCCGGCAGGCTGTCGAACTTCTTCTTGCTCATGAAGATGCCGAGCGTGACCGTGCCGATGCGGCCGAGATAGTGGCTGCTGGTGACGCGATGGACGCCGAAATCGAACACCGCGATCGGATGTCCGGTCGTGCCGTCGATGACGCCGCGCGAGATCGCCTCGGGAAGCTGCGGGAACGGCATGCCTTCCGGCACCGCGCCCAGCGCCTTGATCGATTCGGTCGAGATCGTGCCCACCGCGCGAATCTTCTTGCCTTTCAGGTCCGCGGCCTTGGTCACCTTGTAGTTCGTATGAAACGTATAAGGCGACGACGTGAACAGGCCGATCATGTAGTACTGGTCGTAGCCGCGCAGCATGCCCTTCTGCAGCAGCCGCCAGGCCGCGACGGAGCCCTCGATCGAATTCTGGATGATGTTCGGCAGCTCGAACACGTCGTCGTCCAAATAGACGCCGGGCGTGTAGGACGGAATCACCCAGGCGATGTCGGCAATGCCGTCCTGCAGCATCTTGGTCTGCAGGCCCGGATTGCGGCCGAGCGCGCCGTTGGGAAATGTTTGGATCTCGATGGCGCCCGCAGCGTCCTTGTTCACGCGCGCGACCCACGGCTTCATGACGATCTGGTGCGTCATCTCGGCGTCGGGCGTGAAGACGGCGAACTTCAGCTTCTCCTGCGCCCCCGCCCCGGCGGCAAGCATCGTCGCGGCGAGCGCGCTCGCCGCCAACATCGTCTTACGCATTTGGTCTTCCTCCCTCGTGTTTCAGGCGGGCGGTCCGCCAGGCTAGCGGGCCGCCTCTTCCAGCTTCTTCTCCAGCTTCGATGCGAACTCGCGGCGCCACTCCTCGTAGGGCCGGAAGCTCGGATGATTTTCGATCGTGGCCCGCGTGCGCGCCATGATCTCGGCATCGCTCGCCTCGAGATCGAGTGGATCGACGCGCGGTTGCTCGACATACCATGGCGATTCGACGAACAGCTCGATGCGATTCTTCTCGGGGTCGCGAAAGTAGATCGACCATGCGATCCCGTGGTCGGTGGTGTACATCTCGGAAACGCCGGCCTCGCGCTTGATCCGCGCGTTGAGGCTCCGGAGATCCGCCAGCGAATTCGCGCGCAGCGAGATCTGGTTGATCTGGGAGTCGTCGATGTTGCCAGCGCGTCCCTCGACGAGAACGATCTGGTGGTGCTCCCGGGGATCGCGCGACAGGAACACGAGCCGCCGCCCGCGCGCCTCACCGCGGTCGGTCTCGACGAAGCCGAGCGCGCGGCAATAGAAGTCGCGCATCTCCTCGAGATTCTTCACATAGAAGCCCAAATGACTGAATGAGACCGAGGGCATTGTCTTCGACATGGGCGCGGCGCCTCTCGAAGCTGCAAAATAGCCTACGCCTAAGCCGGCGTTGCGTCACCGCTCCAAGATCAAGGTGTGCCCGCTGGCGGTCAACGGCAGCCCCGGGCCTGTCCGAGGAGCGGACAGAGCTTGTCCGGAATCGGGTGGCGGCGCTAAGCTTGAACTAGGTTCGTTTTTGCATGAGCCGTTCCTTGCAGTCTCTCGATCGGCGCGCTGCCGCCCCATCCCGGGTCGTTCCGCTAAGGCCGGAACCCATCGCGCGCGCGGCGGCCAGCCGGCGCGTGCGCGGGCTCACGCGCGGCCTCGCGATCCTGCGCGCGCTCAACGAGAAGAATTACGCGAGCGCGCTGCAATTGAGCCGCATCACGGGCCTGCCGCGCCCCACGGTTTACCGCCTGCTCGATACGCTAATCGCCGCCGGCTACGTCGCGCACGGGCAGCGGCCGGACATCTACCGCCTCACCATCGCCGTGCGCGCGTTGAGCGACGGGTTCGACGACGAGGCGTGGATGACCGACATCGCGGCGCCGATCCTGGCCGAGCTCGGCCAGGCGATCGTGTGGCCGACCGACATCGCCACCTTCGACCGCGACGCCATGGTGGTGCGCGAGACGACGCATGCGTCCAGCCCGCTCTCGATCAATCGCGAGAAGGCCGGCTTCCGTCCGCCGGTGCTGCTCTCCTCGCTCGGCCTCGTCTATCTCGCGCATGTGAGCGAGACCGAGCGCGACACGATCCTGCGCAGCCTCGCCAATTCCGATCGCCCCGATGCGGCCTTGGCGAAGAACCGCCGCGCGGTCAGCGCCCTCCTCGCCGAAGTGCGCCGGCGCGGCTACGGCTTCCGCGAGGGCGGCATCTCGCCCAAGACCGGATCGATCGCCGTGCCGGTGATGTGGCGCCAGCGGCCGATCGCCTGCATCAACATCCACTACATCCTTTCGGCCATGACCATGGAGCAGGTCGCCGAACGCTACCTGCCCGCGATGCGCGCCGCCGCCGCCAAGATCGAGAAATCGCTCGCGCAGCAAGGCGGGCCCGAGGGCATCGCCGAGAAAAAGCGCGCGCGTTAGCCGCGGAGCCGCTCCAGCACCTTGTGCACGGCGATGACGGCGCCGTCGGCATTGATCGGCACCGCCGTCAGGCCCGGCCGCGCGGCGAGCACGCGCTGCTGACCTTCGATCACGCGCACGTCCTCGCGGATAACCTGCGTGTTCTCTTCCTTGGAGCGCTCGGTGAGCGCGTCGTCGTCGAGCGCGAAATCGCGCGCCCAGCCGATCCAGAAATGGCTCGTGGTCGCGGTCTCGGGCGTGATCGGATTGATGACCATAATCGTGATCTTGCGCGCCCCATCTCCGAATTCCGCGCGGATCTCCATGTTCGAGGGCGGCCGCCACGTGAACGACGAGGTGCGGTCGATGCGGCCGGGGAACTTGCCCCAATTGGCGATGAACGGCCCTGGCTCGACGCCCTTCAACAGGCGGCGGCCCCTCACCTCCTCGCCATCGACGCGCACTTCGAGCTTCGCGTCGGCATCGGCGGCCGAGGCGGCGCCGATCGACTTTTGGTGCGTGAACGCGACGTGGCTCAGATCGAGGAGATTGTCGACGAAGAGCTGCGCCGCGGCGCCGACATGGAAATAGAGCTGAAAGCCGCGCCAGTCGCGATGCCGGAACCACGGCCAATCCGGAATGAGCGCCGCATCGGCGCGCGCGGCGTCACCGAGCCACACCCACACCCAGCCGTGGGCCTCGTGCACCGGAAACGCCTCGACGCGCGCGCGCGGCGGGATCGCGTTCTGCCCCGGGATATGGACACACATTCCATCCGGGTCGTAGCAGAGGCCGTGATAGCCGCACTGGATCGCCTCGCCCTTGACCGTGCCGAGCGAGAGCGGCGCATGGCGATGCGCGCAGCGGTCCTCGAGCGCGGCGAGGCGGCCGCTTTCGGTGCGGAACAGCACGAGGTCGCGCTCGCAAATCTTGCGCGCGAGCGGCAGGGCCCCGATCTCCGCGCTGAGCGCCGCCGCATACCAGCGATTGGCGAGATACATAACGTCCCCGTGCTTCGCCGGGATCGCTAGGCGTGCGCGCCCGGCCTGTCAATCGGCGGTCTTCGCCTTGTCCGCGCGGCGGGCGCCCCTTGCGCCTGCCGCCGTCCTGGTCTAGCGCTCGTCGGCGCGGGACCATGGCCTGAAACATGCGGCTGATCCCCTCCGTCTATCGAATGTTCGAAGGAAGAGTGGCGGCGCCGTTTTGGCGGCAACTCACTCACCTCTACGAGGGGCTGGAGGAGCTGCGCGCGTGGTTCCGCGCGCGCCGGCCGAGCGCCAAGAGCGCGGGTTTGAAGGACCGCTTCTGCGCCCGCCCCTTCGAAAGCTTCGAGCTGCAGGAGAACGGCAGCGTCTATCTTTGCTGCCCGACCTGGCTGCGCTGGCGCGCGGGCAATCTCTACGACACCTCGGCGGCCGAGATCTGGAACTCGCCGATCGCCGAGGACATCCGCCGCGGCATCCTCGACGGCACATTCAAGCACTGCAATCACGACCTCTGCCCCGAGATCCAGTCCGGCACGCTGCCGACGCGCGCCAAAGCCGCGAAGAATCCGCGCTATCGCGAGATCATCGCCGAGAACAAGACGCGCCTCGACGGCATCCCGCCCTTCGTCAATCTCTCGAACGACAAATCCTGCAATCTCGCGTGCCCGAGCTGCCGCACGCAGCGCATCCAGTTCAACGACGGACCCGGCTACGACGCGCGCAAGAAGCTGCAAGACCGGCTGGTCGAATCCTTTTACAGCCAGCCGACCGAGCAGCCCTTCGTCGTCAACGTCACCGGCTCGGGCGATCCTTTCGCCTCGCGCATCTTCCGCGATTTCCTGTTCGAGCTCGACAAGGCGAAGTTCCCCCACATGCAGGTGAACCTCCAGACCAACGGCGTGCTGTTCACCGAGAAGACCTGGGCCAAATTGAAGAAGATCCACGGCGCCGTCGGCAGCGTCCTCGTCTCCTTCGACGCCGCTACCGAGCCGACCTACGCGATCACGCGCCGCGGCGGCGATTGGAACCAGCTGCTGGCCAACACGGAGTTCCTCGCGCGCGTGCGGCGCGAGGGCGGCATCGGCGAGCTCATCCTCTATTTCGTCGTGCAGAAGGCCAATTTCCGCGAGATGCCGGACTTCGTGCGCATCGGCAAGCGCTTCAACGCCGACCGCGTCTATTTCCAGCGCGCGGTCAACTGGGGCACGTGGAGCGTCGCCGAGCACGAGGACCAGAGCGTCTGGAACCCGCATCACCCGCTCTATCCCGAATTCGCCCGCATCGTCGCCGAACCGATCCTCGACGATCCCATCGTGTTCATGGGCAACGTCGCCGACGCGCGCCGCGCGGCGCTCGCTCGGCTGGCGGACGCAAGGCACGGCGTGAATTGACAGCGCCGCCGATTTGATGAATCAGAGCGCCCGCGACCGGGAGCGGGCCTCGCCCACATGTACCCCATCGACAATCTCTACCGCGGCTGGCGCCGCCGGCCCGACGCGGTCGCGGTCGAGGACGGCGCGCGGGGCTTGAGCTACTCCGCGTTGGTCGAGCGCGTCGAGGCGCTAGCGGCGGCGCTGCAGGCGAAATATCCGACGCCCCAAGCTCGGATCGGGATCTGCGGCTACAACACGATCGAGCACGTGATCGCGATTCTCGCGGTCTATGCCGCGGGCCATACCTGGGTCGCCCTCAATCCGCGCAATGGCAAGCCCGAGCTCGACGCCATCATCGGCTCGACGCGGCTCGACCTCGTCATCGCCGACGAGAACTGCCTCGACCGCTTCACGCTGCCCGACGTGCCGCTCGTGCTCGGCAAGACCGGCGGCAAGCGCAACGACGAGACCGTCGCCGCGCTGATCGCCGCCCATCGCGGCGCGCGGCCGAAGCGTCACGAGCAGCCATTGACCGCGGCGCAGACGATCAAATTCACCGGCGGCTCGACCGGGCGGCCCAAGGGCGTCGTGCAGTCCTATCGCTGCGTCAAC
>Ga0310813_10001913_pt1 | contig 12615 bp, 12 predicted proteins | sample YN3metagenome_FD_203086 | JGI IMG/M metagenome (GOLD analysis project Ga0310813, IMG submission 203086) | Soil microbial communities from experimental microcosm in Duke University, North Carolina, United States - YN3 | ecosystem: Engineered > Artificial ecosystem > Soil microcosm > Unclassified...
CCTGCCGCTGCGACGTCGTCATCATCGCCCAGCCACACGCAACTGCCGCCGCCCCCGCCGCCCCCGCCGCCCCCGGCGGCCCCGGCGGCCCTGCCGCCGCCAACGGTTTCGCAGCCGCCTGCGCCGAATCCGGTCACGGGACTCAGGCTGCCGCATACGATCGTCGTGGATCCGGGTCACGGCGGACTCGATCCCGGCAATCCCGGTCTCAATATGCCGCGCGGGATTACCGAGAAGGACATCACGCTAAGCATCGGCAAGTTGCTGCGTGCCGAGCTGCTGCGGCGGGGGCTGACGGTGGTGCTGACGCGGTCGAGCGACACGCTCATCGATCTCGCCAGTCGCCCCACGTACTGTCATACGGAATGCGATCTCTTCGTCAGCATTCACGTCAACTCGATGCCGGCGGGACGCCGGCAGACCCAAGTGAACGGCGTCGAGACCTATTTCGTCTCCGACGCGAAGACGGAAGACCAGAAGCGCGTGGCGCAAATGGAAAACGACGCCCTGCGCTTCGATGCGACGCCGGTGCTCGATGGTCCGCTCGGCTACATTCTGCACGATCTGCAGCTGAACGAGTATCTCCGGGAGTCGGCGCGGCTCGCCGAGCTGGTGCAGGGGAAGGTGGCGTCCATTCATCCGGGCGAAGACCGGGGGGTGCAGCAGGGGCCATTCCTCGTGCTTGCGGCCGCGCGTCGTCCTGCGATTCTCGTCGAAACCGGATTCGCCACCAATCGCACCGACGGCGCGTTCCTCGCATCGGCGCAAGGGCAACACAAGATCGCGACCGCGATCGCCGACGGCATTGTCGCCTACCTGCTCGAGTTCGAGCGCAAGCTGGCGATCGGGACGGGTGGAGGACCGTCGCGGTGAGGCGCGTCGCGGTGAGCGTGATCGCACTCAGCGTGGGCCTCGGCGGGTGCGTCTACTACAACGCGATGTGGAGTGCGGAGCAGCATGCCAAGGACGCTCGGTCGTTCGAGCAGCGCGGCCAGTTGTCGGACGCGCGCTCCGCCTGGGCCTTGGCCGCCGAAAAAGCCGGCAACGTTGCGTTGCGTCATCCGCGCAGCCGTTGGGCCGACGACGCGCTTGCGCTCGAGGCGGAGGGGCTCGCGCGCTCTGGGGCGTGTGACGAAGCCGCGGACCCGATCGGCCGACTCCGCGCGAACGTGACGGATGCGGTGTTGCGTGAGCGCGTTGAGCTCGCTGCCGCGGAATGTGCCGTCGCGGCGGCGCATCCGCTCGAAGCGGACCGGGCCCTCGCACTCCCCCTGCAGTCCCGAGACGCGGGCCGGCGCTCGCGCGCCGAATATCTCGCCGGCACGAGCGCGGCGTTGCAGCTCGACTATGCGGCGGCGGCGATCCATTTCGCGCGCTCGCACGACCCGGTGGCGATCGCCGCGCACGCGCGCGCGCTCCTGGACGCTGGCCAGTCGCAGGAAGCGGCTGCCGTCATCGACGTCCTGCCGCCGACCGCCGCATTCGAAGTCGAGCGCGCCGATCTCCTCGCGCAGCTCGCGAGCGTCGGGGGTCCCGAGACAGCGTCACGTGCGCTCGACAGGGCACTCGCGCGCGGACGTTTGTCCGCCACGGAGCAGGCACGTCTGTTGGTCGCGGACGCCAACCGCCTGCTGGCGCACGGCGCGTACGACCTCGCTGCGTCGCGCTTTCGGCAAGCGGTGCTGGCGGCGCCCGTCGGCACGCTGGAGGCCGGCGTGGCACAGGTTGGGCTCGAGCAGGTCCGCGTCAGTCGAGCCGCAACGCGAGATGAGCTGGCACCGGTGGTCACCGCGCTCACGCGGCTCGGGAACGACATCGCCGCAGCCCAGGCAAAGCGCCTGCTCGATCTCATTCGCCTGGCGATCGCGATCCCGGAGACTCCCGGCGCGCGCCTGCGCGCGGCCGAGATTGCCCGCGACTCGCTGAACGCGCCGCTGCTCGCGGGGCAGGTGTTCCTCGACGTCGCCGCGGCGGACACGGGGTCGCTGTACGCCCCGAAAGCGTTGCTCGCGGCGCTACCGCTCTTGCCGGACCGGCGCGATTCGATCGCACGGCTCTTGGACAGCCGCTACGCGACTTCGCCGTACACCCGCGCCTTCCACGGCGACGTCAGCGTCGCGTACGCGGCGGCCGAAGATTCGTTGGCGCGCGAGCTCGGCGTCGCCGTCGCCCCCGCGCCGGCACCGGTGGTGGCACACGTGGACCTTCCGCTGCCGGGGCCGCGGGGGCCGCTGCTCGATGACCACATCGCGCCGGGAGAGAATCCGTTGCGCGGCCGCCCGGCCAGGCCCGGCGCGCGTCCCAACGCTCCGCCCGCCAATCCGCGCGAGCGGCCGGCGCAGCGCGAGCATCCGTGACCAGCGCTCCGGTCAGTCTCTTCGGCACCACCTTCCAAAATCCGATTTTGCTCGCTGCCGGGACCGCCGGGTTCGGCCGGGAGCTCGATCACGTCATCGATCTCGACGTCCTCGGCGGCATCGTGACGAAGGCCGTCACGCCCGAGCCCCGCCAGGGCAATTCCGCGCTGCGGGTCGCCGAGTTTCGCGGCGGAATGCTCAATTCGGTCGGACTCGCCAATCCCGGCGTCGAGCACGTTGCCACCGACGAGCTGCCGTGGCTCGGCCGGCGACTGCAGCGGGCGCGGGTGCTGGTCAACGTGGCCGGTGCGACCGTAGCGGATTATGTGCGCGTGATCGAGCGGTTGACGTCCACCGCGGTGATCACGGCGTTTGAAGTCAACGCGTCTTGTCCGAACACGAAGGCCGGCGGACTCGAGTTCGGCTCCGATCCCGGCGGGCTCGCCGAGCTGGTGAGCGCGTGTCGCCGCGCGTCGACGAAGCCGTTGACGGTGAAACTCTCGCCGGTGTTGCCTGACATTCCCGCAATGGCGAAGGTCGCCCGCGACGAAGGCGCCGAGGCGGTCAGTCTCGTGAACACGATGCCGGGTCTGCTCGACAAGCGGCTTGGCAACGGCAGCGGCGGTCTGAGTGGCCCGGCGCTCCTGCCGGTCGGCGTCCTCGCCACGCGCCGTGTGCGCGAGCGACTAGGGATGCCGGTGATCGGCGTCGGCGGCGTTCGCACGGCGGCCGACGCGCGTGAGTATCTTTCCGCCGGCGCATCGCTCGTGGCGATCGGGACCGCCGCGCTCGCCGATCCTCGCCTGCCGGCGCGCATTGCGAAGGAGTTATCGCATGGCTGAGCTCATCGTCGCGTTCGACCTGCCGAGCGGCCGTGACGCGCTCGCGCTCGCGCAGCGACTGCCGGGCCTCAAGTGGGCGAAAATCGGGCCGGTGCTCTTCGGTCGTGCCGGCCCTGCGCTGCTGCAAGAGTTCACGCAGCGCGGCATCCGCGTCTTCCTCGACCTCAAATGGCACGACATTCCGAACGTCGTCGCGGGCGCCGTGACCGCGGCACGCGAGCTCGGGGTCTCCATGGCAACGGTGCACGCGCTCGGTGGCAAGACGATGCTGACCGCGGCGGCGACCGCGGCGAATACCGCGGGGACGGAGCTCGCGCTCGTGGGAGTCACGGTGCTCACATCGCATGACGCTGGGGAGCTCGAGGGCATCCTGGGACGCGGCGTCCCCGACGTGGGCTTCGAAGCCGAGCGATTGGCGCGCTCTGCGTTACAGTGCGGACTGCGCGGCGTGGTGACGTCGGGCCGCGAGCTCGGATTGCTGCGCGAGGCGCTCGGCCCCGAGGCATGGATCGTGGTGCCGGGGATTCGGGCTCCCGGCGACGATGCCGGCGATCAGGTGCGAACCATCGAGCCGGCCGCGGCGGTCCGGCGCGGTGCAACGCATCTGGTGGTCGGTCGGCCGATCACCGGCGCACGGGATCCGGTAGCGGCGTACCAGCGCCTGCTCGAGGCGCTCGATTGAAGACGTTGCTCTGCGCACTGCTGCTCGCCGGCCGCATCTTGGCGGCTCAGACGACGCTGCCGGAGGCCGCGGATCGCGCCAAGCAGGCATGGTTGGCGCACGACGCCCAACAGCTGGTCGGGCAGGCGTCGACGTTGGTGTTGCAGCTTCCAGGCGCCGACCCGTCAGCGGCGCTCGGTCGCGCGCAGGCGGTGGAGCTAGTCCGTCGCTACTTTCAACCGTCCGAAGAGCGCGGCCTCGACATCGCCACGATTCGGGAAGTCGAGCCGGGGAAGGGGTTCGTGGAGGTAGTGCGGCGGTATGTCGTGCGCGGCACGACGGAATTGCGCCATGAAACCCTCTATCTCGGCTACCGGAAAATTGGCAACGAATGGCGCCTGGTAGAACTTCGGAGTGCGCCGTAATCCCTTGTAGGTCCGCCCCTTGCGTGAAGTCTGTCCCCCGTCTATTGTTCACGGCTCAACAGGAACTTTTTGCACTTTTCCGGAGCTGCCCGTTGAAGGTTCGTTCGAGCGTGCGCCCCATCTGCGAGCACTGCAAGGTTGTGACGCGGCGGGGCGTGATTCGCGTGATCTGCAAGCGCAACCCCAAGCATAAACAGCGGCAGGGTTAGGGAGAGGCATGGCTCGTATTGCAGGCGTGGATTTGCCGCGCGATAAAAAGATTCAGTTCGCACTTCCGTACATCTTCGGCATCGGTCCCAGCAATTCGATTCGCATTCTCGCGGAGACGGGTATCAGTCCTGACGCGCGCGTGCGCGATTTGCGGGACGCCGAGGTGGCACGACTGCGGCAGGTGATCGAACGAGATTACAAAGTCGAAGGCGCGCTCCGCACCGAGACGGCGATGAACATCAAGCGCTTGATGGACATCGGCACGTATCGCGGCGGCCGTCATCGCAAGAATCTGCCGGTGCGCGGCCAGCGCACGCACACGAACGCGCGCACCAAGAAGGGACCGCGGCGCGCCATCGCGGGCAAGAAGAAGCCCGTCCTGAAAAAGTAGAGGCTCATGGCTGACGAAGCGAAACCCGACGCGAAGCCAGACGCGAAACCCGACGCGAAGCCGACGCCCGTCCGCGCCCCGAGTGCGAAACGCGCGAAGAAAGTCGTCGAGGCCGAGGGCGTCGCGCACATCACGGCGACCTTCAACAACACGCTCATCACGATCAGCGACCTGCAGGGCAACGCGATCACGTGGGGCAGCTCGGGTAAGGCCGGCTTCAAAGGCTCCAAGAAGTCGACGCCGTTCGCCGCGACCGTTGCGGCGGAACAGGCGGCGCGCGACGCGTTGAACCTCGGCGTGAAGCGCGTGCACGTGCGCGTCCAGGGTCCCGGCTCGGGCCGCGAATCGGCAATTCAGGCGCTCGCCACGGCCGGTCTGCAGATCCGCTCGATCCGCGACGTGACGCCGATCCCGCACAACGGGTGCCGGCCCCCGAAGAAACGGCGGGTCTAGCGCGATGGCCCGGTATACCGGTCCCGCCTGCAAGCTGTGCCGCCGCGAGGGGACGAAGCTGTTCCTCAAGGGGACGCGCTGCCTGACGGAAAAGTGCGCGATCGAGCGGCGCGCGTATGCCCCCGGACAGCACGGTCAGAGCACCGGCCGACGTCGCAAGGCGTCGGAGTACTCGAAGCAGCTGCGCGAAAAGCAGAAGGTGAAGCGGATCTACGGCCTGTCCGAGCGGCAGTTCCGCAACATCTTCGAGCGTGTGTCGAAGGAGCCCGGCGTCACCGGCGAGGCGTTGCTGGTGGCGCTCGAGAGCCGTCTCGACAACATGGCGTACCGTATGGGCTTCGCGACCTCACGTCGCCAGGCCCGGCAGTTGGTCCGCCACCGGCATATTCAGGTCAACGGGCACACGGTGGATGTTCCGTCCTACCGGGTTCGCCCGGGCGACGAAGTGCGCGTCGCCGAGAAGAGCCGCGAGCTCATTCCCATCAAGGTTGCGCGCGAGCAGTTCGGTCGCACGCAGCCGGTGACCTGGGTGCAGGTGGATCCCGATAAGGCCGTCGGACGCATGACCGAGCGGCCCACGCGCGACACGATTCCGATCGCCGCGCAGGAACAGTTAATCGTCGAGCTTTATTCCAAGTGATGACAACTCTCGATTTGACCGGCTTGGTCCGGCCGCATCTGGTCGAAATGACCAAGCGTGAAGACAATCCCAATGCCGCCGAGTTCCGCCTGCAGCCATTGGAGCGGGGCTACGGCTACACCCTCGGCAACTCGCTGCGACGCTTGCTGCTGTCGTCGCTGCGCGGCGCTGCCGTCTGGGCATTCCGGCTGGACGGGGTGGTGCACGAGCATCAGACGATCCCCGGTGTGGTGGAGGACGTGCACCAGATCATTCAGCGGCTGAAGCAGCTGACCCTGGTGCTCGATCCCGACGTCGACGAGGCGGTGCTGCACGTGCGACGCGACAAGGCCGGTCCGGTCTACGCGCGCGACATCGAGGCGCATGCCGCGGTGAGCGTCGTGAATCCCGATCAGCTGCTGTTCACGCTGCAGGAGAACCGCGATGTCGGCGGCGAGCTGTACGTGAACAAGGGCCGCGGCTACGTGGAGGCGGAGCAGCATCCTGTCGACCGCACCCTCCCGGTGGACGTCGTGCGCATCGACTCGATCTACAATCCCGTGCGCCGCGCCAACTTCACCGTGGCGGAAACGCGCGTCGGCCAGCGCACCGACTACGACCGCCTCACGATCTCCGTCGAGACCAACGGCACGATCTCTCCCGAGGATGCGCTGGCCTATGCCGCGGCGCTGGCCCAGGAGCACTTCCGGTTCTTCGTCGACTTCGGGAAGGTCCCGATGGTGGCCGCGGAAGCGGCACCGATCGCGGGCGGCTCGGATGGGCTCGCCGCCTCGCTCGCCCGTTCGATCGACGACCTCGGATTGTCGGTGCGCTCGGTGAATTCGCTCAAGAACTCGAACATCCGCACGCTGGGCGACCTCGTGCAATACAGCGAGACCGATCTCCTGAAGGTGAAAAACGTCGGTGAGAAGGCGTTGGGGGAGATCGCCGATCTGCTGCGGCGTGAAGGACTGAACTTCGGCATGCGCTACGAGGATGTCGACGGCGTGATCCAGGTAACCGATCCGGGGGCGACGCCGATGGCGCACGCCACCGAGGGCGGCGAGGAATAGTGCGCCACCGGGCGAAGCACAAGCAGCTGTCGCGGACCGCCAGTCACCGGCGGGCGCTGCTCGCCAACATGGCGACCAGCCTGTTTCGCCACGACCGCATCGAGACGACCGAGGCGAAGGCGAAGGCGCTGCGGCCCTATGCCGAGCGGCTCATCACCCTCGCCCGGCGCGGTGATCTCCACGCGCGACGTCTGGTCGAGCGGAAGATCAAGGATCGCGAAGTGTCCCATCGCCTGTTCGCCGAGCTGGGCAAGCGGTTCGCGGCCCGACCAGGCGGCTACACTCGGATCGTCAAGCTGCGTCACCGGCCCGGCGATGGCGCCGACGTGGCGAGGATCGAATTGCTGAGTGAGTAAGCGACTGGCCGAGCGTCGTCTGGAACACCGAGGGGGACCCGATGGGTCCCCCTTCTCTTACGCAGCCTTGGTGATGCGGTTGGATTTGAGGCAGCGCGTACACACCCGCATGCGCTGCGTCTTGCCATCGACCAGGGCGCGGACGCGCTGCAGGTTGGGATACCAGCGACGGTTCGTCTTGTTGTTCGCGTGGCTCACGTTGTGCCCCGTCTGGGGGCCCTTGCCACACACTTCACATACACGTGCCATGAGTCGATCCGGAGAATGAGCGCGTCCAAAAAGAGCGGGAAACCTAAGCAGGCCGCCCCGCCCCAGCAACCCCGCCGAGCCCTGATCACGGGGGTCACGGGGCAGGATGGCTCCTATCTGGCGGAGCTGCTGCTCGACAAGGGCTACGAGGTGGTCGGGGTCGTGCGCCGCACGTCCCACGACTCGTACGAGCGCATCGGGCATCTGCTCGGCCGCCTGCACATCGTTCCCGCGGACCTGCTGGATCAGCACTCGCTCACCGCGGTGATCCGCGACGCGCGACCGCACGAGGTCTACAATCTCGCCGCCCAGAGCTTCGTGCCGACCTCGTGGTCGCAGCCGGTGCTTACTGGAGAATTCACCGCGCTCGGCGTGACGCGCCTCCTCGAGGCGGTGCGGCTGGCGCACCCGGAAGCACGCTGCTATCAGGCGAGCTCCTCGGAAATGTTCGGGAAAGTCGTCGAGACGCCGCAGCGGGAATCGACGCCGTTCTACCCGCGCTCCCCCTACGGCGTCGCCAAAGTGTACGGCCACTGGATCACGGTGAACTATCGCGAGTCCTACGGGATCTACGCGGTGAGCGGCATTCTCTTCAACCACGAATCGCCGCGGCGCGGGCTCGAGTTCGTCACGCGCAAGGTCTCCCATACGGTCGCGTCGATCGTGCGGGGCAAGGCGACCGAGCTGCGGCTCGGCAACCTCGACGCCAGCCGCGACTGGGGCTACGCCGGCGACTACGTCGAGGCGATGTGGCGCATGCTGCAACCGGCGACGCCCGACGACTACGTGATCGGCACGGGCGAGACGCATACCGTGCGGGAGCTGTGCGAAATCGCGTTCTCCCACGCCGGGCTCGATTGGAAGCAGTACGTCCACGTCGATCAGGCGCTCGTGCGCCCCGCGGAGGTGGACGTGCTGCGGGCCGATCCCGGGAAGGCCCAGCGCCAGCTCGGGTGGCGCCCCACCGTGGCGTTTCCCGACCTCGTGCGCATGATGGTGGACGCCGATTTGGAGCGCCTGGCGTGAACGTGCTGGTGACCGGGGCGGACGGCTTCGCCGGATCGTGGCTGGTGCGCCGGCTGCTCGACCTCGGCCACACCGTCACCGGGACGTTTCGTCCGAGCGACGACCATCGCGCGGAGCGCTTCGGCGCGGAAGTCCCCGACCGGTTGACCTGGCGTTCCCTTGAGCTCTCCGACGCGGTATCGGTGCAGGAAGTGAGCGAGACGCCCTGGGATGCCGTCGCGCACCTGGCGGCGGTGAGCTGGGTGAGCCTCGCCGACCGCGATCCGGGACGCGCCTGGAACGACAACGCCGGCGGCACGGCCCGCCTGATGCGCGCCCTCGGCGACGTCCGCAGAGCTGGTGGTGCCGATCCGCTGGTGCTGATCGTCTCCAGTCTCGAGGTGTACGGACGCGGAGGGCCGGCGGCGCGCCGCGAGACCGACCCCGTGGCGCCGGTCTCGTCCTATGCGGCCAGCAAGGTGGGCGCCGAGGTGGTCGCGGCCCAGGAGGGGCGGCGCGCCGGACTGCGCGTCGTCGTCGTGCGGCCGTCGCCGCACTCGGGCCGGGGACAGGCTGAGATGGGATTCATTCCGCGCTACGCGGGGCGGATCGTGACGGCGCGGAAGATCCGCGCTCCCGCGATCCCCACGGGACTGCTCGACGGTGTACGTGACTTCCTGCACGTCGCCGATGTGGTCGACGCGTACACGCGGCTGCTGACGGGGGGAACGGCGGGCGAGACGTACAACGTATCGTCCGGGGAAGGGGTCGTGCTCAAGGACGTCGTCATCCGGCTCTGCGCGCTGGCCGGGTGGCAGCCGATTCTGGAAGTAGACAGCGCCGACATCCGGCCCGATACTGTCCCGCATCTGGTGGGGGACGGAGCGAAGCTGCGCGCCGCCACGGGGTGGAGCCCCCGACACACGCTCGACGAGGTCCTGCAGGACGTGCTCGATGCCCAAGCGAACTGACCTCCATCGCATCCTGCTGCTTGGCTCCGGCCCGATCGTGATCGGGCAGGCGGCGGAGTTCGACTACTCGGGAACCCAGGCGGTGAAGGCGCTGAAGGAAGAGGGCTACGCCGTCGTCCTCGTGAATTCCAATCCCGCGACGATCATGACGGACCCGGAGCTGGCCGATCGCACCTACATCGAGCCGGTGACGCCGGAGTGGGTCCGCCTCGTGATCGAGCGGGAGCGGCCGGACGCCCTCCTCCCCACGATGGGCGGCCAGACGGCGCTCAACGTGGCGATGGCGCTGGCGAAGGACGGCACGCTGGCGGAGTTCGGCGTGGAGCTGATCGGGGCGTCGGCGCGCGCCATTCAGATGGCGGAGGATCGGGCCGAGTTCGCGGCGGCGCTGCGGCGCATCGGGCTCGCAGCCCCGGAAGGGCGCACCGTGGTGTCAACGCCCGAGGCGCTCGACGCCGTCGCCGCGACCGGGTATCCGGCGATTGTGCGGCCCTCCTTCACGCTGGGCGGCACCGGGGGCGGCGTGGCGTTCAACCGGGCGGAGTTCGAGGAGCTCGTGGCGCACGCGCTCGAGCTCTCGCCGGTGCATTCGACGCTGATCGAGCGCAGCGTCCTCGGGTGGAAGGAATTCGAGCTCGAGGTGATGCGCGACCACCGCGACAACGTCGTGATCGTCTGCTCGATCGAGAATCTCGATCCCATGGGAGTGCACACCGGCGATTCGATTACCGTGGCGCCAGCGATGACGCTCACCGACCGCGAGTACCAGCAGATGCGCAACGCGGCGATCGCGATCATCCGGGAGATCGGTGTGGCCGCGGGCGGCTGCAACATCCAGTTCGCCGTCAATCCGGCCGACGGCGAGATGCTGGTGATCGAGATGAACCCGCGGGTGTCGCGGTCCTCCGCGCTCGCCTCCAAGGCGACCGGCTTCCCGATCGCCCGCATCGGCGCCAAGCTCGCGGTCGGGTACACCCTGGACGAGCTGCCCAACGACATCACGCGCACGACCCCGGCGTCGTTCGAGCCGGTGCTCGACTATGTGGTGGTGAAGGTGCCACGCTTCGCCTTCGAGAAATTCCCCACCGCCGATTTTCGTCTGACGACACAGATGAAGTCGGTCGGCGAAGCGATGGCGATCGGCCGCACCTTCAAAGAAGCGCTGCAAAAAGGTCTGCGGGCGCTCGAGACGGGACGGCCGGGATGGGTCGCGGGCCAGACGCTCGCCGACGACCGCCTCACCAGCGAATCGGCCGAGGATCTGCGGGTGGCGCTACGGCAGCCGACGCCGGAGCGGATCTTCCAGATCAAGCGGGCGCTCGCGGCGGGGCTGTCCATCGAGGTCATCACCCAGGCCTCGGGAATCGATCCCTGGTTCCTCTGGCAGCTCGCGGAGCTGCTCGAGGCGGAACGCTGGTTCGTCGGGCTGCCGGACCCCGACGCGGCGGACTTCCGCCGCGTGAAGCGCATGGGATTCTCCGACCGCCAGCTCGCGGCGTTGCGCGACACGACCGAGACGGCGATCCGCGAGCGGCGCTGGGCGCTCGGCATCCATCCCGCGTACAAGACGGTCGACACCTGCGCCGGCGAGTTCCCGTCCTCCACGCCCTACCTGTACTCGAGCTACGACGACGAGAACGAGTCCGAGCCGTTCGGCGATCAGGGGATCATCATCCTCGGCAGCGGGCCGAACCGAATCGGCCAGGGTGTGGAGTTTGACTACTGCTGCGTCCGGGCCGGGCTCGCGTTCCGCGATCTCGGGTTCAAGACGATCATGATCAACTCGAACCCCGAGACGGTGTCGACCGACTTCGACATCTCGGACAAGCTGTACTTCGAGCCGCTCACCTTCGAGGACGTGATCGAGATCGTCCGGCTCGAGCGGCCGAAGGGGGTCGTGGTGCAGCTCGGCGGCCAGACGCCGCTGCGCCTCACGACGGCGCTCGCCGCCGCGGGCGTCCCGATTCTCGGCACCTCCCCCGATTCCATCGACATCGCCGAGGACCGCGGTCGCTTCGACGAGCTGGCGCGCCGCCTCGGCGTCACCCAGCCCCCGAGCGGAACCGCACGCTCCGTCGCCGAGGCGCAGCAGGTGGCGCAGCGCGTCGGCTATCCGGTGCTGATCCGTCCGTCCTACGTCCTGGGCGGCCGCGCGATGGAGATCGTGTACGACGCGGGGTCGTTGGTGGAATTCTTCGAGCGGGCGGCGCGCGTGGCACCCGATCACCCGGTGCTCATCGACCGGTTTCTCGAGGATGCCTTCGAGGCCGACGTCGACGCCATTGCCGATGGCGCTTCGTGCATCATCGGTGGCGTCATGCAGCACATCGAGGATGCCGGCGTTCATTCCGGCGACTCCGCGTGCGTGCTGCCTCCCTATCTGATCGGCGACCGGCAGGTGGAGGAGATGCGGCGTTACACCAAGGCATTCGCCGCCGCGCTGGGGGTCGTGGGTTTGATCAACGTGCAGTACGCGATCAAGGACGGGGTGGTGTACGTGCTGGAGGTGAACCCCCGCGCCTCGCGGACCATCCCCTTCGTCAGCAAGGCCACGGGAGTCCCCCTCGCCAAGCTCGCCGCCGCCGTCATGGTCGGGCACACCCTGGGGGAGCTGGGTCTCCCGGAGGAGCTCCCCCTGCTGGGAGTGGCCGTGAAAGAGGCGGTCTTCCCCTTCACCAAACTGCCCAACGTGGATAGCGTTTTGGGCCCGGAGATGCGGTCGACGGGCGAGGCGATGGGGTTCGCCGACAGTTTCGGGATGGCGTTCGCCAAGGCGCAGATCGCGGCCGACGGCAGCCTGCCGCTCGAAGGGTCGGTGTTCGTCACCGTCAACGATTCGGACAAACCCACGGTCTTGCCGATCGTGCGGCGCTTCCACGAGCTGGGGTTCCGCATCCTGGCGACCGAGGGCACCGAGCGCTATCTCCGGGCGCGCGGCATTCCGGCGGAGCGTGTGGCCAAGGTGCATGAAGGCCGGCCCAACGCGATCGACCTGCTCGTTTC
>Ga0310813_10001916_pt1 | contig 12612 bp, 12 predicted proteins | sample YN3metagenome_FD_203086 | JGI IMG/M metagenome (GOLD analysis project Ga0310813, IMG submission 203086) | Soil microbial communities from experimental microcosm in Duke University, North Carolina, United States - YN3 | ecosystem: Engineered > Artificial ecosystem > Soil microcosm > Unclassified...
GAACAGGCTCTTCTCATAGCGGTTGATGACGATCTCGAGCGGGACGTCGCCGAGATCCTGTTCGTGCAACAGGTCAAGCTGGCGCCGCGCCTGACGCAACCCGACGACGCTGAGATCGGCGATCATCAGGATAAGGTCGGACCGGGCCGCCAGCGACAAGGACCAATGCGTCCAGTTCGCGGGAAGATCGACGAAAACGGTATCGTAAGCGCGCTGGGCACGTTCCACGACACCGAGGATCTGATCGTTGTTGAGCGCTTCGAGGGGCAGCATTTCCTCGGGTGCCGAAATCACCGCCAGGCCGCTTGGATGCGGAGTCGCGATCGAGCGCAACAATTCGCCGTCGAGCCTGGCACCCGCCCCGATCGCATCCGTCAGGCTGAACTTGGGATTGAGGCCGAGCTGAAAGGCGACGTCCCCGAACTGCACGTCGAGATCGATCAGGCAGGCATGGCGCCCGGCGGCGGCTTCGCGGGCGGCGAACCTGCAGGCAAGCTGGCTCGCGATGGCCGTCGCCCCGCTTCCGCCGCGTGCCTTGCAGAAGGTGACCAGACGGGATGAGCCGGCAAGCGCCTGCACATCCTTTTGCTGGACCTGCGCGGCAAGCGGAGCGAGGGACGCTTCGAGGTCGCCTAGCGACAGCGGGAGCGGAAGGACGTCGTGGGCGCCGCTGCGAAGGAGCGAGCGGACCAGGGCGAGCGGCGGTTCGAAGGCGGCGGCGATGACCGGCGTGTCACCGGCGGTGGCGACCAGTCGCTCGAATCGCTTCAGCGACGCCGGCGAATCCGCATTGACCTGAACCACCGCGACTGCGGCGCGATTAAGATCGGCCGCGTCGATCCAGTCGGACACCGGAACGATGCTGAGTGCGAGCGGCAGGCCGAGCACGCGCGCGCCCAACAAGGCCCCGACGTCGCCTTCGGCCGCGCTTAGATAAAGGTGGACTTCAGCCTCTCGGCCCTGGAGCCGCCAGGCCCTGACTGTTTCCTGTTGGTTCATGACGGTCACGTCTTCGTCCTCGCCCAAGGTGCCGCCGCGGTCGCAGCGCCCGTCGCAGCATGCCTCTCGGGGGAATGGCGTTGAACAGCCGTGATGGCTGCTGTTCTAGTTTGACCCATTGCAATCTCCGGTGACCGAGCATTCCCCATCTTCCATCGTCAGCGAGGCCCGGACCGACGGCAGCGACAAGGTTCCTCCGAACAGGATGATGGGGGAAAAGCTGAGCCCGCTCACTTCAACGGTGGTCAGCGGCGAGACATCAGGACCGGTCGGATTGCCTGAATATCCCAGGCCGACATTGGTGTAGGTGACCGTGACGTTGGCTGGTTGGACCCGGCCGTCGAAGCGCTGCATCCAGCTGACGATATTTCCGAACGCGGTGGAATCGTGATCGCTGGTGGCCTCGCCCGATACCTCGCACGCGGCATTGTCGCAGACCGCCTTTTCGAACACGTCGGATGGTACCGGGTCGCCGCCGGGAATGGAGAAGTCGCCGACAAAATCGGTGTTGATGACGCTCGCTACCGGATCGCTGACCACCGCATAGCGAACGCCCATTTGCGTCGCCTTTTCGGCTTGGTTCAATTCCCACATCAGGCGGCCGACATCGATGATCCCGAACAGGAACAGGATCAGCAGCGGCACGATAAGCGCGAATTCGGCGGCCGTGGCGCCGTGTTCGGACCGGAACAGGGTGGGGAGGCTCATATCCCGACCACCGGTGCCTGGTTGGATGCCGTCACGCTCAAACCGGCGAAATCGAGCCCGATCAGCCTCGCCAGCGGTTGATAGGGTACCGTCGCGGAAACGGTGACGTACGGCACGTCATCGCGGCCATTGTAGAGTCCGGCATAGGTACGAACGCCGTCCGCATCGGCTTCGTTGTCATGGCATTCGATGGTGACCGCGATGGTGCTGTCGTCGGTCCAATAGGATAGACGCGGCCGGCTGGTGTCGGTGACGGCGGGTTCGCCCAGTCGGACCTGGTTCTTGATCGCTTGCTCGTTCACCGCTGCGTCGTCGCACGGCATGCTGGCAAAGTTCTGCCGGGCGGCAAACCGCGCGCCATCGCGAACCGCCTTCACCACCACATGTTCGTCGAGAAAGAACTTGCCGGTCTCCAGCGCGCCGAACATCAGGATCAGCAGCAAGGGCGTGACCATCGCCATCTCAGCGGCGGCGGCGCCGCGCTGACACGCAAACAGGCGCTCCAAAACCTTCATCAGCGCACCAGAAACGGCGTGTCGCGCCGGATCACCTGGGCCGACGCACCGCCCGCTTCGACCTCACCGATCACTTCGAGGTAGATTTCATTGCCCCCATCGCCATTGCCGCGAGCCGGGCTCGATCCCGGCTCGACCAGGAACATGTTGACCCATTTGCCGACCTCGACGGGCCGCGACGAACCGCGCAGCGACGAGCAGTTGCTGGCCACCGCGACCTGAAGCACGCGGCGGTCCCGCGCCGGGTCGGGGGTCGTCATGTTGCAGACCGGTTGGCTGTGCTGCTTGTCCGTGCCGCTTCCCGTCGACGCGAAATAGCTGTTCTCGAGCTCCCACAGGTAGGTCTCATACCGCGTCATGGTGGCGGCGTTGCGGCTGGGATCGGTCGAACTCGTCGGGATGCGGCCCGCGTGATACTTGTTGAAATAGTCGCCCCGCGCCCAGGCGCCGTTCCCGAACCGGCCACCGGTGCAGGTCGAATTGTAGCTGGTGTAATGGCAATTATCGCGCGGCAGGCCCATCGCCTGCGGGGTCGCGACCCGCGTCGTGTCATGGATTGGGGTCATCGCGCTGTCGGTCAGCCTCTTCGCCCGCGGCCAGAAGCGCTGGGTCGCGTCGGGAAGATGCCAGGCATCGTTGCTATTGTTATGGCCGTTGCGGACCCCGCAGCTCGCTCCGTCGCTCTTGATGTAATCCTTGGTGACGTTGAGCGCGGGCGGGCATGAACTCCCGAGGCACGGCGACAGGACGTTCCCCGCCCCGCCGCTCATGCCGTACATGTCGAAGCGGGTATTCAGGGCGACGATCGCCGGCGCCGGCTGACCCGCATCGACCGGCTGCTCGCTGTTGATCTCCTGGCATTGAAACACCGGATTTTCGAACGCCATTCCGATCTGCGTCGAGCCGGCATCGTTCGGCCCGATGAAGCCGAAAGCGCCCGGCGCCCAGTTCGGACCGGTGTTCGAGACCGCCCGGATGCCCACGCCGCGAAGGGCGTTCCAGTCGGTCGTTGCGGTTCCGCTGGGCGGGCAGATCATCAGCGGCGGGACCTTGCACAAGGCGGTGCCGAGCCCGGCGCGAGCCTGGGCCGACAGGTCCCCGGAAGAGAGCAATCCGACGATCGGCGTCAGCGCGTAATTGGCGCGCCGGCTGTCCACCGTGACCTGGACGTATTTGGCTTCGGTGACATTTTCCGCCGGTGTTTCCGCGCGCTTGTCGAGGAAGAAGCGGACGCTCGCGGCTTCGTCGTCGGTGATCCCCTCGCCGTCGCTGTCGCACACGCCGGAATCGGCGATGGTGACCGGTAATCCGTCGCCGTCGTTGGCCAGCCGGGTCTGATTGGTCACGACCTCACGCGCGGCAGCGACGGCACGGGTGCAGGCGCCGGCCTCACCATCGAGCTGGCTTGCCGCCGCAAGCGCGGCCTGATCCGCCGCATTCTGCAATTCGGTGTCGAGGGTCGCCATGCGGGCATAATCGAAGGCCAGTCCCCCTGCAGCGACCAGGCCGACGAGCGACAGCGCGACGACCGAGGCCGTCGCCGCCGTTTCGTCCGACCCTAAGCGCTTCAGAGTTCGAAGCACCGCTTCACCCCCTATTGCGGCCCGTTGCCGCCGCCGGAACCGCCGCCGCTGCTGGTCGACGTCTGCACCCGCTCGACCTGCTTGACCTTGTCGGTGCGATAGCGCTGGCTCGCGCCCGCCGCCTTGGCACCGTCGCTGCCGGACGGCATCGCGTCCGCGGGGTAAGCGGGATCCGGATTGACGATCTGCGCCGCCTTGTTCCAGGCGACCGCCTCGCCGAAGCTGCGATCGACCGATCCGGTGCGGGGATCCACCGTATTGCACCCCGCCGTCAGCAGCAGCACGGCCGCGGCACCGATGGACCTAAAGGACATGGCCGTAATCCCCTTCAAAGCCGATTGGTCCGGCGGGGGCCTGTTTGGCCGCCATGCCGCCCGCGCCTGCGCCTGCGGCCGTGGTCGCCGGCGGATTATTGACCCCGACCTCCGGTGCCGGCCCCACGCCGGTGTCGGTGCGCCCGAGGAGATAGAGGTCCGCGGGAGCGGGTGGCTGGACCCGATCGGTCGGCGCCTTGAGCCCGCCCGCGAGCACCGGACGCACCAGCCGCGGCGTGACGATGATCACCAGTTCGGTTTCCTCGCGCTGGAAGCCGCTCGACCGGAACAGGGTCCCGATGATCGGCAACGAGCCTAGCAGGGGCACCTGGCGGATGGTGTCCTGGAAATCCTTGCGGATCAGCCCGGCCATGGCGAAGCTTTCCCCGTCGCGAAGCTCGACCACCGATTTGGCCCGGCGGGTCTGCAGCCCCGGCACGCGAAGCCCGTTGATGATCACCGACGCCGAAGGATCGATCGAACTCACTTCCGGCGCGACCACCAGGTTGATCACCCCATCCGCCAGCACCGTCGGGGTAAAAGCGAGGCTGACCCCGAATGGTTTGAATTCGACGGTGATGGCTTGGGTCCCGCCGCCGCCGGTCCCGCTGCCGCCGTTACCCTGAACCGTGGGAATGGGAAACTCACCACCCGCCAGGAAACTCGCTGTCTCGCCCGACAACGCGATCAAGGTCGGTTCGGCTAAGGTAGTGATTGCGCCCTTGCGCTCCAGCGCGTCCAGCGTGACGTTAAAATTAGATCCGAAAGCGCGGAACGTGCGCGAAATAATGCCGAAACTGTCGGTGATGGCGCCAAGCGTAAGGAGCGGGTCAACCCTGCTGCCGTTTCCGTTCAAGTCTCCACTATCTGGGTTCAGTGCGGCACCGCCGCCGATCGCGCCCTGCAGCTTGCCGGCATCCGAACCGACAAAGGTGCCGACCCCGATCTGCTGCAGCGCCGACCGTTTCACTTCGGAAAATCGCACTTCCAGCATGACCTGCTGCGACGATCCGACCGACAGCAGGTTGACGACCTTGCCAGGGGCATAGGTGCTGGCCAGTTGCACCGCGCGGTCGGCGGCAGGGCCGCTCGGAACGATGCCTTCCAGCACGATTGAATCGTTGGATAGCCGCGCGCCGATCTGGCTTGCGGGGATGAGTTCGGACAATTGGCGGCGCAGACCGAGCACGTCGGGGCCGACCGCCACGTCCATCACCGCGATCAGGCTGTTGTTGCGATCGTATAGGGTAAGGCTGGTCGTGCCGGTCTTCTTGCCCAGGACATAGAGCGAGCTGCTGGTCAGCGGCAGCACGTCGGCGATTTCCGGATTGCCGATCAGCGCCTTGGCGAAGGGACGGTCGGTCCGGAGCACCTGGCTCTTGGCGACCGGTACCACCAGTTCGCCGGCGTGCATGCCATCGGCCGCGCTGACCGAGGTGACCTGTGCCGCCACGGGGTTTGCGCCCAGCAGCAGAGCGACGGTTCCGACCGCCGCGAGCAAAGACTTAACGGCCACTGATGCCCCCCACTTCATAGCTGGTCGCCGCTGTCCCCCTGACCACGTCGACACTGTTGCGGACCGGTGCCGGCGCGGGCGTCGCGGCCGGACGCGGCGCAGGCCTGCGTGGCGCCGGCGCCGGCGCGCGTTGCGCCACCCGAGTCCAACTGGGCCGTGCCGGCTGCGCCAGCGCGGTCGCGGTCATCGCGCCGCCATAGGTGCCGGCCGACACGCCCGAGCGCAGGTCGTCGAGGCTGACGGTCTGGACGCTGCCCAGCCCGTCCTGCTCGCCCGGCTTGCGGAGCACCAGGCTGAGATCGCCGACCTGCTGGCCGAGCGCGAGTTTCTGGGCATCGACCGGCGACACTTCCAGCGTCGCGGTCTTGGCCACCGCGGGCTTGCCCGTCTCGTTTTTGGCACGCTGGCCCATGGCGATGACCCGGGTGTTCTGCAGCAGGACGTCGGTCACCTGCTGGTCGCGCTCGCCGCGGCTGATGCGGCGGGTGATGAGAACGTCGACGCTGTCGCTCGGCTGGATAAAGCCCGCGACGCCCGACACGTCGTTGATGCGAACCGATACCGCGCGCATGCCGTCGGGCAGCAGCGCGGCGATCGAGGCGCCCTGGCCCTTGCCCGAAATCTTGCTCGCCAGAATGACTTCGTTGGCCGCCATCGGCGCAATGACCACGCGGCGGTTCTTGGGATCGGTGAGCTCGGCGGCGCTGCGGAAGCTGCCGGCCGGAAGCGCATCGGTGGGATAATTGATGAGCCGGATCATCTCCGGCTTGAGGTCCTGGCCGAATTCCAGCGGGACGTTGGCGACGGCGACCTTGGTCATGCCGTCGGGCGTCTGCGCGTTACGACCGGAGAGGAGGTAAGTGTTGGCGAGGAATACGGCGACGAGCCCAAGGACAAGGGCAACGCCCAAAGCGATAACTGACTGTCGCTTCATCTGACAGGCCCCCCGGGATGTTTACTTCACGGCAGAAAGTGGCCCCCGCATCCTGCGGAAACGGGGGCCAATTTCGCTTACGCGGGCGTGGTCTCTCCGCCGCGGCAGATCGAATCGCCGCCATCGCCCGGATCAGCGCAAATCTTGTCGCCAGCGCCATTCATTGCCCGGCTCACTTCGCCGCCAAGGAACAGAGCCGCCGCCGCAATGCCGGTGCCGACAATCGCGAGGATCAGCGCATATTCCGCCGCCGAGGCACCGGATTCGTCACGAAGCATGTTGATGAACGTCATTGAAAATCCCCTCTTCAAATGGACGTCCACACCCGGACGCCTCCCAGACAGCGTCGCGTCTTGACGAAGGGATTTCAGGCAGTCTGATGGTGGGCAACGAACCCTGATGCCCCCCGGCATCCAGACCGCCAAGAGCCCCCTAGGCCCGCTCAGCTGCGTTAAGAAGGTCTTAACCAACCCATTGAGTCAACAGTTTAGTTTAACCTGTGTTGCAAAACAGGTATGGCAACAAAGAGTGTTAAGTGGCTGGCGGAAAACAATTTTCCGAGAAAGTTGTATCACACGGATCTTTTTTTTGTTTCAAACGTGGACGAATTTTCCGGGCCTGGAGCCTGTCTTTTCAATGAGAAATGAAACGGACCGACAACGAATCGCTGGCGCGAATCAGCGTGGGACCCTGTGCCGGAACGTCACGTTCACCCGCGTCGAGAGCAGCAGATACGGCAGCCACAAACCGGCGCTGATCATTACCTTGGTGAGATTGCCCTGAAGCAGGTCGTGCAACGCCGCTGCAACGCCCGGCGGCACGTTTGTCGCCATTACAGCGCGCGCAATCAGCACCTGCGCCGTGATGTCCGCAATCCATACCATCGCCAGAAACCGCGGAAACATCGGCGACCGCCGCAGCGCCATCGCAAAGGCGATCACGTAAAGGCTGCTGATGATCACCACGTCCATGGTCATGGCGTTATGCAGCACCGCCAGCCAGCCGGGCACCGCGGGGGGGATGGCCGGCATGGTGACCAGATATTCGACGGCGCGGACGGGGACGTTCAAAAGCATGCCGATCAGCAGGCTGACCATGATCCCGCTGGTGCCGTGAAGGGGATGCCGGCTCGCTTCGGCCGGGGTGACGTCCCGCCAGCGTCCGATCCGGGCCAGCCGAACGCGCGGCTGCGGCATCGCCGGGCCGTCGGCAAACCAGCGCAGAGCAAGAAAGAAGCTGGCGACCGGCGCGCAGATCAGAAGGAGGTAGGGCGCGACACTGATCGGCTGCACCGATTGCAGCGGACTGATCGCAATCCTGAGCGCCGCAGCGGCGGCTATCGTTCCCATCCACCACAAAGCAATTCGACCGAGGTTCCCCTCAAGCCCTGCGAGCAGCGTCAGCGACCGGGCGTGAAGCTTGCTCTGGGTGCTCCGCACCAGCGGATGGTGAAAGAATTGCACGTGGCGGTTCCGATCACTTTCAATCAACCGACCTTGTGCCCACCAACCCTTGCATCGTGGTTAATGCCGGTTCCGCGCGGCGGTTCCTTCGCTGTCATACGGGCTTTGTGCGGGCAGGAACGAGGTCAGGCAGACCTTCAGGCCAGCCCGTGCCGGATAAGACTAAACGCAACCAAGCCTGCCGGGAATGGTGCCGCTTACAGGACTCGAACCTGTGACCCCCTCATTACGAATGAGGTGCTCTACCAACTGAGCTAAAGCGGCAGCGCGGGCGCCCTAACAGGGTGGGGGCGGCGGCTCAAGTCGCGAAGTTGGGGTCGAGGCGATAGGCTTTGCGCAGGAGCGCGGGCCAGGCGAGGAACTGGGCGGCGAGCTTCAAGCCTTGGGCGCCCTGCTCCGCCGCGATCTCGGGCGTACCCTGGGGCGGATGATTGATCGCCTCGCCCGCGCTCAAGGCCATGATCTGGGCCTGGCAGGCGCGCTCGAGGAAATAGATGCGGATAAAGGCTTCGCCGACGGTGCTGCCGACGGCAAGCGTGCCGTGATTGCGAAGCAGCATGGCGTTTTTGGTGCCGAGGTCGGCGACGATCCGCTCGCGCTCGTCATGGTCGGTGGCGACGCCTTCATAGTCGTGGAAGGCAAGATCGCCGCGGACCAGCATGGCGGTCTGGGTCAGCGGCAACAGCCCCTCCCCGTGCGCCGCCACCGCCTGGCCGTGGGGCGTGTGGAGGTGGATCACCGCATTGGCGTCCTCGCGGCTCATGTGCACCGCCGAGTGGATGGTGAAACCGGCGGGGTTGGTGATGAAGGGCGTCGGATCGACCGGATTGCCCTGCATGTCGACCTTGACCAGCGATGAGGCGGTCACTTCCTCGAACATGAGGTTGTAGGGGTTCAAGAGGAAGTGATGCTCGGGCCCCGGGATCCGAACGCTCATGTGGGTGAAAATGAGGTCGTCCCAGCCATAATGCGCGATCAGGCGATAGGCGGCGGCGAGGTCGATGCGGAGCTTCCATTCCTCCTCGCTGACCTTGCCTTCGAGGCTGGGGATCCGGACGTCCTGAAGAGCGCTCAGCCGGTCCATGCCGGCGTTGATGGTGTCGACGCGGTTCATTGAGCGGACTCCTGACGATCGGGGTGGGCGGCGGCGAAGGCGGGAAGCTCGAGCGCCGAGGCCTCCGCGCGGAGCAGGGTCGGATAGGCGTCGAGCGGCACGTCGAAGCGGCGGGCGTTGAAAAGCTGGGGCACGAGGCAGATGTCGGCCATGCTGACACTGTCGCCGTAAAGGAAGCTGCCGGCCTGCGGGGCGGCAAGCGCTTCCAAAGCCGCCAAGCCTTCGACGACCCAGTGGCGATACCAGGCATCGACCGTTTCCTGTGGGTGGCCGAGCTCGTTCTTGAGGTAGCGCAGCACGCGCAGATTGTTGAGCGGGTGGATGTCGCAGGCGATGGTCAGTGCCAGCGCGAGAACATGGGCGCGGCCGGGGGGATCGGCGGGGACGAACGGCGGCTCCTTTTCGAGCGCGTCGAGGCGGTCGAAGATGGCGAGGCTTTGCGTCACGCGCTCGTCGCCGATTTCCAGCATCGGCACGAAGCCTTGCGGGTTCAGCGCCTTGTATTCGGGCGACTGCTGCTCGTTCGCAACCAGGCTGACGGGGTGCTGCTCGTAGCCAAGGCCCTTCAGGTTGAGGGCGATCCGGACCCGGTAGCTGGCCGAGGAACGGTAGTAATCGTGGAGGACGATGCGGGTCATGTGAGGGCGCCGAACCTGAACAAGGTCACAAAGGTCACCGGTGACGGGGGTTCGGCGGCCGAACGTTGCCGCGAAGGAGCATGAGGGCGTCGCGTAAGCGGTGAAGCAGCGAGACTAAGCATCGAATTGCTTTTGTCAGATCGCGCCCTTGTAGGACAGGATTTTTCCGTGTTCGCTGTCATTGCGAGCCGTAGGCGAAGCAATCCACCGCTGGTCCATGGATTGCTTCGCGTCGCTCGCAATGACGATGGCGGCTAGTCACCCAAGGAATGGCGCGACGATCTCGGTCGTGATGCGCTGGGGGCGGCCGGTGGCCTTGTCGAGCATCGCCCAGGTGGTGCGGGCCTTGACCAGCACCTGTCCCTCGGCGCCCGTGAATTCCATGAAGCGGTCGAAGCGGGCGCCGCGCGGGGCGTCGTCAACCCAGGTCCGCCCAGTCACCGTGTCGCCGACCAGCGCGGGGCGGAGATAATCGATCTCGTGCCGGATCACGACCCAGACGAAGGCGTCGCGATACTGTTCGGGCGCGACGGCATACCAATGACTGACCGCCACCTCCTGAATCCACTGCACCCACACCGCATTGTTGACGTGGCCGAGCTCGTCGATGTGCTGCGGCTCGGCGGTGAGCGAAAGGGTGAAGCTGGGCGTGGTCACAGGAGCTCCGGCGTCTGATCGGCGCGCAGGTGGTAGCGGACCTTGGCGGCGGTCAGCAACTCGGTCCAGCCGCGCGGGGTCGGCTGCGCCTCGTTCAGCAAGGGCCGGATCGATGCGGTGAGGTTGCGGCCGGTCGGATAGCTTTCGAGCAGGGCGAGCCATTCTTCGGTCGAGACGGCGCGGTCGGCGGCGTTGGCGGCGAGGAGGCGGCGGACGAAGGCGTGAAAGTCGCCGCCGGCCACCTGTTCCGCGACCAGCGAGAGGATGGCCCCGCAGTCGTACTTGACCTGGAAATCCTGGCGCAGCGTGGCCGAGGCGAGACCGCCTTTGCGCGAGGCCGCGATGCAATCGGTGAGCGATTTGTTGAGCGCGGCACGGGCATCGTAGCCGGGATCGGTCGCGCCGAGCGCGCGAATGGCGAGGAGGTCGGCGCCGCCTTCGACGATCCAGTTGTCGGCCGCCTTGTCGTAATTGACCATCTGGCCGAGCCAGAAATGCGCGCTTTCGTGGGCGATGTAGCGATGGGCGAGCGTGCGCAGCGGCGGCGAGGGCCGGGTCGCGGCGGCGCCCGAGATGCGCATGATGACGAGGCCCTTGAGCACCCCGCCATTGAGGCTGGCACCCGGCCGGTCGGCCCCGGCCCAGCTGGCGAGCACGGTGGGGCGAAGGGCGCCGGGCGAGCCGAGAAGCCTCCGGTAGCGATCGAGCAGGCGCGGCGTAAAGGTGCGGATATCGGCGGCGAGCCAGGCGGGCATTTGCGGGTCGACCACGGTCGCCATGCCGTTCTCGACGGTCGCGCTGGCGACACCGAACAGGCCGTAGGTGCCGGCGCTGTTGCCGCGCTTGTAGCCCGCGGTGTCGCCGGCCAGCCGGATCGCGGCGGGTGGCCCGCGGAAGCGGACGCGGGTGCTGGTGTCGGTGATGGCCCCGGTTTCGGGATCGGGGCCGAGCCGGTCGAGGGTCGCCGGGGACGTGACCGAGAAGAGCGAGAATTGCCCGTCGAACAGGGCCACCCCGTTCTCCCCGAGACTCAGCGCGGGCACGTAGTCGCTCAGTACCTCGCGGGTATAGGGCGCGATCCGGACGCGGATGGTGCGCGGGACCGGGCCGCCGTTGGTCGCGACCAAGGCGTCGTAGGCGCCGCGGCGTTCGAGCCGGACGCCGGGGGTGAGGATCGTCCAGCTGTGCGGGCGCCACGGCTGGCGGTCTTCGGCGGCGAGGCTGGAGCGGAAGAAGCCCCAGGCCGGCGCCGCGCGGGGCAAGGTAAAAACGGCGTCGAACCCACTGCCCGAACGGGTGACGCTGACCTCGGCGGGGGCGGACGACGACGCGACCGCCGCCGCCAGCGCGAGGATCATTCGGCCGTGCCCAACTGCGTCAGGACGAAGGCTTGCTCCTCGGCGGTTTCCCGGAGGCTGTCCCAGCGCCCCGACTTGCCGCCGTGGCCCGCGCCCATGTTGGTCTTGAGCAGCAGCAGCGCGTCGTTGGTCCGCGTGGCGCGCAGGCGGGCGACCCATTTGGCGGGTTCCCAGTAGGTGACGCGCGGATCGTGGAGGCCGGCGGTGACCAGCATCGGCGGGTAGGCCTGGGGTTTGACGTTGTCGTACGGGCTGTAGCTCAGCAGCAGCTTGAAGGCTTCGGGATCGGTAATCGGATTGCCCCATACCGGCCATTCGCCCGGCGTTAGTGGCAGGGTGTCGTCGATCATGGTGTTGATGACGTCCACGAACGGCACGTCGGCGATCACCGCGCCCCAGAGGTCGGGATTGGTGTTGGCGACGACGCCCATCAACTTGCCGCCCGCCGAGCCGCCCTGAATGGCGATCTTGCCGGGCTGGGCGAAGCCTTCGGCGACGAGGCCTTTGGCGGCATCGACGAAATCGTGAAAGGTGTTCCAGCGGTTGGTCGCGGTGCCGTCGAGGTACCAGCCGTAGCCCAGGTCGTCGCCGCCGCGGATGTGGGCGATGGCGTAGGCGAAGCCGCGGTCGAGAAGGCTGAGGCGGGTAGTCGAGAAGCTCGGCGGGATGGCGTAGCCGTAGGCGCCGTAGGCGTAGAGATAGAGCGGCTGGCTGCCGTCTTTCCGGTAGCCCTTTTTGTAGACGATGCTGACCGGGATCTGCTTGCCGTCGCGGGCGGGGAGCATGAGGCGCTCGGTCGTATATTGCGACGGG
>Ga0310813_10001917_pt1 | contig 12610 bp, 12 predicted proteins | sample YN3metagenome_FD_203086 | JGI IMG/M metagenome (GOLD analysis project Ga0310813, IMG submission 203086) | Soil microbial communities from experimental microcosm in Duke University, North Carolina, United States - YN3 | ecosystem: Engineered > Artificial ecosystem > Soil microcosm > Unclassified...
CTTTGACAGTCCAATATCGATGAAATCCGGTATCCGGCTCCTGGTCCTCATTGCCTTGGTTGTCATAGTGGCAATGGCGATCGTATTCAACTGGATCAACGTCGATGAAGCGTATGGCAGCGGCCCACCGTACTACGGACGAACGACCAACATGGACAAGTGGGTTGATCCGCGGCCCGTGCTGTTTGCAGTTGATGCACTAGCCATGTTGGTCGTCTGCGCGCTTGCATATCTACTTAGCCGCCGGAAAGGGCGCAACGAGACAACCGGAAACAACGTTGCATCTCGTTGAACGTAGCTTTGCCCATACGCCGCCAACGCCCGCTTCACTGTCGCGCCTCTAAAACCGGTGTCCCAACGGCACAAGCCCATGGGCCGACGGTTTCACTGAGTTTGCATCTCGAAACACTTACTGCACGCCCTGGCTCGCCAGGAAATCCTCGTAATTCCCACCAAAGTCATTCAACGTCCCATCCGTCTTCACCTCGATGATCCGGTGCGCCAGCCCGCTGACGAACTCCCGGTCATGCGACACGAAGATCAGCGTGCCATCGAACTTTTCCAGCGCAATCTGCAGCGACTCGATCGACTCCATATCCATGTGGTTGGTCGGCTCGTCCATCAGCAGCACGTTGTGGCGGCCGAGCATCAGCTTGCCCCAGATCATCCGGCCTTTCTCGCCGCCCGACAGCACCTTGACCGACTTGCGGATATCGTCCGCGTTGAACAGCAGCCGGCCGAGCGTGCCGCGCACCATCTGTTCGTCGTCGCCTTCCTGGCGGTAGTGGTCGATCCAGTCCATCAGCGTGACGTCGTCCGGAAACTCTTCGTACGTGTCCTGCGGCATATAGCCGACGTTCGCGTTTTCAGCCCATTTCACCGAGCCGTGATCGAGTTCCAGCGCGCCCAGCAGCGAACGCAGCAGCGTGGTCTTGCCGGCGCCGTTCTCGCCGATGATCGCAATGCGCTCGCCCGGCTGCACACTGATGCTGAAGTTCTGGAAAATCGTGCGGTCGTACTTCTTGGTCAGATTCTCGGCAACCACCGCGATGTTGTGCAGCTTCTTTTCGAACTCGAAGCGGATAAACGGATTCTGCCGCGACGACGGCTTGAATTCCTCGATCTTGATCTTGTCGATCATCTTCAAACGGCTGGTGGCCTGGCGCGCCTTCGACTTGTTCGCCGAAAAGCGCCGCACGAAATCCTGCAGGTCGGCCACGCGTTCCTTCGCCTTCTGGTTCGCGGCCTGCTGACGCTCGCGCGCCTGCGTCGACGCCAGCATGTAGTCGTCGTAGTTGCCCGGCCACACCTTCAGCGTGCCGTAGTCCATGTCCGCCATATGCGTGCACACCTGGTTCAGGAAGTGCCGGTCGTGCGAAATGATGATCATCGTCGAGTTGTACTGGTTCAGTACATCCTCCAGCCAACGGATCGAGTTGATGTCGAGGTTGTTGGTCGGCTCGTCGAGCAGCAGCACGTCCGGCTTCGAGAACAGCGCCTGCGCGAGCAGCACGCGCAGCTTCCAGCCCGGCGCGACGTTGCTCATCGGCCCATTGTGCAGATCGATCGCGATGCCGATGCCAAGCAGCAGTTCGCCGGCGCGCGCTTCGGCCGTGTAGCCGTCGTATTCGGCGAACTTCGTTTCGAGCTCGGCGGCGTGCATGTAGTCGTCGTCGGTGGCTTCCGGGTTCGCGTAGATCGCGTCGCGCTCGGTCATCGCGGCCCACATTTCGGTGTGGCCCATCATCACCACGTCGAGCACCCGCACGTCTTCGTACGCGAACTGGTCCTGGCGCAGCTTGCCGAGGCGAATGTTCGGCTCGAGCATCACGTTGCCCGAGCTCGGCTCGAGGTCGGCGCCCAGAATCTTCATGAACGTCGACTTGCCGCAGCCGTTCGCCCCAATCAGCCCGTAGCGGTTCCCTTCCCCGAACTTGACCGAGATATTTTCGAAGAGGGGCTTCGGCCCGAATTGCATCGTGATATTGGCAGTAGACAGCACGGCGCGTCCTTTTGTGCGGTAAATACGGTAAATCCGGCGCGGGCGGGCCCGCATCGGATGGAGATCGCTGAAAAACCTGAAATTTTAACAGGTTGTCGTGTCACGCGGCCGCCGCCGCGCCGTCCGTGTCAGCGTGCACGGCCCGGCTGCAGTACGTCGATGAAGGCGGCGAAATCGGCGTCGGCAAGACCCATCGCGGCTGCGAGGCGCAGGATCTGCTGCACGGCGCCGGAAACCGGCATCGGTGTGCCGGTTTCGTAGGCGGTCGCGGCGATCGTGTCGACGTCTTTCTGGAACGTGCGCAGTGCGCCGATCGGCGGTTCGACGCGCTGCGTCATGCGCGGCACGAAGGTCTGCAGCAGCACCGAGTCGGCCCAGCCGCCGGCCAGCGCCTCGGTCAGCCGCGCGGCGTCGATGCCGCTGCGCTGCGCGAGGCTCACTGCTTCGGCAATCGCCGCCACCGTCGACGTCACGATCGCCTGGTTGCACAGCTTTGCCGTCTGGCCCGCGCCCGCCGTGCCCATGTGCGTGACGCGCGCGGCGTACGCGCGAATCAGCGGCGTAACGGCTTCGACGTCGGCGGCCGCGCCGCCGGCCATCACCGCCAGCGTGCCGGCCACCGCGCCCGCGACGCCGCCCGACACCGGCGCGTCGACCCAGCCGATGCCGGCCGCGCTCGCGCGCTGCGCGAAGCCGCGCGTCGCGGCCGGCGCGATGCTCGAATGATCGACGATGCAGCGCACGCGTGCGCCACCGGCCGCAAGCTCCGCGGCCGAAACGAGGCCTTGTTCCGCATCGAATACGACCTGCTCGACCGCCGCCGCGTCCGATACGCCCAGGAACACCGTGTCCGCGCAGGCGGCCAGCGCGCCCGGTGTTTCGGCAATCCGCGCGCCGTCGCCGGCAAGCGCTTCGGCCTTGTCGCGCGAGCGGTTCCACACGTGCACCCTGTGCCCTGCCTTCAGCAGATGCCGGATCATCGGCGCGCCCATCAGGCCGGGACCGCAAAAACCAAGTTCCACGTTCGAATTCCTCTTTGTGTGATTGTCTGTCGTATTGCTGGCCGGGCAGCGCTCGGGCGTGCTCCGACGGATCTGCACGCCGCCGCGGCGAAACCGACACGCTGATGCGCGCCTTTTGCGCATCATAGCGCCGTCGCCTTGCAGGTCGAGGGCAACACGGCCGCAGGTCGCCGCGGTTTCCTTTGCGGCAGGCACATTGCGTGCGGGTCATTGAGTTCATGCGCTGTCGTGCGCTGCGGGCTTCGCGGCCCCATTGCCTATACTTTTTTGACCCATCGACAACGGAGGTAGACCATGAGCAATCACGTGTACAAGCAGATCGAACTGACCGGCTCGTCGCCGAAATCAAGCGACGACGCGATCCGCTGCGCGATCGACAAGGCGTCGAAGACGCTGCGCAATCTGCACTGGTTCGAAGTAACCGAAACGCGTGGCTGTATCGAGAACGACAACATCACGCACTGGCAGGTGACGATCAAGGTCGGCCTGCGGATCGAGGATTAGCGGCGGCTGCAGAGGCGGCCGCCGCTTTTGCGGCCGCGTAATTTGCCGTTGTACTGGTCACAGCCGCGGACTTTACGGCTGCAGTACATGGTTGCGGCACATTCCATCGCCGCAAGAAACGCTGATCGGCCGTTTTTCGAGGCTGCCGTCGCGCGGCCTCAAGACCTGCGCGTCCGCTCGGAAGCACCGCATCGAAGCCAACCCCGCGCCCGCCTGCTTATCTCAAAAAGACCTGAAGAATCCCTCTCCCGCCTTTCCCGATGCGGGAAAGCCTCCCTTGACGCCCCTTTACGTCTATATTAAAAATGATATGCCCCTACCGCCGCACGATCAGCCCGGCCATATAAACAAGCCTGAAAGTTGGAGAAGTCATGAGTCAGCAACGCGAGGCGATCGACACCTACCTGTTGCGCGTTTTACACACGTTGCTCATGGAGCGCAGCGTGACGCGCGCGGCCGTCAAGCTGAACCAGTCGCAGCCCGCGATCAGCGCCGCGCTGCGCCGGCTGCGCGACATCACCGGCGATCCGCTGCTGGTGCGCGGCAAATCGGGCATGGTGCCCACTGAATACGGACTGCGCCTGCTCGAGCCGACGCAAAACGCGCTGCGCGAAATCGAGCGCATCCGTTTCCAGCAGCACAACTTCGATCCGGCCACGTCGATCCGCTGCTATCGGATCGGCTGCCCCGATTATCTGAACGTGCTGTTTGTGCCCACTGTGGTCGAGCGCTTTCGCCAGGCGGCGCCGAACGCGACGCTCGAATTTCATTCGCTCGGCCCCGCGTTCGACTATGAGCTCGCGCTCGAAGACGGCAAGCTCGATACCGTCGTCGGCAACTGGCCGGAACCGCCGGAGCAGCTGCACCTGTCGAATCTGTTCGTCGATCAGATCGTGTGCCTGATGAGCAATACGCATCCGTTTGCGAAGCGCGGCGCGATTACGCTGGATCAGTATCTGAACGCGCCGCATCTCGCGCCGACGCCCTATTCGGTCGGCCAGCGCGGCGCCATTGACGTGCATCTGGCGCGCGAGCGTTTGAAGCGGCATGTGGTCGTCACGCTGCCGTACTTCAATCTCGCGCCGTATGTGCTGATCAAGTCGGATCTGATTTTCACCACGACGCGGCTATTCGCCGACTACTACGCGAAATTCCTGCCGCTCACCGTGATGCCCGCGCCGCTCGATTTTCCGCCGATGCAGTACTACCAGCTGTGGCACGAGCGCGTGCACTACTCCGATGAAGTGCGCTGGCTGCGCAGTCTGGTGGCAGACGCGACGCGGACGTTGATCGACAGGTAAATGCTGGCTCACGGCCGGTGCGCCGGCTGCGCGCGCGCCGTGTCGCTATAGCTGGCTGCACGCAGACCGCCGCAAACCGCGCGCCACGCTGCGCCCCGTCGCGACTGTACCGTTGCGCCCGCAACGACGTCACGCCGCCGCTTCGTACAACGCCTTCGCCAGACGATTGTGCCGCTCGATCACCGGACCAAGGTCGACCGTGTTCAACACGCCGTCCTTCACCACGTGCCGCCCGCCGATCACGCTATGCGCAACCTGCGACGGCGCGCAGAACACCAGCGCTGCCACCGGATCGGACAACGCCCCGGCAAACAGCGGCTGACGCAAGTCAAATGCGACAAAATCGGCCGCCATGCCCGGCGCGAGCGCGCCGATATCGTCGCGGCCCAGCACCTGCGCGCCGCCTAGCGTGGCGATTTCCAGCGCTTCGCGCGCGGTCATCGCATCGGGACCGAAGCCGACGCGCTGCAGCAGCAGCGCCTGGCGCACTTCGGCCACCATCTGTGCCCCGTCGTTCGACGCGGAACCGTCGACGCCCAGCCCCACCGGCACACCCGCGAGCCGCATCCGTTTGATCGGCGCGATACCCGATGCGAGCCGCATGTTCGAACACGGACAATGCGCGACGCCCGTGCCGGTGCGCGCAAACAGCGCGATGCCAGCATCGTCGAGCTGCACGCAGTGCGCATGCCAGACGTCGCGACCGACCCAGCCCAGATCTTCCGCATACTCGGCGGGCGTCATGCCGAATTTTTCGCGGCTGTAGGCGACGTCGTTGCGGTTCTCGGCCAGATGCGTGTGCAACGAAACGCCGTAGTCGCGCGCCAGCACCGCCGCTTCGCGCATCAGATCGCGGCTCACCGAAAACGGCGAGCACGGCGCGACCGCGATACGCAGCATCGCGTATCGCCCGGCGTCGTGGTATGTCTCGATCACGCGCTGCGTGTCCTTCAGAATGTCGGCTTCGCGCTCGACCACCGCATCCGGCGGCAGGCCGCCGTCGCGCTGCCCGACGCTCATGCTGCCGCGGCTCGCATGAAAGCGCATGCCGATGCGCTGCGCCGCGTCGATGCTGTGATCGAGCCGACTGCCGTTCGGGTAAAGGTACAGATGGTCGCTCGACGTCGTGCAGCCGGACAGCAGCAGCTCGGCCATCGCAGTCAGCGTCGATACTTCGATCATCTCCGGCGTCAGATGCGCCCACACCTTGTACAGGTTCGTCAGCCAGCCGAACAGCTCGGCGTTCTGCGCAGCGGGCAGCGCGCGCGTCAGGCTCTGGTACATGTGGTGATGCGTGTTGACGAGACCTGGAATCACCAGGTGACCGCGCAGGTCCAGCACCGCGTCCGCGTCGGGCGGCAGTTCGGCACTCGGCCCTACCGCGACGATCCGGCCGCCTTCGATATAAAGACCGGCATCGCGCAGTTCGCGCCGCTGGCCGTCCATCGTCACCAGCACGTCGGCGTGGCGCACCAGCAGCGTTTTTTCGCGGGTGGCTTCGGATTGGCTTGCTGTCATTCGCGTCTCCTCGATGCAGTGGCCGTTACCTTCGACCGTCAAAATTGCGCTGGCAATGCGGGCCCTGCCGATACCTGGCCTCACGGCGGCGATATAGTGCGGGGCGCCGCGCCTGTGGTCGTGCACAACCCGCGCCCGCCTGCTGACTGCTGACAAGCGCTCATGCGTCAGCCATTATCTTTCGTATCGCTCGCGCGTCGGCCGTCGGGAAGTTTCTACAATGCAGTCACGGCGCTCGCTTGAGTCCGCCGACGGGTATGTAGCCACTGACGTGGAGCCTCGATCCGCCGCACAACCCGGATCGGGCCGCCGCTGAAACCTCGCCTCTACACAAAGGAAAATCGCGAATGGGCAAGCTCACTACCCACGTGCTCGACACCGCGAACGGCCGTCCCGGCGCGGGCATCCGCATCGAACTGTTCGTGCTCGCGGGCGATACGCGCCGCGCGCTGAAAACCACCATCACCAATCACGACGGCCGCTGCGATGAGCCGCTGCTCGAAGGCGCCGCCTTCGTCGCCGGCGAATACGAACTGGTATTTCACGCAGGCGACTACTTCGCCGCCAGCGGCGTGCAGCTGCCGCAGCCGCGCTTCGTCGACCGGGTCGTGCTGCGCTTCGGCGTCGCCGATGCCGATGCGCACTATCACGTGCCGCTGCTGGCGTCGCCGTGGTCGTATAGCACGTATCGCGGCAGCTGAAGCCGCAGCACAGCGAGCGCTGCTACGCACACCGCTCGCGCCGCGCACAACACGAATCGGAAGCTGGAGGAGTTTCATGGAAGGCTTTATCACCGACTGGCTGAATCTCGCGATTCGCTGGTTTCACGTCGTCGCCGCCATCGCGTGGATCGGCGAATCGTTTTACTTCGTCGCGCTCGACAACAGTCTGAAGCCGCCGCAAGACCCGAACCAGCGCCGGCGCGGCGTCTTCGGTGAACTGTGGCACGTGCACGGCGGCGGCTTCTACAACATGCAGAAATATACGGTCGCGCCGCCCGAGATGCCCGACGACCTGCACTGGTCCAAATGGCCGTCGTACACCACGTGGCTGTCGGGCTTCGGGCTGTTCACCGTGCTGTATCTGCTTGCGCCCAATACCTATCTGATCGACAAGAACGTGCTCGACATGGGCCCGGTGGTGGCGATTTTCTCGGCACTCGGCTTTCTCGCCGGTGGCTGGATCATCTACGACTCGCTGTGCCGTCTGCTCGGCAACAACGACCGCGTGCTCGGCGTCTGTGTGGGCCTGATGGTGTTGATCGGCGCGTGGCTCGCGTGCCATATCTTCGCGGGGCGCGCGGCGTATCTGATCATGGGCGCTACGCTTGCGACCATCATGTCGGCCAACGTGTTCTTCGTGATCATTCCCGGCCAGCGCAAGATGGTCGACGCGATGCTCAAAGGCGAAACGCCGAACCCGATCTACGGCAAGCGCGGCAAGCAGCGGTCGGTGCACAACACGTACTTCACGCTGCCGGTGGTGTTCGCGATGTTGTCGAACCACTATGCGATGACCTATACGCATCCGTACAACTGGGCCGTGCTGGTGATCATCATGCTGGCCGGCGCGCTGATCCGGCAATTCTTCGTGATGCGCCATCGCGGCCAGGTGCTGTGGTATTTGCCGCTCGGCGGCGTCGCGCTGATGGCGGGTGCGCTCGTTTGGACCATGCCGCGTCCGGTCGTGCCGCAGGCCGAAGCGGCCAATGCGCCGCAGCTGCGCGTTGCAGATATTGCGCCGGTGCTGCAGCAGCGCTGCGCCGCATGCCATTCGGCCCACCCGACGCTGATGGGCAGCGCACCCGCCGGCGTGATGTTCGATACGCCGGCCGAGATCACACAGAACGCGCAGCGCATTTACCAGCAGGCCGTCACGCTAAAGGCGATGCCGCTTGGCAACGTCACGCATATGACCGACGAAGAACGGCAGAAGATTGCCGCATGGTTCCAGGGCGGCGCATTGCAGTAGAAACTGCCGGCCGGTGCCGGTAAGGATGACATCGATCTGAAAAAACGGGCCTGCGCGCGAAGCAAAGGCCCGTTTTCGTTGTGCGCACAACGGCGTGCAACAGGTTGCGTGGCCGTCGGGCTACAGCACCGACAAAATCGTTTGTGTTATGTGGCCCAGAGGACACTGCGGTGTTGGCAGGCGATGTCCTTGGGTCTACAGTGATTTTTTCGCTGCAGGTTTCTTAACGTCCAAAGGATGCCGATGACTACCCTCGCCGACGTTTCAGACATGCTGAAAGACGCGCGCCGCGAAACCAGCCTTTCGCAGCAGGAACTGGCAAACCGGGCCGGCGTCGCGCGCACCACCGTGGCCCGCATGGAAACCCTGGCCAAAGGCGATATGAGCGTGTCGGTGCTGGTGCGACTGCTGGAGGCCGCCGGCTACGACCTGAAGATCGTCGCACATGGCCACGGGCGCACGCTCGACGACATCCTCGCCGAGCAGCGCCTGCCGCAGAGACCGAAACATTGAAACTCGACGTCCACATGCAGGGCCGGCGCGTCGCCACGCTGTTTCGCGAGCGCGGCGACTGCGTGCTGCAATACGAGCCCGATACGGCTCCGGGCGATTTCGTCAGTCTGACGATGCCGGTGCGCGAAGCACCGTGGCGCTGGCCGCGCGAACTGCATCCGTTTTTTCGGCAGAATCTGCCCGAAGGCGAGTTGCTGAACCTGATTCGCGAACAATGCGGCCGGCCGCTCGATGCTTCAGACCTGGCGTTGCTCGCGTTGGTCGGCGCGAGCGGTATCGGGCGCGTGACGATCACGCCGCAGGGCGTGGCGCCGGGCACCGAATTGCGGCCGCTCGATATCGGCGAGATCCTGCACGGCGACAACAACGCCGAGCGTTTCGCCGCGCTAGCACGCGATTATGCGTGCGCGGCCGTATCGGGCAGCGCGCCGAAATTCATCGCGCCGTCCTGGGTGCGCAGCGGCGCGCAATACACGCTGCCGCTCGAGGCCGCCGCCCCCGGTAAAGCGACGCTGCGCACCAGCCGGCACATCGTCAAGGGCTCGGATGACGACACGCCGTATCTCGGCTTCAACGAGTTCTATTCGATGCGCGTGCTCGACCAGCTCGGCGTCGCGCGGGTCGCACGTACGCAGATGTCCGACGATGGCCGCGCGCTGCTGGTCGAACGCTTCGACGTCGATGAACAAGGCTTTGCGCAGTGCGGCGTTGAAGACATCTGCAGCCTGCTCGGCTTGCCGCCGCACGAGAAATACAGTGCCAGCGCCGAACAGGTCCTGCATGCTGCCAAAGCGTATCTGCTGGACCGCGACACGCTGCGCGAACAGATGCATCAGTTCGGCTGGCATCTGTTGCTGAACTACGTGGTGCGCAACGCCGGAGGTCATGCGAAGAACATCGCACTCGTCTATTCGAGCGTCGAGGACGTCCGGTTCGCGCCGGTGTATGGCGTGGCGACCACCCAGGCGTATGCGCGCCCGGGGGCAGGTGTGCCGGCGCTTGCTGTCGATGGAAGCCGGTCGTGGGTGCCGGGCAAATCGCTCGAGCGCTTTTTCAACGCGCGTCTGGGCATTGCGCCGCGCGCTTATGCGCAGATGGTCGAGGCGTTGTGCGATTCGGCCGTGTCGGTCGGCCATCAGGTGATCGCTGCGGCCCAACACGAGCCGCGCTGGTATGGCATCGCCCGACGGATGCTGCAGGCATGGGATGAAGGCATGGCATCGTTGCGCTGCGCGAGGCACGGGGTGGTGGTTCAAGGTCTCGCGCCGATGCTCGAGGCAGCCGGCTCTGCCGCCGCGCAGCCGGCCTTGCGCGCACCCGACGCGATCCAGCGCGCTCCGCTATCGCACAAGCACTAGCATGTTTGTCGTGCAACGCGCGACGTGCGCGGTGCACTGAGCGCTCTAAACCCGCGAAATTGCCGGCGCGACTGCACGAAGCAAAAGAACCAACACTAACGCGTAGCGACGTCCAGCGCGTCCGCGGTCAGCCACAACGGCTCGGCCAGATCCTGCTCGTGCAGATTCAGCCCTTCACCGCCGCGATCGACAACGATAAAGTCGCTCACTTCCGCCAGCGCGAGCAGCGGATGATGCCAGACGCCCTTCGCATAATTGACGCCCTGCCATCCGCTGGTGACGAACGCGCGAATCGCCGCGGGATCGAGCTCGCCGGCCGGCGCCACCACCACCAGATACGGCTTGTCGTTCAGCGGAATAAATGCCTGGCTGCCGAGTGGATGCCGCTCGAGCATCTTCACTTCGAACGGCAGCGTGCGCGGCTGTCCGCGAAACAGATTGACGAGCGCGCGGCCGCCCTGCTCGCCGACGTCCACGTTCGCCAGATCGTGATAGCGGATCGTCGTGCCCAGGTTGATCGGAATCTGCTTCGCGCCGTCGAGTTCGATCACGTCGCCGAACGGCGCGAATGCGGCGCGCGTCAGCGGCTCGATCGCGAGCGTGTGGCTTGCTCTGGTGGCCGGCGCATTCATGCCAGTGTGCTCCACACACGCAGACGCGATACGCCGCCGTCCGGAATGATGTTGAAGCGCACGTGCGTGACTGGACCGAGCGCCGCCAGCTCGCTTTCGAAGTAATGTTGCTTGTCCATCTGCAGCTTCTGCTCGCCGAGCAGCACCGGCCAGAACATCGCCTGCGTAACCAGCGAGCTATCGGTGCCGCCCGTCACGAACGCGGCCTGAATCGAGCAGCGGTCCGGATAATTGCCCTTGAAATGCGCGGTATCCACTTCGACCTTGCGGATCACGCCCGGCTGCGCCAGTGCGACGATCGCCCAGTCGTTGCCCGGCTCGCGGCGGCGGCGCGTTTCCCAGCCGTCGCCCATATTTACGCCGCGGCCCGGCATCAACAGTGTCGACGCGAGACCGAAGTGCTGGTTGTTCGCGGCGACGACATACGCGCCGTTTTCCATCGCGGCAAGGTCGAACAGTTCAGTGCGGCTCGCGCCCTGCCAGTCCATCTGCGGCTGGCCGTACACGCGCAGACGCGCGATGCCGCCATCCGGATAGATGTTGACGCGCAGATGCGTGTACGCGTTAGCGTCGCTGACGTCGAGGTAATGATGGCTGTTGCCTTGCAGCGTGGTCGACGGCACGATCTGCGTCCATTGCGTCGACTGGTTTGGCACGCCTTCGGTAACGCGCGCGGCCTCGACCGAAGCGGCCGGCGGGAAATTGCCGGTGAAGTGGCTGGTATCGAGGTCGAGCCCCTTGATCACGCCCGGGCGCGCCAGCTTCACGATGCACCAGTCGTAGCCGGTGGTGCGCTTGCGGCGCGTTTCCCAGCCGTCCATCCATTTGCCGTGCTCGTCGTATTTGCCTGGAATGAATACCGCCGGCTCCGGATTCAGCATGCGGTCTTTCGGCGCGAAGAATTCGTCGCTCGCTTCGAGCGCCGCTGCGCCCAGACGCGGGTCCGCGAGGTTCACATAGCGGCGCGTGAAGTCGGGAGCGTTCGGATCGAGAGTCGGGAGTGCCATCGTTGTCTTCCTTGAAGTCAGTCATGCGTAGCGTGATCTACGCGTTCGTCGTGCGCATGCGCGCGCTTTAGCCGCCGAGCAGATCGTCGAGCCTGAAGCGTGCGATGCGGTAAATCTGGTCGAGGCTCGCGCGCAGTTCGTCTGCGCGGCTGTGGCTCACCCGCGCCTCGAAGTTCGCGATGATGCCGTGGCGATCGTAGCCGCGCACCGCGAGAATGAAGGGAAAGCCGAACTTGTCGCGATACGCGGCGTTCAGCTGCAGCAGCTTGTCGAACTCCTGCTGTGTGCACTGATCGAGACCAGCGCCGCTTTGCTCGCGGGTCGATTCGGCAGTCAGTTCGCCGCGCACGGCGGCCTTGCCGGCCAGTTCCGGGTGCGCATTGATCAACGCGAGTTGCTTTGCTTCACCGGCCGTTTCGACGATATCGCACATGCGCCGATGCAACGCCGCAATGCTCGCGAAAGGCCGCTCGTTCGCGGCCACTTCGGGCACCCACAGCGAATGCTCGAAAATACCGGACAGCGCCGCGACGAACGCGTCTTTCGAAACCCGGTTCAGCTGATCGAGGTTGTATTGCATCGCCTTCATGCGCCTGCCCCGCGGTTGGCCGGATACGGATGATGTTCGCGCCAGTGCTGCGCGATGTCGATGCGCCGCGTCACCCACACGCGGTCGTGTCCTTCGATGTGGTCGAGAAAACGCTGCAGCGCGCGCAAGCGCCCCGGGCGGCCGAGCAGCCGGCAGTGCATGCCGATCGACATCATCTTCGGCGTTTCGGCGC
>Ga0310813_10001918_pt1 | contig 12608 bp, 12 predicted proteins | sample YN3metagenome_FD_203086 | JGI IMG/M metagenome (GOLD analysis project Ga0310813, IMG submission 203086) | Soil microbial communities from experimental microcosm in Duke University, North Carolina, United States - YN3 | ecosystem: Engineered > Artificial ecosystem > Soil microcosm > Unclassified...
ATTTCGTCGATGTCGCTCTTGTCGACGTACGTGTACCACGTGCCTTCCGGATAGACGACGATGGTCGGCCCTTCCTCGCAGCGGTCGAGACAGCCCGATTTGTTGATACGCACCTGCCCGGGCCCGGAAATGCCCAGTTGCTTCACACGCTTTTTCGCGTATTCCTGCATTTCCTGCGCGCCGCAGTTTGCACAGCACGGCCGGTCCGCGCCGGGCTCACGCTGGTTCAGGCAGAAAAACACGTGATATTTGAAGAATGAATCCATGATGTGGAAATTGGCCGCAATGGGTTTGAAAGCACCGCTCCGACGTTCGAAGCAAGCGCCAAACCTGGCGCGGCGCGAATCTGGAGTGAACCGGCCGATTATAGCGAGCGCTACTTCGCGACGCGTGCGCGCCGGCGCGTGAGCCACGCGCGCTCGGCGGAAAACGCCAGCCACACCAGCGCCGCATACGGCCAGGTCCACGCCAGCCAGCGCGCGAGGCCGTTGAAATGCAGATAGCGGCCCTGGCGCCAGTCGGCGAGCACCACGTCGAAATACGGGTTCACCGGCAGCAGATTGACGAGCACGAGCGCAACGCCGAGTGCGAGCGCGGCAAGCATGGCGCGGCCCGCAAGCGGCAGCCTGAGCACGCACAATACGGCCACCGCGCCGCACCCGAGGCCGAGCAACGCGCCGGGCGTAGCCCAATCGAATACCAGCCCGGTTTGCGATTGCAGAAAGGTCGCGCCGGTCTTGACCGCCAGCGTAAACAACACGAATCCGCAGAACAGCAGCCGGCGCGGTGCGCGACTGCGCATCGGCAGCGATGCGAACGCGCCGGCCGCGAACAGGCTCAAGGCGGTGATCGCGGCCTCCCAGCCGTCGTCGGGCAGCCAGCCGCCGAGCACCGCCGGCCACGCAGCGACGTGCCATGCCGTGGGCGTCCATGCGAGCAGCGCGTCCTGCATGCTCGCATCGAAGCGCAGCCACAGCGTGCGCGGCCAGTCGCCGACGCCGAACAGACGCGGCGTGGGAAACATCGTCGCGAACGGCCACAAGGCCGCGATCCCCAGCGCCGCCGCGTGATCGCGCTCGAACCACAGGAAGCGCATGCGGCGCAGCATGCCGCGATCAAGCAGCGCGCCGGTAGCCGGCGACATCAGCGTCGCGCCAAGCAGCGCACCGAGGCTGTTGGCCGCGAGATCGAGATTGGACGCGATGCGCGTCGGCAAGTACGTTTGCACCGCCTCCATCACGCCCGACAGCAGCGCACCAGCGGCAAACGCCAGCACGACCGCCAGCGCGCCGCGCCTGCGCGGATATAGCGCTAGCACCACCAGCGCGCCGAACGGCATATAGCCGAGCACGTTGGTCACAACGTCGAACAGCGTCAGGTATTGCGGCAGCGGATCGGTGAGATAGTCGAACGGACCAAGGCCGAGCGAGCGCCAGCCATAAAACGGGTACCACGAGCCGTACACGATCAGCGCCGTGTAAAGCGCGAGCGCCTGTCGCGCGAAAGCCGACGGACGGCGCTGCCACGGCTTGTCGGTCATGCGTCGCTCCGGGCCGCACGCGGCGCGCCGGTCATTGGGTGGCGACGAGCGCCTGCACGCCGAGCCATGCGCCGATCTGCGCAACCAGGTCGTCGCTCGCGGCGGCGAGCGCGCGCGCGCCGCCAGCCGCATCCGGCGTATCCGCCGGTGCGCGCGCGACGAACGTATGCTGGCCGACCACCTTGCCGTTGGCGGTCAGCGTAGTGCGCGCGGTCACGCTCGCGTGGCTTTGCGACTGGCCGTCGAAGTCCTGCTCGAACTGTTCGAGATCGACTTTCAGCACCGGCGCGTGCACCGCGTCGGCGCCCGTCAGCACGGTGCCGCGCGTCGACAGCGCGGCGCGCAATCGTTGCGTCAGCAACTGTGCGGGCGGCATCGTCCAGTGGCTGGTCGCGTAAGCCGCGGTGCGCTGCGCGTCCGCGTAGCTGAGCCGGTAGATCAGCCGGTCGGTGCCGAGTGTCTCCGGCGCGGTGACTTCGAGCACCTTGACCATCGGCATCGGGCTCGTGCCGGGCGTCTGCGGCGGCGGCCCGAAGTCGTAGCGGATATCGGCGAGCGCCGCCGAATTGCCTGCGCACCCCGCCAGCACGCCAAACGCGAGCACCAGGGCGAACGATGTGCCAAGCGGAATGAAGCGGTTGATCGAGCGTGACATGTGCGTTCCTTTTCAGATCATTTTTGCGTGCCGGCCTGTTGCGGCCATGCGAAGCCCGCTTCGCCGGGGCCCGGCGCCGGCTTCGGCGGACCGAACAGTACGCTGCGCGGATTGTCGCTGAAGGTGTCGGCGGCGCGGTCGATCGAGCGCGCCGCGGTGCGCACGTCGTCGGCGAGCGAGTTGACGCGCGGCAGCGTGTCGTAGCCGACCCGCGCGGATATCTCCTGCAGCGACGCGTTCATCGACGCCAGCGCGTCGCCGGCCTGCTGTGCCGCCGTGCCGACCTTGTTCAGGTTGCTTTCGAGCGGTCCGTCCGAGCGGTTCAGACTGGTGATCAGCTGGTTCGTCGAGGCCAGCGTGCGGTTCAGCTGATCCATCGTCGGCGGCAGCTTGCCGGCGGCCGGCGCGATCTGCTGGGTCAGCGCCGTGACGCCGTCGGCCGCATGCTGCAGGCTCGCGGCGGTCGACAGCAGCTGGTTGCGCATATCGCCGGACAGGATGTCGTCGACGTCGGTCGCGACCTTCTCGAGCTTGCGCAGCAGAATGTCGCCGCGCTTTTGCAACTGGTCGAGCAGGCCCGGATGCAGCGGCAGCTGCGCGACGTTCTTGTCCGACGAAGCGAGCGGCGCGAGATCCTTGCCGGTGTCGTCGAGCTGCACGAACGCGATGCCGGTCACCCCTTGCAACGCGAGGCTGCCGAACGTCGAATGCGTGATCGGCGCGCGCTTGTCGACGAGAATGCGGATCACGATCTGTCCGGGATTGTTGCGGTCGAACTTCAGCGACTGCACCTTGCCGACGTCGAGGCCGCGATAGCGCACCGCCGCGTCCGGATACAGCCCGGTTACATTGGTGCGCGCGATCAGGTCGTACGGCACGCGCACCGAGCGGTCGACGTTGAACAGCACCGCCGCGGCGGCGATCGCAAGCGCCAGCGCCACCGTGAAGAGCCCGGCCCAGAAGGCGTGGGATTTGTTTTCCATCGTCAGGTTCCCCAGGTTCTCCGCTTACATCGCGGTCTTCAGCGGAATCGCGTCGCAAGCCGGTTCCATCGCCTCGGGCGGCAGCTTCGCGCGGCGCTCCGCCGACAGCCCTTGCAGCGCGAGGCGCCCGCGCAGACCGAGAAAATACTCGCGGATAAACGGATGATCGACGCCCGCCACTTCCTCGACCGGCGCCGCCACCAGCACCTTGCGATCGGCCAGCACCGCGACCCGCGACGACAGCGCGACCATCGTATCGAGATCGTGCGTCACCATCACGACCGTCAGGCCGAGCGCGCGGTGCAGCGCACTGATCAGCTCGACGAATTCATCCGACGCCTGCGGGTCGAGGCCGGCGGTGGGCTCGTCGAGAAACAGCAGTTCCGGTTCGAGCGCGATCGCGCGCGCAATGCCGACCCGCTTGACCATCCCGCCGGACAGCGCGGCCGGCATCTTCGACGCGTTCTTGCACGGCAGCCCGACCATCTCGAGCTTCAGCATCACGATGTCGCGCAGCAGATCTTCGGGCACCTTGCCGAGTTCGCGCAGCGGCTGCGCGATATTGTCGAAAACCGATAACGACGAAAACAGCGCGCCGTGCTGGAACAGCATGCCCATGCGGCTGCGCGTCAGGTTCGCCTCTTCGGGGTCGACGGTCGACGTATCGCGGCCGAACACCTTGATCGTGCCGGACGTGGGCCGCTCGAGCCCGAGAATCTGCCGCATCAGCGTGGTCTTGCCCGACCCCGAGCCGCCGACGATCGACACGATCTCGCCGCGCCGCACGTCGAAGTTCAGATGCTGATGCACGACATTGCGGCCGTAGCGTTTCGTCAGATCACGCACCTCGATCACCGGTTCGGCGATCTCCGGCAGCGGTTGGTCCCGTACGGCATGAGTAAGCGGCGCAATCATGACAGCCCCACGTTCTGAAAGATGATCGCGAACACGGCGTCCGCGAGAATCACGATCGTGATCGAAGTGACCACCGAGGTGGTCGTGCCCTCGCCGAGGCTTTGCGAATTCGCCTTGATGCGAAAGCCGAAATGGCAGCCGACCAGCGCGATCAGCATGCCGAAGGTCGCGCCTTTACCGAGGCCAATCCACAGGTTCGCGACCGGCACCACCGTCGGCAGCGAGCGCGCGAAATACGCGACGTCGATCTGCAGCACCAGCTTCGCCGCGAGCGCGCCGCCGATCAGTGCGACGATGTTGGTCCACATCACCAGCAACGGCATCGCGATGGCCAGCGCAATCACGCGCGGCAGGATCAGCCGCAGCCCGTGAGGGATGCCCATCACGCGCATCGCGTCGAGTTCTTCGGTGACGCGCATCACGCCGATCTGCGCGGTGATCGACGAGCCGGAGCGGCCGGCCACCAGAATCGCCGCCAGCACCGGCCCCAGCTCGCGGATCACCGACAGCCCGAGAATGTTGACGATGAACTGGTTCGCACCGAACAGCCGCAATTGCTGCGCAGACAGATAACTCAGCACGATGCCGATCAGAAACGCGACCAGCGCGATGATCGGTAAAGCCTGCGCGCCGGCATAGTAGACGTTGGCTGAAATTTCCTTCCACGGCGTGATCTTCGGATTGCGGGCAATCGCCAGCAGGTCGAGCACCACGCGCCCGAACATCGCGACGCCACCATACAGATGCTCGAAAAACGCGAAGATGCCGAGACCGAGCCGCGTGATCGGATCGAAGTGCGGCACCTTCTCCGGACTTTCGCGCGCGGTGTCGAGCAGCGCGATGCGGTCGAAGATGTCGCGCTGCGTGTCGTTCAGCGCAACGAGGTTGGCCGGCAGCCGGTAGCCCCAGATCCGCCACAGCGCCTGGCCGCCGACGTGATCCATGCGGTCGATGCGCGACAAATCCCACTGGGCGACCTTGTCGGTGCCGAGCAGCTCGCGCAAACGCGGCAGCGCGCGGCCCTGCGAGCGGTCGCGCGCCAATGCGAGCGCGGTCCACTGGCCGGACAGCCGGACGATCTTGCCCTGTCTGCCTGCCGCGACTTCGAGGCCGGGCGGAGTGTCGTAGTTCAAGGCGCTGGGTGCTCGTGGTCGGATTAACGCGCATTGTATCGAACACGCTGCGGATCGGCCCTGGTGGCCTGCCTCAGCCCGGTGTCAGTGGCTACGTCAATGGCTACAATACGCGGCATGACTACCTCTCGCACACCTGAGGCTGCCCACAGCGGCGACTGGCGCATCGATCGTGCGCGCGCGGTCGCGCTGTTCGGCGCCGCCGCACACGACTGGCCGATCGAAATCGTCGAAGAAACCGGCTCCACCAACGCCGACCTGATGGCCCGCGTCAAGGCGCTGCCGCGCAAGGCCGGCGCGCTCGAGCGGCCGATCGTGCGGGTCGCCTATCTGCAGACGGCCGGCCGCGGCCGGCGCGGCCGCCCGTGGTATGCAGAACCCGGTAATGCGCTGCTGTTCTCGGTGGCCTGCGTGCTGCCGTGTCCGCTCGAAGGGCTCGCGGGCTTGAGCCTCGCGGTCGGCGTGGCGCTGGTCGACGGGCTGCGCTCGCTGCCGGTCGCGGGTCCCGGCCAGATCGCGTTGAAGTGGCCGAACGACGTGCTGCTCGAAGGCGACAAGCTGGCCGGCATCCTGATCGAAACCGCATGGAGCACCGCCGATGCAAGCGCGGTCGTGATCGGCATCGGTACCAATGTGAAAGGCGCCGACGAACTGGCCGCCAAGGTCGGCGCACTGAACGCCGAGATTCCCGAAGAGGCGCGCGGCGCCACGCCGACCGCACTGTCGCGTGCACTGCCCAACGCCAATCTCACCGATACGCTCGCCGCCGAGCTCAATGCGCTCGAAGCGGCGCTGCAGCGCTTCGCGACGGAAGGCTTCGCGCCGTTTCAGCCGCGCTGGAACGCCTGTCATGCCTATGCAGGCCGCGAGGTCGTGTTGTACGAACAGGGCGTCGTGATCGGACACGGCGTGGCAGCCGGCGTCGACGAGCGCGGCCAGCTGCTGCTCGACACGCCGGACGGCCGCCAGACCATCGCGACCGGCGACGTATCGCTGCGGCTCGCGCCACGGCGGGCCTCATGAGCGGCGCGCCCTTTCTGCTGATCGATGCGGGCAATAGCCGCGTCAAGTGGTCATTGGTTCAGGACGACGGCACGCCACTGCGCAGCGGCGTGTTCTCGCATAGCGGCTTGCTGGTAAAAGGCATCGGCGATCCGCTCGAAGCCGAGCACGAACCCGACTGGCGCGAATTGCCCGCGCCGGCCAGCGCATGGATTTCGAATGTGGCCGGCGAAGCGGTTGCGCGGCGTATCGACACGCTGCTGGATGCTTATTGGCCCGATCTGCCGCGCACGACAGTACGCGCCACCGCGCAGCAATGCGGCGTGCGCAATGGCTACACGACGCCGGCCTCACTCGGCAGCGACCGCTGGGCCGGCATGATCGGCGCACACGCGGCCTTCCCCGGCGAACATCTGCTGGTGGCCACCTTCGGCACCGCGACCACGCTGGAAGCGTTGCGTGCGGACGGCAGCTTCACCGGCGGACTGATCGCACCCGGCTGGTCGCTGATGATGCGCTCGCTCGGCGAACATACGGCCCAGTTGCCGACGCTTGCCGCGCTCGATCCGTACTACCCGTTTGCCGACCTTGAGGCCGCGGCGCCGACACCGCGTCCTTCGTTGGCCGCGACCAATACGCGCGACGCGATCGCCGCGGGTTGTGCGACGGCGCAAGCGGCCTTTGTCGAGCGCGTGTGGCGCAGCGTGCAGCAGCAATGGGACGCACCGGTGCGGCTGGTCGTAGGCGGCGGTGCGGCCGGCGAAGTGACCGGCACGCTGCAGGTGCCGTTCACGCGTCACGATACGCTGGTGCTGTCCGGGCTCGCACTGATCGCCGCCGATAGTGTCGCGGCGCGGCGCGGATAGTTAGAATCTGCCGGCGGCCCCCCCAACCTCACGACGGAGAACTCACCGATGCTGCGCTGGCTGATTACCTTGCTCGTCATCGCCAATGCGGTTGCGTTCGCCGCCGCTCAAGGCACGTTCGGACCGACTCCGGCCGCGGGGCCGCGCGAACCGTATCATCTGAACCGGCAGATTCATCCGGAATGGCTGCGCGAGCAGCCGATGTCGGCCACCGATGCGCAGGATCAGGCGGTAGTCGGCGGGCCGGCGCCGGTCGCGCCGATTGCGGCGTCGGCGCTGGCTCAGTAGCCGAAGCGGCGGCTGAGCAGCCAGTACTGCGCAGCCGCGTGCGTCAGCCCGACTGTTGCGCGCGCACTTTTTTCAGCAGCGCGGTCGTCGAGCGGTCATGCTCGAACGGAATCGCCAGCGCCCGGCCGCCCCAGCCGCGCACCAGGGCCGATTCCGGCAGCGTATCCATGTCATAGTCGCCGCCCTTCACCAGCACGTCCGGGTGCAACGCAGCGATCAGTTCGAGGGGCGTGCGTTCTTCGAACCGCACGACCCAGTCGACGCTCTCCAGCGCCGCGAGCAACGCCATCCGGTCTTCTTCGCGATTGATTGGGCGGTCGTCGCCCTTGCCGAGCATCCGCACCGATGCATCGCTGTTCACACCGACAATCAGGCAGGCGCCCAGCGCTTTGGCGTCCGCCAGATACGTGACGTGGCCGCGATGCAGGATGTCGAATACACCGTTGGTGAAGACGACCGGGCCAGCCAGCGTCGGGCGGAGTCGGGCGAGCGCGTCGCGCGTCGTGAGCTTGCGTTCGAAAGAAACGGTCATGGCGAAATGCGGAAATCGGACAGGATGCCGCAACGATACATGGTGCGAATCGGTCTCGGCAAAGATTGCGGCGCCAATGTGTCGGCGTACTGCACCACGCTGCGTCCGGCGTAGCCGCGGATGGATGCCGATAGGTGCGGGAAATTGCCGGTAAGTGCCGGTAGATGCGGGTAGCGGCGCATAGATGCAAAACGGCCCGGCTGGCTTACGCTCACCGGGCCGCTGTCGGACCGCGCTCTACCCGCACCGCATAGGCTGGCGCGTTCGCCGCGTCATGCAGGCTGTTGTGCTGCGCCTTGCGCGTCCGACGAGGACTGCAGCCGCGTGACCACTTCCTTGCGATACCGGTTCAATTCCTGAGCGGTATTGAACGTGCGCTCGAACAACACCGACAGATTGTGCAGAATCCGCTCGACCACCTTCTTCTCCCAACCGTCGTCGAAGCGGATCTGCTCGTCGAGCCAGCGCTCGAGCCACTCCGGATCGGGCAGACGCGACTGCACGGTATCGCGCGGAAACAGCGCCTGGTTCACGTGCAGGTTGGTCGGGTGCAGCGGCTTTTCGGTGCGGCGCGCCGACGCCATCAACACGCCGATTTTCGCAAACGACGCGCGTGCGACGTCGCCGAAATTGCCGAGCGCCTTCTTCATGTAGCGCAGATACGCGCCGCCATGACGCGCTTCGTCGCGCGAGATGGTCTCGTAAATATGTTTGATGACCGGCTCGGTATGCCATTCGGCAGCCCGGCGATACCAATGATTCAGCCGGATCTCGCCGCAGAAATGCAGCATCAGGGTTTCGAGCGGCGGCGCTGGATCGAACTCGAAGCGCACCGCATGCAGTTCTTCTTCAGTGGGCACGAGGTCGGGTTTGAAACGGCGCAGATATTCCATCAACACCAGCGAATGCTTTTGTTCTTCGAAGAACCACACGCTCATGAACGCGGAGAAATCGCTGTCGTGATGATTGTCGCGCAGGAACATTTCCGTGGCGGGCAACGCGGACCATTCGGTGATCGCGTTCATCTTGATGGTCGCGGCCTGTTCGTCGGTGAGCAGCGCCGCATCGAACTTGTCCCACGGGATGTCTTTTTCCATGTCCCATCGGACAGATTCAAGCGATTTGTATAGTTCCGGATAAAGCATGGTGTTCATAATCCCACCCCTGTTCTGCACAAGGCGACGTCTGTTGTCTGTCTGGCGCTGCTGTTGCTACGGGCTACTGTTGCTGCTGACGAACGAAAACCGCGCTTTCGCGAGCGCAGCACGCAATTTTACGCGGTAATCGGTCGCCCAGAAAAACTGTGGCAAAGAAATACCAGCGGCGTTTTAAGCGCTTGCGAAAAGCAGCGACTCGCGCCTGATTCACGCGCCTGTCGCGTTGCTGTGCTTCGCAATACGCGCCCAACCGTGGGTGAGGGAGACCCTGTGCCTGAGGTCAAGCCGGTCTGCGGCATACGGCCGCAGCATCGAACCCTGCGCAGCTCTCGCCTGCGCGCGACGAGCCGCTGGATTGTTCTGTTCGTACGCGCTCGCGGGTCAAAAAAGAACCTTACACCATGATAGCACGCGTATTTGACACAAATTTGCAGCGGTCCGCCGATCGGCGGATCGATCGGCGGGCGGTTGATGCAACGCAAGAAACCGCGCTATTCGGGCTGCCCCGGCGCCTTTTTCGCAGCGGCCGCGCCGCTCCGCTTCGCGCCGGCCGGACGTTTTGCAGTCGTACGCTTCGCCGCCGTCGGCCGCGCGCCGCCGTCGTCATGCGCGCTGGCTGCTGCGGCGCCTTTGCCGTTGGCGCGACGCTCGTCGTCCGCAGCGCCGGCTTCGGTCTGGCCTTCGGCAGCGGCGCTGCCGGGCTGCGCCATGGCGAACTGCGCGATCTGGTTGAACTGCGACTGCAGCAGATTCCACCAGCCCGATGCGTCGAACCCGGGCGGCGGCGCGCCGCCGGCTTCCTGCGCAGCCGCCCCGCCGGCCGCCTGAGCGGCGCTGGCGTCGGCTTCAGCCGCTTGCGACGGCGCGGCCGGTTCGGACGGCGCCGTGCCGACCGCCGGCTGTGACATCGACGATTGCGCGAACGCGCCGAACGCGCGCAGTGTCGCAAGCGTCGCGCGCTGCACCTCGAGCGCCTGGATCGCCGACTGCAGCATGTTCAGATTCAGCTTCAGCCATTGCTCGACCGCGCGCATGTCGGTGATGCGCTTGTCGAGTTCCTCGACGTTGGTCAGCGGCGCCATCATGTCCGACATCATCGACAACGATGGCACGAAGCCCTGCGCGGCGCCCGGCTGCGCGCCGGGGAAGGCCGCGCCGAACGGCGTGAGGCGCATCATGCCCCACATCCGGTCGAGCATTTCGGCGGGCGGAAAACCGGGAAAGCCTGGAAAAGGCGGGGTGGATCCGGGTGCATCGGTCATGTCGATCTCCTCGCGGCCAAAGGGGCGTGGTGGGAAGCAGGCGCCGCCACAATACCAAACCCGCTGCAAGCCCGCATGTTTGTTCCATTAATCGGAGCTGCCCCGGCCACACGCCACGGCGCGTGCAGCAAGCGGGGCCTGGGGGCGGCGCGGCCTCACGATTCGCCGCCGGGAAAATGCGGCGCGCGCCGCTCGCGCAGCGACGTCACGCCCTCGCGCACATCGGGGCCCGCGAAGCCCATGAATTCCAGCGCAAGCGACGCATCGAAGGTCGGCCCCGCGGTGCGCAGCCAGTTGTTCAGCGCGTACTTGGTCCAGCGGATCGCCGTTTGCGAACCATGCGCGAGCTTCTGCGCCACTTCGAACGCTTTCGGCAGCAGATCGTGCTCGTCGACCGCCAGCGACACCAGGCCGATCCGTTCGGCCTCTTCGCCGCTCACCGGTTCGCACAGCAGCAGGTAGTACTTTGCCTTCGCCATGCCGCACAACAGCGGCCAGACGATCGCCGCATGATCGCCCGCCGCAACGCCGAGCCGCGTATGTCCGTCGATGATGCGCGCCGATTTCGCCGCAATCGAGATATCGGCGAGCAAGCCAGCGACCAGCCCCGCGCCGACCGCTGGCCCATGCATCGCCGACACAATCGGCTTGCCGCAGTTGATCACGTTGTAGACGAGATCGCGCGCTTCGCGCCAGACGCGGGTGCGCACCGCAAAGTCGGTGGCCATCTGCTCGACCAGTTGCAGATCGCCGCCGGCCGAAAAGCCCTTGCCTTCGCCGCGGATCACGGCGACGCGCGTGTCCGGATCGCGGTCGACGTCGCGCCAGATTTCCGCGAGTTCGCGGTGCATGCGCGCATCGGCGGTCGCGAGCGCGCTGCGGTTCGCGCCTTCGCCGCTCATGATGATTTCGAGGATGCCGTGCGGATGCCGCCGCATCCGCAATGCCTGGTAGTGCGCGTAAAACGCGGGATCGCTGCTATGCGCTTCGTGTGACATGGCTAGCACCTCGGGCTTGCTGCAACGGGCTCGACACCTGTTGCACGGCGGGTTGACGGAATGGCCGGCGCAAAGTCATACGCTGCGCGCCGCCGCACGCGAGCGGCGCAAACGAAACCGCAGCCGCGCGGCGCGCCGCCTTCAGCGCGGCTGATACACCCATTTGCCGTCGCGGATCTGCACCATCACGCGGGCGCGCTGATCGAGCCCGAGGTGATCGGTGGCGCTCATATCGACGACACCATTCGTATCCGCCAGTCCGTGCGTCGCTTCGAGCGCATCGCGCAGCGCGCGTCGAAACTCCGGCGTGCCGGGCGCCGCGCTTTTCAGCGCGACCGGTACCGCGTGATTCAACAGCATGCTCGCATCCCATGCGTACGAGCCGAACGCGGACACGCTACCCGGTCCGCGCAGCGCTTCGAAACGCTTGATGTAGTCGAGCGCCAGCGTGCGCGCCGGATGATCGGCCGGCAATTGCGCGGCAACCAGTACCGGGCTCGCCGGCAGGAACGTGCCGTTGCAATCGGCGCCGCACACGCGCAGGAAGTCGTTATTGCCCACGCCATGATTATGGTAGATCTTGCCCTTGAAGCCACGCCCGACCAGTGTCTTTGGCGGCAGCGCCGCGGGCGTGCCGGCGGCGCCGACCACCACCGCATCCGGATGCGCGGCAAGAATCTTCAGCACCTGGCCGGTGACGCTCGGGTCGGTGCGATTGAAGCGCTCGTTCGCTACCACGTCGATGTGATGAATCTTCGCGAACTTCGCGACCTCGGCATAGAAGGTTTCGCCGAGCGCATCGGCCTGGCCGATGTAGGCAAGCGTCTTCACGCCGTGCTGGCTTGCATGCTCGGCAATCGCGGAGGCCATCATCGCGTCGGTTTGCGGCGTCTTGAACATCCAGCGGCGTTTCGCATCGACCGGCTCGATGATCTTCGCCGACGACGCCAGCGAGATGGTCGGCGTCTCGCCTTCGGCGATCACGTCGGTCATGGCCAGTGTGTTCGGCGTAATCGACGAACCGATAATCGCATCGACGTGGTTTTCGCTGATCAGCTTTTTCGTGTCCTGCACGGCTTGTGTGGTGTCGGACGCATCGTCGAGCACGATGTATTCGACCTTCTGTCCGCCGATTTCCTTCGGAAACAGCGCGACGGTGTCGCGCGCCGGAATGCCGAGCGACGCGGCCGGTCCGGTCAGCGATAGCACGAGGCCGATCTGCAACTGGGCCAAGGCGAGCGCCGGCCATAAAGCACTTGCCGCGCCGCATAGCGCGG
>Ga0310813_10001919_pt1 | contig 12608 bp, 12 predicted proteins | sample YN3metagenome_FD_203086 | JGI IMG/M metagenome (GOLD analysis project Ga0310813, IMG submission 203086) | Soil microbial communities from experimental microcosm in Duke University, North Carolina, United States - YN3 | ecosystem: Engineered > Artificial ecosystem > Soil microcosm > Unclassified...
ATTGCCTTATTTAAAGTTTTCAAATAATCCTTTGCGGATTCATCAGGAGCTTCTCCCTGCGGATGAAAGGACGAAAATTTATAATTGACGTACTCGATATCTGCGGTCAAGAACCCTTTCTGGTTTCTCACATCCTGGACCTCACGAAGTACGTATGAGGCACTGCCAATGATACGGTAGGGAGTGAGTAAATTATATTTGAACTCTGCCGGAGCCGTGGTTCCGATGTCTGCAGGCGTTTGTGTTAAAGTACCATGATACGATTCTGTATTGGTTGTGTTCGACGCATTGTATTTGTCAGTGAGTCCATAGTATGTGGGGGAATGAATGGCAAGACCCAACCTGAAATACTCTGCGAGTTTGTAAATGGCTCCGACGCGCAAATTAATTCCTGCTCCACTTGTTTGAAGACTCTCACTGAAGGAAGCATAGTCAAAATTATTGCCCGGGTTTTCAGTAGCATCCGCTTCGATAAAAGTCGATTCACGTTTGTAAGAAAGAATCGGGATGCCGATCGTTGCGCCTATCAAAAATTTATTATGAAAATTTGTTGCTCCTGCCAGCGCGATCTCCGTAATTCCTCCCTTGCTTTCAATGGCGTTTTGCTGCAATAATCCCGTGGCAATTGGCGACCTTGTTTGAAATTGATAATTCCCTGTTGCTCCTCCATCAACAGTATCTATCCAATAGGTATTAAAGGCAAGGCTCGTTCCAAAAGGAAAATTCTGGGCGACCGCGTTGGCATCCTTGATATCGCCATTTTTTATTTCTTCCAGAAACTTTTGGGAATAGGAACTTTGGTTATTTTGGCCGCGGTATAGAATGTTTGTGCCAAAATTTGCAGTGCGGTTTACAGATATACTATACGCGGACCACCTATCTTTTTTGCTTCCTCCGTCGATCACGAATCCCGTGGTTCCGAAATTGAAATAATTCTTTTTATCTTTTTCAGTTCTATCAAGGTAGGTTGATTTGTTATTCAAAAAAGTATATGCGGGTGTAAAAACAAAATCGCCTGTTCGGTAAAATCCGAGCCCGGCTGGGTTTACATAGGAGGAAGATATTTCTCCGCCTAGTGAACCCATGGCACCACCAATTGCCTGCTGCCTGGCGGTACCTTGTTGTATATACCACGAGTAGCGAAGAGCGTCAGCCGGCTCCTGCGAAAACGAATACAGGGCAGACAAAAGAATGGCCCCTATGAAAATAATATGTTTCATACAGAAAAATTATACGGTAAATAGAGATAAGAACGTACAAGAGCCCGCCTGAGGCGGAACGGAAGTTGAATTGGGCTACAACTGATAACTACATAATGATTTTTCACATTTAATGCGATGCACGAACTTGTTTAAAATCTTCTCACAGGTGCAGTGCCTCCGCCACCTCCTGAAGAACCGGAGCTGCTTGAGCTACCGCTTGAACTTCTGCTACCTGAACTGAATGAAGAATTGTTGTTGTTACTGCTGCTGTTATTATTTGAAGAGCTATTAAAAACATTTCTGAGGAAATTACCTGCGCCGCTCCCTGAATTACTATTATTACTCGAGCTGTATCCAACAATCCGGACTGGCCTGCTACCATAATTGTAGTTATTGTTGTTAAGGCTGCCCTTGGAGTTTGTATAGTTGCTATTGATAAGCTGGGTACCGTTGTAAGTATTCAGATTAAATACCCTCGGATGATTGTACGCAATAACTGTTTTAGGTGTATAAATAACAGGTGAACAATACGGATTGTAATAATAGTTCCAATAAGTGTAAGGGCTCCAGGGATTGCTCCAGTTATTGTAGAAGCTGTAGCTATAACGTGGATTATAAAAATAAGGATCATCCAACTCAGACCACATCATTCTGTTATGAACCTTCATGCGCAGATACTGGTCATCATAAACATCATCGCCCTGGTAACGGTTATCATCTTCCCTGGTCGCAATATATTTGTCATGCTGGCGATCCGGTGAAAAATAAACATCATCGGGAGTTTGACCTGTTTTGTAAGCTGAAGTGCAGCTACCTAAAATAGCAGCCGATAAAACAAGAAGTAAAATTGCAGATCTCATGGCAACAAAGTTTAATCGGTTATATAATTGAAGTTACTACTTTTGTGCGACTTTGAAAGATCACAATCGATTGAGCAACAAATATTCTGCCATCGCATTGTAAAATTGCGTTATCTAACGTTAACTAAATTATAAAGGTTGGGTAGAACTTCGATTTATAAAAACGAGGAAATAAATTTTAACAATACCAGGGAGCTGGTTGCTTGTTGCTAGTTGCTTGTTAGGCAAAGAAACTGTTTTATGAGTTACAAGAATCTTGAGATATGGAAGTTGGCTGATGAATTGGTTGTTGAAATTCATGAAATGACATTGACCAAACTCCCAAAATTCGAAATGTTTGCAGTGGGAGATCAAATCGGGAGGTCGAGTAAATCAGTAAAGTCAACAACTGTAGAAGGCTGCGGGAGGAAACCTTATAAACGTGAATTCCTAAAATTCCTTGTTTACTCACTCGGTTCTAATGATGAAACAATCGATCATTTATAAAAAAAAATCGCTGCAGGATGACGAGGTGTATAATTATCTTCACGCAAAATTGGAGATACTCGCAAAAAAATCAATCTTTTCATAAAGGGAGTTGATGATACAAATTGGGAAAACTCTAATAGCCAGAAACAAGCGACCAGTAACCAGTGACAAGGCAACCAATAACAGAAACAAAAAACATGAGTAAGGAAATCACATCGAGAGCGCAGGATTATTCACAATGGTATAATGACCTTGTCATTAAAGGTAGTCTTGCCGACTATTCAGCAGTGAGGGGTTGCATGGTTATTAAACCACATGGCTTTGCGCTCTGGGAAAACATGAGAGATCAACTTGATCGCATGTTCAAAGAAACCGGTCATCAGAATGCATACTTCCCTTTGTTTGTTCCAAAAAGTTTTTTAGAAAAGGAAGAGGGTCACGCCGAAGGCTTTGCGAAAGAATGCGCTGTAGTAACCCATTATCGTTTGAAATCAGATCCGGCTTCAAAAGGAAAATTGATCGTTGATCCCGAAGCGAGACTCGAAGAAGAACTGATCATCCGTCCTACGAGCGAGGCGATCATTTGGAATACCTACAAGGATTGGATACAATCGTATCGTGATCTGCCTATTTTGGTCAACCAATGGGCAAACGTGGTACGTTGGGAAATGAGAACACGGCTGTTTTTGCGTACAGCAGAATTTTTATGGCAGGAAGGTCATACAGCTCATGCCACGAAGGAAGAGGCAATCGAGGAGACAAAAAGGATGCTTGATGTATATGCCACCTTTGCTGAAGAATACATGGCGTTGCCTGTGATCCGGGGATTAAAGACCGAGAGTGAAAAATTTGCGGGGGCTGAAGATACTTATTGCATAGAGGCACTGATGCAGGATGGTAAAGCCTTGCAATCAGGTACTTCACATTTTCTTGGACAAAATTTCGCCAGGGCTTTTGATGTAAAATTTCTGACCAAAGAGAATCAGCAGGAGTATGTTTGGGCAACCAGTTGGGGCGCAAGTACAAGATTGATTGGAGCCCTCGTCATGGCACATAGTGATGATGACGGTTTGATTTTGCCTCCGAAGATCGCTCCACTGCAGGTTGTCATTATACCGATATCAAGCAAAGATGCGGTTGCTCAACAAAAGATCAATGAAAAGGCTCAGCAGCTGGTAAACGAATTGAAGCGCTCAAATATTACGGTAAAGTTCGATAATGATGATACCAATCGCCCGGGATGGAAATTTGCTGAATATGAAATGAAGGGAGTACCTGTTCGTATTGCTTTGGGTGCAAGAGATATTGAAAATAATGTTGCGGAAGTGGTGAGAAGGGATACAAAGGAAAAGAGAAGTGTTTCCCTGGATGGGCTTTCAAATTACATCATCAACCTGCTCGGGGATATTCACCAGGCAATGTTCAATAAGGCAAAAACCTATCGCGACGAGCACATAACAAAAGTTGATAGCTGGAGTGATTTTGAAAAAACATTGGATGAGAAAGGAGGTTTTATTTCTGCGCATTGGGATGGTACGCCCGAAACAGAAGAGGCTATCAAAGAAAAGACCAAGGCCACGATTCGCTGTATTCCATTAGATACCCCATTGGAAAATGGAAAATGTATTTTGACCGGCAAACCTTCCCGGCAAAGAGTCCTTTTTGCAAGGGCATATTAGCACGATCGCCACAACTGTTCTGTTTTTTTCTGACCAAACATTTGCTCAAGCAAATTACTGCGAGTACTTTTATTGAAACCAAACCAACTTCAACATGGAAGAGCAAAGTCAAATCCAGGACACAGGTTTATTCGGTTTATCAATTGATACTACCGGAAGGGCACACTTAACTGAAGCCGCACGATGGGCCCGGTTTCTTGCAATTGTTGGGTTTATTTTTATTGCCCTGGTTGCAGTATCTCTGATTGCTGGCGGTTCATTTTTCGCGAGTATGTTTGGCCGGGTTAACCAATACAACGAAGTAGGTTCCGGTCTCGTCACCGGGATGACCATCGCTCTCATAGTTTATTATCTCTGCATTGCCCTTCTCGTTTTCTTTGCTTATTTATTTCTTTACCGGTTTGCCGTGAATATGAAGCTGGCTTTGCAGGGAAATAGCCAGGAATTACTAAACCGCTCGTTTCAAAATCTAAAGATACTCTATCGCTATTGGGGTATTCTTACAATAATAGGACTAGTCTTTTTTGCGCTTTTTGTCGTTATTATCCTCCTGGGAAGAGCAAGTATGTAGTAATGATATTAATTTTGGAAGCTTCTTTACCATTCCGAAGTTGTCACATCTATAAATCAAATTTCTTATTATGGACGATCAATCTATTTTAGAATTGCAAGTTGACCAAACAGCTTCAAAGAACCTTTCAGAGGTTTCGCGATGGGCTAAATTTCTTTCCATAACGGGTTTTGTTTTCATGGGTTGTATGCTTATCGTTTTTATAGCCATGCGTTCACAGATAGCCAGCACGTTGTCACAGGTAATTCCAGGATTTGCAGATGTTAACAGTTTGGGAGTGTTGGTGGCTTTTTTTATTATTATCGCGGGTATTGTGTTCTTGTTGATGTATTTCCTTTTCAGGGGATCGATACTGATTAAAAAAGGAATTGAAACAAAAAGCCAGGACATGTTCAACAATGGGTTGGCTTCTTTAAAGGCTTATTTCATGATGTATGGAATTCTTGCAATCATAGCTCTCATCTCAAACTTCGTTAGCATATTTTAAACTGTTTTATGGAACAGAATACTGACAATTCATTATTCGATCTTTCGATCGATGAAACAGCAAAGGACCATTTGCGAAGAATTTGCTCCTGGACATTGGTGATCGTCATCACCGCAGTAATTGGGTATGTGGTTGCCATTGTGAAGGCATTTACGCCCAAAGCCCAGGTTGTACAAAGTGAAGGGTTTGGAGTTTCGCTTAATACGGGACAAGGAATAGGTAGTGTCATATTTGGGATCATCATCGGTTTGCTGGTCAACTATTTTCTTTATCAATTTGCAAATCTTACCAAAAAGGGAATCAACGGAATGAGCCAAACAGATCTTAATGCGGGGTTTTACAATCTCAAGATCTATTTTGTCATTATAAGTGTGCTGGTGATAATAGTCCTGGCATTCGTCCTGCTTTTTCTTTTAACCGTTGGTGCAAATGCGGCTACGAAGTAGGTTTATTTTACCGACAGGTAGTTGTAATCTTTAAGAAGTGTATCCAAAAACTCGTAAGGAGGCATCACAGAAGTTATCTTTAAATGCGATTTGATCTTTTCGCTTGCCATTACGGCTAATTTGAAGTCGCCTTTTTTTCTCGCTGTGTCCAGTATACTTTTAATCGCGTTAATGTCTTTGTCACTTAATCTCATGATCTCAGGGAACGCGGGCACGTAATTGTCAGCGACTTCCATGAACACTGTTTCTTCCATGCTACCCTTCGGTTTTGTTCTTACCAGGATGGTGTGAGCAAGGATATCACCAAGACGTTGATTTTTTTTACTACTGACCACCAAAATGATATCTGTCAACAGTAATATTAGTGAGGCGCCTAAAAAAACAAATAATTCTTTGCTGATAAGGATAAACACGTTTAAGAGTATAATCGCAATAATGGCATAGTCGCCGGTTCGAATGAGCCAGCGTATGATAAATTGACTGATACCCGGGCGGCCACCATTTTCATTGACTACCCTTATGCCAAAGATTTTTTTCCCAATACTCTGTCCATTCATTGTGATTTCACAAATCAAATGATAGGTGAAAATGGGTACGATGATCATCATGTATAGGCCCCAGAGGTTGTACGCAGCATCTTCACTAAACAGATCATGGGCAGAAATGCTTCTGTTCAATAATTCAATAGCCATCCGGTAGTAGATCACCTGGATGATCACGTCAGTGATCCATGCAAAAAGACGGCGATGAAATTCGGGGATCTCAAATTCAAGATCTATGTTAAATGGGGTTGGAACCTTGATCACAGACATAAAGACAAAAATAAATAAATCGTCTAATTGCTTAATATACCGATGAGTAATTGTTTAACATACTAACTCTTTAACAATCTAATAATCTTAATCGGAAATCTGAAATTTTCCAGTATTTTACAAGCTTAAACAACAAGGTAAGTGAGGGAAGCTTTATTTATAAAAAAGCACAAGGAAAAGTGGGAAAAGGCACAGCAAGAGCCACCGACCGACGCCGATGAAATGGCGAACAATTTTACCGAGCTGGTGAACGATCTTGCGTATGCAAAGACATTTTATCCGACCAGTAAAGTAACCCAGTTTATTAATGGCCAGGCGTCAAAGATCTATCTCAGCATTTATAAAAACCGGAAAGAGGAATCAAATCGCATTATTGATTTCTGGAAATATGATCTGCCTCTGACCATCCGTAAATACCACAGGATCATTTTTTTTATGTTTGTCCTGTTCTGTGTTTTTTTTATGGTCGGTTTTTTTTCCAGCCGCTTTGATGAAAACTTTGTTCGTCAAATGCTGGGCGATGACTACGTTGAAAAAACGATACAGAACATTGAAGAAGGAAATCCGTTTGGGATATACCAGTCGGGCAGCTCTTTTTTAAGCTGGATGGGAATCATGATCAATAATATCATTGTTGCTCTTGTTTATTTCTCACAGGGCATCATCTTTGGATTTTTTACTGTAAAATCGATGATAACAGAAGCTATTCGGATAGGGTCATTTCATTATTTATTTTTTTCAAGAGGGCTGGGATTGCAGTGGGCTTTGGCGGTGATGATCCATGGCACTCTTGAATTATGGAGTATCATCGTTTCCTGCTCGGCAGGGGTAGTGCTTGGTATGGGCTTAATCTTCCCGGGAACATTGAAGCGGATGGATTCATTAAAGCGAGCCGCAAAGGATGGGGTGAAGATCACAGTTGGAATACTACCTGTTTTTATGGTCGCCGCTTTTTTTGAAGGTTTCATTACCCGTTATTATAAAATGCACTGGATATTCAGCTCGCTCATTCTTGTTTCTTCAGTGGCGTTTATTGTGTGGTATTTTGTCATTTATCCAATACGCCTGCAAAGAAAGTTATCGTTTCAAATGACGGAGGAGCCCTAACTATGAGAACTATCCTTGAAAATATCTTTTTGCATAAGGGGAGGTTGTTGCTGTGGACGTGTTTTCTTTTTACCTGTTTTAGCACAAAAGCCCAGGACACCACAGTGGCAGACACCATCGTTGCCGAAGCTGACTCAGCGATTGCCATTGATCAGGCCGACACGGACTACGAACACCAAAATTATTTTGAGCATAAATCCGCGCCTGCAGATACGATTGCGTTAAGACAAGTTCCGGGTAATATCATTGATTCGCTAAAAAAAGATGACGCTTTTTGGTATGCCGATCATGTCTTTGAAAAAAAGGAAGTGAAAGAAAAAAATTTCACGACCAGGAAACCGCCATTGCAATGGATGAATATGACAACGTTATTGGTAATTGTGGTGCTTTTCCTTGCGATACTGGCGTGGTACCTTTTGCAAAATAATATTGTCGGCAGGAATCAATCCATCACAGCAGAAAAGATAAGAGAAGATATTGCGTCGGAAAATATCTTCGACATAAATTATCAAAGAGAAATTGAAAAAGCGGTTAACGCCAGGGATTATCGCCTTGCGGTGCGTCTTATGTTTCTGCGATTATTAAAACAGCTTTCGCAAAAAAAAATTATCGAGTACAAGCAAGAGCGTACAAATCTTGATTATTTGTCTCAATTGAATTCTACAGGGTACTATAATGATTTTTTCCGGTTGACAAGGAATTATGAATATGTCTGGTATGGAAAGTTTGATGTGAGCCGGGAAACCTTCGGGGTTATTAAAAACCAATTTGAAAATTTTGATCGTAAACTGTCTTGAAAAAGTTTTTACCATATATCATTGCGGGGCTGGTTTTCCTGCTGCTATCGTGGCTTGTATTTTCCACGAAGCAAAAAAGGCATGTACTTGACGAACGTATCAGTTTCAATAAAAGAGACAAGATTCCATATGGTATGTATGTCGCTTATCACAGTTTGTCTCATATTTTTCCCGGCGCTTCAGTGATTGTAAATAAGAAAAAGCCTACACTTTGGGATTCGTTGAGCATTTTAACCGACAGGCAGGCTCTTATCATTATATCCCCTCGATTCATGCCTGATGAAACAGAATTGCATCGTTTGCTGGATTTTGTAAAGGCAGGAAACACTGTTTTTATCAGCACTCATGGGCTGTCTTACGATGCACAGAACTTTTTTAATTGTGACGATTATGCTTTCGATCTTTCGCTGTTTGGAGTGGATGTTGAAACCGATACTCTTTCGGTTGGATTATTATCTCCCCCATTCCCTGACCAAAAAAAATACGATTATCCCGGCAGGCGATATGATGGATATTTCGAAAAATACAATAAAGAAACCAGTTATGAACTAGGCAGTAAAGACGATACAGACATAAATTTCATACAGTTAAAAGCAGGAAAGGGAAGTATTTACCTGCATCTTGCTCCCCTCACATTTAGTAATTATTTTTTATTGCATGGGCAAAACATCAATTACTATAACAAAATGCTTTCGCTTATTCCAAAGGATACTAAAAGGGTGGTGTGGGATGAATATTTTTTATACAAAAGGATCTCGCTGGACAACAGTCCGGGCAAAAGTAAAGGTCCTCTTTCTGCATTGATGTCTCAAAGATCATTCAGAGCAGCGCTATGTTTATTGATTGTTCTCCTGGTCCTGTACATTTTGCAGGAAATGCGGCGCAAGCAGCGCATGATCCCCGTCATGGCAAGGCCAAGAAATGATTCCCTTGAATTTGTAAAGACCATTGGCAGGTTATACCATGAGAAAAGAGATAACAAAAACCTTAGTAAAAAAATGGCGGCCTATTTCCTTGAACATATCCGCAACAGGTATAAGCTTTCTACTAACCAGCTCGATGATGAGTTTATAACATCTCTTCAAAGAAAAACAGCACAGCCCGAAAAAAATATCCGGGAAATCATTTCCTTTATAAACAATATTGATGAAACAGATGAAATAGCTGATGAGCAGCTCGCCGGTTTTCATAAAAGACTTGAAGACTTTTACAAAACGGGGTAGGGCAAATATCGCAGCGGATTTAAAAAACAAAAACCAAACACCGATAAATGGAAGAACAACTATTTGCGCAACGAACGGATCTGACTGCTCTGAACCAGGCTGTGCTGTTAATTCGTGATGAGATTAAAAAGGTAATTGTTGGACAGGACGAAATGGTGAGACTGATCATCGCGGCTCTCCTTGCAGATGGACATGTATTGATCGAAGGTGTGCCCGGCGTTGCGAAAACTCTGACTGCAAAACTGGTAGCGCGATCATTGGATATTGGCTTTTCGAGAATCCAGTTTACACCAGACCTGATGCCATCGGATGTTTTGGGTACGCCGGTATTTAATCCACAACAAGGCAGTTTTGATTTCAAAAAAGGGCCGGTGTTTGGAAACATCATTTTAATTGATGAGATCAACAGGGCACCGGCAAAAACGCAATCAGCGTTGTTAGAGATCATGGAGGAAAGACAAGCTACGGTGGATGGCAGGACCTACCCCATGCCCTCACCATTTATGGTGCTTGCAACGCAGAACCCTATTGAGCATGAAGGCACATATCGTTTACCCGAGGCTCAACTGGACCGGTTTCTTTTTAAAATTGTAGTGCCGTATCCTTCCGAGGCGGAAGAAGTGACGATTCTCTCGCAATTTCACCAAATGGGGAATGCTCCGATTTTTGACTTCGTAAGACCTGTTTTGAGCGGTGGGCAGATCATTGCATTGAGACAACAAATAAAAATCCAAATCATTGAAGAGAGGCTTTTGCAATTCATTGCAAAATTTATTCACCAAACAAGAAATCATAAATCGATTTATCTCGGCGCTTCGCCAAGAGCATCACTAGCAATAATGAATGCTTCTAAAGCAATGGCGGCGATCAATGGCCGTGATTTCGTTACGCCTGAAGATATATTGGATGTTTTCACGCCAGTGCTGCGTCATCGCATTATCCTTGCTCCCGACAAAGAAATGGAAGGAGTTACTGAAGATGAAGTGATCAGGCAAATTGTGAATGGAATGGATATTCCCAGGTGAAGTTAAGAGTTATGAGTTATGAGTTATGAGTAATGAGTAATGGGTGAATGTGAGCAATTAGATTGTTTCTAAAAAATCTAAAATCGAAATTCGAAAATCCAAAATCAAAAATGTTCTTCAGGGCAATTATAAAATTTTTTAGTCAGTCATTTTATATCGACAGAACTGCCTATTACATTGCAGGGGGAGCCGTGATCTTATACCTGTTCAGCTATTTCATACCCGTGTTGTATGACGCAGCGGGTATTGTCCTGGTTCTTCTTGGTTTGGCAATACTCGTTGACAGTTTTTTGATTTTTGGAAAACGATATGCCCTGCGTGCTGAGCGGTTCACTTCGGAACGGTGGAGCAATGGGGACGAGAATAAGGTAGTGCTTCACTTTCAGAATAATTATTCCTTCCCTGTTTCTGCACACATTATCGATGAATTGCCTCCGCAATTCCAGGAAAGAAACTGGAGAAAAAAAACACGACTTGAAGCAGGAAAAGAAGAGCAGATTAGTTATACAGTCAAACCTTTAACAAGAGGTGAATATTCTTTTGGTAATATTAATGCGTTTGTCAGAGGTCCCTTACAACTGGCAAAGAGAAGGTTTATATTTCCAGCGGCAGAAACCGTAAAGGTATATCCTTCTTACATTCAAATGAGACGCTATCATTTACTGGCAGTCAGTAACCGATTACAGGAAGCCGGTGTAAAAAGAGTACGACGACTTGGGCATAGCATGGAGTTTGAACAGATAAAGGACTATGTTCGTGGGGATGATTATCGTACCATAAACTGGAAAGCGACAGCAAGAAAAAAGGACCTGATGGTGAATAACTATACTGATGAAAGAAGCCAGCAGATCTATTGCCTGTTAAATAAAGGCCGTACGATGAAAATGCCTTTTGAAGGAATGACCTTGCTTGACTACGCAATTAATGCATCACTGGTACTTAGTAATGTGGCATTGGTGAGACAGGATAAGGCTGGTCTTATTACATTCGCCGAGAACCTCGACGTTTTTTTGCAGGCTGATAAAAAATCCACCCAAATGAACCAGTTGCTGGAAATTTTGTACCGGCAACAAACGCGTTTCCTGGAGGCAGATTTCGAAAAACTCTATTCAGTTATCCGTAACCGTATCACACACCGCAGCCTGCTGATCTTGTTTACCAATTTTGAATCGATGGATAGCTTACAGAGAGAAATGTCTTCCTTGAAGTTAATTGCACAATATCACCTTTTGCTTGTGGTCTTCTTTGAAAACACTGAATTAAAACAACTGATCGAGGGCAAAGCTGAGACGATGGAAGGAATTTATATAAAAACAATTGCTGAAAAATTTGCTTTTGAAAAGCGATTGATGGTAAGAGAACTTCATAAAAACGGCATACTTTCCATCCTTACTTCTCCTCAAAATCTTACTGTAGATACGATCAACAAGTATCTTGAGCTCAAAAATAAACTTTCGATATAGTTACTAGAGTTCAAAAGTTCAAAGTTCCAATGTTCAAAAGTTAATTTCAAAACAACTTTGCAACTCTGAAACTTTGGACCTTGTAAACTTTTAAATTGAGTTGTGAATAAATTTGAAGAAGGGCAAGTTTTACTGATTGACAAACCCATGCAATGGACATCCTTTGATGTAATAAGGAGGATCCGTCATTTGATCAAGGTAAAAAAAGTGGGTCATGCCGGAACACTGGATCCTATGGCCACAGGGTTGCTGATCATCTGCACAGGAAAATTCACCAAAAAAATAAATGAGTACATGGCCCGGGAAAAGGAATACACGGGCACATTCAACCTGGGAGCGACTACGCCTACATATGATCTCGAAAGCAAGCCGGAAAATTTTAGATCACTTGAACACATTTCACCCGAACTAATCAAAGACATGACAAAAAATTTTTTGGGTGAGATCATGCAGGTTCCCCCAGCACAT
>Ga0310813_10001921_pt1 | contig 12605 bp, 15 predicted proteins | sample YN3metagenome_FD_203086 | JGI IMG/M metagenome (GOLD analysis project Ga0310813, IMG submission 203086) | Soil microbial communities from experimental microcosm in Duke University, North Carolina, United States - YN3 | ecosystem: Engineered > Artificial ecosystem > Soil microcosm > Unclassified...
GGGGGGATGGACAGGAGTTCTCAGGAGCGGATACTCGGGGTCGGAAGTCCTGTCGTTGCTGATGAAGAGCGTCTCGCGCGTGGTCTGCAGCGCGTCGGGCCAGGGATAGAACTCCGTCTTCACGGGCCGCGCGTGCACGAGGGAATGCAGGACGCAATAGGGCCCGTTCAGGGCCAGGTGGGCCGCGGGATGGGGCAGGCGCTGGAAGGCCGTGACCATCCGAAGCCGCTTGCCGCCGAGCGTGCCCCGCTCGCCGTAGTACATCAGGACCAGCGCGACGACGGCGACGGCGATCTGGACGCCAAACTGGATCGGGGGCGGGAGATCGCGCGCGAGCGCCTTCTTCCATCCCCAGGCGAGCGCCGCGACGAGGAGCCCGAAGAAGATCAGCGCCGCCAGGTGCGAGATCAGCGCCGAGCTCGTCACCGCCTTCAAGGTCTCTCCGACCGCGACCGTCTCGATGCCGGCGTGGCGCTGCACGTAGCCGAAGTAGACGACGTCGGCCGCCAGCACGAAGAAGCTCGCTGCGAAGAGCACGAAGCCGATCCAGCCCCAGATCTGCTGCCATCGACGGCCGCGGCAGAGCGGGAAGGGGAGCAGGAGCATCAGGAGGGGGAGGCCGAGGACGGGGAAGAGCAGCGACGCGTCGTAGCGAAGGCCCTGCAGGAACGCGGCGGCCTTCTCGCCGCCCGTCAGTGCCGCGAACGACTCGGGGTAGCGCAGGAGCAGGACGAGCCGCGCGAGCGTGAAGACGGCGATCGGGACCGCGAGGAGGAGCAGCGGACGCGCGTAAAGGTGCAGGATCGCGCGGGTCTTTGAAGGCGGGACGTCGCTCACAACCCCCCGATCTTATCCCCGGCCCACGTCACTTGCAACGGAGCAGGGTCAGGATCGCGAACGACGTGCCCCAGGGCTTGCCGTAGTCGTAGAGGTGGAAGTCCCACCACGAGCCGTCGGGCTCCTGGTGCGGCAGGATGTACGAGCGCAGCTGTTCGCGGTAGTCACGCTTATCGGGCAGCCCCTCGATCAGCTTCGCGGCGTAGTAGTGGCCGAAATAGTAGTAGTACCCGGCCGTGAAGTACCACGCCTCGTGGGGCATCGGCCGCTTGCGCCCGATCTCGATGAAGCGGTGCTCGCGGAAGAGCCGCTCGAGGCCCTCGCGGATCTGCGGCTCGCCGATCCCGCCCTCGTTCCAGAGCGTCAGCGCGTAATAGCAGGACTGCGTCCGACCCAGGCTTCCCTTGTCGCGGTTGGCCAGGTGCCTGGGGTGATAGCGGAAGTCGCTCCCATAGAGGAAGCTGCCGTCGGGGTTCTTCATGTCCTTCAGCCGCGCCAGCGCGCGGCGGACCAGGCCCTCGGGGACCGCGATTCCGGCCTTCTTCGCCTCGTAAAGCGCGACCAGCCCGGCCGCCGTGCCGAAGCTGGTGGGCTCCATCGACGGCTTCTCGGTGCCGTAGATGAAATCGTAATAGTTCCAGCCGCCGACGTAGGTCTCGTACATCTCCAGCCGCTTGAGGTGCCATTCGGCTCCCTTGCGGTAGGCCTCGACCTTGTCCTCCGCCCAGGCGCGGGAAAGGGTCTCGAGGGCGTAGAGGTGCGCCCAGATGTTGTAGATCTCCATCCGGTTCGCCCGACGGACGCCGTCGTAGGTGGCGAGGTACTGCAGACCGCGGGTCGACGCCTTTCGCTCGCCCGCTTCGCGCAGCGCCCGGATGCAGAGCGCGGTCGTGCCGACCCGGAACGCGTCGTGCGACCCGGGGACCGAGGCCATGACGTCGAAGTCGGTCGTCTCCAGGCCGCGACCCCACGAGCCGTCGGGGCTCTGCGTCCGTACGAGGTAGTCGACGCCTTCCTCGATCGCGTCGTCGATCGGGCGTTCGTAGACCGTCTCGCGGGGTTCCGCGCAGGCCGCCAGGGTCAGGAGCAGGATCGCCCGCTTCATTTGGAGACGGCCACCTTTTCGCCCGGCTCGAGGCCGGTCTTGATCTGCGTCATCTTGCCGTCGCTCTTGCCGACGGTGACCTCGCGGGGCGCGGTCTTGCCGTCCTTGCTGACGTTCAGCGTGCACTTGCCCGCCTGCGCGGCGACCGCGGTCGAGGGGACGAGCACGACGTCCTTGAGCTCCTTGCCCTTGATGGTCGCCTTCCCCTTCATGCCCGGGAGGAGGTCGGCGGGAGGCTCCTTGAAGTCGATGCGGAGCTCGAACGACGCGCCGGCCCCCTTCATGGCGGCCGTGGTCGACTTCTTCTGGATCGTTCCCTCGGCCTTCGCTTCCGGAGCGGCCGCGGGGACGACCGAGGCTTCCAGGCCGGTCCCGACGTCGAAGTAGTCGGCTTCCGCGAGGTCGGCCCGGGCGCGGATGCGCGGGCCGCAGACCGTGAGGAGCACCTGGCCGGCCTGCGCCTTCTCGCCGGGCTGGAGCATCGGGGTCACCTGCTCGCAGGTGGCCCAGGTGCCGTGCTGGAACTGGCCGTAGAAGACGCGGCCGTCGATCGTGCTGCGCCATTCGAAGGCCGCGAGGTCGTGCTTGAGCTTCGCGGCCTGCTCCTCGAGCTGGGCGAGGGCCGTCTTCGACTTGGCGGCTTCCACCTCGCGCTGGACCTTGGAGAGGGCCTGGGCGGCCTTGACGGAGTCGAGCCCGTTCTTCGCGACCTCGATCGCGTGCACGTACGTCTGGCGCATCTGGGGATACTTGACATTCTTCACGTTGGCGGCTTCGCTGCGGCCCATCTCGAGCGCGGTGCGGGTCCGATCGAGGTTGCGCTTCGCCCGGCGGACGACGATCTCCGACGTGGCGTTCGTGAGCTCCTCGGACTTGTACATCTTCTCCAGCTGCGCGAGCTCTTCGGTCTGGTCGTGCAGCGCGTCTTCCATGAACTTCACGTTGAGCTCGACCTGGGCGACCATGTGCTTGCCGTCGACCTCTTCGAAGGACTTGAGGCCCGCTTCCGCGTCCTTCAGGGAGGTCTGGGCCTGCTGCAGCGCCAGCGCGTCCGACGTGGCCCCGATGGCCAGGTCCGCGGCCTGCTTCTCCGCGGTGGCGCGGGCGACGCGGAGGTCGTTCTCCAGCGCGGCGATCTGCTTCTCGATCGGCGCCTTGTCCAGGCTGAAGAGCAGGTCGCCCTTCTTGACGAGCTCGCCCGCGGCCGCGACCTTGAGGACCGTCAGTTCGCCCTGGAACGCGTCGAGCTTCAGCTTGACCTCGGCGCTCTCGATGGCTTCGTAGGTCGCCTCGAGTTCGTAGACGGGGGTGAGGTTGCCCTTGCGGGCGGCAACGGTCTCCTCGCCGTCCTCCGCGGGTTTTGGCTTTTCCTGCGCGGGGGCCGCGGCGAGCAGCGCGAGGACGACGGCAAGCTGGAGCATCGAGTCCTCCCTAATCGTGTTCGCGGGGATTGTAGCACGCGCCCGTCGGGGCGCTTCCACATATAGGACGCTTCCGGACGGAACTTCGTGAGACCGACGCTCCCGCTGCCGGGATTCCGTCGGCGGCTCCGTCCTGAATCTGTCGGGGTAGGAAGGAGATCGCATGACTCGCTTCCGGTCTGCCCTGCTGACCCTCGCGCTCCTGGGCTGCGCCGCTCCCGCGCCGTCGACGCCCCCGCTGATCCGTCTGAGCCCGGCGCCTGCAAGCGCCTTCCTCCCCGGCCCGGCCGGATCCCCGGCGGGGGGCCAGGTCTTCCGCCAGAGAGTCGATCCGATCGAGACGCTCGGGACAGACTTCGTGGACTTCCCGGCCCTCCGGTTGGGGCAGGAGGAGACCCCGGCCCCGGCCGCTCCGTCTGCGGGGCCGTATCAGCCGCTCCTCGACATCCTGCGGGACTTTGTCGATCCCGGCAGCTGGGGGCCGACGGACCTCCTCGTCGAGGACGGCGTGCTGGTGGCCCGCAACTCGCCAACGACGCTCGCCGCGCTGGCGACCGCTCTGCACACGCTGCGCGAACAGCGCGGACGAATGATCCGCAGCCGGGTCCGCCTGGTCACGCTGCGCCGGGACGCGCTGTCGCGCTTCGAGAACATCCCGGTCGCCGGCGTCGGCCTGGTCGGGACCTTCGATCGGGAGCAGCTGAACGCCGCGATCCGGGAATCGACCCAAGGGGCCGCCCTGGCCGCCCCCAGCCTGACGTCGCTTCACGGGCAGAAGAGTCACGTTATGGTCCTGGCCCAGAAGTCGTACATCGCGGGCTACGACGCCGACGGCGAAGCCTATCAGCCGGTGGTCGGGATCTCGACCGACGGGGTGGTGGTGGAACTCCGGAGTATGGCCAACGGGGATCGACCCGACGAGTTCCTGGTCAGCTTCGAAGCCCAGGTGGCCACCCCTTCGGAGGCCGTGGAGGTCCGGCTGGCGGTCGGCGTGCTCCAATTGCCCGCGCAGGGCTACGCGCGGCTCTCGGGCCGCTGCGCGATCCGCACCGATCAGGCATTGCTGCTGGTGACCCGGAACCCCGATCCGCGGAATTCGGAACGGCCCATCCTGGCGATGGTCGTCACGGTCGAGTGGGCGGATTAGTCGCAAATTCTCGACATCCGGAACGGGTCTAGACTACGATCCCGGGATGAACCGCTTCATCCGGATGGGGAGCCTCGCGCTCCTCCTGGGCGCCTGCTCGACGGCGCCGGCCGATCCCGCGAAAGCGGCGACAGCCGAGTTCAAGGTCCGCTTCAGCACGAGCGCGGGAGAGGTGGTCGTCCGCGTGCTCCCCGACTGGGCGCCGCTCGGCGCCGCGCGCTTCCGGGCGCTCGTCGAGAGCGGCTTCTATGACGGCGCCCGCTTCTTCCGCGTGCTCCCGGGCTTCGTGGCCCAGGTCGGGATCAACGGCGACCCCGCGGTCACTCGGAAGTGGGACAAGTCGGAGATCCAGGACGACCCGGTGCGTCAGAGCAACACGCGGGGGCGCGTCACGTTCGCGACCGGGGGGCCGAACACGCGGACCACGCAGATCTTCTTCAACTACAGCGATAAGAACGCCCGCCTGGACTCCAAAGGCTTCTCGCCCTTCGGGGAAGTGGTCGAGGGCATGGACGTCCTGGAGCGCCTCTACAGCGGCTACGGGGAAGGCGCTCCTCAGGGAAGGGGCCCGGACCAGGATCGCATCGAGAAGGAAGGCAACGCCTACCTCGAGCGCGACTTTCCGAAGCTCGACTATATCAAGACGGCCCGGATCGCCCCCTGAAAAGAAAGCCGCCCTCCCCGGCTCGTGGAGAGGGCGGCCTTTTTGGAGGGTCTCGCTACTTCTTCTTTCCCGGGTTCTTGTTGCCGGGGTTGCCTGGTCCGTTGCCGCTGCCGTCATTGACGGGCGGATCCCCGGGCGGCTGAGGATCCTGGCCGTTTCCCACGCCGTTGTTCCCCTTGCCGCCGCGATTTCCGTTCCCGTCGTCTCCGCTCGCGGGGTCGCTTCCCGAATCCGAGCCTTTTCCCTGGCCGTCCGGCTTCGGAGGCCGGTGGGCGCACTTGGAGCACTCGCCCTTCGGGGGAGGGGGCTGCTTCCCCTTGCCGTCGTCGCCCTTGCGATGACACGAGCACTCGCAGTCCGCCTTGCCCGAGTCTTCCTGTCCATCGCGCTTGGGCGGGGGCGGGCGTCGAGGCTTGTCCTCCTTGCCGCCGTCCTTCGCCCCGCCGCGGGGGGGTGGCGGCGGCGGGGGCGCTCCGCCCGGCTTCCCCTGGGCGAACGCCGAGGCCGACATCCACAATCCGAGAGCCAGCGCCGCTCCGGTGATCATCGTCTTGCCCATGCCGTCTCCTCTTAACTGTGCAAACGTGACTCCGCGCGGCCCGGTTTTTCGCGGGGGAAAAATGAGAAGCCCCCGGTTGACACCCTCGGCGGGCTGGCGCAGAATGGGCCCCCCTATGGACAACAGCCTGGCCGGGAAATCGGCCCTCGTGACCGGCGGATCGCGCGGCATCGGCAAGGCCATCGCGAAGGCCCTCTTCCACGCCGGCGCACGGGTGATCATCTGCGGCCGCGACCCGAAGTCGCTGATCGCCGCCGCCAAGGAGATCGGCGAGATCATCTGCATTCCGGCCGACGTCCGCAAGGACGTGAAGAAGCTGTTCCGCTTCATCGACCGCCTGGACATCCTCGTCAACAACGCGGGCGGCATGGAGCATTACAAGGACTTCGAGGGGACGGACCTCGCGGCCTGGAAGAGCACCTTCGAGCTGAACCTCTTCAGCGCCGTCGAGGTCACGCGCGCGGCGCTGCCGCTGCTCCTGAAATCCAGGGGCTGCATCGTCAACATCGCCAGCGACGTGGGCCGGCGGCCCTTCCACATGGGGCCCGACTACTGCGCCGCCAAGGCGGCGCTGATCTCGCTGACGCGCTACCTCGCGGCCGAGTGCGCGCCGGTCCGGGTGAATGCAATCGCCCCCGGTCCCGTCGTGACCGGGCCCTGGCGGCCCGAGGAGGTCCGCAGGGCTGCGTCGCGGACGCTGTCCAAGCGGACCGGGACCCCCGAGGAGGTCGCGTCCGCGGTGCTCTTCGCCGTGAAGTGCGGCTACCTGAACGGCGCCGTCTGCGGGGTCGACGGCGGGGCGGTGAGGACGCCGTGAAGAATTCCGACGCGGGATTCCGAGGCAAGGTCGTCCTGGTGACCGGAGGCTCGCGCGGCATCGGCGCCGCGATCGCGAGGGCCTTCGCGGCGGCGGGGGCGAAGGTCGCGATCAACTACCGCCGCTCCCGAGCGGAGGCATCGGCGGTGGCGGCGTCCATCGGCGGAGCGGCCATCAAGGGCGACGTCGGCCGCCACGCCGAGAAGTTCGTGTCCGAGGTCGTGCGGCGCTTCGGGCGCCTGGACGTCCTCGTCAACAATGCGGGCCACTCCGAGCGGGCGATTTGGACGGACGATCTCCAGGCGATCACCCGGGACATGTGGGACCGCGTGATGGAGACCGACCTGCGCGGCAGCTTCGAGTGCAGCCGGGCGGCCGCCAAGGTCATGAAGAAGGGGAAGATCATCAACGTGACGTCCATCCCCGCCCTGACGGGAGAACGCGAGGGCATCGTCTACTCGATCGCGAAGGCGGGCGTGCTCGGCATGACGAAGTCGCTGGCGATGCTGCTGGCGCCGCGGATCCAGGTGAACTGCATGGCGCTCGGGTCGATCGAGACCGGCTGGGTGCCCTGGCTGTCGCCGGCGATGAAGCGCAGCTACCAGGGGGCCATTCCGGTGGGAAGGTTCGGGCAACCGGAGGAGGTGGCGGAGCTCGCGCTCTTCCTCGCGGGGAACGACTGGGTGACAGGCCAGACCTACGTGATCGACGGCGGGGAGTCGCGGGTATGAGGAAGGCGGTCGTGCTCGTGTCGGGGGGCATCGACTCGGCGGTGGCGCTGGCCTGGGCGCGGGAGCGTTTCCGGGTCACGGCGCTCTGCTTCGAGATCGCGGGCCGCCCGCGCCGGGAGGCGAAGGCCTGCGCCGCGCTCGTCCGGGACGCCCGGGTGCCGCTGCTCCGCGTGAAGACGTCGTTCCTGAGGCCGCAGAGCTCGGGCTACGTGCCGGCCCGGAACCTGGTCTTCCACGCCATCGCCCTGTCGGTCGCGGAGGAGCAGGGCGCGGACTCGGTGGTGGCGGGCCACAACCTGTCGGACGCCTCGGCCTTCGACGATGCCCGGCCGGCCTACTTCCGCCGGGTGGAAAGCCTGGGGCAGGGGATCCGCATCCTCCTGCCCTTCGCGCGTTATACGGATGCGGAGGTGATCGCCCTGGGCGCCCGCATGGGCGTGCCGCTCCGGCTCACCTGGAGCTGCTACCAGGACGGGGCGCGGCCCTGTCGCCGTTGCAGCGCCTGCCGCGGACGGTTACAATCGTTCCGGAACGCAGGAATGGAGGACCCCTCATGAAAGTCGGCTGCATCGGCTACTTCGACAGCATGCACCTTCTGCCCGGCCATCCCAAGTGCGGCGTGCCGCACGGCCACACGTGGAAGGTGGAAGTCATCGCCGAGGGGCCCGTCGTCCGCGGCATGGTGATGGACTTCGCCGACCTCAAGCGGGCCATGAAGGACGTCGTCGCCGCATTCGACCACACCGACCTCAACACGCTGCTTCCGATCCCGACCTGCGAGTACATCACGTTCGAGCTCCTGCGCCGCCTCAAGGAGCGCGTGCCGCAGAAGCTGACGATCCGCGTCTGGGAGGGCGAGGGCAAGTGGGCGGAGCTCGAGGAAGGCCCGGGCGTCCTGGAGCAGGCCCGCACGGCACTCGACGAGGCACGGGCGCTCAAGAAGAGCGGCACCCCGATCACCTGCGAGGTCTCGCGCTCCTAGGTCCGCTTCCGGTTGACGCCCGGCGCCCCTTTTGGTAGATTGATGGTGTAACAAATACACTAAGTCGGCGTCCTTAAGACATGATGACCGAGACGGAAAAGCAGGCCCTGGTGCAGGACATCCTGAAGCTCAAGAAGGAGCGTCGGGCGGTGATCCTGGCGCACAACTACCAGCGCGGGGAGCTGCAGGACCTCGCGGACTTCACGGGCGACTCGCTGGGCCTGACCCAGCAGGCGGCGAAGACGGACGCGAAAGTGATCGTCTTCTGCGGCGTCCACTTCATGGCCGAGACGGCGGCCATCATGAACCCCGACAAGCTCGTCCTCATCCCGGACAAGGAGGCGGGCTGCTCGCTCGCGGCGATGATCTCCGGCGAATCGCTGCGCCGCTGGAAGGCGGAGCACCCCGGCGCGCTGGTCGTGTCCTACATCAACTGCACCGCGGACGTGAAGGCCGAGAGCGACTACATCTGCACGTCGACGAATGCGCTCAAGATCGTCGAGGCGATCCCGCCCGACCGGGAGATCCTCTTCGCGCCCGACCAGTTCCTGGGGACCTTCATCCAGAAGAAGACCGGCCGGAAGATGCACCTCTGGCCCGGCTACTGCCACGTGCACAACCGGATCGACACCGACAAGATCAAGCAGCTGAAGGGCGAGCACCCCGAGGCCAAGTTCGTGATGCACCCGGAGTGCGGCTGCCTCACCTCCTGCATGCCGCTCGCCGACAAGGTCCTCTCGACGGAGGGCATCCTCAAGCACTGCCGCGAGTCCGAGGACAAGCAGTTCATCGTCGGGACGGAAGTCGGCATCCTGCACCGCCTCCAGAAGGAAAGCCCGCAGAAGGTCTTCTTCCCGGCGGCCGAGGAGGCCTCGTGCGAGTTCATGAAGCTCAACACCCTCGAGAAGCTTCTCTGGTCGCTCGAGGACCTGGAGTACAAGGTCGTGGTCCCCGAGGAGATCGCCCGCAAGGGGCGGGTCGCGATCCAGCGCATGCTGGAGATCAGCGATCCCGGCGGTTACTCCCGCAAGGTCGAACCGAAGCATCCCGTGGACTGAGATGAGGGCTAGGCGAGCCCTAAGGTGGACCGTGGCGGGCTTGGCCCTACTCGCGATTGTGTTCATCGCCTACCGGGTTTGTTTCGACTATTGGATGTGCGCCTATCCGCACCCGGAGGACGTCCTGCGCGCGTGGGAGCAGAGATTCTGGCGAGACTTTATCGCACTGAGTCTACTCTCCGTCCTGGATGCCCTCCTCGTGTGGAGGCTCATGCGCAGTGGTCGGCTCAATTCAGAGAAAGTCAGACAATCCTGATTCCTGGAGCATCCCTTCCTCGGATCTCCTCCTCTGCCGCCGATTACAGGCTATCCTTGGTTACACAAGGAGGCATCATGCTTGACCGTGTCGGAGGGGGATTCAAGGACTACGTGCCGCTGATCGTGCGGCTGGGGCTGGCGACCGTCTTCATCCTTCAGGGGGCCCTCCTGGTTCCCGAGATGGGAAGATCTCCCCGTCTGTCCGAAATCATCATCATGGTCGTCGAACTCCTCGGCGGCCTCTTCTGCCTGATCGGATTCCTGACCCGCTGGGCGGCCTTCGCGCTGGGCGCCCTCATGCTCTGGCAGATCTTCGAGCACCACGGATTCCGCGTCTTCTATCAGGAGCACCACCAACTGCCCTTCGCGCTTTTCATCATGGCCTTCGCCAGCTTCGGCCTGGGCGGCGGGAAGTACAGCCTCGACGAGAAGCAAAAGAAGAAGGACGGTTAGGACCGCTTCCTCAACAGGTACATCACGAACGAGCCCAGGCCGGCGAAGCGGAAGCCGGGATCCACGTAGTGCTCGATGACGTAGAAGGCGAAGTAGTAGAAACGCGAAAAGGCCCAGACCGCCATTCCCAGCAGCGCCGCCGCCCGCCAGTCGGGATGCAGCACGAGCAGCGTGCCGGCCGCCAAGAACCCCAGCAGCAGGAACAGGAATCCCTTGGCGTAGATCAGCTTCGGGTTCTTGAGGTCGCCCATGGGAGTACCTCCGCAGATTGGACGCCGGAGGAAGCGTAGGGGAGGGGGTTATTCCTTCTGCGGCTCGGAGGCACCGGCGAGGACCGCATCGAAGCGGCGCCGGATCTGCTCGTCGACCTGCTTCTTGACGGCGGCGTGCCAGCGGCGCGCGACGTCCAGCATCTCCTTCTGGGGAGGAACCACCGCCATCCCGCGGAAGTAGCCGTCGAGCGCCTTCTCGTAGTCCTTCTGGATCTCTTCTTCCATGATGTCGACGTTGCCCATCGCCTTGCCGCGCTCGATCTCGATCTTGTGCTTCATCGCGTCGGGCTGGGCGTCGGGCTTGAGCGTGCGGAAGGCCTTCAAGCTCTTCAGGACGCTCTCGCGGAGCAGCTCCGCCATCTTTTCCGGCTCGTACTTCGCGGCGAGGTCGACGCTCACGAGGCCGTTGAGCGTCTCATCGGAGGTCGACGTCTCCAGGACCCAGCGGTGGTACGCCTCATCCAGGGTGTGGACGAAGTCCCGGGTCTGGCGCGCCGTCGGACCCTGGAGTCCGGCGGTCGGCGGAAGCTCGAAGAGCGAGTCCGGCAGCGCCGTGTTGACCGCGACATCCTTGAGAATGAAGCCGTGGCCTCCGATGGACGTGCGCTCGATGAAGCCGTCGTCTCGGAGCTGGATCTCGGTCTGGCCGTGGCGGTAGACGCCCGCCTCGGCCTTGTAGGTCTTGAGCTCCTCGAGCCAGCCGAGCCGGGCTCCCAGGCGTCCTACCGCGAGCATCGCTCGGACGCCGTCGCCGAGCGAGAAGACCGCTTCGGGCGCCGGGCCGATCTCGAGCTTGGGGTATTTCGCCCGGAGGGAGTCGATGATCTCAACGTGGTGAACCGAGGCGTACGAGTTCCGAAGGAAGTAGTGCGTGCGCCCGCCCGACAGGATCGTGGTCGCGACGCTTCCGTACTTGAGCAGCGCGCGGTCGGGCGCCTTGAACGCCATCTCGACCGGGACCGACGCCTTCCCGTCGCTGATTTCCCCCCGCAGGTGGAACGACGTGTAGGCATTGCTCTTGGTGATCAGTCGGTCGAGCGGACCTTCCTCCCGCGGGGAAGCGCTCGCGCAGCCCAGGAGCAGGACGACCCAGACTTGCCGTATCATGGCCACTCATGATAAGACGTGGATCGGGGCTTGTCTCCCTTCTTCTGATCGTCCCATGACCACGATTACTCCGATCCTCCTGGCCGCGGGAGCGTCGAGCCGGATGGGGCGCCCCAAGGCGCTCCTCGACTTCGACGGTCGCTGCTGCCTCGAACTCGCGCTGGAGGCGGTTCAGGGGTACGGAACGCCCATCCTCGTGCTCGGCCCCAACCACGAGGAGATTCGGGCCCGCGTCCCCCTGGATCCGGTCCGGGTCGCGTACAACCTCGAGGTCGAGAGCGGCCAGACGGCCAGTCTGAAGGCGGGCCTCGCGCTGCTTCCCCCGGAGGCCGAGGCGTTCTTCTTCATGCCCGTCGACGTGCCCCTGCTGACGCCGCCGGATATCGCCCGGCTCGTGGACGCCTGGCGATCGAGCCCGGACCCGCGGAGGTCCGTCTTCATCCCATCGCACGAGATGCGGCGGGGCCACCCGGTCCTCTGCCGCCACGACCTGGCCGCCGAAATCCTGGCGCTGCCCCGCGGCGCCTCGGCGCGCGAGGTGATGAACCGGGAGCCCGACCGCGTGGGCTACGTCCTCTATCCGGACGCGTATGTATTGATGGACATGGATACCCCCGAGGACTACGTTCGTTGTCTGGGCGCGTACCGCGCCCGGAACGCGAGGAATCCGTGAAAGCGATCCAGGAGAAGATCCTCCGGCTGATCGACGAAGGCCGCGCCTTCGCGGTCGCCACGGTCGCGGAGACCCGGGGCAGCGTCCCGGGCAAGCAGGGCGCGAAGATGATCGTCCTCCCCGACGGGACGCAGTTCGGAACCGTCGGCGGGGCCGGCCTCGAGCAAAAGGTCAAGGGGCTCTGCCGGAAGGCCCTCGAAGAGAAGAAGGGCGGTCTGGCCTCCTTCGACCTGATGTATTACAAGGAAGGCGCGCTCGACAGCCTCTGCGGCGGGAGCGTGAAGGTCCTGGTCGAATACATGGCGCCCCTCCCGCACGTCCTGATCGCCGGCGGCGGCCACTGTGGCCTCGAGGTCGCGAAACTCTGCGACCAGCTGGGCTACCTCCACTCCGTGCTGGACGACCGCGCCGAGTACGCCTCGCGCGAACGCTTCCCGAACGCGAAGCAGAGCGTCCAGGCGCTGCCCGAGGAGTTCTTCGCGCGCGAGGATCTCTCAGGGTTCTCGCACGTCGTGCTCGTC
>Ga0310813_10001922_pt1 | contig 12605 bp, 11 predicted proteins | sample YN3metagenome_FD_203086 | JGI IMG/M metagenome (GOLD analysis project Ga0310813, IMG submission 203086) | Soil microbial communities from experimental microcosm in Duke University, North Carolina, United States - YN3 | ecosystem: Engineered > Artificial ecosystem > Soil microcosm > Unclassified...
GTCGGCCAGCAGGCTTTTGTCGGCCTCGGCGGCTACGTCCTGTTCGCACTGGCGATGCTGCTCGATGTGAACCCAATCCTGGCGATTTTTATCGCCGGGCCGATCGGCGCGCTGGTCGCGGTACCGGTGGCCTTGCTGATTTTTCGCTTGCGTGGCGCTTACTTCGCGATCGGGACGTGGGTCGTGGCCGAGGTGTTCCGGCTACTCGCGTCGCAGGTTTCGGTCCTTGGCGGCGGCTCCGGAATCAGTCTTCCGGCGTCTGTGGTCCTCGCAATGGCGCCAAGCAGGCAGATGCGCGAATTCGAAATGTATTGGCTGGCGCTTGCGCTCACGGTCGCGACCCTGGCAGCGATCTTTGCGCTGCTGCGCTCGCGCCACGGCCTCGCGCTAACCGCGATCCGCGACAATGAACTGGCCGCCCAGAGCACCGGGATCGGCGTGTGGGGCATCAAGTTTGCGGTCTACGTCCTCACAGCCTTCGGCACCGCGATGGTCGGTGCCTTCATCTTCCTGCAGAAACTGCGCATCTCGCCCGACACCGCCTTCAGCGTGAATGACTGGACCGCGTTCGTCATTTTCATCACCGTCATCGGCGGCATCGGCAGGATCGAGGGGCCGATCATCGGGACGATCATCTTCTTTGCTCTCCGGCAGACATTCGCCGGCCTCGGGAGCCTCTACTTGCTCATGATGGGCGCGGTTGCCATCGTCGTGATGCTGTGGGCGCCAAAAGGGCTTTGGGGAATGATCGTTGAGCGGCTCGGTTGGCAGATCCTGCCGCTGCAGCGGCATTTGGTGCTGGGAAAAGACGCGAGAGGAAAATCATGACCATTGTCGACATCTATTGTCACATCTATCCGGACCGGTTTTTCCGGGAGATGACCAAGGCCGCACCAAACCTCGAAAACATCGGAAAACGGCTGCGCGGCGTGACCAAACTGTTCGACCTTGATGCCCGCTTCAAGGAAATGGACGAGTTCGGCGACTACCGCGAAATCATCTCTCTGCCGAATCCTGCGATCGAGGACATCGCGCCTCCTGACGTCGGCCTCAACCTCGCGCGCATTGCCAATGATTCCATGGCCGAGCTTTGCCGGAAGCATCCCGATCGTTTCCCGGCATTCGCGGCCGCGCTGTGTCTCACCGATGTCGAAGGCTCGGTCGACGAAGCCCGCCGCGCCGTCAAGGATCTCGGCGCACGCGGCGTGCTGATCTACACCAACGTCGCCGGGGAGCCGCTCGACCAGCCGAAATTCGAGCCGATTTTTGCGACGATGGCGGAGCTCGACCTGCCGATCTGGCTGCATCCCGTCGGCACAGCCGCGATGCCGGACTATCCGGCCGAGAAGAAATCGCGGTTTGAAATGTGGTGGTGCTTCCATTGGCCGTACGAAACATCGGTGGCCATGGTGCGCATGGTGTTTTGGGGACTGTTCGACCGGTACCCGAAGCTGAAGATCATCACGCATCACCTTGGCGGCATGATTCCGTATTACGACGGCCGCGTCGGTGCCGGCCTGAAGGTTCTTGGACAGCGGACTTCGGATGAGGACTATTCAAAAATCCTGCCGTCACTGAAGCGTCCGCACATGGACTACCTGCACGGATTCTATGCCGATACGGCGATGTTTGGTGGCGGTCCGCACGCAACCCGATGCGGTCTCGAATTTTTCGGCGCGGATCAGGTGGTGTACGCGACCGACACGCCGCTGGGCCCGATTGCACCGACGATCAAGACCATCGACGCGCTCGGGCTTCCAGACGCGGACCGCCGAAAGATTTTTTCCGGCAACGCAGAAAAGCTGCTCAATATGAAGTTCCAGTAGCCGCGGGACAATCACGACGGTTTTTTCGTCTTGTGATCCTTACCCGAACCGACACCGCTGACTGGTGTCCAGCTAGGCGGATCGCTCGCCGGGAAGCTTTCATCGGAGTCGATTACAACCTGATCTTCCCTGCGTTCGATCCGCTCGCGTTCTTTTTCCGCGTGCTTTTTCGGCCTTTCCGACATGGAAAACTCCTTGGTTCAAACACGATAACCATCGGTCATTGCGAAAAGTTCCATTTTGCCTTGCAGTCAGGCAACCTCGCGGGCACACGCCTTCAAATCGGTGACAAATTTCCGGTATTCCGCGCGTTTATCGGCTTCGTCCTCGATACGCAGGATGTACGAAGGATGGATTGTCGCCAGCATGCGGCCGCCATCCTGTAGCGTCAGAACGCGGCCACGAATCTTATTGATGCTCGTTGGGCGGCCCGAAACGCTGCGCACTGCGGTTGCACCCAGCGCAACGACGATATCCGGTTTTACCAGCGCGCGCTCGAAATCGAGCCACCAGTGGCATTGGTCGATTTCATAGGCATTTGGACGCTTGTGCAATCGCCGTTTGCCGCGCGGCTCGAACTTGAAATGCTTCACCGCATTCGTGACAAACACCAGCTTGCGGTTGATGCCAGCGTCCGCCAAGGCCTTCGCGAGCACGCCACCGGCGGGACCGACGAAAGGCTTGCCTTGCTTATCTTCCTGGTCGCCGGGCTGCTCACCAACCATCATAATCCGTGCTCGGGCAGGTCCCTCACCCGGCACAACTTGGGTTGCATGTTTGTATAATGGGCACCGCGTGCATTTTTCTTCCGCAGCCCGCAGCGCCTTCAGCGAGTTGATGGCTGGCGTTTCACCCACAAAAGTCTCCGCTGATCTAACGCGCCCGTTGGGGGCACAGTCCAGCTAAAGGTCCTGCTTGATCCAAGCGCCCTGCACGTCCTCGCACCAGTTGCCGACGTTCCACTCACCCCAGGCGCCGAGACCGCCCAGCTCGTCCGGACCGCAGTACACAGGGACGTGCACGACGGAAAGTCCGTCATGCTTCACCGCCGCTTTCAGGGCTCTGCGCAGGGTTTCCGCACTGTCACCACCTGAGACAGCTAGAACGCCCGATATGGCTCCTGCGATGCCCTTGTAGTCGACCGCAACGTGGTCATTCGTGCGGAATTCCGCCTGGTACTGAGCCATTTGCAGTCCGGTGATCGCGGCCATGCGCCGGTTGTCGAAGATCACAATCATGCCGCGAACGCGATGCTCGACGGCGTCGACAAGAATCTGCGGGTTCATCATGAACGAGCCGTCGCCGCAAAATGCAATTCCATAGCGTGGCTTGTCGGCGAGCGCGTTGCCAAGCAGCGCACTTGCGGCGAAACCCATATACGACGCTCCGGCCTCGGTGAACGTGTCCCCGGTACGCTCGTCTTCCACGATCTGGAAGCCATTTGCCTGCACGTCGCCAGCGTCGAAGAATTTTGCGGCGCCGATTTCTTTTGCAAAATCGGCAACGATCTTGATCGCCGCGGGCTGTGTCAGCACCGGTTTCTGCCAGGCCTCGTCGCGCAGCGGACCGCAGGCGTAGCGCTTCTGTTTGTAAGCCGACCATTCGGCCTTCTTGGCGGCGCAGGCCTTGAGCCACGGCCCCTTGTTGCCGCTCGCCTTCAGCGCCTCGAGCTTGCCGGCGAGACGGTCCGTAACCGCACCAATATCGCCCACCAGCGCCACCGTCTTGTTGTAGTGAAGCGCATCCGCCAGATCGCCGTTGATGTTGATCACGGCCTGCACACGCTTGTATCCGATCCCGGAGCAGTCGGCCTGACAGACGGCACGGGAGCCGATGACGATCAGCAAGTCGGCTTCGGCCATTGCATAATTGCCGCTGATTGATCCTTTCGAGCCGCCGACGTGCATGTTCTGTGCGTGCGCATCCGGCAGCACCCCGGTCGAGCCCGGCGATAGGATGACCGCAGCACCCGCAGCCTCCGCCAGCCGCCGTATCGCCGCATCGCAACCGCGCGTGCCGCTGCCGGCCTTGATCGCAACCTTTGTTGCCCTGGCAATCATGTTGGCCGCCTGGTCGATCGCCGCATCATCCGCGGGCGCGAGTTTCGGCAATTGGGGCCTTGCCGGCAGCGCGGCGAGGTTCACGGTCACCGTTGCGGGTTGCGTGTTGAGCGGCAAAAGAAGGTAAAACGGCCCCGCGCGATATGGATGATTGACGCACAGACTGCCGCGCCGCAGCGCGTCGCGAAGCGCTTCCGGCGTGTGAAGCACGTACGATTGGCCCATAACGGCCGTCATGCGGCCAAACAGGCCCTGCTCCTCCTTCGGTACCTGCTGCATGTTGTAGCCTTCGCCGAAGGTCGTTTCGTCACCGTAGACGTGATAGACGCCGACGCCATTCGACGCAGCCGCCAGCGACCCTGCAAAGGCCTGCATGGCACCCGGCCCAATCGAGGTGACCACCGCGGAGATCTCGCCGTACTGCCAGCGCAGTGCCGTCGCGGCATGCGCCATCTCGACCTCGTTGCGGCAGTTGATCGTGCGCGTGAGGCCCTCTTCCTCGTAGATGCGCAGCACATTGCCGAGATCGGTCGAGCCGTGTCCGAAAATAGCGAAGTATTTGCGCACTCCCTGCTTCAGCAGCCCGAGCACCAGCGCTTCCGACAGCGTGCACTCAACAAGCTTCGGCAGACCGGCAGCCAACGCCAGCTCGAGGCCGTTTGCTTTGGCGATCGCGCGTGCGCGCGCTCGCATGTCCTGCAATGGATTGGCCTTCTTCGGGTCAGGCATCACGCTCTTGCCTCATGCTCTCGCAGGAACGGATCGACGATCTTATTCCACTCCTGCCAGTGGCGGCGATAGGAATAGTGCCCGCCTTCCTCAACGACGGCGAACTTCGAGCCGGCAATCGCCTTGTGCAGGTCTTCGGATTGATAGACGGGCACCGTAGCATCGTCGCGTGTGCCGATAATAAGCGACGGTGCGCTGATCCGATGCAAATCGGCGCTGCGATCGTGACACAGCGTCATGTCGAGCCTGCCGGCAAGAACCTCCGCCGGCGCGACCGTCTTCAGCGCGCGCCGCTCCAGCTCCATGACCTTGTGGAGGTTGTAGCGGAACTGCATGGCGCCGTTGGTGAAAAGCGACGAGACCCTGACGTATTCTTCCGGACCGTAGGAAAGCGCAATGTGCTTACGAGTTGTCTGCACGCGCGTGATGTATTCGTCTGCCTTGACCCAGGTGTTTGAAAAGATGCAGCAACCGAGGCGATCGGGATAGTCGATGGCAAGGTTTTGCAACACGCAGCCTCCGGTCGATGTGCCGGCGACATGCGCCTTGGCGATCCTCAGCTTGTCGAGCAATGCGATGGCATCACGGGCGATGGCCACTGTCGAATACGAATCCTTTGGCTTGTCACTGTCGCCAGCGCCACGATGATCGAAGGAAATGCAACGATAGCTTTTGGAAAATTCGGCAATCTGGAATTCCCAAGCATCGAGCAAACCGACAAGGCCAGGGATGAACAAGAGGGCCTTGCCCTGACCGCGCTCCTCGTAGTTCAGCGTGATGTGACCGACATCGATGCGGGGCATGAATCGCTCCTATCCGCCGATCACTTTGATCTTGCCCAGCACCCTCATATTCTTCTGTCCGTCAAACAACGCCGCCGCGATGAAACCATCGCGGCGGCGCTTCTGACTTAATGTCAGTTCTGCTTGCTGGCCTCTGCCGCTTCCTTCAGCGTCGGCGCCCAGCGCGGAATGTCCGATGCCACGGTCTTGCGAAGATATTCGGGGCCACGTTCCGACTTCGGCGGCACGGTGCCGCCGAGCTTGCCGAGCTTTTCGGCCGTCGCCGGATCGTCCAGCGCCTTGTTGAGCGCATCGGCGAGCCTATCGACGATTTCCTTCGGTGTGCCCTTGGGCGCATAGATTCCGCTCCAGATGTTGAGCTGGAAATCTGACACGCCAGCTTCCTTGGCGGTCGGGACGTTCGGGATGGCCGAAAGGCGCTGCGGGCCGGCGACCACCATGCCCTTGACCTTCTCGCCCTGGATGGCCGCCGCCATAACGAGGGCCTGCTCACAGGCAATGTCGACGTGCCCGCCCATCAGATCGTTCATTCCGGGACCCATGCCGCGATAGGCAACCATGGTCGGCTTGATGCCGGCAACCTGGTTGAACAGCAGACAAGCCATGTGCGAGGTGCCGCCCACGCCGCCAAAGGCCTGCTTCACCTCGGGGCCCTTCTGCTTTGCCCAGGCGATGAACTCTTTCAGATCCTTCGCCGGGATGTTCTTGTTGATGGAGACTGCCGCGGGCGCATTGGCCGACATGCCGATCGGCTCGAAATCCTTGGTCGAGTCGTATTTGAGATTTGGATAGAACGTCGGCGCCGCGATGATCGTGCCCATGCTCGCCGCAAACAACGTATAGCCATCCGGCGTGGCTTCCGCAGCACGTGTTGCGCCGACGGTACCGCCAGCGCCGCCGACGTTCTCGATTATGATGTTGTGGCCGAGGTGCTTGCTCATGCCATCCGCCGCAATGCGCGCGACAATGTCGCTAGGCCCACCGGCCGGGAATGGCACGATCATTTTGATTTCGCGAGCTGGATAATTTTGCGCGTGCGCCGCACTGGCAATGGCGAGCGCAGCGAGCACTCCTGCGATTTTAGCCACGTATTTCATCGTATCCTCCCTCTTTGCTTATCTGCGCTGTGCGCTTCAAACTTCTCCCAGACAAAACAAGCAACACTCACTCCGCAGCCCGCATGGCTTCGCTTCGTTCTTTCTCGCGGATCGCCATCAGGACTTTTTCCGGCGTTGCCGGCAGTGACGTGATGCGGACACCTACCGCATCGTAGATAGCGTTCATGACCGCCGGAATGGTCGGCACCATTGCCGGCTCACCGACCCCTTTGACCCCAAGCGGCCCGATCGGATCAGGATCCTCGATGATGATCGAATTGATCCTCGGCACGTCGAGCGCGGTCGGCAATATATATTTGGCAAAGCCTGACGTGCTCGTGCGGCCGCCATCGAGCTTGTAGTCCTCCATCAATCCCTGCCCGAGTGCCTGGACGATGCCACCTTCAATTTGCCCTTCCACCCCTTGCGGATTGACCGCGCGGCCGACGTCGTGAGCAGCCCAGATGCCGAGCACTTGCACTTCGCCGGTCACGGTATCGACTTCAACCTCCGCCACCTGCGCGCCAAAAACGTAAGCCTGCCAAGGCCTTCCGGAGCCATCGACAGGATGGAGACCGGTCGTGTCCGTCCCGAAGGTAGCCGAGCCGACCGGCACAACGCCGCGATTTTTTGCCGTGCTCACGGCTTCGCCCATGGTGATGCGGTGATTGGTGTTCTCGGCCCAGATTTCGCCGTTGCCGGTGCAAATCGTTTCGGCGTCGACATCCCAAACCTCTGCCATGATATCGACCAGACGCTTGCGCGCCTCGCGGGAGGCGAGCGCGACGGCGTTGCCGATCATGTAGGTCTGACGGCTCGCACCCGCGTGCGAGGCTTCCGGCGCACGCGCCGTATCATTGTCACCGAGCACGACGTGCTCGGGTTTCACGCCCATCTCATGCGCCGCGATCTGGGCCAGTACGGTGAGAATCCCTTCGCCGATCTCGGTCACGCCGGTCACGATCTTGGCGCTGCCACCATCGTCGATCTCGGCCCAGGCGGCGGCGCGATCTATAACCGCGGTGCGGGCGATCCCGTACCAGCATGCCGCCATCCCTCGTCCGCGCTTGCGAGCCATCGCCTATTCCGCCGCTTCCTGTTTGTCCGCGGCCTTGAACCGCGCGCCCAGCGCGCAAGGCGGGCGGATATCGTCGCGCCCGAGATCTCGCCGCGTGTCACCGCGTGAATTCGGCGGTCCGGCTTCCCAGCCGGACGCCTTCTCCAGCGCATTGAGAGCGCGTGTGAGGCTGACCGACGTCAGCTTGGCCTTTGTATGCGTGAGCGCGCCGTCGCGCATCGCATTGATGCGGCGAATATCGAAAGGATCGAGGCCGAGCAGTTCGGCACAAATGTCGAGGTGGGATTCTGTGGCAAACGCCGTCTGCAGCGCTCCGAAGGAACGGAAAGCACCAGATGGCGTGTTGTTCGTATAGACCCCATAGGTGTCGACTTTCACGTTTGGAATGGCGTAAGGGCCTGCCGCGAGGATTGCAGCCTTGCGCATGACGCCTTCGGTCGACAGGCCATAAGCACCGCCATCGCAGATCATCTTCATTTCGAGCGCACGGATACGCCCGTCGCGCATCAAGCCCATGCGCAGAACGGTGCGCGATGGATGCCGCTTGGCGGTCGAAATGATCGATTCCTCGCGCGTGAAGACTAGCCGGACCGGCCGCCGCGTCTTCATCGCGAGCAATGCCAGCATGCCCTGATAGATCATGTCTTCTTTGCCGCCGAAGCCCCCGCCGACCGGGCTCATGATGAAGCGCACCTTGGAGATCGGCTTCGCGATGATGCGCGCCAGCATGTGCCGGTGGTGCGTGATGTTCTGGTCGGGCGATACGATCGTCACCACGCCGTCGTGATCGACATAGGCAAGGCCGGCTTCGGGCTCGAGGTAGGCATGCTCGATCGGCTGCGTCGAGTAGGTTTCCTCAACGACGAGATCGCTCTCAGCGAAGCCCCTCTCGACATCGCCGACGCGGATCGGGATGTGCTTGGTGACGTTGTCCGGCGCGTAGTCGTGCAAGACCGGCGCGCCTGGCCGCATCGCCTCGTCCGGATCGAAGACCGTAGGCAGTGGCTGGTATTCCACCTTGATGGCAGACAGCGCGCGTTTGGCAATAAGCGCGCTTTCGGCGGCAACCGCCGCGACCGCTTCACCGACATAACGCACCTTGTCGCGCGCCATGATCGGCTGGTCGTTGACGAAGACGCCGAAACCATCTTCGCCCGGCACATCGGCACAGGTTATGACACCTTCGACGCCATCCATGACCTCCGCAGCCGATGTGTCGATCGAGACGATGCGGGCGTGCGCGTGCGGCGAACGCAGCACCTGCACATGCAGCATATCCGGCATCGTCATGTCGCCGGCATATTTGAGCCGGCCGGAAACCTTGCTCGGCGTGTCGATGCGACGGACGTTTTTGCCGATGAAGTCGCCTTCTTTCGCTTCATCCTCGAGCAGCGCGTTCGCCGGCAAACGGCCGTTCTGCACGTCGCGCGCAAGCTCCACGGCGTCGAAAATCTTCTGATAGCCGGTGCAGCGGCAGATATTGCCGCCAAGGCGCTCCTTGATTTCCTCGCGGTCGGCGAACGGATTGGTGCGCAGCGCGGCGGTGGCCGCCATCACCATGCCGGGAATGCAGTAGCCGCATTGGCTCGCCCCGGTCTTGTGAAAGGCCTTCTGCAGAACGCTCAGTTCGCCGGTCTTCGCCAGCGCTTCCACGGTCTCGATGGTCGCACCCTGCGCCTTGGCGAGCGGCATCAGGCACGACTTCATCAGGACGCCGTTCACGAACACCGAGCAGGTGCCGCATTCGCCGGCACCGCAACCTTCCTTGTTGCCCGTGAGGTTGAGGTCGTCGCGGATGAAGTCGAGCAGCCGCTGGTGCGGCTTGGCGCTGCGCGAGATTTTCCGGCCATTGATCGTGGCCGTGAACTGAAGGTCAGGCATAGGCGGCCTCCAGCTCGGGTGTCAGTACGTCAGGGTCGGCACCTGCCCGCCGTGCTGCATTAATCAATCCGCGCAGCATGAACCCGCGCACGACATCGCGCCGATATTCCTGGCGCGTGCGCGAGGCGACCAACGACACAGGCATATCGGCCGCAGCATCCAGGCGTTCCTCGCTCAGCGGACCGCGCAGGAAATTTTCAACGTCGGTCAGCCGCAGCGGCTTCGGCCCGATGCCAGCGATGGCAAGCCGCGCATCCTCGATCTTGCTGCCTTCCCGATCGAGCTTGATCAGCGCAGCAAGACACACCAGTGAAATGACAAGAGACCGACGATGACCGACTTTCTCGAAACTTCCTCCATGCGCCGGCAACGCATCGCATTCGATCGCGGTCAGCAATTCGCCGTCCGCCAGCGCGGTCTTGTTCGGCCCGATGATGAATTCCACGAGCGGCATGGAGCGTTTGCCGTTCGCGGAGGCAAGCTCGACGACGGCCTCATGCGCGATCAGGCACGGCGTGACGTCGGCAGCAGGAGACGCGTTCACGATGTTGCCGCCGACGGTTGCCTGTACCCTGATCTGATCGTCGGCGAACCAGACGGCACAGCGCGGCATCGCCGGCAACGCGCGGCCAAGTGCGGGATCATCGAGAAAGCGCTGGATCGGCGTTGCGGCGCCAAGCCGCACCCGCTTGTCGCCGGCCGAAATTTTACAGAGCTCTGGAATCCTTGCGACGTCGATCAGCACGGGAATATGAACGTCCCCTGCCCTGCCCTCGCGCGCCCAAGGCAACGTGTCCGTCGCGCCTGCGACGATACGATAGCGGCCGCGATTGGCCTTCATCGCAGCAAAGGCCTCAGCCAGCGAGGCCGGGCTTATGTATTCGTCGCACGTCAGCATCGCGCCCCTCGTCGTCCCTTCCGTTTCCGGAAGGGTTGAAGCGTCACTCGGCGGCTTCCTTCTGGGCGGCGCCCATCTTGGCCTTCACGACGACCTTGATGGCGTCCTCCACGCGATCCTTGGCATAACGGATCGCGGTCGGAAGCTCTTCGAGCGGAAACGTGTGGGTGTGGATCTTGGTCGCGTCGAAGCGCTTTTGGCGCATATAAGCCTCGGCGCGATGTGTCGCGCTCTTGCCCTCGCCACGGATACCGTAGACGTAGATGTTGTTGCGCACGATGTGCGCGACGTCGACCGGCACTTCCTCATGCGCAAAGGCTGCGAGACAGACGCGGCCGCCGCGGTTGACCATGCGAACCGCGTCGTTGACGGCGCTGGTTGCCGCCGAGCATTCGACCACGTAGTCGACGCCCTTGCCGCCGTTGAGCTTCTTTACCTCAGCCACAACATCGGGCGTCTTGCGGATGTTGACGACGTGGTCGGCGCCGAGTTCGAGCCCTATTTTCAGGCGGTTGTCGCGCGTGCCGGTGAGGATCACCGGCTGCGCGCCCAACGCTTTCGCGACCGCCACGGCCATCAGGCCGATGGGCCCTGGACCGGTGACGCAGACGCTTTCGCCAGCAACGAGGCCGCCGAGTTCGGTGAGCGCATACATTGCGGTGCCAGCGGTAACGACGAGCGTGCCCTCTTCGTCCGACATGTCATCCTGCAACGAGACCAGCGTGTTGATGTTGTTGACCTGGTATTCGCAGAAACCGCCGTCGGTGGTGAATCCGTTGGCGCGATGGCCCTTGTCGACGTCACCGTAATTGAGGCCGTAGTTGTGGCAGGAGGTGTACATGCCCTCGCGGCATCGCTTGCACTGGCCGCAGCCGGCATGGATCTCGACCGCGACCCGTTGGCCGATATTGTATTCATCGACGCCGGGCCCGAGCGCCACGACCGTGCCCATGTATTCGTGCCCGGGCGTGAAGTTCTTGTTGAACGGTAGTCCACCTTGAATCGACGCCGGCGGCCCGTGATAGATGATCTCAAGATCGGTCGCGCAAATGGCTACCGCGTCGATGCGAACGAGGACCTCCGCCCTTTTCGGCACGGGCACCGGCTTGTTGGCAATGCTGAGCTGGCCCGGCTCGCCAAGCACCCAGGCGCGCTGCGTGTCAGGAATTGGAAATTCATTATGGTTGGTCTTCACCCCAGCCGGTGCGTACATATGTCCTCCGATAGGAATCTTATACTTTGCACAATCTAGTTAGCGACGGCATGCGACCGTTCGCCGTTTTGCGATCCGGGTTCGCCGAATTCGGCCGACAATCCGCGAGTCGCCGCCGTGATTTGCTCCCGCATGAGCGCAATGTGTTCATCGCTTGCGCGCATTGTCGGAGTCGAAGCGCTGATTGCCCCGATCACGGTGCCGGCCTGGTCGCGGATCGCCGCACCGACACAAATGACTCCCGGCAGATATTCTTCACGATCGATCGCATAACCGTTTCGGCGGACGATCCGCAGCGACTCGAGCAATGCAGGTAATTCGGTGATCGTCTTGTCGGTGAAACGCTTCATTCCGTTCGCGAGAATCCGCTTGATCTCATCTTCCGGCAGCCAAGCCATGATGGCCTTGCCGACAGATGTTGCGTGCGGCGCCTCGACCTTGCCGATCTTGCCGGTATCGACCCGCACCGCGTGACGCGCTTCGCGTACGGACAACGTGACGACGCTGTCGCCCTGCAGCGCAGCGAGGTGGACCGTCTCGCCAGTCGCCTGGTTAACGGTTTCGAGATAAGGCTGCGCCCGCCGTGGCAGATCGACCTGCAGGCACGCATGCCCGAGATAGATGATGCGCGGCCCGAGCGCGTAGAGGCGCCGGCCCGGCACCTTCGCCGCGAAGCCACGCTGAATGAGTGTGGCCAGCAAGTGATGACACGTCGAAATGTTGAGGCCGGTCCGGTTGGCCAGATCCGTGAGCGTCGCTTCGCCGCCCGCTTCCGCGATAGTTTCCAGCAGAAACAAAGCGCGATCGACGGACTGGATACTGTGACCGTCACCTTCCCGCGTGCGCGGGGCACGTGGTTTGGCACCGGGGCCAGGCAGGATTGTTGCGTTCATTGGTCGTTTCTCCCGAGCCGGGAAGGGAAAATGCTCGACTGCGGGGAGTCAAGGCTTTTTCAGCATAAGGAACGGGATTTTCAGCCTGTAAAATCGGCTAAGAGCTTGTTTTTACGGAAAAACTAAC
>Ga0310813_10001923_pt1 | contig 12602 bp, 10 predicted proteins | sample YN3metagenome_FD_203086 | JGI IMG/M metagenome (GOLD analysis project Ga0310813, IMG submission 203086) | Soil microbial communities from experimental microcosm in Duke University, North Carolina, United States - YN3 | ecosystem: Engineered > Artificial ecosystem > Soil microcosm > Unclassified...
AACCGCAAACAAGTCTCCGTTAATTCTGCGAAGCGGCTGCGTCGACCGCCAGAAAATCGGACGCAGAGTGATTTCACCCTGATTTTCCTCGACTATCAAAACGGAACTGCCGTTAACTTTAAATCGTCCGGCATATTGCGAAGAAGTTTCATCGCGGCAGGTTTTCAGCGCTCGGGTCGGAACTTGTGATTGAGCATTTAACTGACCATAAAGCAGGAGAAAAATCATGGAAAAAATCAGGCGCGAGGTATTTTTTGCGAATCTACACATTTCATAAAAAATACACCGCACATCTCGAATTTATGACAAAAGTATTGCGTCAAACGGTAAAATCTGCCGCTTTAATCGGATCTCTTTTTCAATTCTTTGATTCTCTTGAAAAGCTGCGGCATCAATTTCGAGGTTTGAAAAAGCGAGCCCGACGCAAAATATTTGGCGAATCCTTTGAAGGTTTCGATCGCGTTCGCGCCGTAGGGAAGCCACCAGGCGTTCGGCAGAATCGCCAGTTTATTGACGTGAATATGCTGCGGCTGAACGAGCTCCATCAAGCCTTCGATGCCGTGCGTGCGTCCGCGTCCCGAATTTTTGAAACCGCCCCACGGCGTTTGCCCGATGCCGTGCGTGTATAAAACTTCGTTGACGCAGACCGTGCCCGCTTCGATCCGCTCGGCAACTCGTTTGCCTTTTGACAGATCGCGCGTCCAGACGCTCGCCGTCAAACCGAATTCCGAATCATTCGCAAGACGAATCGCTTCTTCTTCCGTGCGAAAGACGGCGATCGGCAAGGTCGGACCAAAAGTTTCTTCCTGCATCGCCCGCATCGAATTATTTGCGCCCGAAATGACGGTCGGCTCGAAAAACAGATCGTGATGCTTGCCGCCTGTCAAAATCTGCGCGCCTTCTTTTTCAAAGCTCGCGACGTGGTCTTCGACGATTTTTAATTGTTTTTCCGAGCTCATCGCGCCGATGTCGGTCGTTTCCTCGCTGCCTGCGCCGAGCTTTAATTTTTTAGTTTTTTCAACGATCTTCCGCGTTAATTCGGCGGCGGCAGATTCTTCGACGTAAAGCCTTTCGACCGACGAGCAGCTTTGTCCGGCATTGCAGAACGCGCCCCAGACCGCCGCATCCGCCGCGAGTTCGAGATTGGCGTCCGCAAAGACGATCATCGGGTCTTTGCCGCCGAGCTCGAGCACGACGCTCGTTAGATTTTTCGCGGCGGCTTCGGCAATGCGTTTGCCGGTCGCGACGCTTCCCGTGAACATTATTTTGTCGGGCGCGGATTCGACAAGTGCCGCGCCGGTCGCGCCGGCACCCGTGACAACTTGCACGACGTTTTCGGGCAATCCGGCTTTTTCAAAAATTTCGCCGATCTTCAGACCGATCAACGGCGTCAGCTCGGAAGGCTTCAGAACGACCGTGTTTCCAGACATCAAAGACATCACGGCTTCGCCCAAAGGAATCGAAAACGGGTAATTCCACGCCGGAATAATCCCGACCACGCCGAGCGGCTGATAAACGATTTTCGATGAGCGTCCGAGCGTGGCGTAAAGACCGATGTTGATCTTGCGCGGTTTCAAAAGTTTTTCGGAATTCTTGGCAAAATACTGCATCAAGTCCAGAACCGGCGCGATTTCCATCGAGAGAGCTTCGGCGACCGGCTTGCCCGATTCGTTTGAAATTAAAAGCGCAATCGAGTCCATTTCCGCTAAGATTACTTCGCGGGCTTTCATCACAAATCTTTTGCGCTCGGCAAAAGAAGTTTTGCGCCACGTTTGAAAGGCTGTGCGGCTGTTTTCGACTGCCGCTTTGACCTCTTCGGCGGACGTGTTTGCCACACGCCCGAATTCCGCGCCCGTCGCCGGATTATATGAAATTATTTCTTCGCTCTCATTTTGCAATTTTAGAACTGCGCTCATCTCTTTTGCTCCTTAAACAATAGATTACCCGATTGTTTTCGATAAATATAAAACAAAAGATGCAGAATCCGCTAATTAAAGCAGAAACCCGCGCGTGAGCAATGGCGGAATATTCAAATAAACTATCCGCTCTTGCTCACGCGCGCGCCTTCCGTCAGGGCATTTTTCAGACCGGATAAAATTTTTCTTGACAAAATGGTTTCCGCCGATTATTCTTATAAAAGTGAGTTTAACAGAATGATAAACGAAATTGATAAACAAATACTGAACATTCTTCAGAAAGATGCACGAATTGCCAATGCGGAAATCGCTCGCCAAGTCGGCTTAGCACCGTCGGCAGTTTTGGAACGCATCCGAAAATTGGAAGAACGCGGCGTGATCAAAGGTTTTGAGACAAAACTCGACGGCGCACAGCTTGATTTTGGTCTGACGGCGTTTATCGCCGTGCGGACACACGAATGCTGTTATGAAACCGACAAATTTCTGGCGGCGATTCCCGAAGTTTTAGAAGTTCACGATGTCGCGGGCGAAGATTCTTATTTTCTGAAAGTGCGCGTCAAAGATACGGAAGATTTATCGCGGCTTATGCGGCAGGAATTAAAAAACGTGCCGAATGTCGCATCAACCAAAACGACTATCGTTTTGCAGACGATCAAGGAAACGACCGCGCTGCCGATCATTGATTCGGAAGAAAAGACAAAGTGAAATATTGATCGAGAAAGAGGGCAGGAGGAGTAATGCAGAACACACAAATTACAAAAATTGATCCGAACCGCAGTTTAGTGGTTTTAGTCGCGGCGTTTGCGGCGGTTTACATCTTTTGGGGCTCGACGTATCTCGCCATCAAATACGCGATCGAAACCTTGCCGCCGTTTCTGATGGCGGGTTCGCGCTTTATTGTCGCGGGTTCGATCCTTTATCTCTGGGCGCGGTTTTCGAAAGATTACGAAAAGCCGAGCTTTAAACATTGGCGAACGAGTTTTATCGTCGGAACGCTTCTGCTCCTCGGCGGCAACGGCGGCGTGGTGCTCGCCCAAAAATATATTTCGTCGAGCTTGGCGGCTCTGCTCGTCGCGACCGAACCTTTCTGGATCGTGCTTTTAAGCTGGCTCTGGCTCAAGGGAACGCGTCCGAACTGGAAGGTCGCGCTCGGGTTGCTGATCGGATTTTTCGGCGTTTATCTTTTGATCGGCGGACAGCCTGACGCGAGCGGAAGCGCGGGCGGACAGATTCTCGGCGCATTTTTCGTGATCGCGGGCGCGTTTTCGTGGGCACTCGGTTCGATGTACGGCTTGCGGGCGACGACTCCGAAATCGTCCGCGCTGACTGCCGGAATGCAGATGCTTTCGGGCGGCACAGTCTTGGCTTTGGTCGGCACACTGAAAGGCGAATGGACAACATTCAACGTCGCGGACGTTTCGGCAAACTCCTTATTTGCCGTCATTTATCTGATAATTTTCGGCTCGCTGATCGGCTTTACGGCTTACAGTTGGCTGCTTAAAAATGCGCAGCCCGCAATGGTCGCAACTTACGCCTACGTCAATCCGATCATCGCCGTTTTCCTCGGCTGGCTGATCGCGGGCGAATCGTTCACCGCGCAAATGCTGATCGGCGCGGGCATCATCGTCGGTTCGGTCGTGCTGATTACTTCGCACAACAAAAGCGATTCGGCAGAGGAACTCGAAATTCACGAATCAAACACGCCGACCGGAAATTGCAAAACGCTCTCGGCTTCGGCTTAAAATGCGTATTTAATTTTTCGGGAAAAGCGCGAATCAAGCGGGTTCGCGCTTTTTTATTTCACGGATTTATCAAGCAACTCGGCAAGTTCCGAAGCACGCGAAAACATCGGATAATGTCCGGTCGGCAAATCAACGAATTCAAAATTCGGGTCTTTCAGCTCGCTGAAAAGCGGCAGATCCTGTTTCAATAATTCGTTAATTTCATCCGAACCGGATTCGCACCAGATTGCAAGTTTCGGCAGATCAAGGCGTTTCGGGTTTTTCAGACTGAGCTTCTGCCGCGACGCGTTAAAAGGCTGCGGCGTGGCGAGTTTTTCGATCAATTTTTTGTCGTCCTCGGTCAAATCTTTGATGTTATTGCCTTCGTCCAAATCTTCCCACGAAGGCAGAGGCAATTGCCAATCCGTGCCGCCGGCGCGCATTGATCGTTCAAATTTTTCAATTTGTTCGGGCGAATAAAAATCGGCATGTGCCGCGCCGTCAGACAAAGGCGCGGAATCGATGTAGATCAATTTCGCGAGCTTTTCGGGAATACGATCGGCGACTTGCGTGATTAGAACGCCGCCGTAACTATGCCCCGCGAGATAAACATCTTCGAGCTCGTTATATTTGATCAGATTGATCACGTCCGCCGCGTGCGTGTCGAGATTCGTTTCCGCGCTTGCGAGATGAGCCTTTTCGCCGAGTCCGGTCAGCGTTATGGGAAAAACTTCGTGACCTCGCTCGCGCAGTATTTTAGTCACATCTTTCCACGCCCAACCGCCGAGCCAGAATCCGGGAACTAAAACAAATGTCGCCATAGTTAATAATTACAAATAAAAGTTTAGCCTAGCATTTGCTCGACCACTCCGTAGCTTGCTTCCAAAGCGTCGGGTAATTTGCTCGCGTCCGTGCCGCCGCCTTCCGCCATGTCGGGTTTGCCGCCGCCGCGTCCTGCAACGATCGGTGCGATTTCCTGCACAATGCGCCCCGCCTTTACTTTGTCGGTCAAATCGTCCGACACGCGAACGATGAACGAAACTTTATCGTCTTCGGTTCTTGCCAGAATGACCACACCGGATTTGATTTTCGACATTAAAGTGTCGGACAAATGCCGCATTCCGCCTTTGTCCAAACCGTCAACGATCTTGGCGATGACTTTGACGCCGGAAACGTCTTTCGCCTCGTCGCCGTTCGACGATGCGCCGCCGATCGCGCCCGTCGCGATCTTCATTTTCAAATCGTCAATTTCCTTGCGCGTGCGTTTCAATTCTTCCTGCAGTTTTTCAATCGCGTTCGGCAAATTATCGCGCTGAGTTTTTAAGACGCCGAGCGATCGATCGATCAATTTTTCGTCCTCGCGAAAACGCTCGAACGCGTCAAAGCCCGTAATCGCGCGGATTCGGCGCACGCCCGATGCGACCGCTTCGTCCGAAGTGATTTTAAACGAGCCGATATCGCCCGTTGCGCGAACGTGCGTTCCGCCGCACAATTCTTTTGAAAACGTGCCGCCGCCGACCGACAAAACGCGCACCTCGGAGCCGTATTTTTCGCCGAAAAGCGCCATCGCGCCCGAACGCATCGCTTCCTCGATCGACATTAAATCCGTGTTGACCGGATCATTTTTCAAAATCTCGCGGTTGACCAGATCCTCGATTTCCTGAAGTTCCGTTTCCGAGATCGGCTGGTAATGCGTGAAATCGAACCGCAGATAATTCGGCGCAACGACCGAACCGGCTTGTTTGACGTGGGTTCCCAGAACTTCTTTCAAAGCTGCGTGAACAAGATGCGTCGCCGTATGATTGCGCCGCGTCGCATCGCGTTTCGCAACATCAACCTGCGCCGTGACCGTATCGCCGACGCGAATGACGCCCTTTTCAACTTTCGATTTATGCAGAACAATTCCTGCGACGGGCGCGAACGTATCGAAAACTTTGATCGTGGAGTCGGTGTTGAAAAGCACGCCCGTATCGCCGACCTGTCCGCCTGCTTCGGCATAAAACGGCGTTTCATCCAAAACGATCAAACCTTCGTCGTCAACATCGAGCGCGTCAACCCGCTCGTCATTTTTGACCAGCGCCAAAACCTTCGCACCTTCGACCTCGGTTTTATCGTAACCGTGAAAATTCGATTTCACGCTCGCGTTTTGCAAATCGGCGTAGATCGGATTGATTTTCTCGGCTTGTTTAGTTTTGCCGATTTCAGAAGTTTCCTGTAATTTGGCAATCGCCGCTTCGATTTTTTCGTTAAACTCTTCTTCGCCGATTTCGACACCGCGACTTTCAAGCGAAACGCGAATCAAATCTTTCGGCGTTCCGAATGTATCGTAAAGTTTTGCCAACTCAACAAAATCAATGTCTTTATTTCTAGCGAAAAGCTCGTCTAATTTCTTCAAACCAACCGTCATCGTTGCGCCGAATCTTTCTTCTTCGAGACGCACCATTTTGCCGATGAAATCGCGCTGGATTTCGAGCTCGGGAAAAGCGTCGTTCATCAGATCAATGACGAAATCGCAGACCTGATGGAAAAACAAATTTTGAAAACCGAGATGCTCGCGCCCGTGATAGATCGCGCGGCGCATGATTTTGCGCAAAACGTAATTTCTGCCTTCGTTGCCGGGCAAAATTCCGTCGGCGATGGCAAAAGCCGTCGCGCGCGCGTGATCGGCGACGACGCGCATCGCAAAGCCGCTTTGCGTTTCCGCTTCGTAAAATCTTTCCGCCATTTCCGCCGTTTTTTCGATGATCGGCTTGATCAAATCCGTGTCGTAATTTGTTTTAACGCCCTGCAAAACCGCCGCGACGCGTTCGAGTCCTAAGCCGGTATCAACCGACGGCGCGGGCAGCGGAGTAAGTTCGAAAACGCCTTTTTCAATCTCGTTGCGCTCAAACTGCATAAAGACGAGATTCCAGATTTCCATCGTCGTGTCGCCTTCGCCGTTGACCCATTTCGGATGATTCATTTCCGGGTTATCGGGTTCTTCGCCCATATAATAATGGATTTCCGAACACGGTCCGCACGGTCCGGTGTCGCCCATCTGCCAGAAATTATCCTTGCGTCCGAAAGGCAGAACTCGCTCTGCCGGCGCGCCCGCTTTGATCCACAAATCGCGCGCTTCTTCGTCCGCCGGAACTTCCGCGTCGCCGCCGAAATATGAAAACCAGAGGCGATTTTCTTCCAAGCCCAGTTCATTAACGAGAAAATCCCACGCGAAACGAATCGCGTCTTCTTTGAAATAATCGCCAAAACTGAAATTACCCAACATCTCAAAAAACGTGTGATGCCGCGCAGTTTTGCCGACTTCGTCGAGATCGTTATGTTTGCCGCCCGCGCGGATACATTTCTGCGACGAAACGGCGCGGTTGTAATCGCGTTTTTCGGCGCCCGTGAAAACGTCCTTGAATTGATTCATGCCCGCGTTCGTAAACAAAAGCGTCGGGTCGTTGGCGGGTAAAAGCGGTGATGAATGAACGATTTTGTGTCCGTTCCGCTCAAAATACTCTAAAAATTTCTGTCTGATTTCGCTGCCTTTCATAAATTTATCCGATAAAAAGTTAAAAGAAAATTTTAACATAAAGCCGAAATGAAAAGCATTTTGGCGCAAAAAAATGCCGGACGTTTCCAAATAAACGTCCGGACCTCAATGTAGAAAGGAGACTAACTACATTGATTTACTGCGCTGTCGGAACTGTCCGCGCAGCTGCTTTATCAAGGAGGAGCTTAGAGCAATAAACTCAAATATTACTAAAATCGGACGGCGGAACGAAAAAGCCCCAATTCTTTTCCGTTCCGCTTAAAGAACGCTTTTCCCGTCCGCATTTTTTTCTTCCCCGGCGCGATCTTTTCAAGACTTATGAATTTACGAAAATGCAAACATCTTGGGTCTCATCAATGATTTCGTAAAAAATACGAATTCGGATTCAAAAAAATTATTTTTATTTCAAAAAAAATTGCAGGAGGCATATAATTGAACCAAAAATTGAAAAGTAAGGAGTAAATTTTATGACACAAGCGGCAACGGCTTCGGTTCGGGAAAATGTTTCGGCGCAAGAATGGCAAACCCGCGTCGAACTGGCGGCGGCGTATCGGCTGGTCGCGCTTTACGGCTGGGACGACCTTGTTTTTACGCATATTTCGGCGCGGGTGCCTGGCGCGGAAAACGAATTTTTGATCAATCCGTACGGCTTTTTGTTTGATGAAATTACGGCTTCGAGTTTGGTAAAAATTGATCTGGAAGGCAATAAACTGCTCGATTCGCCGTATTTTATCAATCCGGCAGGCTTTACGATTCACGGCGCGATTCATTCGGCACGTCACGATGTCGGATGCGTTTTGCATATTCATTCGCTTCACGGCGTCGCGGTTTCGACCCAAAAAGACGGACTTCTTCCAATCTCGCAGCAATCAATTTTGCCGCTTTCAAATTTGGCGTATCACAACTACGAAGGCATTGCGCTGAACGAAGCCGAAAAACCGCGTCTGGTGACGGATCTGGGCACGAATAATTTTTTGATCTTACGAAATCACGGACTTTTAACCTGCGGCAGAAGCGCGGCGGAAGCCTTTTTGTTTATGTATATTCTGGAAAGCGCGTGCCGCATTCAGATTTTGGCGCAAAACGGCGGCAAAGAATTGATCCCTGTTCCCGCGCCGATCATCGCTGGCGCACAGGCGCAGGTCGAAGCCGTCACAAAGGGAATGGGCGCGGACCTGGTTTTTCCGTCGCTGCTCAGGAAACTGGACAAAATTGACGATTCTTATAGAAGTTGATTTGTGAAAACTCTTATTAAAAATTAGCCGCGAATGAGCGCGGATTTCGCAGATTTTATTTTTGATTTATCCGTGAAATCCGCGCTCATTCGCGGCTAATCAATTTATTCAGCCCTTAACGGGCATTTTTCCATAGTTTAGCTGTTGCCGTTGCTTCCGTTCGTTGGCGCGACACTCGGTGCATCGTTGTTTTTCGCCATCTGGTCGCGGAACAGATTGAGCAAAAGCAGAGTGCCGATACCGCCGCCGCCGTCGCCGTTTCCATTGCCGCCGCCCGTTGCTAAAATATCGGGCGTGATGCGGACGCCTTTTTCGCCGATCACTTTCAAAGTTTCGACGAGCGCGACACCGTTTGCGCCGAGCGCGTTGACCTGTTCTTTGTAAGCGACACCTTGCGCTTCACCCATCAGGCGAACTTTTTCGGCTTCGGATTTACCCGTTTCCGAAATGTAGTAAGCTTCGCCCTCGGCTTCGCGTTTGCGCTGTTCGGCGCGTTTCGCGGAGATTTCGACACCGACGGTCGCTTCCATCAAACTGCGCTGGTTGTCGGCTTGCGAACTGGTTTTTTCGAGCTCGATACGTTTGATCTCGGCTTCGCGCTGAGCGTTGAACATCGCTTGTTTCTGTTCCGCCAAAATCTTTTCGGTCTGCGTTTTCATCAATTCTTCCGGCAGATGAATGTGGCAAATCAAAACATTGACGACATCAACGTGATATTTCAAAAGATGCATTCGCACGCGGGCTTCGGCGCGTTCCTGTTCTTCGTGGCGATTTTGCAAGTAAGCCATCGCCGAAGATTCGGACGCCTGATTTCTAAAGATCGAGTCAATGAGCGGATGCATCACGTTTTGCACCAATTTTTCGGTACTGCCGATCTTCGCGACCATAAACGGCGCGTCTTCCGGTTTGACGCGGAACACGACGCGGACCTCTAACTGCATCGTGAAACCGTCTTTCGAGATCACCGCAAACGGGTCGAACGAATTTCCGACTTCTTCCGCCGTCCATTCGACCGTCATATTCGTCGTCGGAATAACGATCGGCGTCGTCGCCAGAGTGTTGACGTAATAGCGTCCGGGACCGACGACCGTTTCCTGAATACCGCGATAACCTTCGGGCACGACATAGGCTTCGTGCGCGCCGCTGTCGAGGCGTTTGTCCGCCGGATCGCTGACGAGCTCGGCTTTGATCTGCTCGATGGTCAAATCATCGCCGTCAACCTTGTCGAGTTTTTCCGCCGCGATCGTCACTTGTTCTTCCTCTTCGCGTTCGAGGCGTTCGCGGATTTTCGCCGCCATCGCCCGGCGGATCTCTTCGCCCGGGTCTTTGCCGACGTTCGAAACGATCACCGCGACCTCGCCGGGTTTGACTTCTTTTGCCGATTCCATAATCACTTTGAACATCAGCGGATTGATGTAATAAGTTCCGGGCAAAAGAATATCTTTCTGCGGACCGCGCTGACCGCCGCCCGTGATAAAGGAATTCGAATCCTGAAAGTTATCGTGTCCGGTCGCGGCTTGCGCGACATAATCACGCGGGTCGAGCTGTGCGCCGTCGAGCGCTTCGACCAAACCGATCTGGTTTTCCGAAATGACCGTCGCATCGAAAAGACGCACCGTGAAAAGCCCGGGCTTGATGTCGTTTCCGTCTGTAATCGAAACCGATTGCGTGTGAATACGATAAGTTCCGGGCGTGAGGGTTTCAACCTGCGGACCTTTCTGACCGCCGTTATAGATAAAGCTTTCCGCGTCCTGAAAGTTTTTGTGACCTTTAATCGCACTGGCATGCAGTCTGCCCGGTTCAAGCTGTAGACCGTCGGCAGATGTCATCACACCGATTTTTCCGGGCGGAACCATCGTCGTTTTCGCGATCGAAACATTAAACAGATACGGGTGAATCGCCCATTTTCCGGGCGGCAGAGTGCGCAGCTGAATACCTTTGACGCCGCCTTGCTTGATAAAAGCGATCGGGTCTTGAAAGTTGTTATGCGCGTTCTGCGCGCGGTCGGGCGCAAAATTGCTGCCCATCGGCATCGGTTCGCCGTCGATCGCTTCGATCACGCCGAGCTCGTCCGCGCCGATCTCGACGAGCGGAACTTTTTGAACGACGCGCACGATCGGATACAAAACAAAATGCAGTCCCGGCTTTAAGACTTCGGCTTGAATACCGATTTCGCCGTCGGTTGCGACAACGCGACCTTGCGCCATTTTCGTTCCCAGATAGCGGCGTTCTTTAATTCCGACTTCGGTTGCGCCGATATTGACCAAAAATCGCGTAATGATATACCAAAGTATGGCTAAGCCGATAACTGCGGCGACACCAAAAAAAATAAGTAAATTCTGATTCATTTTATTTTCCTCAAGAAAATTTTGCAGAGTTAAAAGCCGGAAAATTTATCGCTGTGCGGCTAAAAAATCCCGTCTTTTCACGCTCATTTTGACTATTTTCAAAAATTATCCTCTGACTTCCTGCGCAAATTCCTGATTTCTTCTTTTAACCAAAACAATGCGCCCGAAGTTCTTTCCTGTTGGGGAAGAGTGCGGAAATGGCTGTCCAACAAATCAGCCAAATCCAGTGCCGTTAAATTTTCTATCCGGTTTTCTCGCCAAAGTTGTATCACATTTTCCGAAATTTCGGAAAATGTTTTCGCGTTTTCGCTTTCCGAAGCCAGAAAGAGAAGTTCGATTGTCTTCTTCCGGTCGGGCAAATCGCGCCAGATTTTTTCAAATTCGAAAGCTTTTTCGGTTTTTTCAACAAGAATCCGACGCACTTTTTCCGCTTCTTTTGCCTTGATCCGTGCATTTTCTTCACGTTCAAACGCACGAAGTTCTTCGTGCGTCGGCTGAAACAGCGGACGGAAGTTTTCGGCTTCAAAGTTTTTCGGCGGATTTTGTTCTAAAGGAAGGAATTTTCGCCGCTTAGCAGAAATTGCCAGCAGTGCGACAGCCGATAAAGCGACCAAAATTGTAAAAAGGATGAGCATTTTTGCCCAAGCACACGCGGCGGACTTTACTAAAAACATCTTCCGAGCGCTGCCTTCGTAATTTGTTATACGAGTATAATATAAATTAAGTTCTAAATTTCTTCAACGATCGATTCGCCGTTCGAAAAATCTTTTGAGGTCCATTGCCACTGCTCATACAGGCGAATTTTTCCGTTCGCTAAAATTTCGGGTTTCGAGACGCATTTTCCCGCCATTAATTCGCCTTGTTTATTCAAATGCTGATAATTCATCTCGAGCGAATCATCATCAAAAACCTTGGCGATCAAATTGCCGAAAATAATTTCCCCGCCCCAATATTCCGCCCAGACGACATTTCCTTTTTGGTGATAATAAAAGCGGGTTTCACCAGAAACTTCGCCGGTTTCCGAGTTTTGAACGGATTTGAAAACGCGTTTGTCGTAATTGATTTTACTCATTTTCGTCGTAATTTCCGGAAGCGATTTCGCGCATTTTGTTGCTTACGAGATCGTAGGAAAAGCCCTGCCGCAGAAGATAGTCGTAAAACTTTTTCGCGTCTTCGCGCGTTTCTGGTTTGCCTTTGAGCCGCAGTCTTTTATTGATCGCGCGTTCGATGATCTCTTCTTCGGGCGTTTCTTCGAGGGCTTTTTCGAGTGCCGCTTCGACGGTTTCCTTATCGAGCTTTTTACCGGCGAGCTTCATCTTCAAAACACGCTTTCCGACCGGTTTCTGGCGGATCTGCGAAGCGGCGAAATTTTTGGCAAACTGCGCGTCGTTGAGATAATTGTATTCCTTGAGCTTTTCGATCACGCTGTCGACGATTTCCTCGTTCGTCCATTCTTTTTCAAGCAGGCGTTCGCGCAATTCCTTGATCGAACGCTGTTTGTAGGTCAGCAGATTAACGGCGCGGTCAAATGTTTTTTGGCGCGATTTTGCCGCGTCTTTAATGATGCGGTCTTTTTCTTCTTTGATTTCCAATCGCTTGCGCCACATAATTTTCGTAATCTCAATTCTAAACTTCCCAATCTAAAATCTAAAATCTAAAATCTAAAATCTATGGATGGAATTTTAATCATCGACAAACCCGTCGGAATTACTTCACACGACGTCGTCGCGCGCTGCCGCCGAATTTTGAAAACAAAACGCATCGGACACACGGGAACACTCGACCCGTTTGCGACCGGCGTCATGGTCATTCTCGTCGGCAATGCAACGCGGCTTGCTCAATTTCTG
>Ga0310813_10001924_pt1 | contig 12596 bp, 13 predicted proteins | sample YN3metagenome_FD_203086 | JGI IMG/M metagenome (GOLD analysis project Ga0310813, IMG submission 203086) | Soil microbial communities from experimental microcosm in Duke University, North Carolina, United States - YN3 | ecosystem: Engineered > Artificial ecosystem > Soil microcosm > Unclassified...
GGCGTACGCGGTGAGCCAGCGTCAGCGCGAGCTCGGTGTGCGCATGGCGCTCGGCGCCGAGCCGGGGCGGATTCAGCGGATGATTCTCGGCCAGGGCGGCAAGTTCGCGGCGATCGGCTTAGGCGTAGGCGTGGCGATGTCGATGGCCCTCGGGCAGCTCTTGTCGAAGCTCCTCTTCGGCGTGACGCCGTTCGACGTGCCGACGCTGCTCGCTGTTCCCGCGGTGCTCGGCGCGGCGACACTCGCCGCATCGTGGCTGCCTGCGCGGCGCGCGATGCGTCTCGATCCGGTCGCGGTGATTCGGCAGGATTGAGGCTCGGCGACTCGGCGGCTCGGCGGCTCGGCTTGCACCGCGAGGCACCGGCTGGTCAGGTTATGATGACAGACTTCACCGCGCGGTGGCCCATCATGACCGACATGGGAACGTTTCGTGTGACGATCATGATCGAGAGCGCCGAACGTCGTGGCGAGATGCGCACTGTCGACTCGGCGCTCGTCGACACGGGCAGCGAGTTCACCTGGGTTCCTGCCGAGCTGCTGGGCGAGCTGGGAATCCGGCCAGAGCACGTTCAACGATTCATCGTGGCCGACGGACGCCAGCTCGAGCGGCCGGTCGGAATCGGCATCGTGCACGCGGCCGGCGCCAAGGCGCCGGACTATGTGGTCTTCGCGGAGCCTGGCGACATGGTCTTGCTGGGCGCGCGTTCGCTCGAGGGACTCAATGTCCGCGTGGACGCGCAGCGGAAGCAGCTCGTGCCGGCCGGGCCGATCCTGGCCGGCGCGGCCTGATCGCAGAGAAAGACAGGTCGTCGATTGGCGACTCGGCGACTCGGATTGCCGTCTTGTGACAAAGCCTTGTTCAAGCGCTCTCTAAAAGCGCCGTTTATACCCTACTTGTCAGCGTTCGGCACGTGTTTGAGGAGACTCTCGAGGAACGGCTGGACGATGGCAGGCGCCCCGCTCCCATTCGTCCGCAGCTGTTTGGCGACGCTCTCGTGTGTGCCGCCCTGGAGCGAATCGGCCGATGCGTACGCCTTCTTGTTCGCCGAGTAGTCGACCTCCCACTTGGTGCCGGCGATCTTGATGCCCGCGAAGAGGCCCTTGCTCTTGGAGTACGAGTAGATCTCGGCCTGGGCACGGTAGTCGGTCGACGCACCCACATCCCTGCCTAACGGACCGGCCGCCACCGAGGCTTCGCCGCCGATGTCGAACGTTGACCTGGCGAGCATTTGCGGCGCGTTCTGGTTGACGAAGATGAGCACGATGTCCACCGACTGCGCACCGATCTGCAGGCCGAAGCTGCCGCCCTTTAGTCCGACGAACGAGGGCCAGCTCCAGCCGATGCCGGTGCGACAGCTTACCAGACCGAACCCGGCTTTCGCGCCGACGCCGAAACCCGCCTGCACAACGCCGGGAACGACGGCCACACACACGGCCTCCTTCAGTAGCGTCACGGGGGGCGAGCGATCAGGCAGCGACGTGAGTTCTGACAGCACTTCACCCGCGCGCTTGGCGCGGGCCTCCAGCTGGTCGTCCTGGGCCCGCAGTGGGGAGGCTCCCACCGTCGCGGCCGCGCTGACGATCATCGATGCCACGCACCAATCGATCACGAGGCTTCTTATGGCTCTCATCGTATCCTGGACTTCAAGGGAATTGGTACGGCGCACGTGACGGGGTGCAGCAAGGGGGGTGCCAAGTAATGGAACGGCATAAACCCGCGCTTATTAACGGCGCTTGAAAAAGGCGCTTGGTACAACTTGGCAAGCGCTTGTCCGCGGCGGCGTGAGATTGGCGGGGTCGCCCCTACCGTGGACGTGAACCGGAAGTTCAAGTTCCTTCAATCGGAACCTTTGCCGATCCGAACCGGTCGGCACTCTCACGCCGAGGTATCGATTGCTAACCATGTTACGAGATGTCTGTCGAGTGATTGGCGCGGCAGCGCTGCTGACCGCGTGCGCACACCAGGCGCCCGGCCCCGTGCAATCCATGGGGTCCGCGCGCGCGGATGCGCCGGCCGTCGCCGAGGGGCTGCGCGAGCTGCGCGCGGCGACCGCACCGTACAAGAACCTGGAGGCGGCGGTTGCCGCCGGATACCCCCGCACGGTTGCCGACTGCATCGTCGACGAACACCACGGCGCGATGGGATACCATCACCTCAATCGCGCGTACGTCGACGGGACGCTGGATCCGACGAAACCCGAATTCCTGCTCTACGAACGGATGCCGGACAGCAGCTACCGGTTGAACGGCGTGGAGTTCATCGTCCCGTATCGCTTTTGGTCGCGCGATTCGGCACCTCCGGTCCTCATGGGGCAGAAGCTGCACCATGAGAATAATTTCAACTATTGGTATCTCCACGTGTGGGCGTGGACGGACAACAAAGAAGGACTGTTCGCGAACATGAATCCGGACGTGCGGTGTCCAGGCGGCGGGAAGGTGTACATCGCCACATCGGACTCGCTTTCTTGAAGAGAGACGCCAAGAAGTTATGCTGACTTCCGCGCCGGATGCTTGACGTCGGCCCTGATGTCTCCGGCCCGGCGGGATCGCGGCGCCGGACGAACGACTATTCGCACATCCTGTCCGAGAGCATTCAGCATTCGCGACAGACGCTCGATCGAAAAGCCGTCGAGGTGGCTGCGATACAGGTTTGACAGGTCGGATTGGGCGACGCCGAGCAACGGCGCCGCGGCGCGTTGCGACAAACCTCGGGCCTCGACCAATTGCCGAATCACGCGCGCGAGATCGGCCTTCGCCGCCAACTCGGCGGAATCCGGAAGGCCCAGGTCTTGGAAGACGTTCCCACTACCGCGCGTAATGCGTTGGTCTCCTCGGACCATACTCGTCTGTCGTTCTCCGCGTCGTCGTTCACTCATCGTGCGATCCCCGGTGTAGCGACCGTGCGACAGTAAGTCGTCGCGCAATCTTCTCGACATCCCGCCGCGGTCACACCTCCGAAAGGGTGATCTCTCACCGGGCCGATGCTTGAGCCGAGGCGATCGGCCGCCAACGGGGACTGACGGTTGCGCCTATGAACGCTTATTGACGCTCAGCGTTGCGTCGATCCAGCTCTTGCTGCCCGCGGAGGATGGAGCACCATTCCTTGTGCTCGGCCACGGGCATGCCGCATTCCACGCAGACACGTACGCGCTGCGTGTTCGCTGGAGTATTCGATGAGAAGAGCCGCTTGAGAAACGACATTCAAGTCTCCGGGGTCCAATAATCACGCGTCATCCTTACGCAACGAGCCCCGACCTGGTTACACCCATCCGGTCGAACCCGCCAATGTCGACAGCCCTTGGTTAGATCGCAGAATCAGCCAAAGGGTTGGGACCGTCCGGCCAACAGACACTTCTAGTCCGGACTATCGAGACGTCAGCCTGAGCCTGCTCCGCGGCTTCCCGCACGCATCGCTGACTATAGCCATACTGGCTATATTGGGTTCGTGCGCAACTCAGACTTCAGTCGTCGGCTTTCACGGGAACTGATATGCACTTCAGTATCGTCGGAACGATCGTGCTGCAACTGGCTGGTGCGTTCGCACCGGCACACGACGTAAGGCGAGTCCCAGCCGCTCCCGACTTCGATCGCGTTCGGGCGACAATCAAAGCCGTCATGGCCCGCGACTCCATTCCTTCGCTGGCCATCGCCGTTGTCAAGAACGCCGCCATCCTCTGGGAAGAGGGGTTCGGTTGGACGGACGCGCGGCACACCGTTCTCACCACGCCGCACACCCCCTACTATCTCGCCTCCGTTACCAAGACCATCACTGCCACCGCGATCATGACGCTTGCCGACCGCGGAGCTTTGAACATCGATCATCCCGCGAACGATTATCTGCGTCCGGGCCGCCACCTCAAAAGCCCGGGCCCGTGGGCTGCGTCGAGCGTGACCGTGCGCCACCTCCTCACGCACACCAGCGGCCTCTCGACGTTCAGCTGGTCGTGCTTTGCCGATCAACCTGGATGTCGCGTACCAACGACGGACACCGTCATCGCCCGCTATGGTCTGCTCATGTTTCCCCCGGGCGAGCATTTCGACTACACCAACCTCGGCTTCGGCGTGCTCGGAGAAATTGTCTCAGAAGTATCGCGCCAGCCCCTTGGGTCCGCACTGCGTCAGCTCGTCTTTGCTCCGCTCCGAATGTCCGACGCATCCCTCGACGTCGATTCGACACGTCTCACCGTCACAGCGCCGCGCGTCAACCGGCGCGGAGCGCACCTGACGGGGACATCAGCCGCGGCGGGCGCGTCGATCGCCTACGCGAGCGCCCACGACCTCGCTCGATTCGCCATGCTCCACCTCGAGCAATTGCCACCTAGTCCGAACTTGCCGCGCGCGACAACGATTCGTGCGATGCAAACGCAGACCGTACCCGCCGACAATCCATCGACTGTCTACGGTTTGGGATGGTGGATCAATCCCGATCTCCACGGCGCGCGCGCGCTGTCGGCGCAAGGGGGCACCGATGACTCGTACGCGACAGTGCTGCTCTTCCCGGATTCGAAAGTGGGGGTCGTCCTGCTCGCCAACACCGGGACCACGGCTGTCGGCGCCATCATCGATGACGTGCTCGATGAGTTGTTGCCCGGCTATCGGAACCGCCGCATCGCTGACAGCGCCGCCGCCACCCGCACTCGGCAAGTCGCTTCAACCCCGAACGCACCTCCATCGCTCGTCGGCGCTTGGCAAGGCAGCGTCGTCACCCCTCACGGCCCAATCGCAATCAACCTCGTCGTCGACGCGTCCGGCCGCGCGCGGGCACAGCTTGGAACTGGGCCCGATACCGCGCTCAGATCCCTTCGGTTCAGCACTCTCTCGAATGGTATCGCCTACGTCTCCGGACGCCTCACCGGCGATCTCGCGACTCCCGAAGACATCGGCCCCGGCCCCTACGACGTCTACATCGAGCTGTACCGCCGAGGCCCGCAGCTCATTGGCCTCGCCACCAGTTATCCCACTGCGGAAGCTCCGTTCGGCGCCAGGTTGAGTTTTCCTGTCACGCTCGCGACTACTCAGGCGCAAACGAGTGCCGTCGAGTCGGTTCGTCGGCTCGACAGCACCTGGGCCCACGCCTATCAAATCCACGACACTACGTTCGCTCGAAAGCTCATGGACAGCGCGTTCGTGATGACGTCGACGAACGGCAGCAGGAAAACGCGAGAAGTCGAGTTGCGCGACGTCGCCGGCACGCCGAGTTCACCGGGGCCGGTCTATTTTCGATCGGCCGACGTCCAGGTCCACGACTTCGCCCCGGCAGTTGTCGTCACGGGACGACTGGAGTGGGCCGACGGCCCCAACGCCCCACAAACGCGCCGCTGCTACACCGCCACATACGTCCGCGGCGGACCGGTAGGCTGGCGTTTGGTCTCGCTACAAGTCGGCGCATCGCCCTGACAGCCCCGTCGAGCAGCTGTGCGGTTTTCACTATAGTCGGCAGCGTAAGCAAAAATGTTCCGATGTTGACCGCCGGCCGCGCGCGCACGCCCTTGTCGGTTGAGGCCCAGACCGGCATCCATCCAAAGTTGATCGACACCGCGTTCGCGCCGCCTTCGACGGACCCCCAGAACGTGCGATGCCGTCCGACTCGGCCCAGATTTCCGCCCGCGGCCTGCGGGATCGCGGCGATGTGGAGCGGATGCCGCTGCTGCGCGGCGATGATTTGCTGCTCGCCGAGGTACGAGCAGCCGAAGCTGCCGATGCGTTGCTTGCTCCAGGGCTGATGCCCGATCCAATCGAAGGCGTCGGACCAGTCGGTCATGTCGCCGTTGTAGATGCGGTACTCGCCCTCGGAGCCGAACTTGCCGCGGACGTCCTGTACGACGACGACGTAGCCGTTCGAGGCAAAGACATTCCCGGCGAGCGCGTTGCCCTGTTTGTTGTACGGCGTGCGCATGAGGATCGCGGGCAGTGGCCCGGTAAGTTCGGCGGGGCGATAGATGTCGGTGGCGAGCCTGACGCCGTCGCGCATCGGGACCATGAGAGATCTCTCAATAGCCACCTGGTGCGGCCCGCGAGGCGGCGGATACGGGCCGCCGGCGGAGACTTGCGCGGCGAGCGGTGCGGCGACGAGCGCTCCGGCGAGGAGCACGGCGACGACTCGGTGCGACGGGCGGAAGGATACCATGCGTCCATACTAGACAGCCGAGGCCGTCCTGTCCCGCCGCCGCGCTGGACGCGCCAGGCTTGACATCCCGACTGGCCACCGTAGAATTGTAGGTGGCCGACACTTCAATTGTAGACGAGCGACATTTCGAGACGAGCGCCATGGCCGACGACCGAACCGACCTCCTGCAAGGCACGCTCGAGCTGTTGATCCTCAAGACACTTGCTCTGGCGCCGGAACACGGGTGGGGGATCGCGCAGCGCATTCAGCAGAACTCGCGCGAGGCGCTGTCCGTGAACCAGGGATCCCTTTATCCCGCGCTGCAGCGACTCGAGCGAGACGGTGCGATCGTCGGAAAACCGGGGTTGGCCGCGAACAACCGGCGGGTGAACGTCTATCATCTCACGCCCACTGGACGGCGTCTCTTGGCTCGGCAAGTCGAGAACTGGAATCGGTTCACGGGCGCGGTCGGGTTGATCCTGAGTATGGGCTAGAACGGGAGGGCGTGATGCGATTGCGGCGGCTGATCTACGACCTTCGAATGCTCGTCACGCGACGGCGGCGCGACGCGATCCTCGACGACGAGATCGCGTTCCACATCGAGCAGCAAGCCGCACAGTACGAACGGCTCGGCATGACGCCCGCCGAATCGCTGCGCCTCGCGCGGGCGAGGTTCGGCGCGATCCCGGCGACGAAGGAAGACGTTCGAGACGTCGGCGGGTTCTCGTTCATCGACGGCTTCGTTCAGGACGCGCGCTTCGCCGTGCGACGGCTCTTGGCGCGTCCGGTTTTCGGCGTAACTGTCGTCGCCACGCTGGCGCTCGGCATCGGCGCTTCGACGACCGTCTTCACCGTGCTGAACGCCGTGCTGCTTCGACCACTGCCCTACGATCGTCCGGAACAGCTCGTGACGGTGTGGGAGCACAGCCGACGTAGCGCGCAGCCGGGCGCGGATCACGAAGACATCGCCCCGGCCAATCTGTTCGATTGGCAGAGCGAGAGCCGTTCATTTGCCGGCTTCGCTTGGTACAACCGGTCCGTCGCGACGCTGGGCGGCGGAAACGATCCCGAGCAGGTCGTCACGTCAGGGATCAGCCCATCACTGTTTCCGCTCCTCGGAGTGCGGCCCCTCATCGGGCGATTTATCCGCGCCGACGAAGCGACGCCGGACGCGGAGCGTGTCGTCGTCATCGGTGAATCACTTTGGCGCCGGCGTTTTGGAGCGGACGCGAAGATCATCGACCGTACCGTCACGCTCGATGCCGTCTCGTACCGAGTAATCGGCGTCGTGCCGCGTGGCGAAGGCTTTCCGCGCGAGGCCGCGTTGTGGACGCCACTCACGTTGTCGCCGTCGTCGATAACGACGCGAAACGCGCATTATCTGCTGGCGGTCGCGCGCCTGCGGCCCGGTGTCAGCTTGTCGGCCGCGCGGACCGAGATGAGCGCCATCGCCGCGCGGCTCGAGCGGCAATACCCGGCGACGAACGCCGACCTTGGCGTCAACCTCATTTCACTGACCGAGGAACTCGTCGGCAATGTGCGCTCGACACTCTGGCTGGTGTTCGGAGCGGTCGCGTTCGTCCTGATCATTGCCTGCTCGAACGTCGGCGGTCTGTTTCTGGCGCGCGCGGCTGCCGGTGAAGGCGAGATGGCGTTGCGACGGGCGCTGGGCGCGAGTCGGCTCCGGCTGGTGCAGCAGGTGCTCACGGAGAGCTTCCTGCTTTCGAGCGCGGCCGCTGTTCTGGGAACTCTCATAGCGGTCTGGTCGACGCAGTCACTCGTGAGATTCAGCCCCGTGCCGATCGTCCCGTCCGCCGGATCGCTCGGCGTCGACGTTCGCGTCGCAGCCTTCGCCGTCGGCCTCGCGCTGATCACCACCGTCGTGTTCGGACTGCTGCAGGCGACTCGGTGCGGCGAAGGCGTGTTGCAATCGCATCTGAGGCGCGGCGGACAACAGGCGTCGAGCGATTCGGGGCAGCGGCGCACCCGTCGCCTCCTTGTTGCGGCGGAAATGGCGTTCACGATGGTGTTGCTTGCCGGTGCGGGACTCATGGTTCGCGAATTGGCCGCGCTGGCAAGCGTCGATCTCGGATTCACGCCGACGCGTTTATTCACGGCAGAGATCCGGCTTCCAGGTGCGCGATACCCGGCGGGCTCCGGCTCGTCCGACCGCTTTTACGCGCAGCTGATCGCCAACGCGAAGCAGATCCCCGGCGTCGATGCCGCGAGCGCCGTCTTCATGCTGCCCTTCGGCTTGGACAACCGCGTGTATTCATTCCGGTTGTCGAATCAGTCCGAGCCGCAGCGGGCGAACTTCCGGGTGTCGGCGCCGGGCTACTTTAGCACGATGGGGAGTCGAGTACTGTCCGGCCGCGACATCAGCTGGTCGGACAGCGCCGAAGGGCGGCGAGTCGTCGTCATCAATCGCACCATGGCCGAGCGGTTCTGGGCCGGTCGCAACGCCGTTGGACAGACGATTCGCATCAGAGGCGACACGACGCCCGTCGAGATCGTCGGCGTCGTCGCCGACATGAAATACTTCGGTCACGATGCACGCCCGGAGCCCGAGATGTACGTCGCTCACGCGCAAGTGCCGGTGAATGCGATGACCGTCGTGGTACGGACGCGCGACGATCCGTCGCGCATCGCCACGAAGTTCGCAGCGACCGTTCGCGCCCTCGATCGGGAGATTGCCCTCGGCCGAGTGTCGACGATGAACGATCTCATCGATGCCTCACTCGGGGCGCGCCGATTCATGCGCGGCACCCTCGGCGGATTCGCCGCCGTGGGTCTCTTGCTCTCGTGCATCGGTATTTACGGACTCGTCGCCTACTCGGTGACGCAGCGCCGCCGCGAGATCGCCATTCGCGTGGCGGTCGGCGCGACGCCGCACGACGTCTTGGGCCTCGTCACCGGCGATGAGCTTCGCCTCGCCACACTCGGCATCGTGGCCGGCGCTGGCGCCGCGGTCCTTCTCGGCCGAGCCCTCGCCGCGTCGGTATCCGGTCTCGGAACGCCGGACCCAGTCGTCCTCGTCGTCGCCGCGGCGACGCTTGCCGGCGCGGCGCTGCTGGCGAGCGCGATCCCGGCGATTCGCGCCGCGCGAGGAGACCCCGTTGCCGCGTTGAGGACGAACTGATGCGACGCACTTCTTTTGCTGCCATCGCGGCACTGCTTTGTTCGATGCCGGCGACTCTCGCCGCGCACCCGGGCACCGGCATCGTGATCGATCGGGATGGGAACGTCTACTTCGTGGACATGGTCTCAGGTGTGTGGAAGACGGACCGGCGCGGCGCACTCGCCCATCTCGCAGGTCCGGGCTTCCATTGGCTGGCTCTCGATGAAAACAATGCGCTCGGCGCGGTGACTTTGCCGCGAGGAGCGACAGGGGACATCGTTCGCTTGAACGACAGCTCGCGGTTGCTGCTCTCGAGCGATGTGCCAATCGCAATCGGGCCGGACGGAAGCTTGTATTACCCATCACGCGGCACGCCGCTTCAGATCCTACGCGTCCGACCATCGGGTGAGACGGTGGTCGTGGCAACATTGCCGGCGCGGAGCGGAACGGCCGCGCTCCGGGACCTGAACGGTGTGGCCGTTGGATCCGACGGCACGGTGTACTACACGGAAAATGCGGCCGTACGGCGGATCGATTCCCGCGGTGGCGTGTCGACCGTCGCGCAGAATATCTCACCGGCCAAATGCGCGCTCGTTCACGGAATCGAACGCCGAGATCAACCGTTGCTTCGCGGATTGGCGGTGGACGCCGCGGGCACCGTGTACGTCGCGGCCACCGGATGCGGAAGCGCCCTCAAGGTCACGGCTACCGGCCAGGTGACGACGCTATTTCAGGGTGAGGCCGAGTGGTCGCCGACCGGCGTCGCGTTGTTCGGAAACAATGTGTACGTCCTCGAGTTTTTCGGGGCAGGGTCCGACGATCGCCGAGCCATGGTGCCGCGTGTGAGAGAAATCGCGGCGAATGGCAAGACGCGGATCATCGCGATGGCCAAACGCCAATGATGCAGTTTCCACTGGCCGCAGCCCTTCTCGTCGAAGCCGCCGGGACGCGGGGGCTAAGCCCGCGTCTACGTTCTCTCTAAACGGGGTCTGACCCCGAGTTGTCGAGGACCGGCACGACGGCGGTGAGGAGGAGTGCGCCGAACCGCCGCTGCGACGGCCGCGTCAGGATCGCGATGCGCGACTTGACCCAAGCCCAGTCGACGACCAGGTGCGCGACGATCATCGCGATCAAGGCGATGCCGATCGCTTCATGGAGCCAGACCCGAACGTGATCTCGCAACTACGAACGGCGCGCGCCCTTGTTTCGCCGGTTGATCGAACTGGGAAAGCCACGTTCGGCTCGAGGCGCGATTCCAAAAGGGGCAATCCGCTGACTCCAAAGGCTGTGCTCGTGGTGCAAAAGATGCAGCCGGTGCTAGCCAACACTGATGCGTGGATACGGTCGACGTATGTCGCGTAGGCTCATCGTCGCTTTCGCTGCCTTGATCGCGGTCGGCTGCGCCGACGCGTCGTCGAGCGAGCCGATACCGCCCATCGAGCCCACCAAGCCGGTGACGCCGTTGCCGCCAGCGAAACCGGCGCCCGAGATCCTCGCAACGTTCGACCGCCTTTCGCCCTCCTCGTTCCCCGGCACGTCGCGGTACGTACTGTATAAGGACAGCTCGTTCGCGCTCGAGTACACGACGAATTCCGGATCGGGGCCTTTCAGCTATCCCGGGCGATTCACGCTGACCGATTCGCTCGTGCGTTTCTCTTTCACCCGTACGGCTGGCCCGGACTGGGTTGCAGACGCCGTCCTGCGCCATACCGTGCTGGTCGTGCGATACAATCCCGCGATGCTGTTCTCCGACTTCGAGGACGGCGACTACCTACTGTCAATCGGCGAGCTCAACTCGACGAGATGACGGGCGAATGAGCGATGGGCGACGCTACTCGTCCAGCACCGATCGAAAATACGCCGGCAAGTCGACGACAAGCGGCTCGGACGCACCGTCTGGCAACCAGTCGAGCTGATCGACGAGAATCTCCGGTCGCGGCTCGTCCGGCGTGGAGCGTTCGACGGCGCGCGCGTCGAGGTCGATGATCCAGTACGCCGGGACTTTCTCGTCGCGATACAGCGTGCGCTTGGCCACGCGATCTGCTCGCGCGGTGGAAGGCGAAAGGATTTCTGCTGCGAGGAGTAGGCGCTTCGCGTCGTCGAAATGCTCTGGACGCCGGCCGGCCACGAGCGGCATCACGAAGACGTCCGGTTGAACACCGCGGCGGTCGGAGAAGACGACATCGGCTGGCGCGAAGAAGGCGTGCCCGACACCCTCACGTTGGAGATATTGGGCGAGGATGACGTAAAGCTTCGCGACCGCCTCTTGATGCCGGAGCGCCGGCGCCGGCGTCACGAATAGCTCGCCGTCGATGACCTCGTAGCGCATGCCGTCGTCGGGCAGAGCGTGTACGTCGGCCACTGTCCAATCGCGTTTGACGCTCGGCATTTCCACAGCATAACTCCGGGATCGGCCCGCGAACAGGCAGACATACTCGGAAGATGCGAAACGCGCCCGAAGTGGCTGCCATCGTTTTACCTCGCGTGTCAACATCATCCCGCCGCTGGCTTCTAATCAGGGACAGTAGATCCCCTTCGCTCGCTGGCGCTCGCTCGAGGATGACAGCGCGCTAACTTTGAGATCGTGGCTCCCACCCACCTGCCAAAGAAGATCGCCGTCGGCCTCGGGATTACGGTCGTCGCGTTCATAGTCGTCCTCGCGATCATCCCGCTCGCCTTCGGTAGCCGGATCGCCGAGGCGCTCAAGACGCAGATCAACAAGTCGACGGACGCTCGCGTCGCGTGGCGTGACGTCGGACTCAGTCTGCTGCGCGGTTTCCCGCACGCCACGCTCACCGTCACCGACCTGGCCGTCTCGGGTGTGCGCACTTTCGAGCACGACACCCTCTTCGCGACGCGACAGCTGCGGTTCGTGCTCGACGTACGGAGCGTGATCGGCTATCTGCGGAGCGGCCAGCCGATGGTCATTCGCGAGCTGTCCTTCGACCAGCCGGTCGTGAAATTGCGACGCCTCGCCGACGGCACCGCGAACTGGAACATCACCAAACCAGCGCCGCCGTCATCGTCCGCGTCGCAGCGGGCAATGAGCGTCACGCTGCGCCAATTCCGCATCGCGCACGGCGTGGTCACCCTGGATGATCGCCAGTCCAACCTCGCGATCGCCGTCAAAGGACTCGACGAATCGCTGAGCGGCGACTTTGCCAAGCAGACCCTCGTCGTCTCCACGCGAACGCACGCCGACAGTGTCTCGGCGACCTTCGCCGGCATTCCGTACCTCAAGAACGTTTCGCTCGACCTCACCGCGAACGTAAACGCCGATCTCCGCACACACCGCTTCGCATTCGCCAACGACACGCTCCGGCTCAACCGGCTCTTCCTCGCCCTCGCCGGTTCGGTAACCACCGCCGATTC
>Ga0310813_10001925_pt1 | contig 12592 bp, 11 predicted proteins | sample YN3metagenome_FD_203086 | JGI IMG/M metagenome (GOLD analysis project Ga0310813, IMG submission 203086) | Soil microbial communities from experimental microcosm in Duke University, North Carolina, United States - YN3 | ecosystem: Engineered > Artificial ecosystem > Soil microcosm > Unclassified...
GCTGGTGGTTGGACGGCGACGGTGTCGCACTCGCAGATGCCTGCCGCGTTTGCCTGCGGCGTCGGTGTGAACATGCCGAATCCGACGGTTTCGACGGCGGCGGAAGGCGAGCCGGCTTGTAAGTAACACGCGTAGTACAGCGTGGGGGGGAGCAGCCCGGTGGCGCGAACGCGCCGCCGGGTTGTTCGTTTTTGTACTGTTTGGTGTAAGATGTCACGACCGCTTCCCGCCCACCCTCCCGTATATATGCGTCGCCTCCTCGCTGCCCTCGTTCTCGTCGCCGCCGCTTCGTGCTCCGACTCGGCTCTTGGCCCCGTGCAAACGGTCGACGGCGTCTGGTCGGGCGTGGACAACGGCTATTCGCTGTCGATGAACATGCAGCAAGATGCGTCGGGTGCGGTCACTGGCGTCGTCTCGCTCGCGAACCTCACCGGGTTTTTCGAGGGGACGATCACGGGGACCTTCGTCCGTCCGAATCTCAACGTGAAGTTCAACATCCCCGGTGTCGAGGAGATCGATTACATCGGTACGATGTCGACGACCGAGGCGAAGATTTTCGGGAAGATGAATGGCGCGGGAATCAACAACGTCGACGTCGACGTCCGAAAGAAATAGACAGAAATAGAAAGACGTAGAACGATGGAGCGGCGGGATGCGTTGTAACGCTCCGCCGCGCGCTCGGACGGTGCGGGCTCGAGCGGTACCGCGGCGTAGGTTGCCGCCATGAACGATCAGCCGGCGCGCGCAGGCGCGCGCTTCCGTCGCGGATTCAGCATTGTCGAGCTGGTGGTGGCGATGATGCTCGTCGCCATTGGACTTCTGTCGCTCGTCGGCGCCAACACGGTTCTCGTGCGCCGCCGGAACGAAGCGCGCCAACGTCTCACCGCGGTCATGGCGACGGCGAATCGGGTCGCGCAGCTGTCGAGCGGCCCATGCGTCGCCGTGAGCGGCGCGGCGGACGGATCGTCCGGCATGGCCGAAACGTGGTCGGTACGCTCCGAGCCAAACGCGACACGCGAGATCGTCGACAGTGTTCATTTTGGCGCCCGTCCCGCTCACGGCTTTGTGGTCCGCACGCGGCTGCCGTGCTGACGCCTCGTTCTCGACCCGGGTTCACACTCGCCGAACTGCTCATCGCGCTCGCCGCCGCGGCGGTGCTGTTGGCGGTGATCGCGTCGATCGCTCTCAGGCAGCAACGGTTGTTCGCGGAACTTGCCGACGATGCGGCAACGACGGGCCGGCTCCGCGAGGCGATCGCGATGCTGCCGATCGACCTTCGCGCCGTGAGCCCGGCGTCCGGCGATATCCGCGAGGCGCGCGACACCTCGCTCGAGATTCGAGCGACTATCGCGAGCGCGATCGTCTGCGACACCGGCGGCCACACGCTGACGCTCGGTCCGGCGCTTTCCGGAACAGATACGTTCGCGGCATTTCTGGCGACCGTCGCCGCCGGTGACACCGCGTGGGTGCTCGATACGCGCGACGCCGCCGAAGGGTGGATTCCGCGGCGCGTCACATCCGTCTCGTCGACGACGGCCGCCAGGTGCGCGAACGGCGGGCCGGTGCTGAGCGGCCCATTCACCGCGATAGTCGTCGCGCTCGATACGCTGCTTCCGGGGCGCGCCGGGACGGTGGTTCGCGTCACGCGCCCGGTTCGCTACAGCCTGTACCGATCTTCCGACGGCTCTTGGCAGCTCGGCGCGCGCGATTGGAATACGACGTCCCTGCGGCTCAACACGATTCAGCCGGTCGCGGGACCATTCTTGCCGCCGTCGGCGGGCGGCCTCGTTTTCTCGTATTTCGATAGCAACGGCGCGGCCGTCACGAATCCCGTGGACCCGCGGGCAGGGCTCGCGCTCGTCCGCGTCAGCGCGCGTGCGCAGGCGAACCGCGCCGCGCGCGTATTGGGCGCCGCCAGTACGGAACGTCGCGCGGATTCTCTCGACGTTGCGGTCTTTCTGCACAATCGGCGATGAGTCCAGCGCGGCCGCGGCGCGGCATCGCGCTCGTGATGGCCCTCACCCTCCTCGCGTTGCTCGGCCTCGCGATCGCCGGCGGAATGGCGCATACGGTGGCCTCGCAACGTGCGGCAACACTCTCGCAAAACGCGGCGACACTCGACGCGGCCGCCGATCGCGCCCTCGCGACCGTGCTCGCCGACGCGAATGCTTATGGGCTATCAGCGCTACGCCTCGGCCAGACCCGCGCGTTCAATCTGGACGTCGCGGATATGCCGCAGCTGTCGACCACGGTCAGCGTGACGCGGCTCACGGGCGGCGTGCTCTGGATGGTCGCCGCGGCATCCCCGCGCGCCGACGTGGGCGCCGGACGACGGGTGAATCTCGTCGCGCGCTTCCCGACGATCGGCGCGCTCCCACCCGCGGCGATCGTCACGCGCGGCAACCTGCGGCTGGGCGACGGCGTCCGCTTCGGCGTAGACACGGCGCAGGACGCCGATTGCGCCGCCGGCCCTGTTCCGGCGGCGATCGTGGCTCCCGGCGCGACAGTGCGCGCTCCCAACGGCGTTCGCGTCGATACGGCAGATGTCGCGCGCGACTCCGCCACGTACTACCTGACCCAGGCGGACGTCGCGTCGCTCGCGATGGCGGCCGGCGTCGTACACGCGACGGGCGATACGACGATCGCCGGCGGGACATTCGAGGGAATTCTCATCGTCGATGGATCGCTGACGCTGCACGGAACAGTTGCCCTGTCCGGATTGGTCGTGGCGCGTGGCGCGATCGACGCGACCGACGCGGTGGTCAGCGCGCGCGGCGCGCTACTCTCGTTCAACGCGTCGAATGTGTCAACAATTTTGACAGACCTTTCGGTCGAGTACGCGCCGTGTGTCGTCGCGCGTGTGATGCGCGTCGCACTCTCGCCGCGCGTCGTGCGATTGCGCAGTTGGTCAGAATTTTTCTAACGCGTGTGTTTGTCATCACTTCGCGCAAACGCTGTTACCTGCGGCTCTGTTGGTCGTGTTCGCTGGGACGGCAATACAGTGGCCGGATGCACGGTCACTGCGCCCGAAGGCGGACGTAAAAAACTTTAACAGTCCGCGTAAATTCCGCTCCCAGTCCGCGCTTCGCGCCACTCCCATGGCACTACTCGGTCGAAAGCGAACCACCGTTGGTCTCGACATCGGCTCCGGCCTGATCAAGGTTGCCGTCGTCGACCACTCGAAGCGCGAGCCAGAGCTCGTGCGCGTCTCCATCACCCCGCTGCTCGCCGACGCGATCGTCGAAGGCGAAGTGATGGATCCCGGCATCGTCGCCGACGCGATCAGGGCGACGCTCGCTGCGGCCGGCGTGAAGTCGAGCGCCGTCGTCACCGCCGTGGGCGGTCGCGACGTCATCATTAAGAAAATTCAAATCGAGCGCGTGAAGGAACAGCAGGCGCGCGAGTTGATGCGTTGGGAAGCCGAGCAGCACGTGCCATTCGATATGGAATCGGTGGAGCTCGACTTCCAGATTCTCGATCCCGACGCCGATGGCCTCGAGATGAGCGTTCTGCTCGTCGCGGCCAAGCGCGAGCTGGTCGAATCGAAGATGCGCGTCATCACCGACGCGGGTCTCGAGCCGGCGCTCGTCGACGTCGAGGCCTTCGCGCTGCACAACGCGTTCGAGGTCAATCATCCCGACGCGATGAGCGGCGTCGTCGGCCTGCTCAACATCGGCCACGACGTTACCAACATCAATATTCTCGACGAAGGGGTGCCGCTGCTCACGCGCGACCTCTCCGTCGGTACGCGCCGCATCCGTGAGGATCTGCAGCGCGAGCGCGGCGTGTCGCTCGACGACGCCCAGAAGCTGATCCAGGGCTACGACCGCTCGCCGCATCTCGACGCGGTCCTCGAGGGCCGCAGCGAGGAGATCGCGGTCGGCATCGAGCGCGCCGCGGCGTTCCTCTCGCAGAACTCCCGCGCCGGCGCGATGAAGACCATCTACACCTGCGGCGGCGGCTCCCGTATTCCCGGCCTCAATGAAGCGTTGGCCAAGCGGCTCCGTCTCACGGTTCGCCGCGCCAACCCGCTCGCCAACATCAAGGTGCGCGAGGGCGCGATGGACTCGCTCATCACCGATGAGATCGCGCCGTTGCTCATGATGCCGATCGGCCTCGCCCTCCGGAAGGTCGCATGATTCACATCAACCTGATCCCGGGCGCCAACAAGAAGAAGGCGTCGAGCAAGCCGTCGTTCAACTTCGGGTCTTTCGGGTCCAGCCTGTCGGGCCGCGTCAAAGACAAGATGCTGATCGGCGCGGTGGCGGCGGTTGCCGTCGCCTTCCTCGCGGTCGGCTACCTCTACACGAGCCAGACCGCGTTTGCGAGCGAGCTCGATGCGCGCAAGGACCGCGCGCTCTCCGATTCGACCCGCTACGCGAACTTCCTCAAGGATCGCTGGCACGCCGAGTCGGTGCGCGACACCTTGCTGCGCCAGGTGAACATCATCAAGAGCCTCGACGAAGACCGGTACGTCTGGTCGCACGTCGTGGACGAGGTGAGCCGCGCGCTCCCGCAGTACACGTGGCTGACCAGCATCGCCTACAACGGCACGCCGCAGGGCACCGTCAACGTCGTCGCCACGCCGAAAGCGCCGGCGCCCGATACGCTCCATAAGAACGCGCGTCCCAAGCGCATCGAGACCGATATCCCCCGGGAGCCGGTGTCCGTGAAGCTCCAGGGACACACGGTCGACATCCAGGCGTTGACCCGCTTCATGAAAGATCTCGAATCGTCGCCGTTCCTCAGCAATGTGCAGCTCGATCGATCGGAGCTCGCGCTGGAGCTGGGCAAGGAAGTCACGCAGTTCCAGCTCACCGTCGGCTACAATCGGCCGGACACCAGCGCGGTTCGTCGTATTCCGCTCGCCCTGCCGGTGAGGTAATCATGGCCCTCCTTCCCCAGAACCCCCGCGACCAAAAGCTGCTGATCGTCGCCATTCTTTCGATCGGCCTCGCGGGCGTCTACCAACAGCTCGTGTGGACGCCGAAGCACCAGGAGCTCAACGCTCTCGCCGTCCGCCTCGACACCCTCGATTCGCTCAACCGCATCGCGAAGGCCGACGTCGCCAAAGGAACGGCGACGAAGATGAAGGCGGAGGCCGAAGCCTACGCGCGCGAGCTGATCGTGCTTCGCCACCTCGTGCCGACGCAGAACGAAGTGCCGGCGCTGCTCGAGTCGATCTCGACCGCGGCGCGTCGCGCCGGGCTCGAGTTCTCCGATGTCACGCCGGACGGCATCACGAACGGCGACCAGTTCGACACCTATCGCTACAAGCTCGCGGTGACCGGCCCGTACCATCAGGTCGCCGAGTTCCTCACCAACATCGGGACGCTCCCGCGCATCGTCGCGCCGATCAACATCGCAATGGCGCCGACGAACCGACAGGGCGGTGAGCTGCGACCGCGAAAGAACGAGCAGCTGCTCGACGTGAAGTTCCAGGTCCAGACCTACGTCGCGCACACCGCTCAGCTCGAGGCCAGCAACACCAAGGCAGGGGCGCCATGACGAAATTCCTCGCGACCGCGGCCATGATCGTCATCGCCGCGCGAGCCGCAACCGCACAGACCGCGCAGCTCTCGGCCGCCAAGGCCGCGGCCCAGAAAGCGGTCAACGCCGAGAACGCGCACACCGCCGCCATGCAGCAGCCCGAGCGCGCGATGGCCGGCCCGGCGGCGGCGCCCGCGAAATCGTCGCCGTCGCAATCGTCGCAATCGTCGCAACCGTCCCAGCGTGTCGCTTCGCGCGGCCCGCAGGCGGGAGCGGCGGCCGTTCATTCGGCCAGCGAGTCGAGCGCCGCGCCCAACGATACGAGCACCGCGCCCATCGTCATCATGCGTGAGCAGTACGGATATGGCCGCGACGGTCGTCGCGACCCGTTCTACTCGTTGATCTCGACGAGCGAGCTCCGGCCGACGATGAGCGATCTTCGTCTCACCGGCATCCTCTTCGACCAGGGCGGCGGCCGCTCCGTGGCCACGCTCCGCGATGTTACCACCGATCAGCAGTACCGCGTGAGCACGGGCACCCAGCTCGGGCGCATGCGGGTCAGCTCGATCCGCCTGAAGTCGATCGTGTTCACGATCGATGAATTCGGCGCGACCCGCCAGGACTCCTTGATCCTCGGCGACACCACCCAAGTGAGGAAACGATGATGTCTTCCCGGACGCTTTCATCGGCGATGCTCGTCGCGCTGGCCGCGATCAGCACGCGTCCGGCACGTGCGGCGGTCGTTCCGCCCAATGATGCGACGGTCGTCGCGCTCAGCGTGGTTCCCAACCGCGCGACCAACAACCGGGCCGACGTGGTCATCCGCGTCGACGGCTCGGTCACTCTCAAGCACTTCACGCTCACCAAGCCCGACAAGATCGTCGTCGACATCAGCGGCGCGACGCTCGCGCTGCCGGCGGGCGATTCATACGATGGCGTCGCGCGCGGCGGCATCACGCGCATTCGCTACTCGCAGTTCATGAAGTCGGTCGTTCGCGTCGTGCTCACGCTCGATGCGGCGCATACCTATACAGTGACGCAGGACGCCGGACAGGTCCGCGTCGCGGTCGATGGCGCCGGCGAAAAGTTCGAACCGTGGCAGACCGGCAAGGCCGACGTTGCGGCGCGCCCCGTGCTCCGCGAACCGCAGGCCGCGCCGGTCGTCGAGACGAAAGTCGTCGAGAAGCCGCGGGCCGCGCCGGCGGAGCCACCGAGTCCCGCAGTCGCCGAGTCGCCGAGTCGCCCAGTCGCCGAGTCGCCGGCCCTCATGCCCGTCGCCCTCAGAAAGTCGGAGGCGCCGGCCAAGCAGGCGTTGCAGTCGCAGGAACCGCGCATCACCGGCATCAACTGGGACAAGGCGCCGATCAACGACGTGATTGCGATGTTCGCGTCCTTCACCGGCCGCACGATTCTTCCTTCGAAGGCCGTGACCGGCACCGTGACGGCGACGATCACGAACTTGCCCTGGGATGTCGCGCTCCGCGAGATCATGAACGCCAACGGCTATGACGTCACGATCAATCCCGACGGCGTCATCGTCATCGATACCTTCGAGAACATCGCGGCGCGCCAGGCGACGATTCCGCTGCAGACGCGGAACATTCGCCTGAACTACGCCCGCGCCAAGCCCGCCGCGGACTTCACGAAGGAGCGCCTGACGCGCAGCTGCCCGCCGTCGCCCGCAAACAACGCGGCGCAGGGCGGTGGGATCACGCAGCCCGCGGCCGGCCAGCCGACGATGCAGCCCGTGCCGCAGGTCGGCGTGGTGCAGAGCTTCGCCTGCGCGCCGCGCGGTACCGTCACGGCCGACACGATCACGAACAGCATCAGCATCACCGACGTGCCGTCGGCGCTCAATGATCTCGAGGCGTATGCCCGCAGCCTCGACCTCCGTCAGCCGCAGGTCAGCATCAAGGCGAAGATCGTCCTCGTCGATCGCACGACGCTCGAGGGCCTCGGCCTCCGCTACGACCTCGGTACCAAGCAGCAGTTCTTCAACGACATCATCCCGCGACTCGATTCGCTCGGCAAGCCGCGCACCGACGCCGGCCAGATTCTGCTCGGCGGCAACACGATGTCCGCGATCGCCAACGCGACCGCGCGCATCCCGGGCGCCGCGCTCCAGCTGGTCTACTCGACGGCGATGGGCAACTACGACTTCACGACCTTCCTCGAGGCGCTCCAGTCCAACACGCTGCTCGACGTGCAGGCCGAGCCGCAGACGAGCGTCCTGAACAACCGCACGGCGAACCTCACCGCCGGCACGCAGGTGCCGATCCGCGTGATCGACGTGTCGTCAGGCGGCAGCGGGACCGGCAACTTCCCGCGCTCGACCGTGCAGATGCAGCAGACGGGCGTCATCCTCACCGTCACGCCGCAGATCACGGCGAATCGTCAGATCCAGATGCGCGTGCACGTCGAGAACTCGGACGTGCAGTTCCAGGCGAGCGACGTCGGCGCGGTCTTCCCGACGCAGAAGGTCGATAACGAAGTCCTCGTCGCCGACGGCGAGACGGCCGTCATGGGCGGGTTGACGCAGACCACGGTCAGCGTGAGCAAGACCGGCCTGCCGATTCTCGTCGATCTCCCGATCATCGGCCACCTCTTCGGTGTGACGCAACGGTCGGAGACGAAGCGCGATCTCCTGATCCTGATCACCCCGCACATCATCGACGACGGACAGCAGGAGCCGCCTAGCTCCGGTCGTCCCCCGGAATGACCAACATGAAGCGCTCGACCATTCTTCGACTCGCCGGCCTCGCCGGCGGCATCGTCCTCGTCGCGAGCTGCGACTCGGCTCTACCCACGGGAGCGACCACGCCGGGCGGGGGATCGTCCTCCTCTTCATCCGGTGGCGGCACCAACCCCAACAGCAAGGCGCCGACGATCAGCATCGATTCGCCCGTGGTGGGCACGCTGGTCAACGTCGGTGACTCGGTGTTCGTCACGCTGCATCTCCACGACAACGTCGCGCTGAAGTCGGCGACGCTCACTGGCGTCACCCAGGTTGGCAGCGTCGACCTCGGCACGTTCAAGGAGACGCCCCGCTACAAGAGCGTGATCATTCCGGTTTCGGGTGCCTTCCGCGCCGGTCTCCGCGACACCACGATCCGTCGCTATCTCCAGCCGCTCGATTTGAAGGACACGACGCTCGGCGCGATGGTCGTCGTGGCGACGGCCGTCAGCGACGGCGGCGCCGACACCGCCAGCCGGAACGTCGACATCGTCGCCGGACCGAAGGTGACCATCGTCGCGCCGACCAACGGCGACAGCATTCCCGCCGGCGTCGGTTTGAGCCTCTCGGCGCGCGCGACGCATCCCGACGGAATCACGCGCATCGATATCAGGGTGCGTGGCGAGACGTCGTGGCCGACCAAGCTCGATACGACGATGACGCAGGTGTACACGAACGGCCCGCGCGACGTGACCTTCACCCAGACCGTGAAGATCCCGATCGATGCGCCGGTTCGCAGCCGAATCACGGTCACCGCGACCGCGATCGACCTCAATCGCCAACCCGGATCGGCGGCCCCGGTCGCGATCTACGTCCGCAGCGCCAGCGCCGCGCAACCGCGGGTAACGCAGACCGTTCAACTCAAGAGCGAGTCCGGCGACTCCGTTCAGGTGCACGCGACCGGTGAGAACATCACCATGCTCGGCCTGATCATCCGCGACAGCGTCGGGACCCCGATTCAGACCGATACGTTCCGGCTCAGCGCGCCGTTCACGGCGAACGCCCAAGCCAACGTGCCCCTCGCACTCCCGCCGACGCAGCAGGGCCGGCGGCTCGGCATCACCGCATTCGCCGTCGACCAAGCCGGCCGCGTCGGCTACGCCGTCCCGGTCACGCGGGCGAGCGCGGAAGGCAATCTGGGCAACGCCCTGATCGATTCGACGCTCCTCGTATACGGCCGCACATATCCGTTGCCTCATGCCGGCATGGTCGGTGACATCACCGTCGACGCGGCTCGCGGCCACGTGTTCGTCTCGGCCACGGCATTCAACGCCATCGATGTCTGGCAGTCCGGTTCTTCGGGCAAGGGCTTTTCGCCGTCCAGCATTCCCGTCGGCTCGTTGCCGTGGGGTATGTTCATCGGCAACCGCTCCGACACGCTGCTCGTCGCGAACTCGGGCGGCACGAACATCAGCCGCGTCTACATCGGTGCAAACGACGCGAGCGGGATGGCGGAGAACCTCTCGCAGCGCATCCTGACACGGAACAGCTACGTGTACGTGGTGCACGTTCAACAGGACGCGAACAACGGAAAGGTGCTGCTCAAGATCGAAGGACCGATCAGCTACTCCGACCGACCCCAGTACCTTGCCCAATCGAAGGGTGGGCGAATCTTCTACTCCACCCGGCCGACGGCGAGCGCACCAGCTGGAACGATTCGTTGGCTCGATCCGAGCCTTCCAGTTCCGGATCCGCGACAGATCTGGCAGTACGGCAAGCCGCTCGACACACCGGAAATCATCTACGCGGTGTTCAACGTCGACTCCATGGCTGTCAAAGCGGCGCTGCCCAATACCTTGGGTTCTGACTCGCTCTTCGTCTGGGATCACCCGTATGGCCAGAAGACCGGCGTTCTCTCGGCGGCCATGTCCGATCCTCTGAAGGCGATCGCGGACCTTGTTTCGCAGGGCAGCGACGCCGAAGCCGTACTGCGACTCGACGTGTCGACGCTGCCGCTCACCGACACCACCTACGCGACGGCAGCCGGAAACCGACAGTGGGTTGCGTTTGGTGAGGGCAACTCGGCAACCGCTGGTCGCGTGGTCATGGTCGCCGACTCGACCGGACCGGTCCCGCAGTTCTTCTCACCGCTTGTCACGATCGCCGACTTCACCGACAACGCGTCGGAGCGCATCTTCGGTATCGCGATGGACCTCAACGGATTGACGGTGGCGGCGCACGGACTCCAGTCGTACTTCGGCGCCGTGAGCGACCCGTTCCACCTCCGTCTGCAAGGTAAATTCGACTCGTTCGACGACGGCGCGGGGATCGCCTTCCACCCGCTGTCGAACGGTACGCTGACACCGCAAGACAAGCGGTTGGCGTTCGTGGGCGCCGCGAGCGGTATCATCGAGGTCGTCGACGTCGCGTACTACATCAACCGCGGCAAGCTGCCGCTGAAAAACAGAATCTATGGACCACTCCGCGCGTCGTTGCCGATGCCCGGCGATGATCCGAGCATCGTCCTGAAGCTGTTCGCCGTCACGCAGCAAGGGCTCGTCGTCGTCGATCTCACGGCGAACGACATCAAGGCTGGACCGCCCTGATCGAGTGCACTTCCGCAGGTCGCCGAGGGGCAAGTGGGAGCCGTCGCGCACCCCTTGCCCCTCGGCAGTTTAGCAGAGCCACTACCGACACGCGTCGAAAGAGCGTGTATGTTGTCCGCATGACGCTACGCTTCACGACCGCTGGAGAATCGCACGGCCAGGCTTTGGTGAGCATCCTCGAGGGAATGCCGGCCGGCGTTCCTCTGCTCGCGGCGGATGTCGACGTCGAGCTCTCGCGGCGGCAGCAGGGCTACGGGCGCGGCCGCCGCATGCAGATCGAGAAGGATACGATCGAGTTCCTGGCCGGCGTCCGCGCCGGCGAAACGATCGGCGCTCCGATCGCGATGGTGATTCGAAATCGCGATTGGAAGAACTGGCAGGAGATCATGGATCCGGCGCCGATCGCCGGCGTCGACCCTGGCGCGCGAAAGCGCGCCGTCACCCGCGTCCGTCCAGGTCATGCCGATCTCACGGGCATCCTCAAGTACGACCGCGACGACGCGCGCGACATTCTCGAACGGGCCTCGGCGCGCGAGACGACGGCGCGTGTCGCCGCCGCCGCGATCTGTAAGCGTTTGCTAAAAGAATTTGGTGTCCGCATCGGCAGCCACCTGGTGCATCTTGGTGGCATCGACGCGGTGCGTCCCGAGAGCATGCCCGAAGACATCAACGCCGCGGCGGACGAATCGCAGCTCCGCACGCTCGATCGCGGCGCCGAAGAGCGCATGATCGCCTACATCGACGAGATCAAGCGCGCGGGAAACACCCTCGGCGGGATTTGCGAAGTCGTCGCCGATGGGCTGCCCGTCGGGCTGGGATCTCACGTCTCGTGGGACCGTAAGCTCGACGGCCGCATCGCCGCCGCGATCATGTCGATCCCGGCGGTGAAGGGCGTCGAGATCGGAATGGGTTTCGACACCGCGCGGGTGACCGGCGCGCAGGTGCACGACGAGATCGAGCCGGCGCCGGGGCGCACGATTGCCGGCAACGTACGTCGCAAGACGAATCGCGCCGGCGGGCTCGAGGGCGGGATGACGACCGGCGAGCCGCTCGTCGTACGCGTCGCGATGAAGCCGATCAGCACGTTGATGCGCCCATTGGGAACAGTCGATGTGGCAACCGGAGAGTCCGCGCAGGCGGTGGCCGAGCGAAGCGACGTCACCGCCGTGCCCGCGATGGGTGTGATCGCCGAAGCGATGATTGCATTCGTCCTGGCCGATGCGCTGCTCGAGAAGTTCGGTGGAGACTCACTCGGCGAAACGAAGCGGAATTATGACGCCTACCTTTCGCACCTCGCGTCCCGGCTCGGCGGCTGATCCGTCGAGGCCGCACATCATTTTGGTCGGCCTGCCGGGCTCAGGAAAAAGCACCGTGGGCCGGGCAGTAGCGTCGCAGCTTGATCGGACCTTCCTCGATTTCGATTTCGAGATAGAGCGTCGGGAGGGCAAGACGATCTCGCAGATCTTCGGGGAGCAGGGCGAGGCCTATTTTCGCGCCAAGGAGCTGGCGCTGACCAAAGAGCTGCAGCAGGTCGGGAACATGGTCTTGGCGCCTGGAGGGGGGTGGATCACCAATCCTGATGTCGTTGGTCTACTAAGGCCCCCTGGACGCCTCATATACCTTAGAGTGCAACCGGAGACGGCTCTGAAGCGTTTGGGGAATCGGCGGTCGTTGCGGCCGCTGCTTTCCCGGCCCGATCCGGGGAGTGAATTGGAGCGTCTGTACGACCAGCGCCGGAAGGCCTACGAGACGGCTGACGACGTTGTGGATACGGAACTCTATAGCCTGCAAAGGGTTATAGAGAAGGTTATGGAGCTTGCCT
>Ga0310813_10001926_pt1 | contig 12590 bp, 8 predicted proteins | sample YN3metagenome_FD_203086 | JGI IMG/M metagenome (GOLD analysis project Ga0310813, IMG submission 203086) | Soil microbial communities from experimental microcosm in Duke University, North Carolina, United States - YN3 | ecosystem: Engineered > Artificial ecosystem > Soil microcosm > Unclassified ...
CGGGGGAGCGGAAGGGCACCTGGTGGGCTCCCCGGGCTTCAAACCCGTGGTACCGGCCACAAGCTGGTAGGTGGGTTCGATTCCCATGCGCTCCCGCCACTCTTTTTCCTGAGGGCAGACGACATGGCTGACACCTCGAAACGAACGGCGGACGCACCGAAGAACGCCTCGCCCGATACGGGCAAGTTCAAGGCGGGCCTCGAGGACGTCGTTGCCGGTCAGTCCAGCGTCTGCCTCGTCGACGGCGTCGAGGGCCGCCTCCTCTACCGCGGCTACGACATCCAGGATCTCGCCGAAAATTCGACTTTCGCCGAGACCGCGTTCCTGCTCTGGTACGAAAAGCTTCCGACCAAGAAGGAGTACGACGCCTACCTCAAGGTCTGCAAGGAAGCCACGGAGCTCCCCTACCAGGTCAACATGCTCCTCCGGCTCTTCCCGCGCACCGCGACTCCGATGGAGGTGCTGCGCACCGCCATCTCCTCGCTCGGACATTACGACCCGGACAGCGGCAACACGTCCCGCGACGCCGTGCTGCGCAAGGCGATCCGCCTGACCAACCGCATCGGGTCCATCGTCACCGCCCACGAGCGGCTCCGCAACGGCAGCGAGCCGATCCTGCCCGTCCCAGGCAAGTCGGTCGCCTACAACTTCCTCTACACGCTGTTCGGCAAGGAGCCCGAGCCTCTCTTCGAGAAGATTTTCGACGTCTGCCTCATCCTCCACGCGGACCACGAGTGGAATGCGTCGACGTTCGCGGCCCGCGTCACGGCCGCGACGATGTCGGACATGTACTCGTCGGTGACCTCCGCGATCGGCGCCCTGAAGGGCCCGCTCCACGGCGGCGCCAACGAGGCGGTCATGAAGATGCTGCTGGAGATCGGCGACCCGGCGAAGGCCGAGGCGTGGGTCACGAACGCGCTCAAGAACAAAGTGAAGATCTCGGGCTTCGGGCACCGCGTCTACAAGACCGAGGACCCGCGCGCCACCGTGCTTCGGAAGTACGCCGAGCAGCTCGGCAAGCACACCGGTCAGAGCAAGTGGTACGAGATCTCGCGCGTGGTCGAGAAGACGATGTTCGACGCCATGCAGAAGGAAGGAAAGAAGATCTATCCGAACGTGGACTTCTATTCCGCGTCCGTCTACCACTGCATGGGCATCCCCCAGGAGCTCTTCACCCCGATCTTCGCGATGAGCCGGATCACGGGATGGACGGCCCACATCATGGAACAGTGGGCGAACAACCGGCTCATCCGTCCGCGCGCGGAATACACGGGCCCTCTCCGGCTGTCGTACACGCCGATCGAGAAGCGCTAGGCCGAAGCTCGCAGTAACGGGACCCGGGGGTGGGAGTCCTACGCATATATGTTCTTCCCGCTCAGCGACGACAATCCCACCCGGCGGCGCCCGATCGTCAACTACGTCCTCATCGCCCTCAACGCCGCCGCCTTTCTCCTGTCGCTGGCCGCGCGCGATGAGGAGAGCGTCATCCGCTGGACCATGGTCCCGGCGCACCTCGATTGGCCGACGCTGTTCACCAGCCTCTTCCTCCACGCCGGCTGGATCCACCTGCTGGGCAACATGTGGATGCTCTGGATCTTCGGCGACAACGTCGAGGACCGCCTGGGCCACGTGGGCTACGCGGTCTTCTACCTCGTCTGCGGCCTCGCGGCCGACGCGGCTCACCTCCTCACGAACGTCGGCTCCGAGATCCCCACGCTGGGCGCCTCGGGCGCCATCGCCGGCGTCATGGGCGCCTATGTCTGGTTCTTCCCCCGCCAGCGCGTGAAGACCCTCATCTTCTTCGGCTTCTTCATCGACTTCTGGCACATCCCCGCCTTCGTCTGGATCGGCATCTGGTTCCTGGAGCAACTCCTGCTGGGCGCGCGGGGCCTGTCGGGCGGCGTGGCCTACATGGCGCATATCGGCGGCTTCATCGGGGGCCTCGCCATCGCGGTGCTGACCGGCGTGATCGCCGGGCGCTGGAGCTCCCGCCGCCGCGACGCCCCTCTCGAAGCGAGGCCGCCCGAGCGCCGCGTCTTCACCCCCATCCCCGACGACCCCGGCATCGAGTTCATCGACGAGCCCGGCGACGGCTATTCGGTGCTCCGCCTGACGGAGGATCCAGCCGACGTCGCGCGCATCGGCAGCGCCGTCGCCGCGGTGACCCACGAGTCTCCCTCCGAGGTGAGCGCCCGGCTCGAGGCGACGCGAGGCCTGATCGCCCGCGCGATCCCCCTCGAGGCGGCCAACCAGATCCAGCGCGACCTGCATGTGCTCGGGATCCCGTCGGCCAAGATCCTGCACAATCGATCGAATATGCCGCCGCGTCCGCTCCCCGTCGATGCGGCCAGCTGGGACGACCGCACCCTCCGGCTCCGCGTCGGGGACCAGATCGTCATGCTCCCCTGGTCCGCGCCCTTCCTCTTCGTCGGCGCCCGCGTCGACGGCGTCCCCTTCGTCGAGATCTTCGTGAACCGCCGGACCGCCTACCGGATCAACCACGCCCGGCACGTGCCGCTGACGCAGGTCGATCCCGGCGGCCGCAGCGAGGGATCGACCGACCTGGCGGGCCTGGCCCGCGCCGCAGTGGACCGCGCGGCCGGATCGACGAACGACGGCCTCCGCTCGCTCGCGGGCGGCCCGGACGGAGCGCGGCTGGACTTCAGGAGCGCCGCGGACTACGATGACTACATCTTCTGGCTCTACAACCTGATCCTGGCCAAAGGAATCCCGAGCGCGCGAGGCTGACGTGAGACGAGCGGCGATCATCACGGTCCGATCGTTGATCGTCCTCACGCTCCTGGCCGCCGCGCTCGACCTGAAGCTACCCGGCCGCAGCCGCGACCGCGTCCGCATCCACCTGATCGATCGCTCGGCCTCGGTCCTCGTCCCGGGCCCCGTCGAGTCCCTTCTCCCCCGCGACGCCGACGAGATCGTCGCCCGCGACGTCGCCACGAAGCCCGGCGGGGACGTGATCACCTGGGCCTCCTTCGGACGCGCGCCCGCCTTCGAGTCGCCGTCGGTGGACCCGAGCGCGACCGATCTCGCCGCCGCCCTGACGGCCGCCCTCGGTCGCAACCCCACCGAGATCGTGCTCTACAGCGACGGCCGCGGCGATCCCGGGAACGCGCTCTTCCTCTGCCGCGACCGGAAGGTGCCGGTCTACGTCTTCCCCCTCGGACCGACGACCGTCAAGGACGCGCGCATCACCCGCATTGAGACGCCGGGCAACGCGCGCCCCAACGCTCCGGTGTCGGTTGCCGTCATCGTCGAGTCGACCTTCGACGTCAAGGCGCGCCTTACGGTGGGCTCCGAGGGGCGCGACGTGTCCCTGACCGCGAACGTGCCGACGCGGGCCGCCTTCACGCTGCCGGGGACGGGGACGTTCAACGTGGACCTGGACGTCCAGGACGCCTGCCCCGAGAACAATCACGCAAAAGGCGAGGTGCTTCCCCGCAGCGACAAGCGGAAGATTCTCTTCCTGTCCGCAAAGGCCCCCGCGCTGCCGGACTTCGACGTCGACGTCGCGCAGAAGATCCAGAGCCTCGCACCCTATGAGGCCGTCGTCCTCGACAACGTCGATCTCACTGCCGCCGAGCTGCAGACGCTCGCGACCTGGGTGAAATCCGGCGGTGGCTTGCTGCTCACGGGCGGGAGCCGCAGCTATGCGCTGGGATCCTGGAAGGGCACGCCGCTCGAGGAGCTCTCGCCCCTGAAGATCAAACCTGACCTCAAAGTAGCCGCCGTCTTCGGGATCGATTCCTCGGGGAGCATGACCCAGGAATTCTCTCCCGCGGTCGAAGCGATCGGCGACGCTCTGACCGTCTTCGACGCCGACGACGACCTGGTGGCCATGACGTTCAGCGATGATGCAAAGGTCATGGAGATCGCGAAGCTTCGGAAGGAGCGACCGACGGGTGGCACGAGCCTCGTGAAAGGGATCGAGAGGGCCCGTCGCCACCTCGAGACCCGGCAAGCCGGGCGCAAGGTCATCGTGCTGATGACCGACGGCGAGACCAAGGAGACGCCGGAGGAGATCCAGGCGGCCGTCAGCAACCTCAAGGACATCGGGCTGATCGTCATCACGACCAAGAAGAACGTGCCGGGCGCCGAGAATATCCCGATGACGGATTGGAAGGCCCTACGCGGAAAGCTCGAAGAGGTCGTCAAAGGCATCCAGGAGCTGAAACGGATCAATCCCGGCCAGGTCGAGTTCAGCCGGCACCCCGCAAGCGCCGGCGTCGCCGCCTTCTCGCCGGCCTGGATCAACCGGACCACGGCCAAGGCGGGCGCTCAGGTGGTCGCGACCGTCGGACGCACGCCGGCCCAGGATCCCGTGCTGGCGTTCGGCAGCGCAGAAAAGGGCCGGGTCGGCGCCTTGACGGTCGAGGCCGCGTCGACGCCGGCCGCGCTCCTTCGTCAGGCCGTCGAGGTCGTGGCCGGCGACGGAGCCGCCGGCCTCATCCTCTCCATCGACCCGCCCTTCGTGCGGGCGCGCGGCACCTTCAAGGACAGCACCTTCGAGACAACCCTGACGCCGGTCCTCATGAAGCAGGTCGCATCGGACGCCTGGGAAGGCCGGCTGCCCGACGGCCTGAGCGGGCCGGTTGTCGTCGCCAAAGGCCGCGCCCGTGCCGCCGCCACAATCCCCTGCCCTCCGGAGTTCGAGAGGCTGGGCGTCGACCGCGCGGCGCTGGAGCGGATCGCGGGCGAGACCGGCGGCCGCGTCCTGCGCTCGCCGAACGAGCTGCCCGCCCTTCCGAGGGCGGAGAACCCGAGCTCCCGGAGCGGTCGCACGCTCTTCCTCGTCGCGGCGCTGGCGCTTGTCTTCGTCGAGCTGGCCGTCTCGACGTTCTGGAAGGTATAATTCATGCAGCATGTCCCTGAAGCGTAAGCTCCTGGTTTCCGCCCTGATCGCGCTGCCGATCCTGATCCTGCTCCCGACCTTCCTGCTCTCCACCCCGATGATGGAGTACTATCAGCGACGCGTCGACCGCGACCCGGACTCCGCAGGCTCCCGCTGGCTGCAGATGGAGTCGGCGGACTGGTGCTCCCGGACCTGGCGCCCCGAGATGGCCGCGACCGGCTATCGCCTCTACTACGAGCGCTACAAGCACGACATCCGCCGCTCTTACGCCCTGCTCCGCTACGCCCAGTCGCTCGAGGACGCGGGCCGCAGCGCGGACGCCCGCGACATCTACCGGAAGTACCTGACCGAGTACCCTGACCTCGACGGCAAGCAGGACGCGCAAATCGGCATCAATCGCATCGAGAATTGTCGCCCTTAGGGCCGTTCTATCGTATGCTCCCCTCTAACCAATGCCGGTCTTCAAGGCGTACGACATTCGCGGGAAGTACCCCACCGAGATCGACGAGTCCCTCGCCGAGCGGCTCGGCGGCGCCCTGGTCCGCTTCCTGAAGGCGAAGCGCATCGCCGTCGGGCGCGACGTCCGCCTCTCCGCCCCCGCCATCGCGGCCGCCCTCTCCAAGGGCGCGGGCTGCGAGGTCGTCGACGTCGGCCTCTGCACGACGCCGATGCTCTACTACGCGGTGGGACTCCTGGGGCTCGACGGCGGCGTGATGGTCACGGCCTCCCACAACCCGCCCGGCGACATCGGCTTCAAGCTCTGCCGCGAACGGGCCTTCCCGCTCAGCGAGAAGACCGGCCTTAAGGAGATCGAACGCCTCGCGGCCGAGAAGGCGCCGGGCGGCTCGACGATCGTCTCCCGGTCGATCCAGACGGAGTACCGGACCCATTTGCGGCGGCAGATCGAGAAGGCCCCGAAGCTCAAGATCAGCGTCGACACGGCCCACGGCGCCGTGGGCGCCCACTTCGACGCGATCTTCGGCGACCTGCCCGTCGACTTCCAGCGCCTCTGCTGGACGCCCGACGGCAACTTCCCCAGCCACGAGCCCAACCCGCTCAAGGACGAGAACGTCCGCGACCTTCAGGCCGCCATGAAGGCGAACGGCGCCGACCTCGGCGTGGCGTTCGACGGCGACGGCGACCGCTGCATGTTCTTCGGTCCCGGCGGGGTGCGGATCGGCTGCGACCTGATCACGATCCTGCTGGCCCGCTCGGAGCTGCGCCGCCAGCCCGGCTCGGCCATCGTCTACGACCTCCGCTCCAGCCGCGTCGTCCCGGAGGAGATCCGCAGGGCCGGCGGCCGCCCCATCCGCGAGCGCGTCGGCCATTCCTTCATCAAGGAGACGATGAAGAAGAACGACGCCGTCTTCGGCGGCGAGCTCTCGGGCCATTTCTACTTCAAGGAGCACTACTTCGCCGACTCGGGCCTGATGGCGCTCGCCAAGGTCCTCGATCTCCTGGGCCGCGAAGGAAAGCCGATCGACGAGCTGCTCGCCCCGCTGCGCCGCACGTCCGCGACGGGCGAGATCAACTTCAAGGTCAGCAACAAGGACGAGCTGATCGCGACGCTGGCGAAGACCTACAAGGACGGCAAGTCCGACCATCTGGACGGCCTGACCATCGAGTACGCCGACTGGTGGTTCAACGTCCGCCCGTCGAACACGGAACCGTACCTGCGGCTGAACCTCGAGGCCAATACCCGGGAACTCCTGGAGCAGAAGCGGACCCAGCTCTACAAGATCCTCGGCGAGCCCGTCTAAGTTGAGTCTCCCAAGTCCTCTTCCACCACAAAGACACAAAGGTCACAAAGAAAGAGTCGACCGATTCCAGGGGAAGTACATGAGGGCTTCCTTTGTGGATTTTGTGCCTTTGTGGTGAACGGCCGCTTTCGAAATAGAGGAAGCGGTAATAAATCTTTAATACTTGATGTCCTTCCGCGGGAGGGATAGACTTTTTTGAGTGCCGGGGTTCGGTCCGCCACTGGGGCGGACGCCGCAGTTCATGCCTTTTTAGGAGAGAATCGCCTTCCCTGAGCGGGATAGATGGGTAGTTCCGTCCGGCGGTGGTCGCCGGACGCAGCGTACGGAACACTAGGAGGCAACCCGATGTCCAAGAAGCGCAAAGGGTTCACCCTGGTCGAGCTGCTGGTCGTTATCGTCATTATTGGTATTCTTGCAGCTCTTCTACTGCCGGCAATCACCAGGGCGATCCGTCGCGCGAGGGTGACCTCGTGCAGCAACAACCTACGTCAGATGTGGACACTTCAGGTGACGTACATGAGCCAGTTCGGGGGCCGCATGAAGGCCATGAGCCCCGCCGAAGGCGTCATGTTCTGGCAGGTGCTGACCAGCACCACGCCGCCCCTGGTCGACTCCACGGAGATGGAAGTCTTCCTCTGCGCCGTGAAGGGTGAGCCGACCCCGGGCGAGATCGACTACTACGGTCCCGGCAAGTCGGTCAACCGGCTGGCCGGCGGCGATCCGGTCGGCTGCGACGATCCGGACAACCACCGGGAGGGTTCCAGCTCCGGCAGCGGCGGCAACGACGCCAGCGGCAACGTGCTGCGCAAATCGGGCGACGTGCTCGAAATGAGCGGCAACGAGTGGAACTCGGTCATGAACCCGAGCAGCGGGGCCGGACCCAAGAAGTAGCGTTCGCATCCAGCGATCCCGAAGCCCCGGCGGCAACGCCGGGGCTTCTTTTTTTCCGGCAGAGATGGGAGGCGCCGGCTCGTCCAGAAGGACGTGAAGACGCTCGCCATTGCGGCCCTCCTGGTCCTCTCGGCCTTCGCGGCCATCCTCCTGCCGGCCCCCATTCACCTGGAGCTCTACGATGTCGGCGACATTACCTACGGGGGCGAGGACTGGGGAACCAGCATTTCCCTCGTCACGACTGCGCCCTCCGATGACGAGGACTTCTATTTCCTCGGCGAAGACTTGTCGAACGCAATAGCCTCGCTCATCCCCCGCTCCAGGGACGCATCTTCAGGCAGCGGGATGCAGTTCCAGAACGGCCTGTTGATTGTCCGCGGGAGCGCCGCGCAGCAGCTTGCCGTCCGCCTCTGCTTGGGCGTCACCCGCGCTGCCGTCGCGATCCGGAACCCGGTCCACGCACTCCTGAAGCGCGCGAAGACGGCGATCTGTACTGCTGTTTACGGTATGATCACGGCGTGAAACGGGCGGCCCCCTACCTCCTCTTCGCCGGCGTCACGCTCGCCGTCTTCTGGAGGTTCTTGCTCTTCGGCCACACGATGTACGCGGTGCCCTCCCTGGGCGCCCAGTTCGGGGAGCCCCAGCAGCCGCCCCGGGGCTGGTTCGTCTCCGCCTACCGGCACACCCGGATCGGCGACAATGTCGCGCTCCTCGCAGGTCACCTGCGCCAGTACAACGCCGGCCTGAAGGCCAACGAACTCCGCCTCTGGAACCCCTCCCTCTTCTGCGGCCTGCCCGCCTATGCGGACCCCATGCTTCACCCCTTCTATCCCCCAAGCCTCCTTCTGCACCGCATCTTCTCCCCCGACGTCGGCTACGAGCTCTTCCTGATGCTTCACCTCTTCTTCTCCGGCGCGGCGATGTACCTCCTGCTGCGCCGCGGGGTCGGGCGATCCACCGCCGCCTCGACGGCCGGCGGATTGATCTGGATGCTCGGCGGGTACAACGCCGCGTGGTTCTCGACTGCGATCCTCGCCGGGGTCAGCGTCTTCGGACCGCTCGCGCTTCTCGCCATCCTTCGGGGGATCGAGACGAAGGACCGGACCCGCGCGGCGCTCGCGGGCGCCGCCATGGGGATGGCGATCCTGGGGAGCCACCCGCAGCACGCCGTCCTGAGCTTCCTCTTCCTGCTGGGATGGATCGCGTTCTCCGCGTGGCGCGCGCCGGAGTCGCGGCCCTTCATCCTCCGCTTCGGCACGATCTTCGCCCTCCTCTCCGTCGGCGTGGGGCTCGTCGAAATCCTGACGCGGCTCGACACGATCGAGAACGGCTACCGCGACCCCGTCTTCGACCACATCTACTTCTACAGCGACCCGTGGAGACTCCCGACCTATGCCTTCGGGATGATCTTCGGCAAGGTCTACTTCCCCGGCGCCGAATGGGAGGCGGAGTTCTCGGTCTACGCCGGACTCGCCGCCACGGCCCTCGCGATCGTCGGCGCCATCCGCCACTGGAGCGAGCCGCAGGTCCGCTATGCCGCCATTGCGGGAGCGATCGGTCTGGGCATCGCCTTCCTGTACCCGCTGGCGTGGACCTTCTCCCAGATCCCCATCCTGAGCCTGAGCCCGCCGTCGCGCTGCCTCTTCCTGGCCGGATTCTGCGTCGCCGTCCTGGCCGCGTACGGGCTCGACGCGCTCGCCGCCGAGCTCGGCCGGGCTCCGCGCGGGATCGCCTGGATCGCGACGGCGTTCGCGATCGTGACGCTGATCGGCATCGGCCCGGTCCGCCTGTCCAACGGCGCCGCGATCGAGACCGCGATCGGCTTCGCGCTCGCCGCCGGCGCCGCCTTCGCGGCGAAACGCTGGAAGCGCCCCGCGCTCGGGCTCTCGTTCGCCGCGCTCCTCTTCGAGCTCCTGCCGCCCTTCCTCATGCTCAACGACCACGGCGACTCGAGCCGGCTCTCGCAGTTGCCCGAGTCGGTCCGCCGCATCCGGGAGATCGAGGGGCCCTGGCGCGGCAGCGGGATCCTGGGCACCAGCGCGCCCTCGACCAAGAGCGACCAGTGGATGAGCGACCTGGTCACCGGGAACAACCTGCTGGCCCTCTACGGCGTCGACACCATCGGCGGCTTCGAGGCGATCGTGCCCCGTTCCTATGTGACCTACTCGCGCCACGCCGGCGCGAAGCTGAGCCCGGCGGGCCGCACGGTGATCTTCACGAAGTTCGACTCGCCGCTGCTCGACGCGCTGGCTCTCAAGCATGTCCTGCTGCCCGCGGCCCTGCCGATGCCGTCGCGCTTCCGGAAGCTGGAGGACTTCGGGTCGGTCTCTCTCTTCGAGAACCGCGCCGCGCTGCCCCGGGCCCGCCTCGCGCCGTCCTGCGCGACCGTAAAGGACGAGCAAGAGGCGGAGGCACGACTCCGGGATGCCCGCTTCGACCCCCGCTCGACCGTCGTGGTCGAGTCGGATCATCCGCTCCCCGACTCGCCCGGCGGCGAGATCGCGTGGAAAGAAGTGGCGACGGATCGACTCGCCCTGGAAGTGACCGCGAAGGGCCCCGCGTGCCTCGTGGTCGCGGACGCCGACTATCCGGGCTGGGAGGCCACGATCGACGGCAAGGCGTCGCCCATCCTGCGCGCCAATCTGGCGTTCCGCGCCCTGGAAGTCCCGGCCGGCACGCACCAAGTGGAGTTCCGCTTCCGTCCTTCCTCGGCGCGGCACGGGCTGATCGCGTCGACGCTCTTCCTGCTGCTCTCGATCGGCGCCGCCGTCTACCGGAGAAAGCCATGAGGCGGGCGCTTCCCTACCTCGTCTTCGGCGCGATCTCGCTGGCCTGCTTCTGGCGCTTCCTCTTCCTCGGCTGGACCCTCTACGACGTTCGCTCGCTCGAAGGCCATCTCGGAACGCGGGCAGCGGAGACGCGCGGCTGGTTCGCATCCCACCGGCCGCCGGTCGACCGGGGCGACACCATCCTCCTGCTCCCGATGCTCCACAAGATCTATACCGACGGGCTGCATCACGCCGAGCTGCGCCTCTGGAACCCGTCCCTCTTCTGCGGCTACCCGCTGTACAACGATCCGCAGATCCATCCGTTCTACCCGCCGAACCTGATCCTGCACGCTCTGCTGCCCGCCCGCATCGCGTACGACTTCAACGTGCTCCTGCACTTCTTCTTCGCGGGAGCGGCGATGTACTGGCTCCTGCGCGGATCCGGGCGCAGCGAGCCGGCGGCCACGCTGGGCGGCGTGCTGTGGATGCTCCTCGGCTACAACACCCTTTGGGTCTCCACCGGGATCCTGATGGGCGCCTCGGTCTTCGCGCCGCTCGCGCTTCTCTTGCTGCAGAAGGGGCTCGCGCGACGGGAGTTCAAGCCGCTGGCGCTGGGAGGGCTCTGTCAGGGTCTTGTCCTCCTGGGCAGCCATGCCCAGTACGCCCTTCTCCTGATGATCTTCTTCTCGATCTGGATCCTGGTCTCGTGGATCCGCGACCGCGCCGCGCGGCCCTTCCTCCTGAAAGGCGCGGCCCTCTTCGCGGGTTCGGCCCTCGGGGTCGGCATGGCTGCGATCCTCACGCAGCTCGACGCCGTGATGAACGGCTTGCGCGTCCCGGGCGACGACCTGATGCTTCACTATCCGATGCCGTGGACCCAGCCGCTCTACATCGCCGGCGTCGCCATGGGCAAGGTCTGCGCCCCGACGGGTCCCCTGGGCGCGCTGCTGCGCTCCGAGTTCACGATCTACGCCGGCGTCGCCGGCACGCTGCTGGCCGTGCTGGGCGCCGTCCGCGGCTTCCGCGACCCCTGGACCCGCTTCCTCGCGATCTTCTCGGCCGCGACCCTGCTGGTGTTCGTCAAGCCGGTCGCCGAGCTGCTCCTCCAGATCCCCTTCCTCAACCTCGGGATGCCGGCGCGCTGGGTTTACATCTTTGGGTTCTGCCTTACCCTGCTCGCGGCCTCCGGTCTCGATGCCCTGCGCGAAGACCCCGCCCGCTCATTCCGGCTGCTCGCCGCCGGCGCCGCCGGATGTCTCCTCGTGCTCGGGATTCAGTACGGCCGCGGCCCCTGGGTCGAATCGCTGATCGGCCTGGCGCTCGCGGGAGCCTGGATCCTGACGGCGCGCCGGGCGCCGCGCCTGAGCCTCGCCTTCTGCTTCGCCGCGACCGTGCTCGATCTCCTCCCCGGCTTCGTCCTCTTCAATCGCCACGCCGACCCGGCGCCGCTGGAGCAGAACATCTTCGGAAAGAACTCGGACCTGGAGCCCTGGCGCGCCACGGGAAGCGTTCGCCTCAAGGGCCCTCCCGGGGAGGTGAACGGGTGGACGGTGTCGATTGGCAACAACCTGCTGGCCTTCTACGGAATGGACGCTCCCATGGGCTACGAGGCGATCGCGCCGCTCGCGACGGCTCAGTACTGCTACGCGATGAACGGGGAGCGCGGCATCATGGGCAGCGGACGCGTGCTCGCGCTGATCAACATGAAGTCGCGGCTCGTCGACCTGGCGAACGTGAAGTACATCTTCATGCCGTGGGCCTTCGAGCCGGAGCCGCGCTTCAAGGAAATCGAGCCCTATAGCGCCCTGTCCGCTCCCCCATGGTATGGAGCCCTCAGGCTATACGACAACACGGCCGCTTTGCCCCGCGCCTACCTGGTCTCGCGGAGCCTCCGGGCCGCCGACGAGAACGAAGCGGCGCGTCTCCTGGAGTCGAAGGACCTCGACCCACGGACGACGGTCGTGCTCCAGGCGACGGACGTCCCCCGCACTTCGGAGGGCGGCGGCACGGTCACCTGGACGTCGCGCGGGACGGATCGCCTCGAGCTCCAGGTCGACGCGAAGGCGGACTCGATCCTGGTCGTCTCCGACACCGACTACCCCGGCTGGGCGGCGGAGCTGGACGGCATCGCGACGCCGATCCTCCGCGCGAATCTCGCGTTCCGTGCCGTCGCAGTGCCGGCGGGATCGCACCGCGTCGTCATGAAGTTCCGCCCCTCGTCGGCGCGGAACGGACTCCTGCTGTCGGGACTCTCGACGATCGCGCTCCTGGCGTTCTGTGGGCGGCGGAAAAGATCCCTTTCCT